>ENA-OQDM01000023-OQDM01000023.1-human-gut-metagenome-genome-assembly--contig:-NODE-23-length-93322-cov-6.263158_pt1 | contig 93322 bp, 90 predicted proteins | sample MGYA00242772_ERZ504605 | MGnify/ENA primary metagenome ERZ504605 (study PRJEB26092, sample SAMD00036348) | human gut metagenome | host: Homo sapiens | study: EMG produced TPA metagenomics assembly of... | reverse complement strand
TTGACTACGACGGCGTTTCCGGTGCAGACGTGTTGACACCCTGCTGGACGGCATGGAGTCTGTTGGTTACACCATCGGCTAAGTTTTTCTTCAGAGTGCCGCTGTGTGCGGTAACGTACATATAAAGGGCACCCTTTGACTGAACCGAGGGGCACCTGCCGCCCATACGGCAGATGCCCCTTTTTTGTCAGGGATATGTTACAAATTCTTGACAAAGCTGTATCCAGTCTGTTACCCCTTCGTCCGTCTCATGCTCCGAAATTCCTTAAAAAGGAGGATTTCCCAGATGAAAGAAAGCAATGCTCCCGCCGTCGGGCGCACCCCGTTCCAGAAATGGCTGGACAAATATCAGGGTCTGTTTTATCTGATCCCCTGGATCATCGGCTTCGTCGTCTTTAAGGCAGTTCCCTTCGGTCAGTCGCTGTACTACAGCTTCACCGATATGAACTTCTTCAAGAGCGGCACCCAGTTCGTTGGTCTGGCCAACTACATCACAGCCTTTACCACCACCAAGATCACCAAGGCGCTGCTCATCACCTTCAAGTACGCTTTCATTACCGTGCCTCTGAAGCTGGTCTTTGCGCTGTTCATCGCATACATCCTGAACTTCAAGATCGCATGCGTCAACCTGTTCCGCACGGTGTACTACATTCCCTCCATTCTGGGCGGCTCTGTTGCAATCGCCGTTCTGTGGAAGGCTGTGTTCAGCGTGGACGGCCTGCTCAACACCGTTCTGCGCGCTGTCACCTTTGGTCTGGTGCAGGGCCCCGAGTGGCTGTCTGACCCCAGCTACGCGCTGTGGATCATCTGCTTCCTGCGTATCTGGCAGTTTGGTTCCGCCATGGTGCTGTTCCTGGCCGCTCTGAAGGGCGTGCCTGCAGACCTGTACGAAGCCGCTACCATTGATGGTGCCGGCAAGTGGCGTCAGTTCTTCTCCATCACCGTTCCGATGATCACCCCCATCATCTTCTACAATCTGGTCACTCAGATCTGCCAGGCTTTCCAGGAGTTCAATGGCCCCTACATCATCACCAACGGCGGTCCCCGTGGTTCCACCACGCTGATCTCTCTGCTGGTCTACAACTACGCATTCAAGTCTTATGACATGGGTATGGCATCCGCTCTGGCATGGATCATGTTCATCATCGTCTGCATCCTGACGATCATTGCATTCACCAGCCAGAAGAAGTGGGTCTACTACTCTGACGAAAGGTAAGGTGACCAGTATGGGAATGAAAGCATCGAACAAAATCGCGACCTTCTTCAAGTATTTCGTCCTGATCCTGGTCGGCGTCATCATGATCTATCCCCTGCTGTGATGATCAGCGCTACCTTTAAGGACAACAGCGAGATCTTTGCAGGCATCAGCCTGTGGATCAAGCACCCCACTCTGGATGGCTACCGCGGCGCTCTGAACAACTTCGGCGGTTCCATCAACATCCTGCAGGCCATGCTGAACACCTACAGCTACGTCATCCCCAAGGTGATCTGCACGGTGGTCTCCGCCTGTGTGGCTGCCTACGGCTTTGGCCGCTTCGATTTCCCCGGCCGTAAGCTGATGTTCAACATCATGCTGGCCACCCTGTTCCTGCCGCAGGTCGTTCTGAATGTGCCGCAGTACCTGCTGTACAACAAGTTCGGCTGGCTGGACAGCCCCTTCTATCTGGCTATCTGGGTGCACTGCGCATTTGCGACCGAGACCTACTTCGTCTACCAGCTGGTGCAGTTCATGCGCAATGTCCCCCGTGATCTGGACGAAGCCGCTGCCATCGACGGCTGCTCCTCCTTCCAGACCCTGTACAAGGTCATCGTGCCCATGCTTGGCCCCGCTCTGGTGTCCTGCGCACTGTTCCAGTTCATGTGGAGCTGCAACGACTTCATGGGTCCGCTGCTTTACGTCAGCACTCCCGGTAAGTACCCGATGTCCCTGTTCGTCAAGCTGTCCATGGACGGTGATACCGGTTTCGCCTGGAACAAGATCCTTGCTCTGTCCCTCATCTCCATCCTGCCGCAGCTGATCGTCTTCTTCTGTGCACAGGACCAGTTCGTTGAAGGTATCTCTGCCGGTGCCGTCAAGGGCTAAGCCCTTTCCCCGCACAGCATAAGATCATCTGATACAAACAAACACCCCCCTGTGCCGTTCCCGTAGATGGCGCAGGGGGTGTTTCTTATTTCTTATGTCCTTTGCGGTACTGCAGTGGGCCAGTACCCATCACCTCGCGGAACACCCGGCGGAAATGGGCGGCGCTGGCAAAGCCGGTCTGCTCGGCCACCGCACTGATGGAAAGCTCAGTTGTTTCCAGCAGCTTCTGGGCCGCTTCGATGCGGCGGTTGTTGATGTAATCCACGATGGACTGGCCCGTTACCCGCCGGAACAAACGGCTCAGGTAGTAGGGCGAAAGATAAAACTGCGCCGCCACCTCGGTGAGGGAAAACTTCTGCCGGTAATTGGCCGCAAGGTAGGCGCAGATCTGCTCCACCGTTTCGTTGTGGGGACGCGCCACGGCGCTGCTCTCGGCAATGCACTCCTGCTCCACATAGTGCAGGATCAGCAGCAGGTACAGCGGGCCGGGGTAATCCTGCTCGGTGCTGGCGCTGGCCATCATTTCCAGCAGGGTACGGATGCGGCTCTGCCACTGCACCGGTGCATACAGCACTGTGCGCTCCCCGGGCGCAAACAGGCGGCCGAAATCCCGCCCGGCTGTGTTTTTCAAATCATGCAGCATCCCCAGTGGAAAGTGGCACCCCACGATCTGCGGCACGGCGCTGCCGGTCTGTGCAAAGCGGCAGCCGCCGGGGCCAAGCAGCACGGCGCTGCCGGGGTTTACCAGTACGCTCTGACCGCCTGATTCCAGCGTCACGCTGCCTTCGGACACCAGCAGCAGATAGCAGGTGTCCTCATCCGGCGGCAGCTCGTAGCGGCCAATATTCAGGCGCAGGGTGGCAGCGGCCACCTTGCCGGTGATCTTTTCACGTTCTGATCTCATAGGTAACTCCTTCAGTCGCGGCTGATGCCGCGCCAGCTCCCTCAAAGAGGGAGCCTCTGGCGAAGAGGAAAAGCTTTCCGGTATGCCAAAGCCTCCATCACGGATGGAAGTGGCAAACCCGCGAGGGTTCGACGGAAGGGGTTTCCTTCATTCTAATCTTTATCATATCATGTCCGCTTCCTGCGGGCAAGACAAAACCATCAGGAGGTTCTCCCATGAATCTGTCGCTTATCCGTTCCATGACGCGCAGCGCTGTTTTCGAGCTGGAAAACGGCCTGTGCTATCGTCCGGCCCACCCGTTCACCGTTACCCTGAACGGCAAGACCGTCTACGAAGCCTGCCAGACCAACGTGTTCTCCCTGTTCTCCCTGCTGCCCGGTACTGAGTACACGGTGGGTGTGCAGGCCGAGGGCGAAAGCCTGACCTGCACCTTTACCACCGAGGCCGAGACCTTCTTTGTGGATGCTTCCCGCTACGGTCTGGTGGCCGACGGCACCACGGACAACACCCTCAAGCTGCAGGCGGCTCTTTCCACCTGCCCCAAGGGCGGCACAGTGTACGTGCCCGCAGGCCGCTACCGCACCTGCAGCCTGTTCCTGAAAAGCAACACCACCCTCTATCTTGAAAAGGGCGCTGTGCTGCTGGGCGACAATGACCGCACCCACTACCCCATCCTGCCCGGCGTGATCCCCAGCGAGAACGAGGTGGATGAATACTACCTGACCGGCTGGGAGGGCAACCCGCTGGACAGCTTTGCGGGTCTGTTGAACATCACGCAGGTGCACGATGTCGTTGTGACCGGCGAGGGCACGCTGGACTGCGATGCCGAGAACGGCGACTGGTGGGTGACTCCCAAGATCAAGCGCATCGCATGGCGGCCCCGCGCTGTGGCTGCTGTGGACAGCGAGAACATCTGCCTGCACGGCATCACGGTGCAGAACAGCTATTCGTGGACGATCCACCCCATCTTTGTCAAGCACCTCGACCTGCTGAACTTCAACATCAACAATCCTTACAATGCCCCCAACACCGACGGCATCGACCCCGAAAGCTGCGAGTATATCCGCATCATCGGCGTGAACATCCATGTGGGCGACGACTGCATTGCCATGAAGGCCAGCAAGGTATTCCTTGGCATGAAGCTGAAAAAGAGCTGTGAGCACACCGTTATCCGCAACTGCCTGTTGGACAAAGGCCATGGCGGCATCGTCATTGGCAGCGAGATGAGCGGCGGTGTGAAGGATATGGTGGTCACCCAGTGCCTGATGGACCACACCGACCGCGGCCTGCGCGTCAAGACCCGCCGTGGCCGCGGCAACACCGCCGTCATCGACGGGCTGGTGTTCCGCAACGTGGAGATGCGCGGTGTCAAGGCACCCTTCGTCATCAACATGTTCTACTTCTGTGACCCGGACGGCCACGGCCCCTATGTGCAGTGCCGCGATGCCATGCCCGTAGACGAGTACACCCCGAAGCTGGGCAGCCTGACCATGGAGGACATCGTCGCCACCGACGCTCAGTTCGCGGGATGCTACTTCGACGGCCTGCCGGAGCAGCCCATTGAGCGCGTTTCCATGAAGAACGTCACGATCACCTTTGACCCCAATGCCGAGGCCGGTCAGGCCGCTATGGCAGATAACCGCCCTCTGGTGAAGAAGCTGGCCATCTACGCCGAGAACGTCAAGGAGATCGACCTGCACAACGTGAAGATCGAGGGCTACGAGGGCGAACGCCTGCACTTTGCAAATGTCGGCCATTTTGAGGAGGACTGATACCATGACCCATGAAGAAATTCTTGCCATGCTGGGCGATTACGTGAACTACCTGATCGCCAATTCCAGCGCCGAGGCACCCATGTGGAACATCGAAAAGGTGCGCAGCGGCAAGCCCAACAAGTGGAACTACATCGACGGCTGCATGATCACCGCCTGCCTGAGCCTGTACAAGACCACCGGCGACGAGAAGTACCTGCGCTTTTCCAAGAACTTCATCGACTGGTTCGTGCAGGAGGATGGCTCCATCAAGACCTACGACCCCAAGGAGTACAATCTGGACAACGTGAATCAGGGCAAGAACCTGTTCACCCTGTACGATATCTTTGGGGATGAAAAGTACCGCAAGGCCATCGAGACCATCCGCAGCCAGCTGGCCACCCAGCCCCGCACCAAAGAGGGTAATTTCTGGCACAAGGACATCTACCCGTGGCAGGTGTGGCTGGACGGCACCTACATGGCCCAGCCCTTCTACATGGAGTACGAGACACGCTTTAACAAGATGCAGGGCTGCATCGACAGCTACAAACAGTTCATGAATATCAAAAAGCACATGCGGGACGAAAAGACCGGCCTGTACTACCACGGCTACGATGAGAGCCGCCAGATGTACTGGGCCGACCCCGTCACCGGCTGCAGCCCCAACTTCTGGCTGCGTGCCATGGGCTGGTTCATGGTAGCCATGGTGGACGTGCTGGAGCGGATGGACGAGCAGCTGTACAACGAGTACCGCGGCATCATGGCAATGCTCAAGCAGACCATTGAGGATGTGCACAAATTCCAGGACGAGGAGACCGGCATGTTCTGGCAGGTGATGGACCACCCCGGCGTGGAGGGCAACTACCTCGAGACCAGCGGCACCGCGCTGTTTGCCTACGCGGTGCTCAAAGGCGTGCGTCTGGGCTACCTGCCCAAACGCATGGCCGCATGGGCCGAAAAGGCTTTCTACGGCACCTGCGACAAGTACCTCTCCAAGAACCCGGATGGCAGTCTACAGCTGGACGGCATCTGTCTGGTGGCGGGTCTTGGCGGCAAGGATCACCGCGACGGCTCTCTGGCCTACTACTTCAGCGAGCCGGTGGTCTGCAACGATGCCAAGGGTGTCGGCCCGCTGGTGCTGGCTTACACCGAAATGATCGCACGCAAGTAAACTTCATATCGTGGGCGGGCAGCTTTCTTGCCGGACACGAGTCGGGCCATTCCATCGCCCGCAGGGCTGTTGCAAAACAGCGTCTCTTTAAAATGTTGAAAACAGCCGCATTCACCGTACAAAACGGGCAGAACGCTGAAAACTCAAAGGCAGATCTCAAAAAAAAATGAGATAGGCAGCCCCTTTCGGGGAAGCCTATCTCATTTTTTCGTTGGGGCTGTTTTGCAACAGCCCCTTCTCTATGGAAAGAGGTTCAACATGAATTCTCGAAGATGTCTTATCAGAACTTGAACAGGTTCACGATGCGCTGCCACAGGCGGGTAAAGATATTGCCTTCCTTCACCGTCTCGGTCTCGGCTACAGTGGTGTCGGCAGCAGCCACGGTTTCAGCGGTCTTATAGACGAACTTCACGCTGCTCTCGGCATCGTCCGGTGCACCGGCAAAGCTGGTGTAGTCGTTCAGGCGGTCGGTCATCTCGTCCAGCACGGTCTTCAGGCCATGGAGCTGATCCTGATCCAGCGCGCCGGTCAGCTTAGAGATGCCTTCCTCGTTGAACTGGTTCAGGCCGTCGTTCAACTGGCCTGCGCCGTCATTCAACTGACCTGCACCGGTGTTCAGGGTGTTCACGCCGTCATACAGGGTCTTGGTGCCTGCAGCCAGCTGTGCGCTGCCATCCTTTGCGGAGTGGGCACCGTCCGCAGCGGTCTGCACGCCTGCGGTGTACTGGTTCACGCTGGAAACAAAGAACTGGATCTGAGAAAGGCTGGTCTTCAGGGCGCGGACATCGGCCATATCCTGACTGTTCTCCACCTGATACTTCAGCTCGGCCTTGGCGGTGTTCTTTGCATCGGCATTGGTCACCATCTCCAGAGCGCCGGTCAGCATGGAAGCGTCAAAGTTCTGCATCAGCTTCAGGGCTGCTTCCAGATCGTGGTTCGTCTTGGTCGCGGACAGATACAGGGCCAGATCCAGCTGGCTGTCCTTGAAGCTAGGAGCCTGCTCCCAGATGGTGCGCACCATCTTTTTGCGGCCGGCAGCAAGGGTCTTATCGTTCATGGTGAGGATGTTGTCGATCACAGCCTCGTAGTTCGACCATGTCATGTCCTCGTCGATCAGGCCGCCTTCCTTCAGGGTCTTGTTGGCAGAAGCCAGCACACCGTCCGCCACCTGCTGCGCACCGGCGTTCAGTGCTGCATTGTTGGCGCTCAGGGTGTCCAGACCGTTGGTCAGCTGGCCAAGGCCGTCGTCCAGAGCGGCAGCACCGTTGTTCAGGGTGTTGGCACCGTCCAGCAGGGCCAGAACACCGCCTGCCAGCTGAGAGGTGCCGTCCACCAGCTGGGAAGCGCCGTCCATGAGCTGGCTCATGGCATCGTTCAGCTGGTTGATGCCGTCGGTCAGGTCGTTGATGCTGCTCAGGTCGAACACGTTGCTCGTGCCCAGAGCGGCCGTGCTGGTAGCGCAGGCCACCATGACCTGCGGGCAGGTAAAGTCTTCCACATCGGCTTCCACCGTCACGGTGTCCTGCAGATAGTCTTCGATGCTGTTCACCTCATCGGGCAGCAGGCCGGACAGGGAATCCTTCACGCCCGGCAGGGTGACAAAGGCGGCAACGCTGCTTTTGGCGGCGCTTTCGATCATACCGTGTTCTGCGGTCACGTTGGAAGCATCCCCGCCCAGAATGACGCCCACAGCGGTGATCAGCGGAGTGACGATGGTGCGGTCCTTGCCGTTCACGTTCACGGTGCCGGTCTCGTTGTTCTTCAGGTTGACGGTCACAGTCAGGTGGCCGCTCTTTCCAATGATGTCCTCAAGGGCGGCTTCCTGACCGTCCAGAGCGTAGGTCACCTTCACATCGATGGGCAGGGCCTTGTCGGTATTGCCCTTGTAGTAAACATCGGTGTCGTTGGTGTTCCACACCAGCTCTTCCCCGTTCTGGGTGAACTCGGCATCGCTCTCAGTGTTCTGGATGTCGGTCAGGGTGGTCTTGTCGGTGACGTTTGCAAGGCCGGAGGCGCTGTACAGGTGCTCGCTGACGGTGGTGCTCTTGATGGAGCCGTCGCCGTTCATCACAGCATAGACGGTCTCGGATTTGGAAAAGCTGCTCTTACCAGCTGCAAATGCGGGCATTGCACAGCCTGCGGCGAGGGTGAGAGCCAGCGCCGCACTGGCGAAACGAAGCGATTTTTTCATAACGTAATTACTCCTTTTCAGACTTCTTGGCGTTGGCGGATTCGGGTACCATCCACTTGAGGGTGGTGTGGCGGATGATCCAGTCGCACAGCATCAGGGCTGCGGGCAGCATCACCAGAATGACCACCATGCTGATCAGTGCGCCGCGGGAGATCAGCAGGCAGATGCTCTTCAGCAGCTCCATCTTACTGATGGCAGCCACACCGACGGTGGCGGCAAAGAAGGTCAGGCCGCTGGTCAGGATGGACTGACTGCAGTGCTCCAGCGACTGCTGGGCGGCTTCCTTCGGGGTGCGGCCAAAGGCGCGCTCCTCGTGGTAACGGGTGGTCATCAGGATGGAGTAGTCCACGGTAGCACCCAGCTGGATGGTGCCGATGACGATGCTTGCAATGAAGGGCAGCTGCGTACCGGTGAAGTACGGGATGCCCATGTTGATGGCGATGGCGGCTTCAATGCTGGCCACCAGCAGCGCCGGGATGGAAATGCTCTTGAAGGAAACGGCGATGATGACCAGAACGGCCATGATGGACCAGACGTTGACGTTCTTGAAGTCCACATCTGCCACTTCGATCAGGTCCTTGGTCATGGCACCCTCGCCGGTGATGACGCCCTCGGGGTCAACGGTCTTGATGAGGGAAATCATCTCGTCCAGCTGGTTGTTGATGGCGTCCGTGCCGGTCTTATAGGAGCTGTTGGCCAAAATCAGCTTGTAGCCGCCGGACTGTAGGATCTCCATGATGCTGTCGGGCAGCAGCTCGGTCTGGAAGCCCGGGCCGGTGATGGAATCCAGACTCACGACCTGCGTAATGCCATCCACGTCCTTGAGTTCATCGCACAGGTCGCTCACCTCGGTGGCAGTCAGGTCGTCATGCACCAGAATGAAGTGGCTGGTGGTCATGCCGAAGTCCTCGCCCAGCTTGTTGGTGCCCACGATGCCGGTCAGGTCCTGCGGCAGGGAGTCGAACAGAGTGTAGTAGACCTCGGTCTTGTTCTGCGCGATGGCAAAGGGGATGAGGATGAGGATAAAGATAACCACGATGGGCACCGAGTGATTGGAGACAAAGTAGCTGAGCTTTTTCAGCTGCGGAATGACGGTGCGGTGCTTGTACTTTTCCACCCATTTATCAAAGGTAAGAATCAGGGAGGGCAGGATGACCACGGTGCAGATGACGCCGAGGGCAACGCCCTTTGCCATGACAAGGCCGATATCGCGGCCCAGCGTCAGACGCATGGCACACAGTGCCAGGAAGCCTGCAATGGTGGTCAGGCTGGAAGCAGAGATGGAAGTCATGGTCTTGCAGATGGCGCTGGTCATGGCCTCCTCGTTGGAAGAGCGCAGCTCCTTTTCTTCCTGATAGCGGTGCAGCAGGAAGATGGAGAAGTCCATCGTGACACCCAGCTGCAGCACAGTGGCCAGTGCTTCGGTGATGTAGCTGATCTGGCCCAGAAAGATGTTGGTGCCGAAGTTGTACGCAATGGGGAACAAAAGACCCAGCATGAACAGCAGCGGGGTGATGGTGCTTTCCAGCGAAAGGAACAGCACCAGAAGGCTGGCACCCACGGCGATCAGGATGTACATGGGCATTTCCTGATTGACCAGTGCCTTGGTGTCCTGCAGGATGACGCTCATACCGCCGAAGAAGCAGTCCTTGCGCAGCAGCTTTTCGATCTGAGCGACGGCTTCCATGGTCTCGTCGCTGGCGCTGGGGGCGTCAAAGCGGACGATCAGCATGGTGGAATCGTTTTTGCCGAACATGAACTGCTGCACATCGGCGGGCAGCATCTCGGTGGGGATGCTGGGGTCGATCACATCGCTGAGCCAGAAGGTCTGGGTCACGCCGGGAACAGCCTCGATGTCCTTCTTCATGGCGATCAGTTCGTTTGTGGGTAAGCCTTCTACCGTGATCATACCGGTGGAGGCCAAATGGAAATCGTCCTCAAGGGCTACCTCGCCGATCATGGAGTCCAGATCCTGCGGCAGGTAGGTGAGGATGTCATAGTTGATGCGGGTAGCAATTGCGCCGATTGCGGAAGGGATCAACAGCAGGAATGCTACTGTCAGGATCAGCTTGCGCAGCCGCACAATGCCCTGTGCGATCTTTTTCATGAGAACCCTCCATAGAAAATGGTTAAAAATCTTAGTAAAATGACTGGTGGTCATTTCCAAGCAAACACTATTATAACCATGACAAACCGGGTGTCAAGTACAAAAATGACCAGAAGTCAGTTTTCTTATCAACTGCCTGAAATTGTATAGCTTTTTTGACTTGCACTATCGGGAAAGGACTGCTAAAATGATTGAGACAACACAAATGCGCGAATGAAACCGAGCGGAAAAGAGGAATCGTCAGGGAATATGGGTACCGTGGAGGGCAAAAAGCAGGAGAAGCGCCGGGCGCTGCTGGAAGCAGCCTATGATCTGTTTCTGGAGCGAGGTGCCGCAAAAACCAGCGTGGAGGACATCACCAGCCGGGCCAAGGTGGCCAAGGGCACCTTTTATCTGTATTTTCAGGATAAGGGTGCGGTGATGCAGGCGCTGCTGGGCCGGGTGAGCTACCAGCTGCTGAGCGACGCGTGCGAAGCGGTAGAAAAGCAGACAGAGCTCGAAAACTTCCCGGACAAGATGGTGGCGGTGATCGACCACATCATCGAAGCACTGCGGAAGGATACGCTGGTGCTCAAGTTTCTGGAGCACAACTTCATATGGCCGGGGCTGGATCAGATCGAGGCCAGCCGCGAAGCCGAGCCGCTGATGCGCAAGCTGCTGAATGTGGTGCTGACCAGCCCGGAAATGGCCGGCCGCACCGAGCGGGAGATCTACCAGCGCATCACGGCACTGGGCAGCATGTGCATGTCGGTGTGCTATTCCAGCGTGCTGGAGGGCAAACCCGATGATATTGAAGCCATGAAGCCGGTGCTGTACGATATCGTCCGCAGGTCGCTGAAGGTGGAAAAATAAAAAAGTCACAGAAAAGTATTGCTTTTTTGCACAGGCTGTGGTAAACTATTCAAGTCGATATGACTTATGGACGGTTAGCTCAGCTGGTAGAGCATCTGCTTGACGTGCAGGAGGTCACAGGTTCGAGTCCTGTACCGTCCACCATACAGTTCGTACTCGAACCCGATTCTCTATGAGAAAGGGTTCGGGTACGTTTTTTGTTTACAGGAGGTTCTGCGAAAGGACTACTCGGAACAGTAAACGAGCAAAGGCAGGGTATCACCATGACGGTGGTATCCTGCCTTTTGCTTTGCATCCCCCTATACTGTGCGTTTCGGGTCAATCGCTGCGTATGTCCGTCCGTACGTACGCGGGAAAAAGGGAGAGTTCTGACATATAGCAGTGGTCTTTTGTCAAGCTGTATGGTATACTCAAACCAGTGAGCATGCTAAACGAATCGTAATGAAAGGGCGTGTTATAATGGGATATGGTTGGGCAACAGTTTTCACTTTGGCTGCATGGTTTGCAGGATTGGTTCTTGATGCAAATGTGACTTTTTTGGGTGACCTTGGGCTGAGAGCTGTGCTTCCCATTATCGTAATGGGGTGTTGCATTATGAAGCATACGAAAGATTGTAACTCAAAATAAGCAAAGACATATTAACCACACTATCATAGTAGAAAGAAGGAAAATTATGAACGCAACAGATGTTTTACATGATAATAAAGACAATATCTGCCTGACATCCTATTGTATGGATTGTATCCACCATGAGTATTTTCGCTATCAGGAAGATCATTTCACACATGAGCATTGTCAAATATGGGGAAAAGATGGATGCCATTCAATGTGCAACGATAAAGAAACTCAAACGGAATATAGATGGACGGATGAAAATCGGTGGGACTAAAATTTTCACCAGCAGGGTTTGGGGCAGGCACGTCCCAACAAGAAGCTGTCCCGGATGGGCAGAAAATTTCCAAGAATTGAAAATTTGTGGCCACGGGACGATTCTTACCCTATTGTCACCGTTGCAGCTGTAGTCATTTTGTGATACAATATTCCTGACAGGAGGTGTCCCGTATGATGCAGACATTCGTTCGCCCTTCCCGGGACCTGCGCAACCATTACGCCGAAATTTCGGAGATGCTCAAAGACCATGACCATGTGATCATCACGAATCATGGCCGTGGGGAATCAGTTCTCATCAACATTGAGGACTACGCCAAGTACGAGGAGTTCTTGCACCAGCGGTATGTTGCCGAGGCACTTGCCAAGGCAAAGCAGCAGGCGGCTGACCCCGACACGCAATGGGCAGACCACGAAAGCGTATGGGAGACGCTGGGCAAGCAGTATGACGTATAAAATCAAATATCTGCCCCTTGCTGTACAGGACCTGAACGATATCGCCCGATATCTGTCTGGCTTTTACCCTAAAACAGCTAGCCGCGTACTGAAAGAGCTGCGGGAGAAGATCACAAAATTGGGCGATACCCCGAAAATGTGCGAGATCTACCGCCTCGACCCTGCTTACCGTAGGATGGTCGTTGACCAGTATCTTGTATTTTACCGCGTCAACGATGAAATAAAGACTGTGGAGGTCCACCGTGTGCTGCGAGGTGCGTGGAATCTGCCGCAGTATCTGGAATAAATCCAGGTTCGCCTGCCCTTGGCAGTGCTCTGCCGCAAAAGTCCTCAGACGGTTGTCTGGGGCTTTTTTGTTGCGCCATCCACTAACCCACGTCAGAGCAGGACGAGAACCGCACCTGTTTTCCCCACAAGGTTTTCCATTGCATTTCATAGAAAAGTGTGTTTCAATAAAAAGAGCCATACGGCGATCAGACGCAGTGAGAAGGTGGGTGCAGGATGTTCAAAATTGCGATCGTAGAGGATCAGGAAGAAACACGGGAAAGCCTGAACCGGTTCGTCCGGCAATATGCGCAGGAGCAGGGCCTGCAGGTGGAGATCAGTCTCATCACAGACGGTGCCGAGATCGCAGAGCACTATACGCCGGGGATCGACATTATTTTTATGGACGTGGAGATGCCACGGCTGGACGGTTTTGGAGCGGCCGAAGCCATCCGGGCCGCGGATGCGGATGTGGTGCTGGTCTTTGTGACCAACATGGCACAGTATGCCATCCGGGGCTACGAGGTAGATGCACTGGATTATGTGCTGAAGCCGGTGAACTATTATCAGTTCTGCACCAAGCTTTCCCGCGCCATCCAGCGGGTGCAGCGGCGCAGAGGCGGGCAGGTGGTGCTGCAGCTGGCGGGCGGCGGCATCCAGCTGCTGGATACCGCTGATATCTATTATCTGGAGACCCACAGCCGGATGCTGTACTACCACACCTCCAAAGGCGAGTTCGCGGCACGCGCCAGCCTGCAAAGTGCCGAAAAGCAGCTTGCCGAGTATCATTTTGTCCGCTGCAACCAATGCTATCTGGTCAATCTGGCCTACGTCAAGGGCATTGAAAACGACTTTGCCCTTGTGAAAAACGACCGGCTGGAGATCAGCCGACGGCAGCGTACGGCCTTTCTTACCGCAGTAGCGTCCTACATGGGAGGTGTGCTGTGACCACATCGCTGCTGAACAGCCTGCTCCGGGCGCTGCTGCGCTGGGGCGCGGCGCTGGTCTTTTGTCTGCCTTTGCGGCATCGCTCCCATTTCTGGGCGCGCGCCTGCGGGATGCTGTTCCCGCTGCTTTTGCTGGCGCAGCTGCTGGACCCTCTGGCACAGTCCACAACACTGTGGCAGCAGCAGCTCCTGCTGCTGGTGCTTTACATCTCCTTTTTTGCGCTGCTGGGCGGGATGATCTATCTGTGTACGGATATCAATAAAAAAGGTGCCCTGTACTGCGCAGTATGGAGCCTGCTCATCGCGCAGTGCGCCTACGAGAGCTGGTGCTTTCTGGAGCTGCAGTTTACCCGGTATGGACACCCGCTGAACATGGCTTCCCCTTGGGCGGTTCTGGTACAGCTGCTGTCCGGGGCGGTATTCTTTGCGGCGGTGTACATCCTGCTGGCACGGCAGCTTCCTTATAAAGGAGAATACAACATCGGGCCCCGGCAGCTGTTCAGCGCGTTCTTCATTGGCATCCTGTTCATGGTGCAGGCCGCCGTGCTGGACAATGCCCGCACCGAACATACTCCGCTGAGCCTTACCGTTACCATTCTGATCGGGCAGTTCTATTTTATCACCCTGCTGTATTTTCAGAGTGAGCTGTTCAAGAAGTCTGCCATGGAAAAAGAGATGAATGAACTGAACCTGCTGTACGAGCGTCAGCGTCAGCAGTATCAGGTGGCCCGGCAGAACGTGCAGATCATTAACAAGCGCTGCCATGAGCTGAAAGTGCAGATTGCCAATCTCCGCAAGCTGTCGCCCGAAGCGGTACCACAGGAGCGCATTGATGAGGCCGAGCGCGCGGCCCGCCTGTATGACGCGAACCGCAACACCGGCAATGAGGTGCTGGATGTGGTGCTGACCGAGAAGAGCCTGCTGTGCGAGTCCCGGGGCATCCAGCTGAACGCCGTGGCAAACGGCAGCTGTCTGGGCTTTTTTGAAGCGGGGGATCTGTACGCATTGTTTGCCAATGCGCTGGATCACGCCGTGGAAAGCGCCGTGCAGATCTCCCGGCCAGAGTGCAGGGTCATCGATCTGCTGGTCTGTGTGCGGCAGGGTTTTGTGGTGGTGAACATCATCAGCCCGCTGCGCCCGCCGGAACAGCAGGCAAGCCGCTCTGCACAATACGAGCTGAAGGTGATCCGGCGCATCGTGCAGAAGTACAAAGGCACTTTGACTCTGGAAGAGCAGGGCGAGTTTTTTGCGGAAAAGATCATCTTTCCGCTGCAAAAATAAGTTAAGAAAACGGCAGCCGCCGCAGAAGTTCCGGAAACGGAAGGACTGCGGCGGTTTTCTTTTTGCGGCTTGTTGGATACATCTGCTTGTGAAAAACTTACAAATATATCAGTTTACATTTGGCAGTCCAAAACCGAATGCGCACGCAAAACGACCGATTTTCGCACGCATCTTGCGAAATACGGCCACTCTGATAAAATAATGACAAAGAGCGAAAAACGAAAAAAATCACTGTACCACAGCAAAAACAGGAGGAATCGGATGCGTAGTATTGCAAAGCTCATGAAGGACTGGCAGTTCACCGGCCCGAACGGCGTTACCACCGCCGTAGAGCTGCCCCATACATGGAACGCCAAGGACGGTCAGGACGGCGGCAACGATTACTGGCGGGGCTGCTGCACCTACTGCACCCGCTTTGCAGCACCGGTGTACGACCCGGCACAGCAGCAGGTGTGGCTGCAGTTCGAGGGTGTCAACGCCAGCGCCGCCGTGCTGCTGAACGGTCAGCAGCTCTGCACCCATGACGGCGGCTACTCCACCTTCCGGGCAGAGGTCACGGAACTGCTGCAGGCAGAGAACCAGCTCACGGTGCGGGTGGACAACAGCGTCAACGACCGCGTTTACCCCCAGAAAGCAGACTTCACCTTCTACGGCGGCATCTACCGGGATGTGAGCCTGCTGGTGGTGAACAAAAACCACATTGCGCTGGGACACTTTGGCGATACCGGCGTGAAGATCACCCCCACCCTGAAAGAGGGCAGCGCCGACATCCGGGTGGAAACGCTGGTGGAAGGCAGCGGCACCGTGACGGTGGAGCTGCTGGATGCCGAGGGCCGCACCGCTGCAAAGGGCGAGGGCGAAAATACTTTCCTCCATCTGGATGCTCCCCACCTGTGGAACGGCGTGAAGGACCCATACCTGTACACCTGTGTCGTCCGCTTGCTGCAGGACGGCAAGCCGGTGGATGAAGTGACCACCAAGGTGGGCCTGCGCAGCTTCTCTGTAGATGCAAAGAAGGGCTTTTTCCTCAACGGCAGGCCCTATCCCCTTCACGGTGTGTCCCGCCATCAGGACCGCAAGGGTCTGGGCAACGCCATCACCCGGGAGATGCACGATGAGGACATGGCGCTGATCCGGGAACTGGGTGCAAACACCGTCCGGCTGGCGCACTACCAGCACGACCAGTATTTCTACGACCTGTGCGACCAGTACGGCATGGTGGTCTGGGCAGAGATCCCCTACATTTCCGAGCATCTGCCCAATGGCCGGGAAAATACCATCAGCCAGATGAAGGAGCTCATCCACCAGAACTACAACCACCCCTCCATCGTCTGCTGGGGTGTGTCCAACGAGATCACTATTTCCACCAAGGACAAGGCGGATATGCTGGACAACCACCGGGTGCTCAACGAACTGTGCCACAAGATGGACCCCACCCGCCTGACCACGCTGGCCTGCTACGCCATGTGCGGCCCCTTCAACCCGGTGGCGCACATCACCGATCTGGTCAGCTGGAACCTGTATCTGGGCTGGTATGTGCCGGGCCTGTTCCTGAACGACCTGTGGATGAACTTTTTCCATCTGGTGTACCCCAACCGTCCACTGGGCTTTTCCGAGTACGGTGCCGAGGGCATGCCCAACCTCCACAGTGCCCACCCCCGCCGGGGCGACCACACCGAGGAATATCAGGCCAAGTACCACGAGTATATGCTGAAGTGCTTTGACCGCCACCCGTGGCTGTGGGCAACCCATGTGTGGAACATGTTCGATTTTGCAGCCGATGCCCGGGATCAGGGCGGCGAGCCGGGCATGAACCACAAGGGCCTTGTCACCTTTGACCGAAAGACCAAAAAGGACAGTTTCTACCTTTATAAAGCATGGTGGAGCGAGGAAAACTTCGTCCACATCTGCTCCAAGCGGTTCACCGACCGCACCGAGAAGGAGATCGAGGTCAAGGTCTACTCCAACCAGCACACCGTCGCCCTGTATGCGGACGGCAAAAAGCTGGCAGAGCAGACCGGCGAGCACATCTTCAGGTTCCGCGTGCCGCTGCATGGCAAGGTGGAGCTGAAGGCCGTTGCAGGCGACTGCATCGACACCGCATCCTTCTGCAATGTGGCAGAGCCGAACCCCAGCTACAAGCTGGTGAAGACCAAGTCCAAGAGTGCAAACTGGGTATAAACAAGGACATTCCGCTGTCTGGCGGTTGTTATAAATGAAAAGGAGGAGAACCAATGAATACCAAGAAACCCAAAGTACGTTTGTGTCGGTGCTCACTGCGCTGACGGCGATTTTGACCATCGCCGCCATCGTGGGCAACATGATCGCAAATCAGTACGCCACCACCCTGAACGTTGCTTTGAATGCATCGACCTATAAGATCATCAAGGGCAACACTACGGAAGATACCGAATACTTCAAAGCGGGCTTTGCTTCCGACGAAGAGCGCGAGGCTTACGAAGCAGAGCTGTGCGCCACCGTTGAGGCCGAGGGCGCTGCCCTGCTGAAGAACGACAACGCTGCTCTGCCGCTGGCAGACAGCGCCAAGGTCAGCCTGTTCGGCCATGGCTCTGTGGACCTGATGTACGGCGGCACCGGCTCCGGTTCCGTGGATACCAGCAAGGCCCCCAACCTGAAGGAAGCACTGGAAGCTCAGGGCATTCAGGTCAACCAGACGCTGTGGGATCTGTACAAGTCCGACAGCATGATGAAGAACTACAGCCGCATTACCCCGGCCTCCATCTCGGATACGCTGGAAGCAAACACCCAGTACGCTGTCAATGAAGCTCCGTGGAGCGCACTGTCCAGCGCCGAGAGCAGCTTTGCCGAGTACGGCGATGCTGCCATCGTGGTGTTCTCCCGCTCCGGCGGTGAGGGCGCAGACCTGCCCAGCGGCACCAACGGCACCAACGACAGCTGGATCTCCGGTTCCGAGGGCAGCGGCAACTATCTGGAGCTGTCTGCAGAAGAGATCGAGCTGCTGAAGAACCTGAAGGCACTGAAGGACAACGGCACCTTCAAATCCATCGTCGTCCTGATCAACAGCTCCAACGCACTGGAAATGGACTTCCTCAACCCTGCCATCTGCGGCGAGGACTACGGCATCGATGCCGCCATGTGGATCGGCGATGTGGGCCAGACCGGTATCAACGGTGTGGGCCAGCTGCTCGCCGGCACTGTGACCCCCTCCGGCTCTCTGGTGGACACCTACCTGTACGACAATCTGGCAAACCCCGCCATGTACAACTTCTACACCCAGGCCTACCCCAACGCAGCAGAGTACAACCTGCTGACCGAGGGTGCAGACGTGCAGGGCATGTACAGCGTCTATCAGGAAGGCATCTATCTGGGCTACCGCTACTTCGAGACCCGTTACGAGGATGTGGTCATGGGCACTGCCAAGGCAGGCGACTATGACTGGGCCACTACCGTTGCCTATCCCTTCGGCTACGGCGACAGCTACACCACCTTCGCTTACAGCAACTTCAATGTGACCGAGTCTGACGATGCCTTCACCGTCACCCTGAAGGTCACCAACACCGGCAAGACCTATTCCGGCAAGGAGACCGTGCAGGTCTACTTCCAGTCTCCCTACACCGACTACGACAAGGCAAACGGCATCGAGAAAGCCGCTGCAGAGCTGTGCGGCTTTGCCAAGACCGATGTGCTGGCTCCCGGCGCTTCCGAGGATGTGACCATCACCGTGAAGAAGAGCGAGCTGCGCACCTACGACGCAAACAACGCCAAGACCTACATTCTGGATGCCGGTGACTACTACTTCACCGCTGCTACCGATTCTCACAACGCTGTCAACAACATCCTTGCTGCCAAGGGCTACACCGTGGCCGGCACCAATGGCCGCATGACCGAGGACGGCGATACTTCTCTGGTCTGGAAGTGGACCAACGAGGCACTGGATGCCACCACCTATGCAGCCAGCGCCAACGGCACTGCCATCACCAACCTGTTCGATGAGTCCGACCCCAACAAGAGCAGCGATGCTCCCGGCAGCGTGACCTGGATGAGCCGCTCCGACTGGACCGGCACGGTTCCCACCCAGCCTGCCGCCCTGACCGCCAACGAAACGCTGGCTGCAGATCTGGCCTTTACCCAGTACGACGGCACCGAGGCCGACAGCGTCGAGATGCCCACTCTGGGTGCCAAGAACGGCCTGACCCTCGCTTCCATGATCGGCAAGGACTTCGATGATCCTCAGTGGGAGACCCTGCTGGATCAGCTGACCTTCGATGAGATGGTCAACACCATCACTCTGGGCTTCCACAACACTGCAGCGGCTGCCTCCATCGGCAAGACCGCTACCAAGGACGAGAACGGCCCGCAGGGCCTGACCGCTGCCCTGACCGGCGGTGCATCCGCCATGTGCTACACCTCCGAGGATGTCATGGCTGCCACCTTCAATGTGGACCTGATCAACGAAGTGGGCAAGTGCATCGGTGAGGACTGCCTTGCCATGGGTTACTCCGGCCTGTACGGCCCCGGCATCAACATGCACCGTACCGCCTACTCCGGCCGTAACTTCGAGTACTACGCCGAGGATCCCTTTGTGGCCGGCACCATCTGCGCTGCCGAGGTGCAGGGCATCCAGTCCAAGGGCGTGTATGTCTACCTGAAGCACGTTGCCCTGAACGACTCCGAGACCAGCCGCCGCGGTGTCAACACCTGGCTGAACGAGCAGACCGCCCGCGAGATCTATCTGGAAGTGGCCGATAAGGCCATCACGGATGGCGGCGCATGGTGCGTGATGACCGGCTTCAACCGCTGGGGCGCAACCTGGTGCGGTGCCAACGCCAACCTGCTGAACGGCTTCCTGCGCGAGGAGCTGGGCATGCGCGGCATGTGCATCACCGACTTCTCCGGCTCCAGCCAGTACATGGATCTGGTGGACGGCCTGATCGCCGGTTCCGACATCTGGGACAGCCCGATGCCCAAGATCCACACCACCAAGGCTGCCAACTACGAGAACGATGCCTACATCGTGACCCAGATGCGCAATGCAATGCATCACATCCTGTACACCGTGGTCAACTCCAACGCCATGAACGGCTGGTCTGCAAGCGATACCCTGAAGACCGTGCTGCCCTGGTGGCAGACTGCGATCTACGCACTGATCGCCGTGCTGGCTGTGCTGACCGTGCTGTGCGCATGGCAGCTGAGCAAGGCCCTCAAGCGCAAGAAGGAGCTGGCAGACACCGCTCCTGCTGTTGACCAGAAGTAATTCCGGTCTGTACGATCCCTGACCCCAGTGTTACGGCAGCCTGCCCCGAAGGCGGGGCGGGCTGCCGCTTTTTATCAAAGACAAAAGGAGAGACCGCAATGGGCGAACAAAAAACAACGGCGTCGAGTGTGAACCGCGCCAAAACCTACCAGCTGGTGCTGTTTCCGCTGAACAACGGCGCGACCAACGTGTACTATGTGCTGGTGCTTTCCTACATCGCGACCTTCGGCAGCAAGGTGCTGGCCCTGAGCATGCTGTTTGCTTCGGTGATGGTCACCGGCATGCGCCTGTTCGATGCCGTCACCGACCCCATCATTGGTGCCCTCATGGACCGCACCAACGGCAGGTTCGGCAAGTTCCGGCCCTTCATGGTCATCGGCAACCTCATCATGGCAGCAAGCATTCTGGTGCTGTACTGCCTCACCCCGCTCATCCCCGCCAGTGCCATGGGGCTGCGCTACGCTGCGTTCGTTGCCCTGTATGCCGTGTGGGTCATCGGCTACACCTTCCAGACCAGCTGCACCCGCTCCGGCCAGACCGTGCTGACCAATGACCCCAAGCAGCGCCCGCTGTTCACCATCTTCAACACGGTGGGCAGCCTGCTGGGCATGGGTGCCATGCAGTTCTTTGCCCCCATCCTTGCCAAGAACTATGAGGGCGGCTACGCTTCCGCCGGGTTCTTCCGCACGCTGGCTCCGGTGGGCATCGTCATCTCCATCCTGCTCACCCTGCTGGCTGTCATCGGCATCTGGGAGAAGGACCAGCCCAAGTACTTTGGCATCGGCGGCGAAAAGACCGAGAAGATCAAAGTGAGCGAGTACATCCAGATCATCAAGAACAACGATCCCATGCAGCGGCTGATGGTGGCTGGTGCGGGCTGCAAGCTGGCACTTTCCATCGCCACCAACACCACCGTGCTGTGCATGCTGTACGGCTGCATGATGGGCAACTACGACGGCCTGTACCTGCCCATGATGGTGCTGGGCTATGTGTTCAGCGTGCCCTTCTTCCTGCTCACCGTCCGCACCAGCCAGAAGGAGGGCCAGAAGGCCAGCCTGATGAAGTACGTCAGCGTGGCGCTGGTGTGCTATGTGGGCGTGCTGGTGCTGCTGCTGCTCTGGGGCCGCGGCGATGCCTTCACACTGTCCATTCTGGGCGAGAACGGCCTTTCCATCAACCTGTACACCATCCTGTTCATCGCTTTCTTCGGCATCGGCTACGGTGCTTACTACGCCACCGCCGATATGCCCATCCCCATGGTGGCCGACTGCTCCGACTACGAGACCTACCGCAGCGGCAAGTATATCCCCGGCATCATGGGCACCCTGTTCAGTCTGGTGGACAAGCTGGTGTCCAGCCTGTCCGCTACCGTTGTGGGCATCGCGGTCAGCTTTGTGGGCCTGCAGAGCCTGCCCACCCAGTATGACCCCTACACCCCGGGCATGAACTGGGTGGTCATCGTGCTGTTCTGCATCATCCCCATGGTGGCATGGGCGGCTACCCTCATCGCCATGAAGGGCTACACCCTGACCGGTGTCAAGATGAAGGAGATCCAGGCTGTCAACGCCTGCCGCCGCGATGCAGTGGCTAAGGGCATGAAGCTGGAAGAAGCCATGGACAAGTGGCAGACCATGGATCAGCTGCCGGCGGAATACCGGAGCTGAGACGCTGTATGGAACTGATACTGATCTCACCGGCGCAAGCGGCACGCTGCTGCCCACGCAGGGGGGGCTGTTCCTAATTCTCCGCCACAAAAATCCTCAGACATTCGTCTGGGGATTTTTTGTTTGGTGGTGGTACAGAACTCGAACAATTTCTCCCCGGATACAGGCAGAAAACGAACAAAGGCAGGATACCACCATGAGGGTGGTATCCTGCCTTTTGAATCTTTGTGTGGAAAATCTGCTTACAGCAGCGGGATGCCTGCCTTGGCGCAGGCTTCGCGGGTGGCTGCGTCCCAGACGCTGGCCTGCACTTCGCCAATGTGGGCGCTGCCCAGCAGCAGCATGCACAGGCGGCTCTGGCCGATGCCGCCGCCGATGGAGTAAGGCAGCTCACCGTTCAGTACGGCCTTGTGGAAGGGCAGGGCGCGGCGGTCGTCGCAGCCAGCCATGGTCAGCTGCTTGTCCATGCTTTCAGGGCTGACGCGGATGCCCATGCTGCTCAGCTCATAGCTGCACTGCAGCGGGTCGTTCCAGAACAGCAGATCGCCGTTCAGATCCCAGTCGTCATAGTCGGGGGCACGGCCGTCATGGGGCTTACCGCTCTTCAGCGGAGCGCCGATCTTCATCAGGAAGGTGGTGCCGTGCTCCTTCACAAAGGCGTTCTCACGCTCCTTCGGGGTCAGGTCCGGGTACTGGTCCTCCAGCTCCTGCGTGGTGATGAAGGTGACGTTGGGGCTGTGCAGCGGCAGCTCCTGCAGCTGGGGGAACATGGCGTGCAGGTTCATCTCGGTGGCGCAGACAGCGGACACGATGGAGCGCACCACGCTCTTGAGGTAAGCCTCGTTGCGGTCTTCCAGACGGATCACCTTTTCCCAGTCCCACTGGTCCACATAGATGGAGTGCAGGTTGTCCAGATCTTCGTCGCGGCGGATCGCGTTCATATCGCAGTACAGGCCCTTGCCCACACGGAAATCGTAGTCCTTCAGGGCCTTGCGCTTCCACTTTGCCAGTGACTGCACCACCTGTGCCTCAATGCCGCTTTCCTTGATATCAAAGGTAACCTTGCGCTCGACACCGTTCAGGTCGTCGTTCAGACCGGTGGATGCTTCCAGAAACAGCGGAGCAGACACGCGGTACAGGTTCAGTGTGGCGCACAGGGTGTCGGCAAACAGACGTTTGACCGTACCAATGGCGCGCTGCGTGTCGTACAGGTTCAGCGCGGGCGTATAGTTTGCCGGGATGATGGTTTTGCTCATAACAAAAACCCCTCTTCTGTTGGATTCTGGCCCTGATTTCCCAGTACAGGGCACGGCTTTTAAACCGAAAAATACTGGTTTCATTATGGCATATTTTTTTAAGAAAGTAAAGTGAGAAGGCAAAAAAAGAGACCGCCGGTAAGGCAGTCCCGTTTCCGCAGTGAGAAGGGCGGCTTTGCATCAGCCGAAAAGCCCCTTCAGCAGGATCAGCAGCACTTTTACAAAATCGCCGGTGCCCAGCAGCTTGTACAGAGAGATCAGAGTAGATAACATGAATGTTTTGCTCCTTTTTTGCAATTTCGGGCCAAAATGCCCGGCATGCATGGAATACGGCTGGGCAGAACAGCAGATTGCAGGAAAAAATTGGGAGAAAACAAAACGGCACCCGTGCCGCTGCAAAAGCAGTACGGGTGCCGGAAGATCAATTTGTTTTCAACAGCTTCAGCGCTTTACGTTGAAAGCTGCCATGCCGGGGTAAACGGCGCTGTCGCCCAGCTGCTCCTCAATGCGCAGCAGCTGGTTGTACTTTGCAACACGCTCGGTACGGCTGGGAGCACCGGTCTTGATCTGGCAGGTGTTCAGCGCCACGGCCAGATCGGCAATGGTGGTGTCCTCGGTCTCGCCGGAGCGGTGAGAACTGATGGCGGTGTAACCGGCCTTGTGGGCCATCTTGATGGCCTCCAGCGTCTCGGAAACAGAACCGATCTGGTTCAGTTTGATCAGGATCGCGTTGCCTGCACCCAGCCCGATGCCCTTGGCCAGACGCTCGGTGTTGGTCACAAAGAGGTCGTCACCCACCAGCTGGACCTTGCCGCCCAACTCGCGGGTCATCTCCTGCCAGCCTTCCCAGTCTTCTTCATCCAGACCGTCCTCAATGGAGATGATGGGGTACTTTTCCACCAGACTCTTCCAGTGTGCGATCAGCTCGCTGGAGGTGAACTCGGTGCCGGCCTTGGGCAGCTTGTAGAAGCCCTTGCCCTTGGGGCTCTTCCACTCGGAGGACGCGGCATCCATAGCCAGCATGAAGTCCTTGCCGGGCACGTAACCGGCCTTTTCGATGGCGGCCAGAATGGTCTCAATGGTCTCCTCGTCGCTGGACAGGTTGGGGGCAAAGCCGCCCTCATCGCCCACGGAGGTAGCCAGCCCCTTGGCCTTCAGGATGGAAGCCAGAGCATGGAATACCTCAGCGCACCAGCGCAGCGCCTCTTTGAAGGAGGGTGCACCCACCGGCATAATCATGAACTCCTGCGTATCCACCGTGTTGGTGGCGTGTGCGCCGCCGTTCAGAATGTTCATCATGGGCACGGGCAGGCGGTTGCCGTTCACACCGCCCAGAAAGCGGTACAGCGGCATATCCAGAGAAGCAGCGGCTGCACGGCAGGCGGCAATGGACACGGCCAGAATGGCGTTTGCACCCAGATTGGATTTATCTTTGGTGCCGTCGGCCTTGATCATGGCAGCGTCGATGGCGTAGATGTCGGAGGCATCCATGCCCACAACAGCATCAGCAATGACGGTGTTGATGTTCTCAACAGCCTTGGTCACGCCCTTGCCCAGATAGCGGCCCTTGTCGCCGTCCCGCAGCTCCAGAGCTTCAAACTCACCAGTGGATGCGCCGGAAGGTGCGCAGCCGCGTGCCACAGTGCCGTCGGCCAGAGTGATCTCCGCTTCCACGGTGGGGTTGCCGCGGGAGTCCAGAATTTCGCGGCCAACAACAGATTCAATTTCCAGATCGTTCATCTTGAAAACCTCCTGAATATCATTTCCATCCCTGTGCTGCCCGGGGCGGGCAGACGGGTGACGGCCAATTATGATAGTTATGTCTAACTAACCGATAGTATCCTACCACGCTTTCCGGCCCGGTGCAAGAGCCGATGCGCATGTTTGCGGATGTAAACTTTTTAAGGGGCAAAAAACGGCAGCTGATGGGGCAGAACATTCCGGCAAAGCAGAAAACAGCTGGTCTTTACAGTCTGCCCACTGGCAGCAGCGGGGATGCGTCATGCCTATCATGTTAATTTCATATGGCAGATATACTAAAATTTTTCTTTACTTTTTGTCAGGGCGACTCTATACTGTTTTTGGTTCTAATATGTTTCTTTATGGTAGATAGAGGAGGATTTTCTATATGAATAAGGATCTGACGGTCGGCAAGCCGTCACAGGTTTTGTGGCAGTTCTGCCTGCCCATGTTCGGCAGCATCATCTTCCAGCAGCTGTACAACATTGCCGACAGCCTTGTTGCAGGCAAGTTCATCGGCGAGAACGCACTGGCTGCTGTGGGCAACAGCTACGAGATCACCCTGATCTTCATTGCATTTGCCTTTGGCTGCAACATTGGCTGCTCAGTCATCGTGTCCCGCTACTTTGGCGCAAAGGACTACGATGAGATGAAGACTTCGGTCTACACTTCCCTGATCGGCTCTGCCGTGCTGTGCGCCGTGCTGATGCTGATCGGCCTTGTGGGCTGCCACAGCCTGCTGGAGCTCATCAACACCCCGGAGGAGATCCTTGCGGATTCTTCGCTGTATCTGGATATCTACGTGCTGGGCCTGCCCTTCATGTTCTTCTACAACATCGCCACCGGCATCTTCTCCGCTCTGGGCGACAGCAAAACGCCCTTCTATTTTCTGGCAGTCTCGTCCCTGTCCAACATCGGCGTGGACATCCTGTTCGTGGCCGGTCTCAAGATGGGCGTAGCCGGTGTGGCATGGGCCACCTTCCTGTGTCAGGGTGTGAGCTGCGTGCTGGCCATGGTGGTGGTGTTCCGCCGCATCAGCGCCTTCAAATCCAAGAACAAGGTCGTGCTGTTCTCCTGGAACATGCTGGGCAAGGTAGCCATGGTCGCCATCCCCAGCATCCTGCAGCAGAGCTTCGTCTCTGTGGGCAACATCATCCTGCAGAGCGTCATCAACACCTTTGGTGCCAGCGTCATTGCAGGCTACTCTGCAGCCGTCAAGCTGAACAACATGGTCATCACTTCCTTTACCACGCTGGGCAACGGCATCTCCAACTACACCTCCCAGAACATGGGCGCGGGCAAGATGGACCGTGTGCACAAGGGCTTTGGCGCAGGCCGCAATCTGGTGTGGATTATCTGCGTGCCCATCGTGCTCCTGTACTTCTTCTTCGGCCGCTTCCTGCTGCTGCTGTTCATGAATGACCCGCAGGGTCCGGCCATCGACACCGGTATGCTGTTCCTGCGCATCCTGTCTCCCTTCTATTTTGTGGTGTCGCTCAAGCTGGTCACTGACGGCATCCTGCGCGGCTGCGGCATGATGGTGCGCTTTATGATCGCCACCTTCTCCGACCTGATCCTGCGCGTGGGCATCGCCATTGTGCTGAGCAGCACTGCTCTGGGCAGCACGGGCATCTGGATGGCATGGCCCGTGGGCTGGTGCATCGGCACCGGCCTGTCGCTGGTGTTCTACTTCACCGCCATCCGCAAGATCCTTGCAGAGTCTCCGGCCAAAGCGGAAGCAGAGGGCAAAGCTGCCGAGGCACGTGCAGAGGCCGAGTTTGCCGCAGATGCCGAAATGGAGACCCTGTAACCCTTTTGCAACTTGTGAATTGTGTTCACCTGACACACAAACAAAATGAAGCAATTGAAATAGTGCACAAAACAGACCCACTGCTTTTGGCTATTTTGGCAACAAAGTCCACAAAATGCCCCTGAAAGTATGGACGGTTTGTGAATTGCGGATTTTGGCTCACAGGTCTATAATATTGATAACGAAGCAAGGTCGCTTTGAGGGAAAGAGGGCCTTGCTTCCGTTTTTATACTGAAGCACGAATGCTCCTAAGGAGGATATTCACTATGAAAAAGATGATTTCTCGTCGTAATTTCTTGGCCGCTGCAGGTGTTGTTGCTGCAGCCGGCGTTCTGACTGCATGCGGCGGTTCTTCCAACAGCACTGCTGCTTCCGCCTCTACCGCAGCTTCTGGTGCCGCTGCTTCCGGCGACACCATCAAGGTGGGCGTTCTTGGACCTCTGACCGGTGATGTTTCCGTTTACGGTCAGGCCGTTGTCAACGGCGCTACCCTGTACCTGAAGCAGGTCAACGAAAAGGGCGGCATCAACGGCAAGCAGCTGGAGATCATCGCCATGGATGAGCAGGGCGATGCAACTCAGGCTGTTACCTGCTTCACCAAGATGTGCGATCAGGGCATCACCGCTCTGGTGGGCGATGTTACCACCACCCCGACTCTGGCACTTGCTGCCGAGAGCGCAGACTACAACATGCCCATGGTCACCGCTTCCGCTACCGCTGAGGCTGTCACCTACGATGCCGAGACCGACACCGTGAACGAGAATGTGTTCCGCGCAACCTTCACCGACCCGTTCCAGGGCATCAAGATGGCTGACTACGCTTACCAGCGGTTGGGCTACACCAAGGCAGCCGTCATCTTCCAGAAGGGCGCTGACTACAACGAGGGTCTGGCAGAGAACTTCGTCAACGAGTTCGAGAGCCTGGGCGGCACCATCGTCGATCAGGAAACCTACTCTGAGGGCGATGTGGACTACAAGACCCAGCTGACCACCATTCTGGGCAAGGCTCCCGAAGTGGTGTTCTGCCCCAACTACTATCAGGAAGTCGGTCAGATCCTGGCTCAGGCTGAGAGCATCGGTCTGGCAGTTCCCTTCCTGGGCGGCGATGGCTGGGATGGTCTGGAAGGCTACGCAACTGCCGACCAGCTGAAGGATGCCTACTTCTGCGCAAACTACGCAAAGGGCTCCAACCCTGACTTTGAGGATGCCTACAAGGCTGAGTACGGTGAGGAGTACCCCAACGGCTTCGCTCCTCTGGGCTACGATGCTGCCATGACCGTTGTCTACGGCATTCAGGCTGCTGAGGATGCCGGCCTGACCGCTGGTGATGACGACTATAAGCAGGCCGTCATCGATGCTATCGCAGGCGGCACCATTGATGGCATCACCGGCACCTTCACCTTTGATGAGCACCACAACCCCGTCAAGCAGACCGCTATCCTGTGCTTCGACGGTGCAACCCCCGTTCTGAAGGAAATGTTCTGATCTGCTTTGATCCTGCGCACCGGTGTGCGGCATGAAGGCAGTACTCAGAAATAAATGACCCATTGCGGAGACCGCCGGAACAGGTTTTGCTCGGCTGTCTCCGCTTTTTTGGTAAAAAAGTGCATCCCAAAAGGCGGGTCCTCCGCCGCAAAGAAAGGAAGTATCAGTCCATGACAGTGTTTTTTAGCCAGCTGATCAACGGCCTGTCCCTTGGCAGCATCTATGCACTGATCGCACTGGGTTACAGCATGGTGTACGGCATCATCCTGCTGCTGAACTTTGCCCATGGCGATGTCATTATGGTTGGTGCGTACATGTCCTGGTTCGTGATGAATCAGCTGGGCCTTGGCCCGGTCACCGCTGTGTGCGCCACCATCATCACCTGCACGCTGCTGGGCGTTGTGATCGAGAAGATCGCCTACACCCCGCTGCGCAACGCACCCCGTATCTCCCTGCTGATCACGGCAATCGGCGTGTCCTTCTTCCTGGAGTACACTGCAGAGCTGATCCTTGGTTCCGGTGCAAAGGTCATTCCGGCCTACTACACCAACCAGACCTTCCACATCGGCTCTGTGCCGCTGGGCCTCACCTCTGTCATCACCCTGCTGGTCACGGTGCTGTCCATGCTGGTGCTCACCTTCCTTGTGCAGAAGACTAAGCTCGGCAAGGCCATGCGTGCCGTGTCTGAGGATATGGACGCTGCCCGTCTGATGGGCATTAACGTCAACAGCACCATTTCCTTTACCTTTGCGGTGGGCTCCGCACTGGCCGGTATCGGCTCGGTGCTGTACTGCTGCAGCTACCCGCAGGCGACCCCCACCATGGGCTCCATGCTGGGCCTGAAGGCCTTCGTTGCAGCCGTTCTGGGCGGCATCGGCTCCATTCCCGGTGCCATGATCGGCGGCATCGCCATCGGCCTGTGCGAGTGCTTTGTTTCCGCCATCGGCCTTTCCGCATGGAAGGATGCCGTCACGTTTGCGATCCTGATCATCGTGCTGCTGGTCAAGCCCACCGGCTTCCTTGGCCGCAAGGTTCAGGAAAAGGTGTAAGGAGGGCATGAAGATGAATACCAAACGCAAAACGCTCAAAATGCCCGTGCGCTACCTGATGAACGCCGTGCTGGTGGCTCTGCTGTTCGTGGGCCTGTCCTTCCTCACCCAGAACGTGCTGTCCACCTACCAGAACAAGGTGCTTCTCACCGTGGGCATCAACATCATTCTGGCTGTCTCGCTGAACGTTGCCACCGGTTATCTGGGCCAGCTGCCGCTGGGCCACGCCGGTTTCATGGCCGTGGGTGCTTACACCTGCGCCCTGTTCACGAAATACAGCAATCTGCCCTCCGGTGTCGCTTTTGTCGTGGGTCTGGTGCTGGCCTGCATCGTGGCGGGCCTGTTCGGCGTGCTGATCGGCATTCCTGCTCTGCGCCTGACCGGTGATTATCTGGCCATCCTGACGCTGGGCTTTGGCGAGATCATCCGCATCACCCTGAACAACATCGATGATGTGCTGGGCTTCAAGCTGTTCTACGGTGCCAAGGGCCTGAAGAACATCCCCAAGTATTCTAACTTCGCCAATGTGTTCATCTGCGTGGTCATTACCTGCTTTGCCATCCACGCCATGATGAAGAGCCGCCACGGCCGTGCCGTGCTGGCCATCCGCGATAACGAGATCGCTGCCGAAAGCTGCGGCATCCAGACTACTTATTATAAGGTCATGGCCTTTGCATTCTCTGCCGCCTTTGCCGGTCTGGCCGGCGGCCTGTACGCCTGCTATCTGGGCGTTCTGGATCCCTCCACCTTCGGCTTCATGAAGTCCATCGAAATTCTGGTCATGGTGGTTCTGGGCGGCATGGGCTCCATGCTGGGTTCCATCCTGTCCGCGACCGTGCTTACCATCCTGCCCGAGGCGACCCGCAGCTTTGACAGCTACCGCATGGTAGTCTACTCGCTGGTGCTGGTCCTCATGATGATCTTCCGTCCGGGCGGCCTGCTTGGCAGCTACGACTTCTCCATGAGCCGCATTGTGGAAAAGATCATGAACGGCGAACTGTTCCAGAAGAAAGCAAAGGAGGGCAAGGACCATGAGTGAATACCAGACTAAGCTGCACAGTGTGCCCTCCGGCGGCTTTTTGACCGACCGCGACAAGGACAAAAAGCCCATTCTGGACGTGCGTGAGCTGGGCATCGACTTCGGCGGTCTGACCGCCGTGGATGGCTTCAACCTGATGATCGGCCGCAACGAGATCACCGGTCTGATCGGCCCCAACGGTGCCGGTAAGACCACCGTGTTCAACCTGCTGACCAACGTCTACCAGCCCACCCGCGGCTCCATCCTGATCGATGGTATGCCCACCGCCGGCAAAAAGACCTATCAGGTCAACCGCATGGGCGTGGCCCGTACCTTCCAGAACATCCGCCTGTTCAAGGAACTGAGCGTCATCGATAACATCAAGGTGGGCCTGCACGAGTCCATGAAGTACAATCTGGCATCTTCGCTGATCCGCCTGCCCAACTACTGGAAGGAAGAGAAGAAGTGCACCGAGCGTGCTCTGGAGCTGCTGGATATCTTCCACATGGCAGACCTCGCCAATGTGCAGGCAGGCAGCCTGCCCTACGGCGCACAGCGCCGTCTGGAGATCATGCGTGCACTGGCCACCAGCCCGAAGCTGCTGCTGCTGGACGAGCCTGCTGCCGGTATGAATCCCTCTGAGACTGCAGAGCTGACCGAGACCATCCGCCGCATCCGCGACGAGTTCAACATCGCCGTGCTGCTGATCGAGCACGATATGAGCCTGGTCATGGGCATCTGCGAGGGCATTGCCGTGCTGAACTTTGGCCGCATCATCGCCAAGGGCACGCCGGATGAGATCCGCAACAACCCGCAGGTCATCGAAGCCTATCTGGGCAAGAAGGAGGGCTAAGCCATGGCTGATACGTTACTGAAAGTTGATAACATCAACGTCTATTACGGCAACATCCACGCCGTCAAGGACATCTCCTTCGAGGTGGATCAGGGCGAGATCGTCACCCTGATCGGTGCCAACGGTGCTGGCAAATCCACCACCCTGAAGACCATTTCCGGCCTGCTGAAGCCCAAGACCGGCGACATCCTGTACAAGGGCAGCAGCATCAAGGGCATGCGCGCCCACAAGATCGTGGAAGCAGGCCTTGCCCATGTGCCGGAAGGCCGTCATGTGTTCCTGCACATGACCGTGGAAGAAAATCTGGACATGGGTGCATACACCCAGCCTGCTTCCACCATTGCACCCAACAAGGAAAAGGTGTTTGAGCTGTTCCCCCGCCTGAAGGAGCGCCGCAAGCAGCTGGCCGGTACCATGTCCGGCGGCGAGCAGCAGATGCTGGCTATGGGCCGTGCACTGATGAGCAACGCATCCATGCTGATGCTGGACGAGCCTTCCATGGGCCTTTCGCCGCTGCTGGTGCAGGAGATCTTCGACATCATCCAGAACGTACACAAGGAAGGCATGACCATCCTGCTGGTGGAGCAGAACGCACAGATGGCTCTTTCCGTGGCAGACCGTGCCTACGTCCTTGAGACGGGCCGTGTAGTCATGGAGGGCACTGGTGCCGAACTGCTGACCAACGAGCGCGTGCGCAGTGCATATCTGGGCGGCTAAGCAAAAAATCGTATAAGAAAAGGGGCTGTTGCACATGCAACAGCCCCTTTTTTGCAGTATTTGTTATGCCAGCAGAGCCATGATATTTGCGGTAATCAGGCCGCCTGCCGTGCCAATGACGTAGCCCATCAGAGCCATCAGAACGCCAACAGGCACCAGAGCGCCGCTGTAGGCACCAGCCAGAATGGGAGCGGATGCGGAACCGCCGATGTTTGCCAGAGATGCAACACCGCAGGTGAACATATCCAGATGGAAGATCTTTGCCAGCAGCACCAGAATGATGCCATGGATGGCCAGGATCATAAAGCCTGCCAGGATCCATGCGGGTGCATCGGTCAGCTCCAGGAAGCTTGCGCGGGAGGCAAGCAATGCCACCACGGAGTACAGCAGCAGGTTGGACAGCTCGGTGCTGCCTGCCATGCGGCCCACGGGGGTGACAGCGCCGATCAGGCCGGACAGCGTGATGAGCAGGACGGTCCAGGTGGCCTTGTCCAGGAAGGGCATTGCGCCGTTCAGGGCTGCGCCGATGTCCTGACCGAAGGCGGAGATCACCAGAGCCAGACCCAGCAGGAAGATCAGGTTGACAAAGCTGGCCTTGTCCTCGTTGCCCTTTGCGTCCTCTTCCAGACGGCGGGACACTTCGTCCAGCGTGGTGGTGTCGGCCTTGACCCACTTGTTGAACTTGGGAGCCAGATTGATGGCCCACAGCAGGAACATGACCCAGATGGAGTAGTCGATGGAGTCCACCACCAGTGCGTAGGCCATGTCAGCTTCGCCGATGTCCAGCGCAGCCTGCACGGCGACCATGTTGCCGGAGCCGCCCATCCAGCTGCCGCACAGAGCGCCCAGTGCCTTCCATGCTCGGAGCCAAGGGGCCCCTTCATGATGGCGAAGGTGGCAATGAAGGCCACCGAGATGGAGACGGAAGCGGCAAAGAAGCCGCCCAGCATCTTGGGACCCAGCTTGATGATCTTGCGGATGTCGCAGCGCAGCAGCATCAGGAAGATCATTGCATACAGCAGGTTGTTTTTCAGCACGGAGTAGGCAGGCTTGGTGGCCTCCATGTCCCATGCACCCAGCGTGCAGAGAATCATGGTAATGAGGTACAGCAGAACGATAGGTGGTGCATAGTCGAAGAATTTCGACTTCGTGTAGCGTTGCAGCCACACCAGCAGTGCGGCAATGAACACCAGCACGGCGATGTAGGTGAAACCGTTTGTGATCATGAACCCAATCCCCTTTCTTTTTGTGCAATTTTTTGCGGACAATTGTCTTTACAATATCGACAATTTCGTATACAATACTACCATAGATTTCATAATCTGGCAATATTTTTTTATCGAAAGGGGTAGGTTTTTGCATGAAAATCACGGAAGTACGTCTCGGTCTGATCTCCGTGCCGCTGCGCGTGCCTTTTAAGACGGCTCTGCGCTCGGTCAGCAGCGTGGAGGATGTGATCGTAGAGATCCACACCGACACCGGCGCTGTGGGTTATGGTGAGGCACCTCCCACCGGTGTGATCACCGGCGACACCACCGGTGCCATCATCGGTGCCATCCGCGACCATATCGCAAAGACCATCATCGGCCGCGATGTGGACGACTTTGAAGACCTGATGATCGCCCTGAATGCCTGCATCCAGAAGAACACCAGCGCCAAGGCTGCTGTGGATATGGCCCTGTGGGATTTGTACGGCCAGCTGTACAAAATCCCTGTGTACAAGCTGATGGGCGGCGCAAAGAAGTCCATCGTCACCGACATCACCATCAGCGTCAACGACCCCGAAGAGATGGTGCGCGATGCCCTGAACGCCATCGACCGCGGCTACGACTGCCTGAAGGTCAAGGTGGGCAAGGAGCCGGAAAAGGATATTGCACGCCTGAGCGCCATCCGCGGTGCTGTGCCCAAGGAGACCTGCATCCGCATCGACGCAAATCAGGGCTGGACCCCCAAGGAAGCTGTGCGCATCCTGAACGGAATGCAGGAGAAGGGCCTTGATCTCGAATTCGTGGAGCAGCCGGTCAAGGCCCACGATTTTGAAGGCCTGAAGTATGTTACCGAGCGCTCCTATGTGCCGGTGCTGGCCGACGAGAGCGTGTTCTCCCCGCAGGACGCACTGACCATTATGCAGATGGGAGCCGCAGACCTCGTGAACATCAAGCTGATGAAGTGCGGCGGCCTGTACAACGCCCTCAAGATCGCATCCGCTGCCGAGGTGTACGGCGTGGAGTGCATGATCGGCTGTATGCTGGAAGCCAAAATCAGCGTGAATGCCGCCGTGCATCTGGCCTGCGCAAAGCAGATCATCACCCGCGTGGATCTGGACGGCCCCGTGCTGTGCAGTGAGGACCCCATCCTCGGCGGTGCAGTGTTCAACGAAAAAGACATCACTGTTTCCAACGAGCCGGGCCTTGGCATCAAGGGCATTGAGCCGGGCAAGATCAAGTATCTGGATTGACCCTCTCAGCTTCACTTCGTTCAGCAGCTCCCCCGAAAGGGGGAGCTTTTTGAATCTTTACAGTCAGCACAAAGAAAGCTCCCCCTTTCGGGGGAGCTGGCACAGCGCAAGCTGTGACTGAGAGGGTTTTACTCTTTGTAAGCCAGAATAGCCTTCAGGTATTCCCACACACGGGCCACCGATGCAATGTCGGCGCGCTCATTGGGGGTGTGGACGTGCAGCAGGTTCGGGCCGAAGGAGATGCAGTCCAGCCCTTCGATCTTGCCCGAGAGGATACCGCATTCCAGGCCCGCATGAATGGCAACGATCTGGGGCTTTGCACCGTACTGCGCCTCGTACACAGCTACGCAGCGGTCGCGCAGGGCGCTTTCGCGGGCGTAGGTCCAAGCAGGGTAGTCGCCATGGAACCGCACGCTGCCGCCCAGCAGCTCGGTCAGGGTCTGCAGTTTGCAGCTCAGCAGCTCCTTCGCCGAGGGCACCGAGCTGCGCAGGGAGAAGCGCAGGATGGCTTCGCTGTCGTCCAGCTCGGCAACGCCGAGGTTCAGCGAGGTCTCCACAAGGCCCGGCACATCCATGCTCATGCTCTGCACACCCCAGGGCATCAGCAGCAGGGCTTTGCGCAGACGCTCGGCGGAGTTCGCATCCAGTGCATCGTATTCGCCGCAGCCCTCCTCGGTGAGCTGCAGGCGGATGCCCGGGTCAGCAGTGCCGAATTCTGCTTTCATCTGCGCGGTAAAGTCTGCCCCGGCAGCGCGCACGGCTTCGGTGATACCGGCGGGCAGCACCAGCGTAACGCTGCTTTCTTTCGGGATGACGTTTTCCTTTGCACCGCCGGAGAGGGTGAGCACAGCGTACTCTGCACCGTGGTCAGACAGCAGGGTCAGGTAGCGTCCCAGCAGAGCGATGGCGTTGGCGCGGCCTTTGTGAATCTCGGTGCCGGAGTGCCCTCCCGCAAGCCCCGCGATGTCCGCCTTCACGGCGGTGCCGGTCACAGCCGCACGGGTGATGGGCAGATGGCATTCAACGCGGCGTCCGCCTGCACAGCCTGCGGTCAGCACCCCTTCTTCCTCGGAGTCGATGTTCACCAGAATCCGGCCCTCAAGGTCGGAAAAATCCATGGCAGATGCACCCAGCAGGCCCACCTCCTCGCAGACGGTCAGCACGACCTCCAGCGCAGGGTGGGGAATGTCCTTTGCGTCCAGAACAGCCAGCGCATAGGCCACGGCAATGCCGTCGTCGCCGCCAAGGGTCGTGCCCTCGGCGCACACATAGCCGCCGTCTACGACCGGGTGAATGGCCTCTTTCTCAAGATCCAGCGGGCAGTCGGCGGTCTTGTCGCCCACCATGTCCAGATGGCCCTGCAGGATCAGGCCCGGCTCCTTCTCGTATCCGGGTGTGGCCGGTGCCTTGATGAGCACATTGCCCATCTCGTCCTGACGGCAGGCAAGGCCGTGGGCCTTGGCGAACTGCACGCAGTAGTCGCTCAGTGCCTTTTCGTGGTGGGAGGTGTGCGGAATGCCGCAGATCTCCTCAAAGTAATAAAAAACCGAAGCTGGTTCCAGATTGGATAATACGCCCATAATGTTCCCTCTCCTTGTGCTGTATTTTAAGAAAAAAGGCCGGCAGAGCTGTGAGCCATGCCGGTCTTTCGGGTCTTTACTCTGCCTGACTCAGGCAGTCGTCCATGGCGGTGAACACAGCGTCGCTGGTCATGGTAGCACCGGCAACAGCGTCCACACCGCTGGTGGAACCGGCCTTGGTCAGCTGGTCTGCCAGAGTTTCAGCAGCGATGCCGCCCAGTTCGGGAGTCTCGCCGGATGCATCGATCTCCACACCGGTCACCCGGCCGCCGGTGACGGTGACGGTGACGGTCACATCACTCAGGCAGCCCTGAGCGCTGGACGTATAGATGCCATCCGTCAGGCTGGCGGCGTTGTCGGCAGCGGGCACAGTGCCGGTGTACTTGATGTACAGGCCGAGCACAACTGCCATAATGACAGTGACAACAGCCATGATGATAACATTCCGGGTGAGTTTCTTCATAAAAGATCAAATGCTCCCTTTTGACGTGATATATTTTTTACTTTGCGGGTTTGAAACTGTCGCGCAGGGTGACGACGCGGTTGTAAACGCCGGGGTTCTTGGAGTCCGGGGTAAAGAATCCGGTGCGCACGAACTGGAACTTCTCACCGGGCTTTGCGTCCTTCAGGCTTTCTTCCAGCTTGCAGCCCTTGCACACAACAACGCTTTCCGGATTCAGGTAGTCCTTGTAATCGCTGCCCTCGGGGATGGCGTTCATGTTGGCCTCGGTGAACAGCTTGTCGTACAGGCGCACCTCGGCATCCACGGCATGGGCGGCACTCACCCAATGGATGGTGCCCTTGACCTTGCGGCCGTCGGCGGGATTGCCGTTGCCCGTCTCAAGGTCGGCGGTGCAGTGGATGGCGGCAATGCTGCCGTCGGCATTCTTCTCCACGCCGGTGCACTTGACGATGTAAGCGCCCATCAGACGCACCTCACCGCCAATGGTCAGGCGCTTGAACTTGGGGAGGCGGCACCTCGGCAAAGTCCTCATTCTCGATCCACAGCTCTTTGGTAAAGGCCACCTTGCGGGTGGTGGTATTGTTGGCTTCGCGGTTGGGGTTGTTGGCTACATCAAAGTACTCGGTCTTGTCCTCCGGGTAGTTGTCTACGATCAGCTTTACGGGGTCCAGCACGGCAATGCGGCGCTGAGCGGTCAGGTCCAGCTCGCTGCGGATGCAGGCTTCCAGCTGGCGCATGTCGATCAGGTTGTCGGATTTAGAAATGCCGGCCTCCCGCACAAAGGTGAAGATGGAGGTTGGGGTGTAGCCACGGCGGCGCAGGCCGCACAGGGTGGGCATACGGGGGTCGTCCCAGCCGTCCACAATGCCCATTTCCACCAGCTCACGCAGGTAGCGCTTGCTCATGACGGTGTTGGTCATGTTCAGGCGTGCAAACTCACGCTGCTTGGGGAAGGCAGTGCCGAAGATGTTCTCGATGACCCAGTTGTACAGCGGACGGTGGTTCTCGAACTCCAGACTGCACATGCTGTGGGTGATGCCCTCAATGGCATCCTGAATGGGGTGTGCGAAGTCGTACATCGGGTAGATGCACCACTTGCTGCCCTGACGGTGATGCTCGGCGTACTTGATGCGGTAGATAGCCGGGTCACGCATGTTCATGTTGGGGCTGGCCAGATCGATCTTGGCACGCAGGGTCTTTTCGCCCTCCTGGAACTCACCGGCACGCATCCGGCGGAACAGGTCAAGATTCTCTTCCGGGGTGCGGTCGCGCCACGGAGAGGGACGGGAAGGCTTGCCGGCATCGGCACCGCGGTACTCGCGCATTTCGTCGCGGGTCAGGTCGTCCACGTAGGCCTTGCCCTCCATGATGAGCTTTTCGGCATACTCGTAGCACTTGTCAAAGTAGTCGCTGCCGTAGAAGATGCCGCCGTTGGGGTCGGCACCCAGCCAGTGCAGATCCTCGATGATGCTGTTCACGTACTCCTCACCCTCGCGGGCAGGGTTGGTGTCGTCCAGACGCAGGTTGAACTTACCGCCGTACTGGTTTGCAATGGACCAGTTGATGTAGATGGCCTTGGCACTGCCGATGTGCAGGTAGCCGTTGGGCTCGGGCGGGAAGCGGGTATGGATCTCGCTGATCTTGCCCTCGGCCAGATCAGCGTCGATGATGTCGGTCAGAAAGTTTTTATCTGCCATGTGTTTTCCCCCTGTCAAAGGCACAAAGTGCCTATATATTCCATAATACTATATAATACACTATTCTGCCGATTTCTTCAAGAGAAAACCCTCTCAGTCTCGCATACGCTCGCCAGCTCCCCCGAGAGGGGGAGCTTAACTCCTCCAGTCACCTTCGGTGCCAGCCCCCTCAGAGATGGGGCCCTTGGCAGTACGGTAAAGCTTTCTCTCTTTGCCAAAGGCTCCCTCCCCGAGGGAGCTGGCAAAGCCGTCAGGCTTTGACTGAAGGAGTTCTCCCATCCGAAAAATCCCCAATTCATGTTGTTTCCCACAACTTTTTCCCTATCCCTTGACACTGCCGTGCAAGGAGAGTATATTTTTGCATGGCATACAGCGCATTTTGCCGTGTTTAAAATAGGAGGAACCCCATGAACAGTTTAAAAGAAGCGTTCAGCAGGAAAAATATGCTGAAGAATTTAAATTTCTTCGGTGAGCTGAATCTCGGCCTGATCCTGACGGCGGTCGGCATCGTTTACTTTAAAAATCCCAATCATTTTGCATTTGGCGGCACCTCGGGCCTGTCCATTCTGCTGGCAGACCTGTTCCCTAAGATCAACGTGGGCGGCTTTATGTGGATCATCAACCTGATTCTGGTGGTGCTGGGCTTCGTCTTTCTGGGCATCAAGACCATGGGCTGGACGATCTATTCTTCCTTTGCGCTGTCCTTTTTTGTGTCGGTGTGCGAGTGGCTCTATCCCGTCAACGTTTCCATGAGCGGCGATGCCATGCTGGATCTGGTGTTCGCCGTGTTCCTGCCGGCTCTGGGTGCGGCGATCGTGTTCGACATCGGTGCATCCACCGGCGGTACGGATATTGTGGCCCTGATTCTGGCAAAATATACCTCTATGGAGATCGGCAAAGCCCTGATGGTCAGCGATATCCTCATCGTGCTGGCGGCGGCATGGCGGTTCGGCATGGGCACCGGCCTTTACTGCATCCTTGGCCTGATCGGCAAGAGCTTTGTGGTGGACGGCGCCATCGAGAACATCCGCCTGCGCAAGGTGTGCACCATCGTGACGTCCAACCCGCAGCCCATTCTGGACTTCATCATCAAGGAAATGAACCGTTCCGCTACCGTGGAAAAGGCTTACGGCGCTTACACCCACCACGAGTTGAGCGTGCTGGTGACGGTGCTGACCCGCCGTCAGGCCCTGCAGCTGCGCAACTTCCTGCGGGAGAACGACCCCCGGAGCTTTATCACCATCGTCAATTCCAGCGAGATCATCGGCAAGGGCTTCCGCTCCTTTAATTAAAGGCACGGCAGGGCCACGCCGCTATTGACGAACCGCTCCAAAAACGATATACTATATTCCGGCGGTGCAGCAGTGCCGCCGGATGCCGGGGTGTTGCGCAGTTGGTAGCGCGCCTGCTTTGGGAGCAGGAGGCCGCGAGTTCGAGTCTCGCCACTCCGATATGACAAAAAGCCACGATGAACCGTTTATAAATGTGGTTTCGTCGTGGCTTTATTTGTTGCCAGTCTCCTGAGATCCGGCTGGAAGATGCCTTATTTGTGCGTTACCGTCTCAAAAACTGCCCCTGCGCTAAAGGGCAAATGCGCACCCGGCAGCTTTCCGATTTTGTTCTTTTTTTATTTACAAACAGTACCTTGACACCGAAATATCCTTTTTGTAATCTTAAAGAGTATTCTGAATGTAAGTGAATGCCGTCCCGAATCAATACGGTTTTTTCGGGCAGGACGGCAGGAAGTTTCTCCAGCGAATGTCCTGGGGTGGTACCCTGCTGCCACAGGCAGTAGGGCGGGACCGAAGTTCCGGGCTGTTCGCAGAGAAAGCTTCCTGATGGCCTGCCAAGTGAACACAAGCTGACGGCAATGGGAAAGGAGCAACTACCAATGGATCATCTGCAGAACGTAATGGGATACTTCGACCAGCAGCAGCCGCTGTGCGCCGAACACGACCGCATCAGCAAGGACCTGTACAAGGAGTTTGGCGTTAAAGCGGGCCTGCGCGACGAAAACGGCAAGGGCGTGCTGGCAGGTCTGACCAATATCTCCGATATCCGCGCCTTCCAGTATGTGGATGGGGTGAAAAAGCCTGCCGACGGTCAGCTGCTCTACCGCGGCTACGACGTGAAAGACCTGATCCGCGGGTCGTCCGGCAGCCGCTTTGCCTTTGAGGAAGCGGGCTATCTGCTACTGTTTGGTGAGCTGCCCACGCAGGAAAAGCTGGAAGAGTTCTGCCGCGTGCTGGGCGAGTGCCGCACCATGCCCACCAACTTTACCCGTGATGTGATCATGAAGGCCCCCAGCCACGATATCATGAACTCCATGGCCCGCAGCGTGCTCACACTGGCATCCTACGACCCCAAGGCCGGTGATCTGGAAATTTCCAATGTGCTGCGCCAGAGCATCCAGCTGGCCGGCATCTTCCCCATGCTGGCCGTGTACAGCTACCATGCCTATAACCACTACGAAAAAGACGGCAGCATGTACATCCACCGGCCGGACCCGGAGCTTTCCACCGCAGAGAACTTTTTGCGGATGCTGCGCCCGGATATGAAGTACACCGAGCTGGAAGCCCGCGTGCTGGATGTGGCATTGCTGCTGCACGCCGAGCACGGCGGCGGCAACAACTCCACCTTTACCACCCGCGTGGTCACTTCGTCTGGCACCGATACCTACTCGGCCATGGCGGCTGCCCTGTGCTCCCTCAAAGGCCCGCGCCACGGCGGTGCCAACCTGATGGTGATGCAGATGATGCAGAACATCCGCGAAAACCTGCACGACACCGAGGACGATGAAGAGCTGGAAGCCTACCTGAAAAAGCTGCTGCACGGCGAAGCATTTGACCGCAAAGGCCTGATCTACGGCATGGGCCACGCGGTGTACTCCCTCAGTGACCCCCGTGAGGTGGTATTCAAGGGCTATGTGGAACAGCTGGCCCACGAGAAGGGCCGCGACAAGGACCTTGCCCTTTACAACAAGATCGAGCACATGGCCCCGCAGCTGATCGCGGAGGAGCGCAAAATTTTCAAGGGTGTCAGCCCCAATGTGGACTTCTACAGCGGCTTTGTGTACGATATGCTGGGCATCCCCATGGAGCTGTACACGCCGCTGTTCGCCGTGGCCCGCGTGATGGGCTGGAGTGCCCACCGCATTGAAGAGCTGCTCAGCGCAAACAAGATCATCCGCCCGGCCTACAAGAGCCTTGGCGGCACCCACGAATATATCCGCCGCAATGAGCGGGAATAACAGGGAGGATGCATGATGAGCGTGGAACAGAAACATCACCCGGAAGAATGGTTCTTCCTGCACAATTTTGATATCGACAAGGTGTTCAGCACCATCCAGCGGGCGGATTACCTGATCTTATATTACATCAAGATGCAGGCTGAACAGCACCCGGACAGTAAGGTTTATCTGGCTGACCTTGCTGCCGTGATGGGCCTGAAGGTGACAGAGCTTTCCAAGGCCGTTGAAAAGCTGCAGGACAAGGGCTTTGTGGCATGGAAGACCGACCGTGAAGCGGGCCGCACCTATGTGGAGCTTTCCAGCAAGGCTGTGGAGCTGATGGCGGAGGAGAGCGCGTTCATGCAGCGCTGTTACGCCCGCCTGCGTGCAGAGCTTGGCGACGAAGAACTGCATCGTGCAGTAAGCACCATGCAGAGCGTGACGGCCATCCTGAAGGATGAACGGGAACACAGCGGCGTATAAAAACAGCCTCAACAAAAAAATGAGATAGACTTCCCCGAAAGGGGTTGCCTATCTCATTTTTGTTGTAAACTGAGGTTCCCGGATCAACAAATAAATTCTACTGAAAAAAGCCAGAGCGGCTATTTTAAATCGTTTACCGGATCAGGTTCACAAACACCGGGCAGAGCACTGCGGTCAGCACACCGGCCACCGCAATGGAAAGGCCGCTCATGGCACCTTCCACCTCGCCCATCTGCAGAGCTTTGCTGGTGCCCACGGCATGGGCCGAAGTTCCGATGCCCACGCCCTTGGCGATGGGGTCGGTGATGTGGAACATCTTGCACACCGTCTCAGCCAGCAGCGCTCCCACGATGCCGGTAACAATGACGATCGCACCAGTCAGGGCAGCAATGCCGCCCAGCTCAGCGGCCACATCCATGCTGATGGCGGTGGTCACGGATTTGGGCAGCAGGGTGGCATACTGCTCACGGGTCAGGTCCAGCGCCAGTGCCAGCGCCAGTGCGCTGCCAAGGCTCACCAGCGTGCCCACCGAGATACCCGCAATGATAGCGGCAGCGTTCTCTTTCAGCAGGTCGATCTTTTCATACAGCGGAATGGCCAGTGCACGGTGGCAGGCAGCAGCAGATAGTTCACCGGTGCCGCGCTGGCCTTGTAGTCCGCATACGGGATGCTGCACACCGACAGAAAGATGATCACAAAGATGCTGCCCAGCAGCAGCGGGTTAAAAATGGCTTTGCCTGTCACCTTATTGATAAGGGTGCCCAGTGCAAACGCGGCCAGCGTAAGCAGAACGCCCCATGCTGCGGAGCCGGACAAAAAATCATTCAGCAGCTGCGTCATTGTCAGCCTCCTTTTTCTTGCGGCCGGTCAGGGCCTGCGTGGTCTTGCCTGCACTCACCATCACCAGCACAGTGACCGGGATAATGGCAACGAGGATGGGCAGCAGCATCTCACCCATCTCTGCCCACAGTTCCATCACACCGGCGGCAGCGGGCACGAACAACAGCGGGAAGATGCCTGTGAGATAGGTTCCCACCTCTTTCACATCGTCCAGCTTTACCAGCTTGAAGTTCAGCGCTGCCAGCAGCAGCACCAGACCGTAGACGCTGGCCGGGACCGGCAGCGGCAGCACTACATGAAGGATCTCGCCCAAAAAACAAAACGCAAGAATGCGCGCAAACTGAAAAATATATTTCGTAGTAAAGTTCCCCTTTCCTCGATCAAAAGCGTAAATGGACACATCAAGGGTAAAGTATACCGCAGGAACCCCAATCCATCAACCGTGATTCTGGATAAGAAACACTTCACATTTTTCCCAGAACTGTGCAAAAAAGGGCGCGCCGGTCAAGCCGGTGCGCCTTTTGCATGTTATCAGAAATACCGTCAGATCACATAATCATTCCCGGCCTGATCAGGCCGGGCGAGATCGGCCAGTGTGATATTGCCGAAATAATTGGAGATCAGATCGTCCAGCCCCTTCCACATCTCGTAGGTGCGGCAGTTTGCCATGCGGGAGCAGGGGGTCGCATTGGGGGTCAGGCAGCTCACCGGCGCAAGGCTGCCCTCGGTCAGCATCAGGATCTCGCCCACGGTGTACTGATCCGGCTGCGGGTGAGCCGGTAGCCGCCGCCCTTGCCGCGCAAGCCCTCCAGAAAGCCGTTCTGCACCAGCACCTTAAGGATGTTTTCCAGATATTTTTCCGAGATCTCCTGCCGGGCAGCGATCTCCTTGAGAGGGACATATTTTTCAGACTGATGCTCGGAAAGGTCGATCATCACGCGCAGTGCATAGCGCCCTTTGGTGGACACGATCATAATAGTGTACTTCCTTTGTTGGTTATAGATTGAGTTTTTAACCTATTATACAACAGGGTAAATAATATTTCAATCCCACTTTTTTCAAAAAATCCATTGACAACCGCACAGAACGGGTCTATAATACCATCAAACCCACAAACAATGTTGGTATAAAGGTTTTAGAATCGGGTCGTCCGGCAGGGCACATGTGCCCATAACTGTATCAGGGAGGAAACTACAATGAGCAAGATTTATACTGCCGCAGATCAGCTGATCGGTCATACTCCGTTGCTGGAGCTGACCCACATTGAAAAGGAGCAGGAGCTGCCTGCCCACATCATTGCCAAGCTGGAATACTTCAATCCGGCCGGTTCTGTCAAGGATCGCATCGCCAAAAAGATGATCGATGATGCCGAGGAAAAGGGCCTGCTGAAGGAAGGTTCCGTGATCATTGAGCCTACCTCCGGCAATACTGGCATCGGTCTGGCCGCTGTGGCAGCCGCCAAGGGCTACCGCATCATCATCGTGATGCCCGAGACCATGAGCGTGGAGCGCCGCCAGCTGATGAAGGCTTACGGTGCAGAGCTGGTGCTGAGCGAGGGTGCCAAGGGCATGAAGGGTGCCATTGCCAAGGCCGATGAGCTGGCAAAGGAGATCCCGAATTCCTTCATCCCCGGCCAGTTCGTGAATCCGGCCAACCCTCAGGCCCACATCGAGACCACCGGCCCCGAGATCTGGGAGGACACCGACGGCAAGGTGGATATCTTTGTGGCAGGCGTGGGCACCGGCGGCACCGTGACCGGCGTGGGCCAGTACCTGAAGAGCAAGAACCCGAACGTCAAGGTGGTGGCTGTAGAGCCTGCTTCCTCTCCTGTGCTGAGCAAGGGCACCGCAGGCGCACACAAGATCCAGGGCATCGGCGCGGGCTTTGTGCCGGACGTACTGGACACCAAGGTGTATGACGAAATCATCGCCGTGGAGAACGACGATGCCTTTGCCACCGGCCGTCTGATCAGCCACAAGGAAGGCGTGCTGGTGGGTATCTCCTCCGGTGCTGCTGTTTATGCTGCCCTGCAGCTGGCAAAGCGCCCGGAGAATGCCGGTAAGAACATCGTGGTCCTGCTGCCCGATACCGGCGATCGCTATCTGTCCACCCCGCTGTTTGCAGACTGATCTTTCAAAAAGCTCGCTTCTCCCGTTCTGTGACTTCACAGGGCGGGAGTTTTTTGTTACAATATCCCTATCAAACACTTTGGAGATTTGCCCATGAATTACTATGCTGCCCCCATGGAGGGCCTGACCGACCGGGTGTGGCGGCAGGCACACCAGAAATGGTTCGGCCCTGCTGGCAATGCCGACCGCTACTATGCCCCTTTCATCTCCCCGCCGGAGAACCGGGTGCTCATTAAAAAGAAGATGGCCGAGCTTGCCCCTGCGGCAAACCCCGGCGCACCGGTGATCCCGCAGCTGCTGGCAAAGGACGGCGAACTTGCCGCATGGATGATCGGCGAGCTGCGCGGCCTTGGCTACACCGAGGTGAACCTGAACCTCGGCTGTCCTTCCGGCACCGTCACCGCCAAAGGCAAGGGTTCCGGGATGCTGCGCGACCCCGTCAAGCTGGACGCTTTTCTTGCCGCCGTATTTGCCAATGCGGAAGGGCCTATCTCGGTCAAGACCCGGCTGGGCGTGGAAAAGCCGGAAGAATTTGCTGCCATTCTGGACATCTATAACCGGTATCCCATCTGTGAGCTGACCATCCACCCGCGTGTGATGCGCCAGCTCTACCGCGGGCAGGCCGACCGTGCCGCTTTTGCTGCCTCCCTGCCCGGGTGCCGGATGCCCGTGTGCTACAACGGCGATGTGACCACCGCTGCGGACCTGCACACGTTGGAAGCGCAGTATCCGCAGCTGTCCGGCATCATGGTGGGGCGCGGCATCATTGCGGACCCGGCGCTCTTCCGTGAAGCACGCGGCGGCGCACCGGCCGCACGGGAAGAGCTGCGCGGATACCTTGACGACCTCTACCACGGATACTCCGAACTGTTCGGCAGCGCCGGGTGCGCGGTGAGCCGCATGAAGGGACACTGGTTCTACTTCATTCACAAGTTTGAGGGGGCCGAAAAGCTGGAAAAGCAGCTGCGCAAGGTGCGGGAACCGTGGGAATATGAGGTCGTCGTAAACCAGATCTTTACGCTGCCGTTCCGGCCGTAACGGTTGGAATGGCCTCCGTTTCGCTCTGGCCATCTTCAGCGAAAATTTTATTTTATATAGTTGCAATTCAGAAAGATCTGCGGATTTTTCTGAATTGCGTTTTCACCGGAGGGGCTGTAACGATAAACGGCATCTGCATTCTATTATGAAAAAGCCCCGCCATCATAGCGACGGCGGGGCATAAGCAGACAAGCGATATCAGACGTTCAGATAACTGCGCAGCATGGCCTGCAGCAGATCGTCACGATCCACCTTGCGGATCATGGAACGGGCATTCTTATAGGTCGTGATGTAGGTGGGGTCTTCGGACAGGATATAGCCCACCAGCTGATTGACCGGATTATAGCCTTTTTCCTTTAAAGCATCGTACACCTGCTGTACGATCTCATGGATCTCATAGTCCTTTTTGTCGTGGATCGAAAAAATAGCGGTCTCGCCACTCACGGAATACACCCCCTTAGGAAGAACTACATTCATTGTACACGAATTGCGAGGAAACTTCAAGCTAAACAGACCGGATTTGCACAGTTTGCATAAAATTTCCGGTCCTGATTTTGCAGGCTGACGGCCTGCACCGCCGCAAATGCGGCAGAAGGAGGGCCTTTATGCTGTATGGCATCGGCTGCGACCTGTGCGAGATCGCGCATCTGGAAAAAAGCCTTACCGGCGCACACGCTGCAACCTTTATCCGCCGGGTGTACGGCGAGGCCGAACGCGCTGCGCTGAGCCTTGACGAACCGCTGCCCGCCGGGCGCAGCGCCGCCCACCGGCTTGCCAGCGCCGCAGCCAACTTTGCCGCCAAGGAAGCCTTTTTAAAGGCGGCAGGCACCGGCCTGCGGGAGCCGTTCTCCCTGTGTGAGATCGAGGCTGTCCGGCTGGAAAGCGGTGCACCCGCCTATCATTTTTCCGGCCAGACGGCGGAATGGATGCAGGCCCATGGCCTTGCCGCCCGGCTCTCTCTGAGCCACGAGGGCGGCATGGCGCTGGCCTTCTGCACACTGGAAACTCTGTAAGCCTTTGTGCATACAATGGAATATCCCCTGCGCTGCATAACCGGCGCGCAGCCGGCTCATACTGAGATCAGACGAAGATGCGCCGGACGCATCACATAAGCGGGGCGCATCCTCCAAATGCAGGGAGGGAGATTCCATGGAGGTACACAGAGGAGAAGTTTTTTACGCAGACCTTTCGCCGGTGGTGGGGTCGGAGCAGGGCGGCGTGCGCCCGGTACTGATCGTGCAAAACGAGATCGGCAACCGGCACAGCCCTACCGTGATCGCTGCGGCCATTACATCCCGGCTGGACAAAGCCCGCCTGCCCACCCACATCAATATCCGGGCAGCGGATACCGGCCTTGCCAAGGACAGCGTGGTGCTGCTGGAGCAGATCCGCACGCTGGATAAGCACCGCCTGCGGGAGCGGGCCGGGCAGATCACGCCGGAAGATCAGAAACGTGTGGATCAGGCTTTGGATGTAAGCCTGGGGCTTACTTCATATTAAGGGGCTGTTGCAAAACAGCTCTTTGAAAAGATCATCCGCAAAACCCGGAACCTTTTTTCGGCCAAAACGGCTCAAAAAGGGCTCCGGGTTTCTGATTTTACGCTGTTTCTTTGTGCAAGCTGCGATCGTTTTTTCATTTTCCAGCTTAATTTTTTTGAAAAGGCGCGCGAAGGCTGGTTATTCCCGCCAGAAAATGCTATACTTTTCTGTAGAATGGTTGTGCTGTCGTGCACAGCATATGCAGGTTTTATGATGATATCGGAGGGCTGATTATATGATCATCCAGAGCAAAAAAGTATGGATCGCCGACCAGTTCATTTCTGCCGCAGTCGAGCTGGAGCAGGGCAAAATCACCGGCATCTTCCCCTATGGTGAAAAGCAGGCCGATGTGGACTATGGCTCCAAGCGCATCGTGCCCGGTTTTATGGATATCCACTGCCATGGTGCCTACGAGTTCGACACCAACGACGCAAAGCCGGAGGGCCTGCGCTACTGGGCAAAGCATATCGTCTCTGAGGGTGTGACCAGCTTTCTGGCCACTACCGTCACCCAGAGCGTGGAGGTGCTGACCAACGCCGTGGCCAATGTGGCCGACGTGATGGAGGGCAGCTACGAAGGTGCCGAGATCCTTGGCATCCACTTTGAAGGCCCCTACCTCGATATGAAGTACAAGGGCGCACAGCCTCCGGAGTACATCGCAAAGCCCAGCGTGGAGCAGTTCAAGCACTACCAGCAGGCAGCACGCGGCCACATCCGCTATGTGACCCTTGCACCGGAACACGACGAAGGGTTTGCACTGACCCATTACCTGACCGGGCACGGCGTGGTGGTCAGCATCGGCCATAGTGCCGCCACCTATGAGCAGGCCGTGATGGCCTATGCCAACGGTGCCCGCTCCATGACCCACGTGTACAACGGCATGTCCCCCTTCGCCCACCGCGCCAACGGTCTGGTGGGCGCAGCCTACCGCATCCGCACCATGTACGGCGAGATCATCTGCGACGGCTGCCACTCCACCCCTGCTGCCCTGAACAACTACTTCATGAGCAAAGGCCCGGATTACGCCATCATGATCTCGGATGCACTGATGGCCAAGGGCACCCCCATTGGCAGCGAGTACATCTTTGGCGGCAACCATATCACCATCTACCCGGACGGCAGCGCCCATCTGGACAACGGCACGCTGGCCGGTTCCACTTTGAACATCAACAAGGGCCTGCGCATTCTGGTGGAGGAGGCCATGGTGCCCTTCAACTATGCACTGAACGCCTGCACCATCAACCCGGCACGCTGCCTGCATCTGGACGACCGCAAGGGTTCCATCCAGATCGGCAAGGATGCCGACCTTGTGGTGCTGGACGACAACTACGATGTGCTGCAGACCTACTGCATGGGCAAGGCCCAGCTGTAATTTCTGGCTGACGCGAACAAAGGATGTGTTAAACCCGTTATGATCCAGATCGCCTTCTGCGACGATGACCAAACAGTTCTGGACCAGCTCTCTGCCCTGCTGGAAAAATATCGCGCCCAGCGCTGTGTCCAGATCCAGTGCACAGCCTTTCGCAGCCCGCTGGATCTGCTGGCCGAGATCGAAAAGGGCACCCGGTACGATATCCTGTTTCTGGATGTCATCATGCCGGCCGAAAACGGCATTACCGCTGCCAAGGAGATCCGGCAGTACGATAACGTCGTCAAGATCATCTTTCTCACTTCTTCCGCCGAGTTTGCAGTGGAATCCTATGTGGTGGGTGCCTATTTCTACCAGCTCAAGCCCATCTGGGAGGACAGCTTTTTCCGTCTGACGGATTCGGTGATCGCCGAGTGCCGCCGCGCCGACCAGCGCAGCCTGATCCTGCGCTGCAAGACCGGCATCTCCCGCATCGATCTGGACCAGCTGCTCTACTGTGAAGTGCTGGGCCGCACTGCTGGTCATTGCGCTGTTCCCGACAGGCGGCACCGCGCTGCAGGATGCCACCGAGCTGGTCGTCACCCTGCCGCTGCTGCTGGCACTGGTGCACTGGATCGCGCCTTCGGTGCGCGCGCTGTCGCACTCTTCGCTCAAGCTGCAGCTGCAGTTCGGCGTGGACGGCAGCGCAGGCTTTTACCGCATTGAAAAGTCCGGCACCTTGCTCCGCCTGAAGGCAGAATAAAATCACAGTGCGCATTCGTTCCACCCTTAATACGCAAAATACCCCTCGGCTCCCGCAGCAGGAAACCGAGGGGTATTTGTTATGCTTTATTTGTGTTATTTGTGTCGGTTCAAGCCCTTACGCGATCACTTGCGGGGATTCTTGATCGCAGCCTGGGCGGGCGATAAAATTGCAGAGTTCTCCTTTCCAGAAATATCATTTCACTTTCCGTTGCGCCCGTGGTTCTTTTTTGTAAGCCCCGCGTATGCGGGGAAAAGTGCCACGTCGCGCCCTGCGGCGATTTCTCGCTTGGGATCACCCCCGCGTATGCGGGGAAAAGGCCTCGTTTGCCTTGAGCGGGATATCCGTGTAGGGATCACCCCGCCATGTGCGGGGAAAAGACCGATGCACAGTATCAGCTGCCTATCATGCAGGGATCACCCCCGCATGTGCGGGGAAAAGCGGTTCTCTGCGGTTTTCCACCGCGCGATGTCGGGATCACCCCCGCATGTGCGGGGAAAAGCTGACATGGTATAACGAACAGGGTGACTATGTTAGGATCACCCCCGCGTATGCGGGGAAAAGTAAATGCCACCTTGTTTCTTGTGGTCATATTTGGGATCACCCCCGCGTATGCGGGGAAAAGACTAAAAAGATCCCGTAGCACCGTGTCTCCTGTTGCTATTGTACCGCTGTTTCCTTCAGTTTGCAATAAACCTGCTGTATCAGACGGCAGTCCGGCAGGGCGCGATGCTCCACTTTTTCTGCCAGCTGAAAATGCTGTGCCAGCGTCACCAGCTTATAATTTGCGATCCTTGTAAGGTTTCGGCGGGCAAGTTGTGCAAGGTCGATCTGGCGGTTGGTCGGTGCCGGAAAGCCATATCGTTTGCAGGTCATGCGCAGAAACTCCAGATCAAAGGCAATATTATGTCCCACCAGTGGGTCTTTGCCAATAAACAACAAAAAGCTATTCAGCGCTTCCCGTGGTTCTGTTCCCTGCTGCAATTCCGCAGCGCTGAGTCCTGTCAGGGCTGTGATCTCTGCCGGAACGTTTTCTTCCACGCAGACCAGCATTGTCAGCTCCTCCACCGGTACACCGTCCCGGACCCGCAGCGCTCCATATTCGATGATGGAATCGGACGCGGCTGCTCACATTGCCCACATAAACGCCCGTGTTGATCTCGCACAACCATTTGGACAGATCCCCGCGCAGTTTTGGCGGGCAGTTCGTCATGGTGAGAACTACGATGTTTCATCACCCTCTTCTTCAAAATAATTGATGCCGTTGGCCACAGTGCCCACTTTGTTGTCCCACAGATAAACAGCTTCCGGCTCCTGTTCCCGCTCATCCGCATTCAGGAGCAGATACCGGATATCGTGCACCATGCGCTCCAGAATATGATGCTCTACCATGGCATCCCGCACCCGGCGGCGCACTACGGCCGGCAGGTCGTCCGGAGCCTGTGCCGCCACTTCAAAGGCGATGGGAATGGTCACCTCGGCCTTGTACAGGTCGGCAATATCGTACACAAAGGAGCACTCGTGCCCCACATGAACAAAGCCAAGACCCGGGGCGCAGCCCAATGCCACGATCACCGCGTGCGCCAGACCGTACAAACAGGCGTGCCCGGCAGAAAGCGCCTGATTGACGGCATCTCCCGATGCAAAATCCTCCGGGCGGTACAGTCGGCCGCTCCACGGAACACCGGTATCCTTGGAAGCTTTGCGGTATACCTGCCGCACACGGCTGCCCTCGCGTCCCCGCAGCTGCTGCATCGTCAGCCGGGAGATATCTTCGTCCGGGAAACGGAGCTGATACATCTTGCGTACCACATCCAGGTGCTTGCGGGTGTTGCTGACAAGCTCTGCCTGCCGCAGCAACAGCTGCGAGTGGGTGGTCAGGGGACGGCCATGGGCGTAATACCGCACACCGTGCTCACCTACCCAGACAGCACCCACGCCCGTGTCACCCATAAGTTCCATGGCACGGTGGGTCACCCGTGTACCCGGCCCCAGCAGCAGCACCGAGATGCCCGCCGCCGGGATCTGAACGATCCCTTTTTCGTCTGTAACGGTGATTGCGCCGTCCTGTCGGCCAAGGGTGCAGTGTTCCAGATACAGAAAGGTCATCCGGTCTTTCACCTGCGGCAGCGCCTGCAGGTCCGGCCGGATCATGCCCGGCATCTCGTCCATCTCAGTTTCCTCCGCGCATAACGGTCATCAGTCCAAGGCCATAGGCCTTGCCGCGCCCCATGCCCTGACACAGCAGTGCCCGGAACTGCTCTGCATCGGTCACCTGCAAAATGCCCTCATAGGTCACTGCCAACAGGGTCACCGGCCGGGTGCCGTGCTTGGCAAAGTGCTGCCACTGCACCCGGGTCACGGTAAATTCCTCCTCCCGCAGGGCAAAGCCGTGCTTTGCGGCGCGCTCCAACAGCCACTGCTTCTGGTACTGTGTCGTGCAATGTGCGGCTACAGTTCCTCGCGCTGCGGGGTTTTGGGGGTCTTTGCAGCTTTTGGTGGGGTTTGCGGTCAGCCGAAACTGCCAGCAGCTGCCCGGCTCCACCCGCTGCAAAAGCGGGTCGTAGCTGCGGGTCTCCGCAGCCGCTCCGGTGCCAAACTGCTCCACCACGCCGGACAGCTCTGGCGCATCTTCGCTGAGCAGCAGCAGATACAACCGCTCTCCCAGACGATCCAACCGCCACAGTCTGCGGCGGCGCTCCCCTGCAAAAGCGCTTTCCACTGCGCCATGCAGTTTTTGCGGTGCCGACAGCGCAGCCATGGTGCTGCGGCGGGTGGGATCTAGTTCTACCCGTGATAAATACATTCTCTCGCCCCCTTTTTACAATTCCCGGAACGGGTCATGCTCCGTCTTTTCCGGGCTGTCCGGCACTTTCTGCCAAAGCTCCCGTACCGAGCGGTAGCCGTACTGCCGATGATGCGGGTCAAAGCTCACCGGCACATCCCGCTGCGGAGCCGTGCCCGGCTCCAGCGGGTCGGCGTCCAACAAGATCCGGCTCTGCCGTCCCGGACACAGGGGCGGTTCCGCTTGCAGCACCTCCTGCAAGCTGCCCGGGCGTACTCCCAGACAGAGCGGCAGGGTAGGCGGGCAGCAGCGGCGGCCGAGATACAGCGGAAACGCCGGGTGTAGCAGCGCCTGCTGCAGCTGCTGCAAAAGGGCGGCATCCTCGCTTTCAATACCGGCCAGAAACACGGCGTCCTGCAAATAATGGCGGTAGGTCACATAAGAGGTCTTTTCATCCTGCGTCTTTGCCGTGTGGTAGTCCACCAGCAGCTGCCCTTCCCGCTCCACGCGGACGCCGAACCGCAGCCCGGTCAATCGGAGCAGTGCTTCGCGCTCGTCCCGCCGCAGCCCCAGAGCTGCCGCCAAAAGGCCGATCACGCCGCTCTTGGTGGGTTCACGGCCCGTCTTGCGGGTCTCAAATTTGGAGTCCGCGCCCCACGCCTGTAAAGGCGCTGCCAGCCGAAGCAACAGCGTTGCCATTACCCCACCTCATTTCCGGCAAGTGCATCCCGGACAGCCTTTTCCAGTGCGTCCAGCATCGCCTTTGCCGTCTGCGCCGGAGCCAGTTCCTCCAGCCCGCTGCCCACGGTAAAGCTTTGCGCCGGGGCCTCGGCAAAGCTGCTGTACATCTGCTGCGCATACTGTGCCAGTGCCGCCTTGGAAGGCGCGGCATACCCCTGCGCACTGCGGGGCACGGCCCGCTCGAATGCGCCGCACAGGTTCACCGGCTGATCCTCCCGCAGGGTCACATATACCGCATCCGGCAGAGTGCGGTTTGCAAAGGTGTTCTGCTTGCCGGTGGGCATGGAGAAGAGGAACGCCTCACCAAAGGCCCGCACCGTTTCCGCGGTCTGCGCTGCACCCAGCTGCCCGGCCAGCTCCATCACGTTCACTGTGGCATAGCGGTACAGGGTGGAGGAGTTGTACTCCACCGTGCCCAGATGGCCTGCACCGGCGTTGTCCTCTGCTTGACAGTCATCCACGGCGGTAAAGTAATCGTACTCGTTCTGCACAGCATGAGTGGAGATGCTGTGCGCCACCTGCGCAGCGGCGTCATAGTTCAGAGAAGGGTCATCTGCCACCATGCGGCCAAACAGCGCCATGTCCATCGAGGGCGCTGCTTTCAGGGCATCCCGATACTGCTTTTTATCCGCAGAGCCCTCCACAGCCAGCTCTGCCAACGCCTTTGCCTGCGCAGCGCTCATGAAGAACAGTGCCTTGGTGCCCTTATCGTCGCTCTTGATGCCCGCATTCTCCAGCGCTTTTTTTGCCAGCTTGTCCGCATCCAGTTCCGGGGCCAGTGCAAGGATCTGCGCCTTCACCAGATCGGCAACCTTTTTGGTGCGCTTGCCCACGTCCAGCCGGGCGTTCTCCGCAAAGGCAGCGCGCATGGCGTGCTTCCACGCCTGTGAGGAAACTCTGGCGCGGAGCACACCGCCGTACACTGCCGTTTTTGGGCTGCCGGTATCGTCCCGGTTGATGCAGCTGGGCGGGACGGTCTGCAAAATGTGGAAATCAACATACAGGCGCTTATTCATGATCAATTCTCCTTTTCTTTCTCATCCGGTGCAGGCTTCGGGTCGCGGTACAGGTCCTGTCCCCACCGTAGACGAACATTGGCGGGGGTCTGCACATACCGCGGGTCGGTGCATTGCAATTCATACAGGTCTGCCGCAAGCTGCGGATAGTCCAGCGGGATGCCTCCATCCTTTGCCGCGCTCAACAGCTGGATCATGCCCCGCAGATGGTGGCTGATCTCGGTAATTTCTTCTGCGGTGGCCAGCGCGTTGAACCGCCGGAGCACACTGGCCTCGGTCCAGTCCTGTCCGGCACTGTTCCGCTCTGCCAGCTGCCGCACCGCACGCCCCAGCGTGTTGCCGGGGCAGTTCATGGGGCGGTCGTTCCCCTGCTGATGCATAGCATACAGGGTCAGGGCGAGGTAGACCGCCCACTCTGCCGCCGAGGGAGCACTGCGGCCCTGAAAGCTTTCCGGCATTCCCAGCAAAAAACTTCCCCACAGTTCCGGCAGCTCGCCGGGTGCGTGGCCGATGCCCCGACGCAGCTTTGCCAGTTCTGCCCGCCGCTGGTTGTCCGGCAGAGACTGAAGCCTGTGCAGCTGCTGCGCCGCATACAGTTTGACGTCCTGTGTTTTCATACAATTCCCCCTTTATGGTTCTGTTTTGGGATAGATCTCCCAAAGCCTTGTGCGGAAACGATTATAGGCCTTTGGCGAGGTATACAGATGGTACGCTCGGTCTTTTTATCCTTATCCACCACAATGCGGTGTCCCTTCAGGGCGGCATTTCCAGCCTCCATCACCATCTGTTTTCCCAGCTTTTCCGCGATGTTTCGCGCCTGCGCCTGCCAGCGCAGCGCTGCCTCATCCGGGTCGTCCTGCTCCGGGTCGATCGCCTGCAGCCACTGCCGAAAAGGCTGATCCACTGCAAAGTAGAATTGTGCACGGGCGTCCTCCGTTACCTTCTGCTTATCCTTGAACCCTTTCACTTTATTGTAGTCCAATCCCCCGGCAAGCTTCAGTTCCACGCACAGTGTGCCAATGTTTTTGGCAGTTTCTTCACAGCGCTGTACTTCCCGGCTTATCCGCACCGTCCATTTTCGGCCAAGATTGTTTAACGTTGCAAGTTGCATTTCCAACTGGTCAGTATACACATCCTTAACAGATGCTCCCTGATCGTCATATCGTATTCCGACCACACTAATCACGATTTGTTCTTTTTTGCTCAGGATTCGCAGACTTTGCAGCTTTTGATTCCATATCAGAACACCCGGTTTACGGCCCTCCGGGTCTAGCATGGCGGGAAGTTCTCGCCACAGCTGCTTTCCCATCTCATGCTGTTGCGGTTCATAGGTCACCTTTTCATTTTCCTTCGATGTTCTGCGCCAAAGAGTCATTTGCTCGCCAAACGCATTTTCGCTGTCCCAATAGTCTCCGCCCAACACCTCATACCCGACTACACCGGGCATTTCTTCTGAGCGTATCAGCAAAATGCGTCTGGATTGCAGGGTCAAAAGTTCTGCCTGATTTTTCGGCATCACAATCTCAACGCTCTGTTCCGTTCTGGCGTGCTCCCGCTCCCAGCAAGGCAGTTGCTTTTCCCGTAGAGCATCCTGCTCTGTCGAAAACGCCATATTCCGCAGCAGCGTTTCGTACAGATTTTTCCCCTTAACAGCCACAAACCCAATCTGCCCCAGCCAACCAACACCATGCCTTGGCTTATTGCCAGCCTTCGGGCGGCCGCCGCGTTCATCGTATCCATTTTGATAAATCAGCCATCGAGCTGCCTGTGCATAGGTGAGTACCGCACATTCTGCTTTTGAAATGTTCTGAAATAACGGCGTTTTATTACCGCTTTCCGCTCGTTCCCCGTTCAACTTTTTTCCGTCAAACTCAATGCCATTGCTAAGGGTCGGCACCTGCCAGAAGGGGTGTGTCGGGTGGAACAGCCAGAAGCGGTCCTTCCACTGCTCCAGGTAGTCCCGGACAGGCTCTGCCGGGAAATGCCCAAGCTGCCACAGCTCGCTCCAGCGCTCCAGTGCATCATCGCTCTGTGCCAGCGGTTGGGGTTTTCCCTTTGCATTCACGCGGGAAAACACGGTAAACAGCACCGCCAGCAGCAGCCGCAGCATGGCGGCATCCTGCGTGGGTATTTCGCCTGCCAGATCCACATAATCCTGCGCATGGAGCAGTGCGTCCGTCAAAGAAACTTCCTGCACCGTATTGTCTGGCCGACGAACCCGGACCCACGGCTCCGTCAACAGGTTAAATTCGATCTCCTTCATCCGTTTCCTCCTTTTGGTAGGTCAGGCCGTTTTCACGGTCATAACAAAGCTCCATGCCCGCAAGATGGGCGGTCAGGTTTTCGTCCAGTAGCAACACCAGCTCTCCGTGCAGCAGCGGAGACAGCTGCCACGCCGCAAGGCGGCTGCGGTTATCCGCTTCCAACTCCCGGATGACCCTATCCACCTTCCACGCTTTGCCGAACACCGCCGGGAGCCGCAGCTTCTGCCGGGCAATCTTCAGTGCCGTTTCCGGCGGGGGCGGGCTGTCAGCAGCTACGGCGCTGCCACCCTCCTGCCACGGCAGAAAGTGGATGCTGCCGTCTGCCCGACACTGCATTATAAGCACCTCTACCGAGGGGTCGCCGTCCCGCACTGCTGCCCGCGCTGCCGGGTCGGAGCGGGCACCCTCGTTCTGCATCCAGTCGTCCAGCGTATTCAACTGCGCCAGCCGGTGCGTTTCCGGCTGCGGCACAAGGTACGCCTCGGCGCGCGCTTTCTTTTTCTCCTGCGTCTGCTCATATACGCAGCGCATTTCCTCCCCCTGCGCTCCACCGGGAGCTTCCCGCTCCCAGCCGTAGACCTGCTGCACCAGCGGAGAGATTTCCTCCGGCAGCCGGATGCTCCGGGGCAGAAACTTCCGGGTGCGCCAGAGCAGCCACTGTCCATATACCGCCTCGCTGCCCGCATCAAAGGCATCTTCCCCGGTGTCCAGCACCGCGCAGCAGGCCTGCTGCAATGGGGCGGGGCGGCTGCGGCGGTGACGGTGCAACCGTCCGATGCGCTGCAACAGCAGATCCATGGGGCAAAGCTCTGTAACAAGAACATCCAGATCAATGTCCAGCGACTGCTCCATCACCTGCGTGCCCACCACGATCAGGTCGTTCCGGCGCTCCGGTTCAGAGCCCTTGCCAATGCGTGCCATCAGCTGGTTTTCCCGCGCTGCGCGGTCCGGCATCAGGAACTGCGCATGGAACAGCTGCACCTCTTTGTCCGGCAGGCTTTCCCGCAGCAGCTGCGCGATCTTCTGCGCTTTTTTGACCGTGTTGACGATCACTCCCGCGCAGCCGCCCTCTGCCAGCTTCCGGCGCAGCAGCGCGGGCAGCTCCGGCTCTGTGAGCGTGGTCAGCTGCACCGTTTTACCGGGTGCGTCTGGTGGGATGGCCGTCTGCTTTACCTCTGCGCCGTCCGTCCATGTCAGCAGCGGATAGCCGCAGCTGGTTTTCCATGGGGCGTCCGGGACAGCCTTTTTCTGCTGGTAAGCCTCGACCAGTTCCGCGCGCCGCCGGGCAGGCAGGGTGGCTGACAGCAGGATGACCGGCACCTTGTACCAGCCCAGCCATTCCAGTGCGCGGTCCAGATAGCAGTTCATGTAGGTATCGTAGGCGTGGCACTCGTCAATAATGACCACCTTGCCTGCAAGCCCCAGATGCCGCAGCATAACGTGCTTCTGGGCAAGTGCCGCCAGCAGCAACTGATCCACTGTGCCAATCACAAAGTTTGCCAGCAGTGCCTGCTTGTTTCCCCGAAACCACTGGTGTACCTGCACCTGATGCGCTTCCTGCGCGTCCTCCTCCAACTGCACCCCGCGCCCCTGCAGCCGCAGATAGCACTCGTTCAGTTCTGCCATGCCGTGTGCCAGCTTTATAGCCTGCGGCAGCGTCTCCTCAGACTGTGTGTCTGCCCAGCCAAGCAGCCGGGGAAAGATGCCGTTTGCCGTGGCCTGTGTGGGCAGTCCGAAAAAGACACCACCCAGCCCGAACCGGCTGGCCATGACCTCCGCAGCGGCCAGCGCCGCCTCGGTTTTACCCACGCCCATCTGTGCTTCCAAAATCAGGATGCCCGGTTCCGCTGCGGTATCCACAGCCTCCAGAACAGCCTTCTGCACTGCATTGGGCGCAAAGCCGAACCGCACCGCAAACTCCTGCGGGTCTGCGATGCCCGGCTGTGCCTCCCACGGGAAGGGCAGCGCCAGCTTTTCCCAAGCCCTGTCCACCCGCGCCGGGTAATCCTCCATGCTGCCCAACTCCTCTACCGGGATCAGGGGAAAGTATTCCGTATTGCTGGCGATCCAGTCTGCCATGATCAGAAGTCCGGTCAGAAGCACTTCCTCCTGCGGATTCAGATCATCCAACTCCGCTGTGTCGTCAAAGCCGCAGTCCTGCAAAACAGTCATGAGCAGTTCTGTCCAGAAGTCCTCCCAGACCTTTTTCTGTTCCTTGGGGTAGTAGTTGCTCTCCCAACCCTCTAACTGATCATCGACCGCCGCGCAGCTCTGTGGCTTGCCGTGGTGCGCCCCCACAATGGAGGCGATCCCGCCGGGGCAGTCATCCCACAGCAGGACTGCCTCGCCCGCCCGGGCATGCGGCGACTCCCGGCGGTTCTGTTCAGGACAGTCCAGCGGCGTCAACGTTTCCAGCCGCTGCCTCGCCTCCGGCAGGGTGCGCAGGATATTTGCCTGAAAGGCTACCGTAGCCTTGCCTATATCATGGATTCCACCCAAAAACCGGGCATGCGCGAGCAACGCTTCCTCGCGCTCAAAGCCCATGGCCCGTTTTACGCTTTCGGGGAGCCACTGCCGGACTAGCCGCTCCATGATGCCCGCCGTATCCCACAGATGCATCCAGAGCGGCAGCCACAGGCTGGTATTTTCCGGGTCCGTTTTACCGGCCAAAAGCCTTGTTTTATTCAACGTCCTTCGCATTTTTGCTCCTTTTCCGGTGTGTGTGCCTTCCATGTACCGAGCATAACAGATAATGTGTACTATAATCCGTACTTTTTGTATTTTATCTCCGCAAATGAAAAAAGCGGCACACCGGGTCGTGCCTCATCAAAACGAAGTGTCCTCGCAAGGTAAAGAAACCTGCTATTTATAGCCCGGTTCCGTTTTCTGTTTCAAAGATACGCTTCTGCCCTTCTGCTGTCAATGACTCTGCGCCAATTCATCAAAGCTACAAAAAAACGATTTCTTTTTTGTATAAAAAACCGCCCCGGCTTCCATTGCGGAAACCGGGGCGGTTCGTTTATTTTATTGGTGCTTTTTTAAGCCCTTACGCAATCACTTGCGAGGGTTCTTGATTGCAGCCTGAGCGGGTGCCAAAATTACAGAGCGTTGGGGAAGAATGATAATACGTTTTTATCTTCGCGCAAATCCTACTCCAGAAATATTTCCTGTTCGATCGTGACTCCGTATTGCAAAATCTTATCCTTTCTATGCAAAAAAGCTGCCGCACCGGAAAAACCGGCGCGGCAACTCTTTTTGCAGGAACCTGTACCGGCGCTACGGGACGCACCAGCCGCAGGAACACACTTATTTACCAAAGACGGCAACGTAGTCCTTCTGGAACTTTTCAATGCCGGCATCAGTCAGAGGGTGGTGGATCATCTGCTCCAGCACCTTATATGGCACGGTGGCAATGTGTGCACCGGCCAGTGCGCAGTCCGTGATGTGGATAGGATTGCGCACCGAGGCAGCGATGATCTCGGTATGGATGTCGGGGTAATTGCCGAACATCTCTGCAATGGTCTGAATCAGGTCGATGCCGGGCTGGCCGATATCGTCCAGACGCCCCAGAAAGGGGCTGACATAGGCAGCACCGGCACGGGCAGCCAGCAGCGCCTGATTTGCGCTGAAGATCAGGGTGCAGTTGGTGGGAATGCCCTCGCTGCTCAGCACCTTGATGGCCTTCAGACCCTCTGCCGTCATGGGAATCTTCACTACCATGTGCGCAGGATCCAGTGCGTAGATAGCACGGCCTTCCTCGATCATCCCTGCAGCGTCCAGCGTAGTGGCCTTGACCTCGCCGGAGATGGGGCCATCCACAATGGAGGTGATTTCCTTCAGGGTCTCGGCGTAATCACGGCCTTCCTTGGCGATCAGGCTGGGGTTGGTGGTGACACCGGCAATGATGCCCATATCGTTTGCTTTGCGGATCTCGTCCACGTTGGCCGTATCAATGTAGAATTTCATACCTGTATTCCCCTTTTTTCAGCAGACGCTCACTTCAGCAGCGCCTCGGCATGGGCTGCAATGTTCTCGGCGGTCAAACCGTACTCCTTGAACAGATCGGCGGGCGAGCCGCTCTGACCAAAACGATCCATAATGCCCACGCGGTCAAACTTGCAGCTGCACTTACCGGCAATGGTCTCGGCGGTCACACCGCCCAGACCGCCGATGATGCTGTGCTCCTCGGCAGTAACAACAGCCTTGCACTTATTGGCATAGGCCAGTGCAGTCTCGGTATCAAAGGGTTTGATGGTGTGGAAGTTGACAACAGCGGTGCTGATGCCCTTGGCCTCCAGCGCATCCGCTGCCTTCAAAGCTTCCGGGATCATCAGTCCGGTGGCAAAGATCGCCACATCAGAGCCATCCTTCATCACGTTGGCCTTGCCGGGGATAAAGGGGGTGTCCTCCTCGGTGTACACATCGGACACCGGACGTGCCACGCGGATGTACACAGGACCCTTGATGTCGATTGCTGCCTTAACCGCCTTACGGGTCTCAATGGGGTCGCAGGGTACCAGAATGGTCATGTTGGGCACAACGCGCATCAGGCAATGTCTTCCACGGTCTGATGGCTGCCGCCGTCCTCGCCCACGCACAATCCGCTGTGGCTGCACGCCACCTTGACGTTGGCGTTGACGTAGGCAATGCTGTTGCGGATCTGCTCGTAGGCGCGGCCGGTACCAAACAGTGCAAAAGTGCTGATGAAGGGGATCAAACCGCTGTGTGCCATGCCTGCTGCAGCACAGGTCATGTTGGCTTCGGCAATGCCGAAGTTGAAGAACCGCTCGGGATACTTCTCGGCAAAGATGTTGGTCATGGTAGCGTGTGCAAGGTCTGCATCACAGACGACGACCTTCTCATTCAGACCACCGATATCACGCAATGCCTCGCCGTAGGCGACGCGCATAGATTTACTTTCAGCCATCTACTTCTACCCCCAGTTCTTTCATAGCCTTGATGTACTCTTCCTTATTGGGTGCCTTGCCGTGCCAGCCGACCACGTTTTCCATAAAGGAAACGCCCTTGCCCTTCACGGTCTCGCAGCAGATGAAACGGGGCTTACCCGGGGTGACGGGTGCCTGAATGGCATCCACGATGGCCTGAATATCATGGCCATCCACCTTGACGGTCTCAAACCCGAAGGCGGCAAACTTGGCGCAGGGATCGCCCACCGGCATGACCTGATCGTTGGTGCCGTCGATCTGCAGCCCATTGTGATCCAGCAGAACCACAAAATTGTCCAGACCGTACTTCACAGCGCTCTCGGCTGCCTCCCACACCTGACCTTCCTGGATCTCGCCATCGCCCAGAATGGCGTATACCCGGTAGTCCTTGTGCAGGTATTTGGCTGCCATAGCCAAACCGCCTGCCACGCTGACGCCCTGTCCCAAAGATCCGGTGTTCACATCAATGCCCGGCGTCTTGTTGCAGTCGGGATGGCCCTGCAGGTGGCTGTGCAGCTTGCGCAGGGTCCACAGATCCTCCCGGGGGAAGAAGCCCAGATCTGCCAGAATGGCGTACTGTGCCGGGCAGCCGTGACCCTTGCTCAGCACAATGCGGTCACGATCCTCCCACTTGGGGTTCTTGGGGTCCACATGGGCAGTGTTATAGTAGATAGCCATGAGCATCTCCACCAGAGACAGTGATCCGCCCGGGTGGCCGGACTGGCACAGATACAGCATCTTGATAATGTCTGCGCGCAGCTGCTTTGCTTTTTCCTGTTGCATAGCAAGTTCCATAATATGTATCCCTCTCAATCAGATTTGAAGATGTACGTTTTTACGCAGCCGTTGCACCCAGCAGCATATCCGGCAGGAAGGTAACGACCTGCGGGAAGATACAGGTGACAGCCAGCGTGATCAACAACGGAACCAGGAAGGGCAGGATCGACTTGTAAATGCGTTCCAGCTTGATCTTGTTCACGTCCGAAATGACAAACAGGCACACGCCGAAGGGAGGAGTGACCTGACCGATCATCAGGTTCAGCACCACCACAACGCCGAAGTACACCAGATTGTAGCCCATGGTGTCGGCGATAGGCAGCAGCACGGGCAGCATCAGGGTCAGGATAGCGCCGGGCTCCATGACCATGCCGAGGATCAGCAGGATGATGTTGATAATGAACATGACAACCGCCGGGCTGGAGGAAACACCGGTGATGGTGTTTGCGATGAGGGCGGAGATGCCCTCCTTGGCCATGACATAGGTAAACAGGGTGGAAGTACCGATGATGAACAGTGTGTTTGCAGAGGAGATGGCACTTTCCTTCAGGCACTGCAGGAAGGTTTTGAGATCCATGCTCTTATAGACCAGCACAGAGATAATCAGCGCATAGATGGTTGCCACTGCAGAGGCCTCGGTGGGGGTGAACCAGCCCAGCGTAAAGCCTGCCAGAATGATCACGGGGGTGATGCAAGCGGGCAGCGCATGAACGAACTGACGCGCCAGATTGCGCAGGTTGAAAGCGGTGCGCTCGTAGCCGCGCTTGACGGCGTAGATATAGATGAGCACCATCATCAGCACTGCCATGACCAGCGCCGGGATCACACCGCCCATAAACAGCTTGGACACACTGACCGAGGCCGACGCGCCGTATATGATCAGCGGGATCGAGGGCGGGAAGATGGGGCCGATGACTGAGGAGGCCGCAGTAACGGCAGCGGAGAAATCATCGTCGTAACCGTGGTCACGCATGGCCTTGATCTCGATAGCGCCCAGACCGCCGGCGTCGGCAGAAGCAGAGCCGGACATACCGGCAAAGATGACCGAGGCCAGCACGTTGGCGTGACCCAGACCACCGGGAATCCAGCCCACCAGCTCGCGGGCGGTGCCGAACAGCTCGTCGGTGATCTTACCGGCGTTCATCAGGTTGCCCGCCAGAATGAACAGCGGAATGGCGATGAGCAGCCAGCTGTCAATACCGGAAACCATCTTTTGACCGATGACCACCAGCGGGTAGCCCAGAGACAGGCAGCCCAGCACGGCAGAGAAGCCGATGGACACCGAGATGGGAATGCCAATGATCAGAAATGCAACGAATGCAAGCAAGAAGAGGATCATGCGGCCTTCCCTCCTTTCTTAGCGGCAATGTGGCCGACCAGCATCTCAAGGCTCTTCAGCGCAATGAACGCACCGGCAATCGCCATAGGGATGTATTGGATGGTATAGTGAACATTGGGCATGGTGGCATAGGTGCGGGAGGCCACAAATCGGTACTGTGCATTGAAGGCCACGATCATCACGACGCCCAGACCCAGACCTACCAAATCGGTGATGTACCACACGATCTCGGCAGCAACACCATGCAGGCGGGTGACAAGGAAATCCAGCCGGATCAGACCGGACTTGTTGTACAGGGGGATGATGCCGATAAATGCCATCCACAAAAACAGGATGCCGCACAGCTCAGTGGTGGGCAGCCAGCTTTGGTTCAAAAAGTTGCGGCGGCACAGCTCGGTCACGATCAGTCCAACCAAGCCAAGGATCATTGCCATAATGATCCACTCAGCCACCTTGGAAATGGTGTCTGTGATCTTTGTCAAAACTTTCATGTTGCCATTCCTTTTTTAAAAAAGGCGCAGGCCCATCCGAAAATCGGCCTGCGCCGCTGCAAATACAACGAGCTTCGGAAGATTCCCGTCTTACTTATTGCCGTAGTTGTAGATGGTATCGACCAGGCTCTGATCATACCATGCCTCGCTGGCATAACGGGTGTAGTATGCGGGGATGTCCAGCTTCTTCTTGAAGGAGTCGATGTCCGGGTTATCGCAGAACTGCACGCCGCCCTCTTCCATGGTCTTGCGGGCAGTCACGTTATCCTCAGCGATGCAGTCAAAGCTGAACTGTGCAGCTTCCTTTGCCTTCTCGCGCAGCACATTCTGGGTGGTCTCGTTCAGCTTATCCCAAGCGATCTTGTTGGCAGCCATGGTGCAGCCCATCCACATATAATTGATAAAGCTGAAGTAGCCGATATCGTCCCAAGTAGCATTTGCTACTTCGTGGTAGGTGGCGTTGTCCTGTGCCTGTGCGGTGCCATTGCTCAAGGCGGTAGTCAATTCGGTCAGAGCCAGTGCCACAGGGGTAGCGCCCAGCGTGCTCCAGCAGTCGGTGTACATCTGGCTCTGGGGCACGCGGATCTTCAAGCCGATCACATCGTCAGCCTTCTCGATCTGACCCCAGCTCTTGACGGTGGAAACATGACGCATACCGTTGTCGCCCTCAGCCAGATAGACCAGATCGTAATCACCGAAGTCGGCAAAGATCTGCTCACCGATGTCGGTGCTGTTCAGCACCTCGTTGGCTTCCTCGGCGCTGGTGAACAGGAAGGGCAGATCCATAACCTTGGCTTTGTCGTAGAAGGAAGTAAAGCCGGAAGTACCTGCAAAGATCAGATCAATGGTGCCCATACGGGTGGACTCGATCGCCTCGGCATCGTTGCCCAGCGTGCCGCCGTACTGCACATCGCACTTGACTGCGCCGCCGGTAGCCTCTTCGATCAGCTCACCGTACTTGATGATGGTCTTGGTGGGCACGCTGTTTTCGCCGCCGGGGCTGTACAGGGTCAGGGTAGTGTTGGTAAAACCGGCATCGCTGCCGCCTGCGGAAGCTGCGGTGGAGCTGGCGGTGCTGGTGGTAGTGCTTGCGGAAGAGCCGCCGCAAGCGGCCAGACCCAAAGCTGCTGCGCCGATACCGGCGACCTTCAGAAAGCTGCGGCGAGAGATCTTTTTCATAACAGTGTCCTCCTGTTTTCTTGGGCAGAAGCATTTTTCGTGCAACTGCTTCTGCCGAATCGTTTGATTGACGAGAAGTCCGACGTTGTAGGATTGTAGGACAATCCATATCTGTGCTTATAGAATACCTTACTTTGCAAAGAATTTCAATTTCCAGAATTACCTAAAAATATATCATTTTTTTATCTCTTTGCACAAAAACTTGTATCCATGTTGCAAAACCCGCACGGATGTTGCAATTTTTCGTCTCAAAAGCGGCAAAACATGTTGCACTGTTCTACAATTTTGCAAAAAAGCACCGGCAGCCGCTCCCCCGCTTTCCAAAGAAGCGGAGCAGCGCCCTGCAGGTGCCTGCGTATGCTTTTTTTACGGGCTGTGCCCTTTTTTCCTCTTATAAGGAGACGTTTCCGTCCCTGGTCATGTTGATCAGATCCTGTGCCACCAGCTCCAGATGGCTGTGCATATAATGCTCGGCGGCATCAGCATCCCCTGCCTGCAGAGCCGCCAGAATTTTGGCGTGGGGCATAATGGCGTTCAAGGCGTTCTGGTTGTGCTGGAAGGTGCGCTGCCGGAAGTTTTTAATGCGCTCACAGGTCTGATGGTTGATCTTGATCAACAGTTGGTTCCGACTGGCTTTGACGATGCTGGTGTGGAATTTTTCGTCATACTTTGCAATGGTGGCAGCATCCTGTTTTTCCACTGCTTCGACAAATTTTTGATGGATGTGTTGCAGTTCCAACAGATCCTCGGGCTGGCTGCGCTCTGCCATCAGGCGGGCAGCCAGCGGCTCCAGTGCGTTGCGCACCTGCACGCAGTCCAAAAGCTCCATTTCGTTGGCTCTGAACCACTGCACTGTCTGCTCTGTGCCCGCCTCCTTATCACTTGCCACAAAGGCTCCGCGCCCGGGGCGGATCTCCACAAGCCCCTTTGCCTCCAACAAGCGGAATGCTTCCCGCACGGTGCCGCGACCCACTCCCAGCTGCTTGCTCAGGGTCATCTCCGCAGGGAGCTTGGTATCCACCGCATAGGTACCGTCCACAATACGGTCTGCAATGACCTGCTCCACCTGCTGCACGATAGACACCCGCTTCAGACTGTTCAGTTCTGTTGCCGGTTCTGCCATAAGGACCAGCCTCCTCCTCTTTAATAATACGCAATAGGATATTTTTTGGTACAAAAACAGCCCCCGCAGCAGGGATGTGCAAAGCTGCGCTCCTGTCTTTCTTAGAACAATTATAGCGCGGTCTATTGTATGATGTCAAACACTTTTTGAAAAAAACGGTTGTTTTTTGAGCAAAGAGCTTCAATTGCCGTATTCCGCCTGAAATTTGTGAATGAAACACGAAAATTCTTTCATAGTTTGAAAATACCTGTTGACATTTCCATGCGCAGTGTGTATGATAAAGGCAAGATAGATTGTAGGACATCATACAATCAAAGACACTGTCATGAATAGTCTGCATAAAGGAGATATCGTTATGAAGATCGCGCTTATCAACGAGAACAGTCAGGCCGCCAAGAACGGCCTCATCGAGCTGCCCTGAAAAAGGTGGTGGAACCCATGGGCCATGAGGTGGTCAACTACGGCATGTACGCCGCCGATGACGCTGCACAGCTGACCTATGTGCAGTGCGGCATTCTGGCCGCTATCCTGCTGAACAGCGGCGCTGCGGACTACGTCGTTACCGGCTGCGGCACCGGCGAGGGCGCCATGCTGGCACTGAACAGCTTCCCCGGCGTCATCTGCGGCCACGTTGAGGACCCCGTGGATGCCTACACCTTTGCCCACGTCAACGACGGCAACGCCGTTGCCATGCCCTTTGCCAAGGGCTTCGGCTGGGGCGGCGAGCTGAATCTCGAGTACTGCTTCGAGAAGCTGTTCGGCTTCGGCCACGGTCAGGGCTACCCCAAGGAGCGCGTTGTGCCCGAGCAGCGCAACAAGAAGATTCTGGACGGCGTGCGTGCTGCCACCTTCAAGCCCCTCATCGAGTGCCTGAAGAGCATCGATCAGGATCTGCTGAAGGGCGCTGTGGCCGGTGCAAAGTTCTCTGAGCTGTTCTTCGCCTCCTGCAAGGACGAGGAGCTGGCCGCTTACGTCAAGACCCTGCTGTAACTTACCGCACCTGCACGACAAGAAGTTCCGGCAGTACCTCCCTATTTATCATTTTCCCGCACAGGGGTCGGTCTGACCCGGTCCCGGAAAAACCGTCAGCGCACGAGAGAAGCTTCTCTTGCGGTGACGGTTTTCTTTTTGTCAGCAGTGCCGCCCATGGCAAGGCGGCGACGCATGAGTCGTGTTCACTTTTCCGGCAATACCGCATTTTCAACTGGCGCAAACTGAAGGACGGAACGCCGGTCTTTGGCTACCAGTGCAATATGCGAACCGTCAACCCGACCCGTTCCTTCGTTCTGGAGCACAACATGACCCAGCAGCTCAGTTGTGATGCCATTTCTATCCCGGAGTGGAAGCTGGAACTGATGGCGAAGAAGATCTTTGAAAAGGTCTGGGGCAATCAGAATAAAGCCATCCTTCGTGCCTGCAAGATGATTGAAAGCTGTCAGAACGGAAAAGCCGCCACACGAATGTCCGCTGCACCGATTCAGGGCCAGATCGAAAAAATCAAAAAACGCAAGCTGAACTACGCTGCCATGCGTGCAGACGGCGAACTGCCACGAGAAGAATATCAAGCCCTTTGCAAACAGGCAGATGACGAGATTGCCCGCTTAGAGCAGGAGTTGAAAGCCCTCTCCCCTGCGCCCGAACCGCAGACGGTTTCTTCGGACATGAAAGCAATCTACGATTTTCTCTCTCAGAAGGTCGATGTGCACAGTGCCCGTCTTGCTCCCGAATTGATCGACCAGTTCGTTGAAGTGGTCACCCCCATTGCCGATTACTCCTACCGCTGGAAGCTGAACACCGGCTGCAAGAAGTCCAAAGAGGAGCGCGCCGATCTGATGGCTGTATCGGAAAAGCCCATTCTCACCTTCACCATCGACTTTGAGACCGCCAAGCGTTACCGGGAAGCCAACAAGATGCCCCACCAGTTCCGTCGTGCAGCGTGGACCGACCTGACTGTGGAGGTGTATCTGTGATGCTTCTGGAAAGCAGCTCCGTGTTAAACGCAATTCATCTCATACATGAGCAAATAAATAAGGCCCACCGCCAAAACTGACGGTGGGCCTTATTTTATGCTTGATTTTTAACGATAATTCGCTATAAAATCCTTATGCTCTCGGGTTTTTAATAGCAGCCTGGGCGGGTGCCAAAATTGCAGAGCGTTCCTCGCTTCATTTGTTCTATGCGATCACCCTCAATCTCATAGCCTTTTTTCAAATCCGCCATGGATCAGAGGACCTACAAAGAATGTGACGAAGGCATTGGGATCTTGCTCGTGAATAATTTCCTGCAGCTCCCCGATTTCATACTTGTTCACGGCACAGAAAAGGATCTTCTTAGGGTGGTTGGTGTACGCACCGTATCCGTTCCAGAAGGTGACGCCGCGTCCCATCTTCTGCAGGATTTCAGTCTGCACAGTGGAAACATCCGTAAATATCAGGGCCGCCACATTGATGTTCTGATCGTGAAACCTATCTGCCACCGTATACAGGATTGCCACAAAGATGATGGAGTACATCGTAGTTTCCAAATCAAAAAGGAATAGGCAGACCGAAAAGAGAACCGCATTGACATAAATAGAAAGCCGTCCGCTTTTAAAATCCGGGTATTTCTTTACCAGACACATGCATGCAATGTCCATGCCGCCGCAGCACCCACTGCCCCGCAGCGCATAGCCGACACCTACACCACAGAGAATAGCGCCGAAGATACAGTTCAGCAGCACATCCTCCACAAGGGGTGCTTTGAGTGGCGGAAGTACTGAGAGAAGCAACGTCTGCACTGCTACCGAGAGCATGGTTTTGATGCAGAACCTGCGGCTCATGACCCGGTATCCTATCAGGAACAGCGGTACATTGATGAGGAAATTGATCATACCAACAAGGTTTGCATCACTGCGGATCGCAATGAATCTGCGCAGAAAAATCTCTATAATCTGAGCCAGGCCAATCACACCGCCAAAGTTGATACCATTGGGGGTGACAAACAGGTAGATACCCAAAGTCAGCAGTGTGGAGCCAAATATCAGATCAAAATACTGCTTATATGCTTTATTCATAGCATTCTTCCCGAATCTTCTGTGCATACCAGCCAAAAGAATCTTTTTTGTAGCGGGCGAGGTCTCCGGTGCCGTCGTTATGTTTATTTACATAGACCAGTCCGTACCGCTTATCCATTTCACCGCCGCCCGCGCTGACCAGATCGATGATGCCCCAGACCAGATATCCCATGCAGGGAATGCCGTCCTCCAGAACTGCTTTTTTCATCTGGGTGATATGAGCATCGAGATACTCCACCCGGTAGGGGTCATGGACGGAACCGTCCACTTCCAGAGTATCCTCCACGCCCAAACCATTTTCCACAATGAACAGCGGCTTGTGATAGCGATCATACAGATCATTCATGGTCACGCGCAGGCCGACCGGGTCGATCTGACGTCCCCATTTCGTGATCTGCAGATACGGGTTGCGCAGGGTAGTAATGGCGTTGCCATCCGCCACATTTTTCAGATGCTCCGGATCCGTGGAAATCAGCCTGGAGGAATAGTAACTGAATCCCAGAAAATCGCAGGTGTTCTGAGCCAGAAGTTCGTCATCACCCGGCTGTTCGTCCAGCGTGATGCCCAATTTTGCAAAGTAATTCCGGGCGAATCCGGAGTAACAGCCGTTCAATTGGACATCCGGAAAAATGTAATTTTTGTTGTTACTGATACGTGCTTCCATCACATCATTGGGGTTGCAGGAATAGGGATAAAAGCTTCCGGCCGCCATCATGCATCCGATTCGGAAATTCGGGTTGATTTTTTTACCGATCCGCACCGCGCAGGCACTTGCCACCAGCTGGTTATGCGCGGCATTGTACACGATCTGGTTGAACTCCGGGTCGTCCTTGTCCACCAGCAGGCCACCGCCCAGATAAGGGATGTGGGTGATCATGTTGATCTCATTGAAGGTCATCCAGTATTTTACCAGATTCCGGTAGCGGTCAAACACGGTGGCAGCGTATTTTTCATACAGTGCGATCAGCCTGCGGTCTGCCCAGGCACCGTATTTCCGGATCAGGGCTTCCGGCACATCAAAGTGGCACAGGGTGACCACCGGCTCTATCCCGTACCTACGACACTCCGTAAACAGCTCCTCGTAAAAACGCAGGCCATCTTCGTTCGGGGCGTTCTCTTCCCCGGTCGGATAGATTCGCGTCCATGAAATGGACAGACGCAGCGCCTTGATCCCGATTTCTGCAAGAAGGCGGATATCCTCTTTGTATCGATGATAAAAATCAATTGCTTCCCGGCTAGGATAATAATCGTACTGCGTTTCCAAAATGTTTCCCGGATGCAGCATGGCATTCCATCTGCCGTGGGCTGCATCCGGCAGAAAGTCAGCAGACGCAGGCAGCCTGCCGTCTTCCTGCCAGGCGCCCTCGCACTGGTTAGCAGCAAGTGCTCCACCCCACAAAAAATCGGACGTCAGTTTCATAATACCTCCAACGCCCCGGGACGCATGCGCTCCCCGGGGCGAACAAAATTTTGAGATCAGTGTTTCTTCAAGATTTCCTCGTCAAAGCCAAAGAGAATTGTAAGTACACAGGATGCTACAATCGTCACGATGATTGCAATAACCATAGCCACGATGGTATCCTCAAAGATCGGCAGGGCAAACAGGGAGGAAGAACCATACTCGTAGTTATGGGCACCCAGCAGAGCGGCCACGACACCACCGATGGCGCCGCCGAGGGAAACAGCCCACATAGGTTTCTTCAGCGGCAGGTTAAAACCGTAAATGGCCGGCTCGGTCACACTAGCAAAGATGCAGCCCACTGCAACGGACAGTGCTTCGGATTTGATTTCCTTGTCCTTTGCCTTGATGGCGATGCCCAGAGAAGCGCCGCCTTCTGCCATGTTGGACAGCAGCATACCGGGGCGGAACAGGGGATCAAAACCATTTTCCGACAGCAGCTGGATCATGGAGCTCCCAAGGTCATGTGCATACCGGTCATGACCATGTAGGGGAACAGAGCCGTAAACAGCGCAACCGTGATGGGGCCTGCAATGTTATACAACCACAGGATCGCGGCGGTGACATAGGTGCCTGCCAGCTGACCCAGAGGCGCCAGTGCAAGGATCGAGACGGCATAGGTGGCGGCCATTGTCAACGTACCGACAAAGATAGGCTTGAACACACCGGGGATCACTTTGTTCAGGAATTTTTCCACATAATACGCAACGATTGCCAGCAGCAGCGCAGGAAGCAGAGAACTGCCGTATCCTTTCAGGGCAACATTGATACCAAACATGGTGACTGGATCGCCAGCACTTACAATAGCCGTCCATTCAGGAGCAACCAGTGCACCGGCCACGACCATGGAATATGTGGGGGTCGCGCCCAGTTTCTTGGCCGCTCCATAAGCGACCAGAATGGGCATGAAGTAAAACACCGCATTGCCCACGATGCTCAGCAGCGTATAGGTAGAACTGTCCGCAAAGGGAGCATAAACCTTGGAGATCAGCAGCAGGAACACCTTGATCATACCGCCGCCGATCAGTGCCGGAACCATAGGCTGTACGGCAGCGGAAATGTAACCAATCACTGCCTGCCCAACCGAAATCTTTTCGCCTTTCAGGTCACCGTCCAGTTTTTCGTCCACAGCACCGCCATCGCTGTAGCCCAGCTTCAGCACCTCTTCATAAACCTTCAGCAGATCCTTGCCGATGATGACCTGCAGCTGACCGCCCTGATAGGTGACGCCCAGCACGCCATCCAGATCATTGATGGCTTTCTGGTCTACCTTCTTGACGTCCTTGACCGTCATGCGCAGACGGGTCATGCAGTGAAATACGGAAGTAACATTTTCCTTTGCTCCAGCCAACGTCATGATATTCTGCGCCAACTGTTTGAAATCTTTTGCCATTGTAACATCCTCCAAAAAATCTTCCTGGATGGTAACGGACAGAATGTTCCGGTTCAGTTCCGTACCGGAAACCCCATCCAAACGGTTCAGTTCTTCTAGATCTGCCATACCGCTGTCTTTCACAGTGATATACAGGTGCTCTCCGTCAAAACGTTTTCGTGCAACATTGCCTTCACCACCGATGTGATGTATGATAGTTTGAAAGAATGCATCCTGTTTCATGGCTGATCCTCCTGATTTTTTATCTGAAAAACGATGCGGGCCCTGCACCGCTGTTCATTCAATATGTAATAAAAGATCCGGGCACAAAGCGCCTTCAAACTGCCTGAAAACGCAAGCGTTTTCAGGTCGGATGCGCTCTGTCCCCGGATCACGTCCCGCAAATGGCGAGTGCCGCTCCAAGCAACGGAAGCTGTTTATGTATTTTTCTGGCAGACGCGGTTGATATGCAACATCAAATAGAGAAGTTCCTCATCGTTACAGCACCAATTCTCCTGCTTTTGCAAGAAAGCCGCAATCTTTTTAGCACAGATATATGTTTTAGGGTAATCATTGGCCAGCATCTTTACCATGCTGCCGCTCCCCGTTTCGCTCTGAGTACCGCTCATCAGCCGTTGGATGAGATAGCGGATATGCATCGTGAACCGGTAATAACTGTAGCTGTCCTTATCCAGTTTCAGGTTCATTTCCCGCTCCACAATGGACTCCACGCCTTCCTGAATCTCCAACGCCTTTACGAGGGAATGGATCTCGCTGTTTTCGGTTTCAGCATTGATCAAATGCATTGCAATGCTGACCGCTTCGGAATCCGGAAGTGAGACCCCCGTGTATTCCTTCAGGATATCCAATGCTTTTACGCCCAGATCAAACTCATTGGGATACAGATGACGGATATCATAGGCAATGGGGATCGTCAGGTTCAATCCGCTGCGAAAGCGCTCCACCGCAAAGTTCAGGTGGTCGGCCAGCGTCAGCGGCAGGTTGGAGTTAAGGGTCGTATTCAGTACGACCTGCGCATCTTCTGTAATGTCGGCACTCGCCAGAAGAATCTCCTGCGGAAGAGTACTGATCATCTCAAAATAACGCGGGTCGATATCGTAAAACGTGCGGTCTATCCGCGACATATCCGTCAGTTCGTATGGAACCGCCGGAAACCCGATGCCCTTACCAATCACGATCAGTTCCTTCCCGCGGGAGTCCTGAGCAACAGCGGCACTGTTATTGATTTTCCGAACAATTCGCATAGCACCCATCCCTCTCCGTTTCGGATAAAGAAAAAACCTCGGACTGCAGTCACAATTATACCTGCAGGTATAGACGCTCTACCGAGCACTATCCTTTGTTCACAAGTACAACTGACGCTTCCGAGGAATCACGTGTTGTAATAAGATGTTAACATAAATTCATAGAGATTCCATTCGCCTTTTTTACAATTTTATCGGTCATTTTTTGTGCATAAATACTTCTTCTTTTAACTTTAAACCATTCATAAGTCCACCACCTTATTCGACCGATGTACGCTTTCTTTTCTATTATTGGAACCTCTTTCCGCTTACAAAACAAGATGCAAAAAGCTCCTGGCCTCCATTACAGAAGCCAAGAGCTTTTATCTGCTTTATTCTATCAGATTTTATTTCCGGGGAGACTTAATCGCAGCCTGGGCGGGTGGCAAAATTACAGAGCGTTCGCACGTACTCACATCTGGTACAGTGCCACCATCAGCGGCATCGTGACGATACACAGCAGGGTCGTTACCACATTGATAGCGCTGGCGTAGTCTGCATCTTTGCCGTACACCTGCGCCATCTGGGTCAGTGTGGATGCGGACGGCGTGCAGATGGCAAGCAGTGTAACCAGCAGTATTGTTCTGCCCTCCGGCACTAGTGCTGCAAGGCCGCTGTATTTCAACAGTACGATTCCTATCAGCGGGATGCCCACCAGACGCAGCAGTGTGATCCACCATAGTCTGTGATAGCTCATCAGTTTTTTCAGGTCCATTTCTGCGATCAGCATACCGAGTATCAGCATTCCCATTGGACCAACCATGCTGCTGATCGAATCCACCGCATCCTGCACCGGTGCAGGCAACTGGATCTGCAGCAGGAACAGCAGCACCCCAGCAAAAATGGCGATCATGTTGATATTGGTCAGAATCTTTTTCAGGTCGATTCCTTTTTCTCCGCAGAGCTTCATTTTAGCATGGCTCCACAGCAGAAAAAGCTGCACCGAAAGAAATGCGCTGGTGTAAATGACCCATTCCTTGCCCAGAATAGCCGTCACAATGGGAATAATAAGGTTCCCTGCATTGGAATAGATCAGCGAGGTTTCCTCTACACCATCCAGTTTCAGCACCTTGCCCAGAAAGCCGACCACCACGATCAGCACCAGATGCAGCAGCACTGCCGTAGCCAGTGCCAGCAGCAGACCGTTCAGAATCTCGGGCTGATACTTCACCTGAAACGACGAGATGATCACACATGGCATGACCAGATACAATGAGATCATGGAGAGCACCTTGCTGTCCCGACTGCGGACGATGCCGCAGCGCACCAGCACAATGCCCAGAGCCATGACCAAAAACAGAGAAAGGATCTTTTTTGCCAGAATCAAACTTATCATATCGATATTCCTTTGCGGCAGCTGTTGTACGTGCTGCACCCTCACACAAAAAATCAAGTGCAGTATTTTTCTTGTTGTTTTGAAAAATACTGCACCGATCTTTTTTATTTGATTAGTCCTCGGCGGGAAGTTCCAGATCCTGTCCGTTGGAGGCGATCACCTTTTTGTAATACTCGAAGGAATCTTTCTTCCGACGCTGCAGGGTTCCGTTGCCCTGATTATCCTTATCCACATAGATAAAACCATACCGTTTTTCCATCTCGCCAGTGCCGGCACTCACGATATCGATGGGCCCCCACCAAGTGTAGCCGAAGATATCACAGCCGTCAGCCACAGCCTGCTGCAAAGCTCGATGTGCTTTTTGAGGTACTCCATGCGGGCAGTATCGCGGATGCGGCCATCCGAGTCAATGGTGTCTGCCGTACCAAGGCCGTTTTCAGCAATGAACATGGGCTTCTGGTAGCGGTCATACAGTTCGTTGCAGACGAATCGCAGTCCCACCGGGTCGATTGGCCAGCCCCACTTGGATTTTTCCAGATAGGGATTGTCCGCACCTACGTGACCGCCCGTATTGGAGCGGATCTTCATGCCAGCAATGTGGGTAGAGGTCATGTAGTAACTGAAAGCCAGATAGTCGTTGGTGTTCTGTGCAATCAGCTCAAAATCACCCGGCTCCATCTGCACCTGTACGCCCAGCTCTTCCCACTTGCGATCGATGTAAGAGGGGTAACGGCCGCGCAGCATCACATCCGAGAAGAACAGCGAACGCTGACGAAGCTGATAGGTTTCCATCACATCCTCCGGGCGGCAGGTGTTGGGATATGCTGTGCTCAAAGACAGCATGCAACCGATCTTTGCACCCGGTATCATCTCATGGCAGGCTTTGACAGCCAGTGCATTGGCCACAAACATATTGTGTGCAGCCTGATACTGCCGCTGCGGTGCATTGACATCATCTGCCACCACCATGCCGGCTGCCAGATAAGGCAGCTTGAGGGTGTTGTTGATCTCGTTGAAAGTCATCCAGTACTTGACCTGATCCTTGTAGCGCTCAAACAGCACCTTGCAGTAGCGCTCAAAGAAGCCGACCAGCTTGCGGTTGTCCCAGCCGCCGTACTTTTTGACCAGCGCCAGCGGAGTCTCAAAGTGAGAGATTGTGATCACCGGTTCAATGCCCCAGCGGTGCAATTCCCGGAACATATCCTCGTAGTAGCTCAGACCCTTCTCGTTGGGCTCGGCATCGTCGCCGTTCGGGAAAATGCGACTCCATGCAATGGAGGTGCGCAGGCACTTCATGCCCATCTCGCCAAACATGGCAATGTCTTCTTTGTAGTGATGGTAGAAGTCGATGGCTTCATGGGAGGGATAGACGCGGCCCTCATGCAGCTCCAGCGCCGGGTCCAGCTTGATGAAACGATCTTTGCCGGTCTCCAGCAGGTCGCAGATCTCCAGGCCCTTTCCATCTTCCAGATAAGCGCCCTCGCACTGATTTGCCGCCAGTGCGCCGCCCCATAAGAAGTTTTTTGCAAAGGTTTTCACGGCAGTTCTCCTTTTATCAGTTCTGAGCGGCCTGCTCTGCTTCTGCCTGCTTATTGGCAATGATCATGAAGGGGACATACACCAGAGTTGCCAGTGCCAGACCAATAATCTGCACCACAACACCCTGCCAGCCGTGGCCAATCAGTGCACTCAGCAGCACGGGCGTACCAAAGGCAACGTCAACGGTGTTGCAGGGCATAAAGCCAATCGTGCTTGCAAACAGTGCAGTACCGGAGCACAGCATAACAGAGAGGATGGAGGGAATCAGCATGGTGGTGTTCAAAACCAGAGGCAGGCCAAAGACCATGGGCTCGCTGATGCCGAACAGTGCGGGGCCAATGGCAACTTTGGCAACAGCGCGATAATCTTCACGCTTGGACACCAGGAAGATAGCCAGGCAGACGGGCAGAGCCACCGGCAGGGCAACGAATGCGACCCAGAAGCCGTAGGTGATGGGAGAGGACGGGGTCTGACCAGCGGCCACAGCAGCAACGTTTGCAGCCAGAGCAGCAGCCAAGAACGGGTCACGCACAGGCTTGATGATCAGGTCGCCATGGATGCCCAGGAACCAGAATGCACGGCAGACCAGAATGATGATGAACAGACCGGCAGGGCTCTGGAATGCGTTCTCCAGAGGATGCTGGATGGTGGTGTAGATCCAGTCGGTCAGGTACTGGCCGCTGATCTGACGGAATGCGTAGCCGCCAATGGAAACACCCAGCAGAGTGAGCACGATGGGGATCAGAGAGTTGAAGGAAGTGGTGATCGCTGCGGGCACAGAATCCGGCATCTTGATTTTGAGCTTATCGAAGGTCATCAGGAAGGCGAACAGCTGGCTTGCCAGAATGGCGACCAGCATACCTACGAACAGCCCCTGAGAACCCAATGCTGCACCGGGCAGGCCACTGGCGGTACCGGTCTTGTCGTCCACCACCACAGAAACGATCTGCGGGCAGATGGTCAGGTAGGAAGCCAGTGCCATGATGGCAGAGATATGCTCCGGCACATTGTTTTTCTTGCCCAACTTGAGGCCAATCAGGAACACGATAGGCAGGGTCATGCAGGACAGCGTTGCAAAGTTTGCAGCGGTGAAGATGGGCTTCAGTGCTTCCAGTGCGGGGATCCACTTGGCAAGGCCAGTCGTAGTGCTGCACAGGATCGTATTGAACAGGCTCATAAACGAGCCAACGATAACGAACGGCATGTAGATGGTGAACGAATCCTTGATTGCACCAAGGAACTTGTTTTCGTCCACTTTTTCGGCCACCAGGCTCATGCCATCAACGAACTTGTCGCTAAATTTACTCATGTTTTTTCTCCTCCAAAAGGGATTTTCCAAACAACTCAGCCGTTGTTCACCAGATCCTCGGCCTGCTTCAGAATGGCAGCACCGTTGCAGCGGCCATAGGCCAGTGCATCAATGACCGCCACCGGTGCACTGTCACCCACAGTTGCCTTGACCTTGCGCTGCAGATGGCGCACCTGCGGGCCCAGCAGCAGCACATCAAAGTTGCCAACGTTCTCCGCAATCTTGTTCTGATCCACAGCCCAGATCTCATAGTCCTTGCCCTGCTCCTTTGCAGCGTCCTTCATCTTCTGGACGACGACGCTCGTGGACATTCCCAAGCAGCAAGCCAGCATGATTTTCATAACGATTCTTCCTTTCTTGTGTTCCGTGTTTATTTATGATTCTGCTTATAGAGTTCAATGAACTCTTCTGCAAAATCGATGGACATGATTGCCATGGTCAGGTGATCCTCTGCGTGGATCAGCACGATGTTCAGTTCCACGCTCCTGCCCTGAGCTTCGCTCTGCAGCATATCGTTCTGTACATCGTGCGCCTTGGCCATCTGCTCTCTTGCTTCGGCCAGATTTTTTTCGGCCTGTTCAAAATTGCCGTTGCGGGCCTCCTCGATTGCCATCAGTGCCAGCGATTTTGCATCACCAGCGCAGGCGATAATTTCAAATGCAACTTCGTACTTCTCGTCATCAACCATTTTCTTGTTCCTCCAGTCCTTGTTCTTTTTGTCTCAGCAGCCCCAACAGGACCTCGAACCGGCGCTCTGCGATCAATTTGCAGATGCAGGCTTCATCGACCATAAGCTGCGCAACAACCTGATAGAATTTTTGCAGTTTTGCGGTGGCATCGTCCGCGATGGACACCAGAAATACCACCTGTACCTTTGCTTCGCCCCACTGCACGGGCTTGTCCAGAATGGCAAGGCAGACGAAGGTATCTTTGCTGACTGCCTTCCACGGATGCGGCATTGCCACCAGCCCACCAAACGAAGTGGCGGCCAGCGATTCCCGCTTTTTCACGAGCTGTAAAAAATCATCCGGCAGCTTTTTTTTGCCACACACGAACCGGCACATCTGTTCCAGTACCTGCTCCCGTGTTTCGCAGTTGAGATGTGGCAGAAACAGCTCCGGGCTGAAATATTCTTCCACAGTCCCCTTTTTGCCCTGCATCAAGAGCTTTTTCATCTGGGTCAGTTCTTTTTCGGTGGGGAAGAACTGGATCTGTCGGATGGGCACCGGAACATAAATGGGAATAGGCACCGTGGAAAACACATAGTCGATCTTACTGAAGTTCACGCTCCGCAGCCCGATCACGTCACAGGTCTGTACCCGGCCCAAATTCTTGCCGAATTTCTGCTGGTAGCGGTAAGCCAGCAGCTGGGCGCTGCCTTTGCCGCTGGCGCAGACGATCAGGATGTTTTTAGGTGCCCACTCTTTGGCCTTCTGCCGTTCCAGTGCCAGCGCAAAGCTGACGGCGATATAACCGATCTCGTCCTCCTTGATGGGGTTCGGGCTGACGTCTTGCAACACGCTGCACGCCTGCGTGGCCATCTCGTAGGCCAGCGGATACTCCCGCTTGATATCCTGCAGGATCGGGTTCTTCATCCGCATCCCACTCTTGATCCGCGCCAGCAAGGGCACCATGTGCATGCACAGGCCCATGCGCAGTTCCAGATTGTCCCGGAAGTCGATGCGGAACGCCTCGTAGATATGCTCGATCATATCCGATACGATGCGGTTGACCTCCTGCGGAATCACCAAATTTTCATCCGAGGTCATTGCGTTTGCCCGGTACATCTGTTTGCCGTTCAGATGCATAGCAATGTAGTAGACCTCCGGCAGTGGAAAAGCCACGCCCGTCATGTTTTCGATCTGCACGGCGATGTGGCTGGCCACTTCTAGGATTCGCTCCGGAAGGTCTGCCTGCATGCCATCCGAGCTTTCTATCGCGTGCCCTGTGCGGATGCGCTCTACTGCGACCTCAAGGTGGACCGCCAGATTATCCAGCGCCATCGTGGACATGGCGAACTTTTCTTTTTCCAGCACCCGGCTGACCAGCTCCTGTATCTGCTGCTCGACCGGGCGGCTCTCGTCCCGCTGCGCCGCAATGCAGATCCTACGGTTCGTCTCACTGCCCACCACGCAGATGCCGTAGCCCGGTTTGCGGCGGATGCTCAGCCCGTATTCCGCCAGCTGCCGCTCCACTTCGCGCAGATCGTTGGAGATTGACCGCCGCGACACGAAAAACTGCTCGCTCAGATCATCCAGCTTGGAATAGCCATCCTTTTCCAGCAGATACTGCCTCAGCCGCTGTATCCGCTCCTGCGCGTCCTGCGGGATGCCGGCCCGTTCTCCCTGCTGTGGTTTGCTGCCCGACACATACGTCTGTGCATCCGTGATCTCAATGCCGAACCCCCTGCCGGGTTTGGCTGTGATGCAAAAGCCATTTTCCTGCATTTCCTTTGCGTAGGTCTTAATCAGGCTACGCACTGTTTTGCCGCTGAGTTTCAGCTGTGCGGCCAGTTCATCCGCCGTCATAGGGCCACTTTTGTCCAGTATTTCAGCGATCGTCCAGATCCGCTCGTCCATCTTTTCACCTCCCCCAGCCTGTTGATTAGCACATTTATTTTCTTATCACTGTTAAAATTATAGCATTTTTGCTCAATTCGTTCCACGTCCAGAATTTCCACATTCACTCCGGAAATTGTTGCATGTATATTTTACCGTTTGGATATTCTGCCAGTCAACACAAAAACCGCCCCGGCTTCCTGTTACGAAAACCGGGACGGTTCATATACTTTATTGGTGCTCTCTCAAGCTCTCACGCAATTACTTGCGGGGGTTCTTGATCGCAGCCTGGGCGGGTGCCAAAATTACAGAGCGTTCAGTTCAATCCACCTTCACTTGCCCTGTCTACTTAAGAGGCTCTCCATAGTTAGTATGGCAATGGCCATTGTTTTGCATCCCAAATTCAATATATTCTGAAAATGTCGTTCCAGAAATCGTAGTATTCGTCAAATGCATCACAACGGCTACTCCTGCCAAATCATCATCCCAAATTTCCTTATAAATAGCATTATTGGAATACAATTTCAGGCTTACATTCACAGAATCACCCGTTGCGAGCAGCGCTCCTATTCCTCCTTGCCCAGAATTTTGACATGCCACCAACTCTGTTTTGCCTTGGAATCCAACAATATCAACACTATCTACTTGAATATGCCGAATAATCGATTCCGAAATATTTTGCAGGGAAAATTCTACTGTTTTAATATACTTTATCTTCTCAACCGAAGAATCAATATTCACTCGAATTTCATTGATTTCATGTTGTACGGAATCTCCATAGTACGACCGAAGAATTCTAAACTGTTTAGCCTGCGGTGCATAGGAAAGTGCTCCACGATGAATCATTGTCGGTTTGCAAGATGGATTTGTCATTTTCACAACTGGCAACAGTTTTTGCGTCATTATTTTTTGAAGCTTATTATTTTCTTCGCTCAAACGCTCATTGACTCTCTGTGCGTCTTGTCCCTGCTCAACAGTGATAATGCCAAGTATAATGGTACCCAGCAAAGCTTGCAATCCAGAAACATAGGAAAGCGCATCTCCTGCCGACCATTCAGCCGAAAAAGCACTGGAAAATTTAAAGAGGGTATTAACCACGATTGGAACAGCGATCATTGAGATCGTAAGCAACGCAATCAGTAACCATTTATATTTTGCGAATATCTTCTTCACAAAGATCCTGCCTTTCATCTTTATAGCTGTAACTCAATTATACCGTCCCACCACTCATAAAACAAGAACCTCCCCTCCTCCACAGAAAAATGCCTATGGATTACATTGGGAAATCCATAGGCATTTAAAAACTTATTTTCGAGAAGGCATAATCACCCTTCTACTATAATAATGGTCACTGTATGTCCGAAAGATAAGGTTTCAGCACCTCAACCAGTTCGTAAACTTTCGTTCCGGGGGCTGACTCAGAGGGCTTCCGTCCTTCGTTTTGCTTGTCCAATCGCTTTGCATTGGCAATCGCAATGTCCATGTAAGGCCGCAGTACTTCATACATATCTGGGCGGTTCTTCTCGTAACCACCTGCACCGATGTTTTTCAGCCAATCGCTCAGCTTCGGCCAGTAACGAGATCTATCAATATCAGTGTCCATATACATAAAATGTAGCAAATACCACAGTTCTACGCACTGGTTCGACCATACAGCATGGTAAATTGTTTCACCCTGCGCACTGTATTCTTCGCACAGCTGTGCCACCATGTCAATATTTTCTGCCGGAAAATCATCTGTGTCATAGACAATCCAGACGTGCTTAAACACAATGCCGTTATTCTGAACGTATTGACGAGCTTTCATCAACAGATTCACCGTATTGTCGCCAATGCCCTCTACCTTTAGCTGGATTCTATCACGGTACTTAGAATTGATAATCCGTTGAATTGCGCCAAAATACTGCGGCTCGGTTTCTGTACCTTCAGATGCAATCAAGTGGTATTCCGGCTGAATCATCCTTGCCTTATCACGGCGATTCTTCATCCAGCTTTTCCCAAGGTCACTCTTTTTCGGAGGTTTCAGACTCATGCCCAGTCCCTCCCTGTCAGCATATTGGAAAGGTAGGGATCTGCACCATATCGACCTTCCAGATACTGCTTGTCAAAGGCCGCTGTGCTCTTGACGCGAGTATTGTCCTCCTGCCGGAATTCGTAAAGCGAATAAATCTCGCTCTCATGATTGTCATTCATTGCGGCAAACCAAATTTCATCACGGCGGAAAACAGTGTTTTTCATCGTAGTCAGGTCGTGAGAACTGAATAACAGTTGTGCGCCCTTCTTGTTCAGTTCTTGGTTCTTGAACATCTGAATCACATACCGGAGCAGCTTCGGATGCAGCTTGGCATCCAGTTCGTCCACAACCACTGTGCGGCCTTCCTGCAATGCTACCATCAGAACCGGCAAGGCTGCGATCATTTTCTTGGTTCCATCCGACTCTGCTTCAAAGGGAAGCTCGTAGACCTTGCCGTTGATCGTTCTTTGCGTGAACAGGTGCTTGCTATCTTCATCATAGCGATAACCGGACAAATCAATACCTACATCATTCAGTGCATGAATCAGGCTTTCCTTAGTCGTCTCACTCTTGGACACCAGCACAATGTTTTCTGCTCTGGGGTTTGCGTAGCTCTGTGTAATACAGGATTCAAACCAATTCTGCACTTCTGCAATCACAGGGATATTGTAGTTGATTGCCAAAAAAGAAAGATACGGCATCTTCGGGTTGACGTCCAAGTTGATGCTTGCCTTATTGATACTTGCACCCAATTCAATCTTCTGGCCGTCTCGTTCAAAAATCAGTCCTGTCTTCTTACCACCAAGTGTACGCCACAGAAGAGACTCAAAGACAATTTCTTCCTTGAGTGCAATGTAATACTGGTATTCCTTCTCGCCGACACGGAAGAACACCTGAAAAATCGTAGGTTCATTCGCAGAACTTTCATCCAGCATAAAGGGAGCCACACTGCTGCCCTGCTGAAAAATCATTGGCTGCCGATTCTTCTCCAATGCATGAATCGGCTTCACAACAAGGTTAATCAGGCAAAAGAATGCCTGAAGCAGATTCGTCTTACCGCCACCATTGGGGCCGTAGACTGCACTGACTGGAAGTAAGTCTTCTGCTTTCTCCTGTCGAATCAAGGCATCCTGAAACTCCGGAATCGCCATTGCACGGAAATCGAATGTGGTTTCATCCTTATAAGACTTAAAATTCTGAAAAGAAAACTGGCAAAGCATTCTTTCAACTCCTTCCTGTTATTAGTATACCTCATTTTCGATTTTTATTCCAGCATTTTAGAAAATCTCATTCTTATATAAGTTTTATAGAGTGAAACCGAAGAGTAAAAAGTTTTTATTTATACAAAAAACGGAGTTTCCCGCAGCATGGTATCACCTCGCAGATGTGAGTCACTTGTTATTATTGTACCTTCTGTCTGCTCACAAAACAAGATACAAAATGCCCGCTGGCTCTTGATAAAGAAAACCAGACCTGTCTGATTGGACGAAAACCACCCCAAATGTCGAAACTGGATTTACTGCGATCTGTAATGATTTTTTCATTTGTCACAATGAATTTGAAGGGCAGAGATCGGAAATACGCTGCCTTTGATCAAATCGCCCTATAAGAAAGCCCCAAAAAGCAGTTTATTATCATCCTATTAGATTTCGATCTATGGATAACAGTGTCATAAATCACCAGATAGAATGCTATGCGTTTTTATAGTAGTTGTTCCTCCTGATCAATTTCTATTTGATTCACAACATCCTGATAAATCACAAAATGAGGTGTTTTTTATGACAATGGCAAAGAAGCTCCCACTTTTAGCACCTTCCATTCATACGTTTGAAGTGAATGGAACGTATACCGATTGCGAAGCGAAACGCACAGTATTTATTTTATTATAATCCACCGTCGGATCGAGATGATATTCAGATATTATGCTTCGAATTTCCCGATCACACTTTTCTATTGCTTGACTCGCTTTTCTACATGCAACGCATTCATCCTTTGTCTTATATGGCAATTCAATAATTATTTTCAAATTCTCTCTTAATTCATCATATGCCCAATTAGCCTCATCCTTGGTTGATCCAAACAAATCCAAACATCGGTGTACAAGGGGTACAAACAAGATAAAATAGAAATGAGGGGCGATAGAGCGGAAATGTCAGATTTTCCACTCTATCTGAACACGGTCGCTGGTGGCCTTGATTGTAGAGATCAAACCATCGGCGGCTTTTCTTTTGTCGTCAAAATCTATGCTGTCCCAGTTGTCGAGATAATAGGATAACTTCTTTATCTGCTGGGGCGATATGGTTTCAACACTCAATTCGGCGATTGCCTTTGAAATGGTCTGGCGTCGGGTGTCCAGTTCTTCAATTTTTTTGTTGGCGTAGGAAAGCAAGGTCGCATTGGCTCCGGTCAGCGTATCCAGCAGCTTTTCAATTTCTGCCTCCACCTGTGCCAGCTCCACTTGATAGGCGGTCAGTTTCGGATTGACTTTTTCCTCTCTACCGTGGAGTATCTGAAAGTCTTTGAACTTTTCCTGCATGGCCGAGAAAATGAATTGCTCAAATTCTTCTTTGCGGATTTTCCCGCAGCCCGGACAGCCTTTGTTTTCCGTCCGTTTGGTACAGCGGAAATATCCGGTGCTGTTTGGTACATGGGTGGCTTTCAGCGCATACCCACAATGCCCGCATTTGATTTTTCCGGCCAGCCAAGTATTTTTCGGTTTCCGTCCCTGCTGGAAGGTGGTATTTGCCATAAGTTTTTTCCGGCATTTCAGCCATGTGTCAGAGGAAATGAGTGCTTCATGGGGAGCGATAACAAGTATCTGGTCTTTTAAGCACCTGTCCTTGTCCTCCTTCACATCCCGCCCCTGATAGAGATAGCAGCCGTTTGTTCCGGCAAAGTCGGAAGCGTCATTGACAATCGCTGCGCCCTGGCTCTTGAAAAATTCGTACAGCTCCAAATCGGCCTGTGCGTAAACGGGGTTTCTTAAAAGCTGGGAAAGAAATGTACGGAACATGGATTTGCCATAAATTTTTATGTCATGTTCCTCGAAGTATCGGGTAATATCTCCGAAGGAGGTTTCCGGTTCAGCGTACATTTCAAACATCAGCCGAACATGGTCGGCGGCTACGGGGTCGGCAACCATTTTCTTTGTGCGGATACCCTCTACCACAGTAGGCTCTAACTGATAACCGTATGGTGCCTGTCCGCTCATGTGAAAGCCTTTCAGGCACCGGGAATAGTAGGCGTCTGTGACACGCTTCTGAATTGTCTCACGTTCAAGCTGGGCGAATACAATGCAGATATTCAGCATGGCCCGGCCCATCGGGGTCGAAGTATCAAACTTTTCCGTGGAGGATACAAACTCCACATCGTACTCTTGAAACAGCTCCATCATCGTTGCAAAGTCCAGAATAGAGCGGCTTATACGGTCCAGTTTGTACACGATGACCCGCCGGACCTTTCCCTTGCGGATCTCGCCCAGCAGCTTTTGAAACTCCGGTCTGTCCGTGTTCTTACCGGAATAGCCTTTGTCCTTGAATACCCGGCAGCTCCCGCCTTTCAATTCATACTTGCAAAAGTCGATTTGACTTTCAATGCTGATACTGTCCTTGCGGTCTACTGACTGTCTTGCGTAAATACAATCTTCTCTGATAAATTCCATATTGGGCTCCTTTCCTTGTTGGAATGGAGCTACCAACCTTACAACTATATTATACCATCAGCAGCCCCGGACAACAATGTTGCGAATGATTAGGAAAATCTGTCCCTATATTTGCTGAACACCTCGTAAAGACAACGCTCAATTTCTTTTTTGCGCTGTTCTTTCTCCTTCGGGGGAAGTACCGGCGTGAGGCTTTCCAGCACAATGATCTTCCCTTGAAATGCGACAGACTTTGTTTCTCGTTCATAAGTGACAGCTTGCGTCATTGAAAACCTCCTTTGCGAAAGTGCGTGTATATGCCAGCCTTTCCCACTTGTCCCGTGGGGAAATGTCAAAAGACGGCACCCAGCAGGTGCCGCCCTTTGAGCTTTCTCCACTTCGGGTCAATGTGGCCCGAGGTCAGTAAGGACTGGAAAGGTACTTTTCTTTGGCGTCCTCCACGCTGTTGAGGTCGAATACTTCATAAAGCTGCCCCACAACACGCCGTATATCCTTCTTTGAAAATCCGCAGTCCTCCATTGCCATAATGACATAACCACGGCAGGCGTCATTGCTCCATTCGTCCGGTTCCAAGCCGGGGATCATTCCAAACGCATTTCCCATAAAGTGCTCCTTTTTTGAAAGATGGGGAGCCACGCCGGATCGGTTGGCCTATCATCAGACAGCATTGCCGGGGGCTCCCCATAGGTTTTCACTTCATTTCAGACACACCGGACGGGCATAGGCTTCATGCCCCATAGTATTTCAACTCTCCCCATTCTGATGGCAAGGCGTTCTCATTGCCTGCGACGGCTCACGGCTTGCAAGGCCGCTTCAACGCTCGGACTGTGACTAAACGCAAGTATCCGGGTTCTGCGCCTGTTCCGGTGGAGCCAGCCTTGCCCCACCTATGGCATGGACCTGTTCGCTCGCTCAGTTTTACAAAGACTGTATTCTTTGAAATCCGAGGTCATGGCGGGTCTGTCACACAGCGCGTTTCCCTTCGTATCCGGGTGTCTTTTTATTCAATTTTCAATCTGCATGAGGCTTGTCTGAACCTCGGGCCATTGTGACCCGAAGTGTTTTGCCTCTCATAAGCCATTTCATTTTCCGGCCTAAATCGGTACGCCTTACAAAGAATTTTTCAAAATTTTTTCTAAGTGCCGCAGACCTCGCTCGATTGCGACACGAACCACTTTTTCATGGACGCCCTCTGCCCGGGCAATATCCTGTTTGGTCATGCCGAGAATGAAATGAGCGTAAATCCGTTTTGCCTGTTTGTCCGGCAGACTGGCAATCGCCGCATGAAGCTCCTGCATGGTCACTTTCCGCTCATACAGTTCATGGGGAGATAAGGCGACAAAGACAGCTTCATGCTCCAGCCCGTCATCCCGATCAAGGGAATAATAGGCTTTGTGGCGGTATGTACGCAGCCGGTAGGCAGCCTCTTTACGATCAAACTCTTTGAACATTTCTGCAACTTCTTCCGATACTTCCATGAAGCAATCCGATGTATAGAATGGGTAATAGTCCCGCAAATTGATAATAGCCATATTGACCTCCGTTTCGGTTGTTGGTTGACGAGTGACCGAAACGAAGGCGGCGGGGAGCGGCACCGGGGAATGACTTCGGGCCAACATGACCCGAAGCAGCCACATAAGAACACAAAAGCGCCCGGGCGGCATGAAGCCACACGGACGCATGAAATTACACATTCATTTATGTATCGTCTGATTTCACATTCATAACCAGACTGTCCCGGAGGGGGAGTTACGCTTTTTTTAACTGGTGCAGATCATGGATACTGCGAAAAAGAGAAAAGGACACGGCGAAATAACCTCCAATCGGCTACCGTGTCCCTGCAAGTCGTCATTGGTTTGTGTAAACGCAAAGAAACGGCGGCTCTGAAATCAAAGCCGCCGTTTCAAATAGGCGTGTCAAATTGTCTGCTTTACGACGGCTTTTTTTCTTTTGCCGTCGTCCGGCAGAATGTTACTCCATATTCAATTCAATGCTTCCAGTGAAATTTTCACATTCAATGCCGATATAGTTTCCACCTTCAGGGAGTGTAATTGTATCACTATATGTTCCGGTTGTTTCAAGCAAAGTGACTTCTTCATCAGCTCCAGAAATCCAAAATACTTTTGCAGTTCCATCCGTAACCTCCAGCGCGCAGTCAATAGACAGATCCTTACCCGCTTCACGCTTTATGGAAGTTCCGCCGAACAAATACTCTGTATCTGAAAAATCCTCATAGTTGGCTGTATAGCTTCCTGTATAATCATCAATTCCTTTTTCTTTCGTACCTTGTAAGGATGAATTTCCGGTAAGTGCTATGGAACCAGCAGACTGAACAATATTGTTATACTGATCGAGAACTTCATCTTTTGTACAACCGGAAAGCACAGAAGCGCCCAACAGTATCAAGCATAATGATAGAACTATTTTCTTCACAGGTATCACCTTCCTTTCCTGCGTACAGCACGCTTTCCTTTTCCCTTGGAATTTGCCTGTTTACGGGATTTTATTTCTTTTTTGTTACTGGACATCAGTAACAACAGCACCGCCCAGAGAACCATGATGCCAACCCCAATGACTGCCAGCAAAGGATTCGGGGCTGTGGTTGTTCCGGCATATCCACTCATGTCAAAGCCCACTAAAATCAGCGCAGCAGAAAACGGATAGATGCTGGCAAGGATACCGCCTTTGAAGAACAGCATGCTATATCCAAGGAAAAACGCCAGAATGGAACCTCCCAGATATGCCCCTCGGATCTGCCCAAAAATCAAGATCAGCGGCATACAGACCAAATAGGTCGTCAGAGCTGCCAACACGATCTGTGTACCTCCATGAAAAAACACTTCCACTGTCAGTCCCGATAATCCAACCGTCAATCCAGTAATCAAGGTAACGCCAACGCTGTATATTCCCAGCAGGACTGCAAAAATCCCGACCCAAAAGAGCTTAGCTCCCAGCATTTTCGGCATGGAAACAGGAATTGTCATGATGTTTTTCAGCGTATCATGGGTGGATTCTCTGTCAATCAGCCAGCTGCCAATCATCACCAGTGAAATCGGAAAAAACATCTGCGTATTGCCCCAGACAACATTCTCAAACAGAGTGGAAAAATCATAGTTTGGATTTCGGTACTCCGCCTCCACAATCAGCTGGCTCCCATATTGCACCAACGGACAGAGTGCAAGCGCCACCAGCCCCACCCAAAGTATTTGGCACCGGCGTAGCTTGAGCAATTCTGCTTTTAATAAATTCCACATAATTACACCCCCTTAGATTTCCTGGCGCCGGTAAACCAACGCAATCAGCGCAAGAAATACAACGGCTTCCCCAACAATCACACCGAACACCTGAACACCATTCAGAAAATACGGACTGATCCGTTCCAACAAGTCTGCCAATTCCGCACTGGTCTGGCTTTGGTCATAAAATTGGAAGGTCCAGCGGAAAGCCAGCGGTCCCGGAAACAGGGTTCCGATATTCAAACCAAAAGGCTGTGTGAGGAACGCATCGCTCATCGAAAGGATATAATTTGCAGTCGTATAGAAAAAGGTAATCACGACCGACACGATATAGTTTTTATTAAGAAGAACAACGAGCAGGATACATGGAAGTGCGCCTACCCACATAATCAGCCCTTCTTCTATCCCAACGCCAAACAAGGTCCAAAACCCAACCGGCTCCCAGCCCTGAAACAGCAAAACCGCAAGATTTACCAATCCTCCAACTGCCATAAAGCCAACGGCAAACAATAGCAAAACCAGCATCTTGGACAGCACCAACTTGGTTCTGTTTATCGGTATGGTAACAAGGTTTTTTAGTGTGTCATTGTCCAGCTCCTCAAACAGCAGATTGGAAGCCAGTATCACAAGGAGCGGCATCAAAAGCAAATAAGCACTGAGCTGGAACAGGCTGGACATCACTCCATTTACAGCATCCACATCAGTGTTTACATCTGCCAGAAAGAAAGCATAAGCCAATGGCATGAAAACAGAAAGCAGCAGAGAAATAAATACCAAGGGCTTCCGTTTTAATTTCAAAAATTCGCATTTGATTAGTTTAAGCAATTCCTTCGCCCCCTGTCACACGCTTGAAGTAATCTTCAAGACTTTCTTCACAAGTATGCGCCTCCGATACCTCCAATCCGTTTTCTACAAAGGCAGTTACAATTTTCCCCACAGGCAGATCAAGGTTGTGCAGGCGCAGATTGTGGTCGTCCTGTATGGAAAAATGGTTTTCATGGAAATTGCGTTCCAAAATTCTTGCCGCCTGTGCAGTATCAGAGAGTGTAAACCGGATATGCTTACTGCTTTTTTGCTCCAGTTCAGCAAGGCTTTCTTCTTCCAGCAATGCGCCGTGGTCGATAATTCCAATATCGTCAGCCAGCAGGAAATCTCCGAAAGAATGTGACTGGAAATCAAAATGGTTTTTCCTCTTGCGTCGCAAAGCTCCCGAATAAAGGAGCGTACTTCTGCAATACCGATAGGATCGAGACCGTTGATCGGCTCATCCAAAATTAAAAGTTCTGGATCGTGCATAACGGCAAGGGCGATGGCAAGCCGCTGCTTCATACCAAGAGAATACTGTGAAAAGAGCTTTTTATCTTTGTAAGGCAGTCCTACCAGATCCAGAGCATCTTTGATGGCATGATTGTTTGGTACGCCCCGCAGGGTAGCAAAGATACGCAGGTTCTCTGTGCCGGTCAGATTGGGATAAAAGCCGGGAGACTCAATCAAGCTACCAATACGGGGCAGCAATTTCTTTTCATTCCCCTGCAAGGGTTTCCCCCAGATTTTGACCTCCCCGGAAGTCGGCTTCGTTAAGCCCAACAGCATTTTCATGGTAGTGGTTTTTCCGGCTCCGTTTCTGCCCAGCAGACCATAAATTCTCCCACGCTTCACATGGATATTTAAGTCAGCCACACTCTTTTGTGAGCCATATTGCTTCGTCAGATTTTTTGTTTCAATGATGTAATTTGTATCCATATTCAAAACCTCCTGTTCTGTAAGGTATTCTATCACGCCAACCTTGCATTAACCTTGCCGCAACCTTGCATTAACCTTGCAATTTGAAATCCGGCAAAAATGACAAAGGTTCCCGCCATAAAGACGGGAACCCGCTTAAATCTCCAAAGGAAAAAGCAACATAAATTCAGTTCCTTCTCCCGGAAAGCTTTCAACTGTTATGCTTCCACCCATCTTTTCTACAAGCTGATGGACAATAGAAAGACCAAGTCCGCTTCCTTTTTCGGAGCGTCCTTTATCACACTTATAAAGCCGTTCAAATATGTGTTTCAAATCGTCTTTCTCAATTCCTACTCCATTATCCGCCAGCAGCAGCTCCATGTTATTTTCCTTCTTTGACAGGACAATTTTGATTTTGTCTGCATGGCTGTGAGCGATTACATTTTGAATGAGATTGTTGACGATCCTCATATAGCTGTCCATATCCAATCTTACCCGGACAGGCTGTTCGGGAATATCAATGTCATAATCAACCTGTTTATCCTCAAAAATCGGTATCCAGTCAATCAGGATATTTCTTGTCAGCTCTGCGGCCTCAACGCTCTGGATTTCCAAAGCAAACTCATTGGAATTTAACTTGAACCAGTCAAAGAGCACATCAATATATTCTTTCAGATCATGGGCTTTCCGTCGGGCGGTTTCAATATAATCATCCCGGTCTTTTCCTGTGACCAGTCCTTTGTGTGCAGCGTCAAGATACCCAATCAGAGTGGTAAGGGGTGTCCGAACATCATGGGAAAGGCTCGTCATAAGCTGGCGGTTGGTTTCTTCTGTCTGCCGTACAGTTGAAAGTCTGCTTTCATAGGACACAACAATCTCATTGATTTCATAGGCAAGAGGTGCTGTCAATTCATTTGTTGCAGACAGAATACGCCGATTGCCATTTCCATTTTTCACATCAACCAGCACATCGGTCATTTCTGCGATTTGTTTTTTTACGCGCCGAACGAGAACGATGGAAGTCAGCACAGCCACAACAGCAATCACAATGGACAAGAAAACGATGATTTCCATATTGGCTATACCTCCTTATTAAAGCGGTAGCCAATCCCTTTGACCGTTTGGATATACTTTGGGCTTGAAGGATTGACTTCTAATTTTTTACGAAGCCGGCTGATAATCGCCATAATGTTACTGTCATCATAGAAATATTCTTCGCCCCAAACTTCCTCATAAATCTGCTGTTTTGTCAAAATTTTTCCTTGATGCTTTGCGCAGTACAGGAGCAGATCAAATTCCTTTGGTGGAAGTTCAAAAGTGCCATTTTCCGTCGTAACAGAACGATTTTCAAGGTCAATTTGCAATCCATCAAAATCCAGTTTTTGCACAGCTCCGGCTTGATGATTAAAGCGGGTGTAGCGGCGAATGAGGGACGCAATACGGGCAATCAGTTCGTCCATATCAAACGGTTTTGTCAGATAATCGTCCGCCCCGGCCCGTAAGCCCCGCACTTTAGAAATGCTGTCATTTTTGGATGTAAACATCAAAATCGGCAGGCTGTTCTCTTTGCGGATTTCTTCCAGTGTTTCAAAACCATCCATGCCGGGCATCATCACATCCAGCACCACAAGCTGGTATTCGTGCTCTCTTAATTTTTGTAAGCCCTCTTTTCCGGTATTACAAAAATCAGCTTCTATGTTTTCTGCTTGTACGCTACGTTTAATCAAAGCGCACAGTTCTCTGTCATCATCTATAATCAGGATTTTATTCATGGTGCAACCCCTTCCCTTGTTTTGTCCTTCCGTCAATCGGCTTTTCTGCGTTCTTTGGGATCAGCCAAACACCAGCCATCTTTACAGCACCGGGGATACGCCCACCAGCGCAATAATAATTTACTCTACGAGGTGTCACGCCCCACTTTTCGGCGGCCTCTTTCAATGTCATATAGTCCATTTCGCACCTCCACAGGATATATTATAGTTCTCTACCTCGAATAATACAAGTTAGAGCCTACATGGATGCGAAACAAAATACTACTTAATGTAAAATTTCATTACATTCTCATAATTCAACCAGAAATGTAGAATGATATAGGGTGATATGAGAATGAACCAAGATGAAAGAAGGTTTGACTTTCACGGCCTCGGGGCGGCTCTCAAACGAGCCAGAGAAGAAAAGGGATGGACACAAGCCTATGTTGCGGAATTAGTAGACCGTGACTCCCGTACCATTATGAATATTGAGAACAAAGGTCAGTATCCCAGTTTCGACCTTTTTGTTAAACTCATTACCATGTTTGACGTTTCAGTTGACCAGTTTATTCATGCGGACGGAGGGGCAAGGTCAAGCTCTTGCAGAAAGCACATTGATGTGCTCCTAAATTCTATGAATGAAAAAGAGCTTGTCGTAATAGAAGCCACAGCCGAGGGCATTAAGAAAGCCAGAGAAACGGAGGTTCCAGAATAAGGGCCTCTGTTTTTTTGCGCTATTTTAGGGGCTGCCGCTAAGTGGCAAGCAATGCCTCTGTGGCCACAAGTGGCACAAAGGCGGCTTGTTGGGGCTCGCCCCAAACCCGTATCTTCGGGCCAACATGGCCCGAAGTGTCAGCGTCGCTTTGCTCCTTATTTTCATAACCTTAACGCTCCTTTTCCTGCTTTCTTCCCGGCTCGGTGTAGCCCATCAGAGTGTCAATGTTCGCCTTGATCGTGACGATCTCCTGCATATCCCGTCGTGCCTTCTGGTATTCTCCATAGAGCTGTTTTTTCTTTGCTGTGAGCTTGCGGCCTTCCTCCTTCAGCACATCCATTTTA
>ENA-OQDM01000021-OQDM01000021.1-human-gut-metagenome-genome-assembly--contig:-NODE-21-length-94120-cov-3.874437_pt1 | contig 94120 bp, 82 predicted proteins | sample MGYA00242772_ERZ504605 | MGnify/ENA primary metagenome ERZ504605 (study PRJEB26092, sample SAMD00036348) | human gut metagenome | host: Homo sapiens | study: EMG produced TPA metagenomics assembly of... | reverse complement strand
CATCAAAACCGTAGGTTTTGATTTCATCGTGAGCAACGCGAACGATTTCATTAAAAATTCCGAGAGTTCAACTCTATCCACAAAAAACATAAAAACATCTTTTCTGTACCCCACAGACAACAAAGGTATCGGGTTTTTCCCGGTACCTTTTTTCTGTATATTGCAAAAAGAAAGAGAGGCCCAAACTCTTCGCCATTGCCTCCCTTGTAAAGGGAGGTGGGCCTCGTTAAGGCAACTCGGAGGGATCTCATAGGAATTTATGGAATTTAAATAGAAAGCAAATTACTTTTTAATCCCTCAGTCTGTTTTCGTTGTTCACAGGATTGCGGGGGGATTTCTTTGATATACGGATTTGCACAGAAAGGTGCTTAACCGAAACAACCGGCTGTAACAATATGTTACAGCCGGTCTTTATGCTTTATTAAAGCTCTTGTTTTCAGTCCGCTTTCTTTTCCGAGTCGGAAGCTTCTGCGGCGTGCGAAGCACAGAGGGCACAGTTGCCGGAGCAGCCGAATTCGCGTTTGCCCTCTTCGGTGTCGCGGTAGTACTGTGTGTGCGTATCGCGGTGCTTTGTGGAATTCCAAAGCTTTTCGGCGCGCGGCGCCCATTCCTTTGCAAAGTCTACGCATTTATCGCAAAGCTCATCGACATCCTCTTTATTTAAAAGGTCCGAGGAATGCGCTCCGCTCTCCTTTACTATTTTGCGTAAAAGCTCGGGATTTTCGAGCATGGGGCAGGGTCTTAAATGATTGTCGTTAAACGGCTGACCCTTGTAATATGCGGTAAAGAGCGGACTCTTGAGTGCCTCGAGAAGCGTGTGAGTGCGTATATTTGTATCGGAATAGTGTATAAATACGCACGGCTCTATGTCACCTGCGGAATTTATGTGGAAATAGTTTCTGCCTGCCGCTATGCAGCCGCCGACATATTCGCCGTCGTCCTGGAAATCCATAACGAACATCGGCTTGCCCGTTTTGCCGTTACGCATTTTGCGAAGCCAGCGGTACATATATTCCCTCTGGTCGGGAGTCGGGATAAGCTCCTTGTCGGCACCGTGACCCACGGGCATATAGTTGAAATAAAATGCGAATTTCGAGCCGTTTTCTATCATCTTGTCGATGAAATCGTCGCTCGTTACGTATTCGTCGTTTTTGCGCGTGTAGCAGACCGAAATGCCGAAGAGGCATTTGTTCTTTTTAAGAAGCTCCATCGACTTGAGCGTGGCATTGTAAGCTCCCTCGCCGCGGCGCCAGTCGTTTGACTCCTCCGTGCCCTCAATGCTCATGGCAAGGGCAACGTTGCCGACTCTTTTAAGGTCATCGCAGAATTTTTGGTCTACAAGCGTTGCGTTTGTATAGATTAAAAATACGCAATCCTGATTGTTTGCGGCAAGCTCTATTATGTCATTTTTGCGTATGAGCGGCTCGCCGCCGGTGAGCATATATACATGAGTGCCGAGCGCCTTGCCCTGAGAGACAATGCTCTGCATCTCTTCGTTCGTGAGGCTTTGCTTGTGGCCGTATTCCGCAGCCCAACAGCCCTTGCAGTGAAGATTGCACGCGCTCGTGGGGTCAAAAAGGATTATGAACGGCACGTTGCAGTGAAGCTTTTCGCGATTTCTGCGAACGGTCTTTGTGCCGTAGTATCCTGCGTCAAAGCCGAATGCCATAATCATTTTTTTGATTACATCGCGGTCAATGTCGTTTAAAATGCCGAGGGCGTACTTGGCCCATACATTATCATCATCCCGGACGACTTCTTTCATCTTTTTAAGATTGCCTGCGGGGAATATGTTTTTGGTGAGTTTTTCCGCCACCGACAGCATTTTGCAGATGTTTTCCTGCGGATTCTTGTCAATGTATTTCATTACCTTGTCAAGCGTTACTTTAACCGCTGCTCTTTGCAGCTTGTGTGAATCTGACATAATTCGTAAGTCCTCCGTGGAATGCGGTATAGTTAATATTATTTTGCCGCATTTTGTGCCGTAATTATAGCATAAATATATTTTTTTGTAAACCGAACTAAGCCTGTTTTGCCGATTTAATACACTTTATCGCGCGTTTGTTTATTTTTTAACAATGTCTGTTTGAACATCATAAGCCGTCCGTGTTTAATGTGATTATTAACTTCAAAAAGCTGATTTTGTTTGCCGTCGCGAAAAAAATAAAAATACTGCGGATTTTTGGAATTGCGGTAATTAAATTTTTTATAAGCTGTGGAATTTTTGACGCTTATATGATACAATAATAAATAATTATAGCTTTAAAAGCCGTGCCTTGCCGCGAGAAAAACAGCACTCGGGGCGAGGTGCTTTCAAAAAACTATTTCGGAGGCGTTCTCGCAATATGGAAATTACTCCAAAGCTTTCTGTTACCGAAGATAAAATAAGGCTTTTGACCGTAAAAACCGATATGTTCAAAACGGCGTGCCTTACGCTTAACGTATTGGTGCCGATGGGTGAATATGCGGCCGAATATGCCGTGCTGTCCTCGTATTTGGTGCATTCGTCAAAAAAATACGATTCGCTTATAAAGCTGAACTCGCGCTTGGAGGAGCTTTACGGCGCACTTTTGTCGGGCAACATTTCAAGACACGGCGAGAATTATCGTATACAGCTTTCGATAACCTGCATAGACGACAGTCTCACCTTTGACGGCAAGAGCGTCACGGGCGCGTCGCTGGAGTTGCTTTTGTCGCTTCTTACAAAACCGTCGGCGGACGAAAACGGATTTTCACCGGAGCAGCTGTCAACGGAAATACGTCTTACCGCAGAGGATATTGAGAGTGAAATCAACGATAAACGTTCATATGCGATGACACGTATGCTCGAGACGATGTGTGCCGACGAAATCTACGGACTTACCAAAAATGAAATTCTCGAAAACGTGAAAAAGGTCACTCCGCAATCGCTGCTTGCCGCGTGGAAATTTATGCTGAAAAACGGCATAATTCAGCTGAACGCCATAGGCAATATTTCGGAGGACGATTGTAAAAAGAAATTACGCGAGGCTTTTTCGGACGTCGGCGAGAGAACGCCGTATGAGCCGGAGACTGTTTTTGTCGAAGAGGCGGAGGATTTAACCGAGCTTACCGAGGAGCTTACCATGAATCAGAGCAAGCTTGTTCTCGGCTTCAGAGGCGGTATGACCGATGAAAACGACGACTTTTATTCGCGCCGCATTATGACGGACGTTTTCGGCGGCGGCCCGTATTCGAGACTTTTTATGAATGTGCGCGAAAAGCTCAGCCTTTGCTATTACTGCTCGGCAAGGCTTATAAGAGGCAAGGGCATAATCGTTATACAGAGCGGAATCGAAAAAGAAAACAGGCAAAAGGTGCTTGACGAAATAAACAGGCAGCTTGACATTATGAAGAACGGCGAATTTTCGGACGAGGATTTTGAAGCCTCCAAAAAAGCCATATGCGACGCATACCGCAGCTTCAACGATACTCCCGATGCGCTTGACATATATTACGGCACGCAGCTGACGGGCGATATAGTAACGCCGGATGAGGCAATAGAAAACTTCCTTGCTGTTACAAGGGACGACGTCAAAAAAACGGCTTGCGCGCTCTCGCTCGATACCGTTTATATGCTTGCGGGAACGGATAAGGAGGACGGCGCAGATGAATAACGTCACAGAAATCAAAAACGAAAAGCTCGGTGAGAGCTATTACGAAATAAAGCATCAGTCGGGGCTTAAAATTCTTGTGTATCCCAAAAAGAACTATGCGTCGTCATACGCCATGTTCGGTACGCGCTACGGCTCCATAGACACGCAGTTTAAGCTTTCGGGCGAAAAAGAGTTTACCGAAGTACCTGAGGGTATAGCGCATTTTCTTGAGCACAAGCTTTTTGAGAGCGAGGATCTCGACGCATTTCAGCGTTACGCCGCAACGGGTGCAAGCGCAAACGCATATACGAGCTTTGATAAGACCTGTTATCTGTTTTCATGCTCGGGCGACTTTAAGGGCTCTCTCGAAATTTTACTTGACTTTGTAACCCATCCGTATTTTACGCCCGAAACAGTTAAAAAAGAACAGGGCATAATCGGTCAGGAAATTAAAATGTGTCAGGACGAGCCGTCCTGGGAGGTGCTCTTCGGCATGCTCCGCGGAATGTACAAAAAGCATCCCGTGAGAATAGACATTGCCGGAACCGTGGAGTCTATATCTCACATAACGGCGGAGCTTCTCTACAAATGCTACGACACCTTTTACAATCTTTCGAATATGGTGCTCTGCGTCGCGGGCAATGTGGATGTTGACACGGTTTTGTCCGTAGCTGACAAGGTGCTTAAAAAGCAGCCCGAAAAAAAGATAGAGAGAAAATTCCACGAGGAGCCGAAAGAGGTCTGCGAAAGCTACGTGGAGGAGTATTTACCCGTAGCCACGCCGGTTTTTGCACTCGGCTACAAGGAGGATGTTAAAACCCCGGAGCGCAGTCTTAAAGACGTTATATGCAGCAATATAATTCTTGAGCTTGTTGCCGGCAAGACGTCAAAGCTTTATTCCGATATGCTCTCCGACGGGCTTATAAACACCGCATTCGGCTTTGAATTTTTTGAGGCTACGGCTATGCCTGCCAGATATATTCCGGCGAGAGCCGCGACCCCGAAAAGGTCAGAGAGCTGATCTCCGGCAAGATAAACGAGCTTAAAAGGGACGGCGTGGACGAAAAGGACTTCGAGCGCATACGCCGCAAGCTGTATGGCAGAGCGGTGTTCGATTTTAACGATATAGAGTCTATTGCCAACGAGATGGTATCGGCGACCTTTAACGGAGAGACCGTTTTCTCGGGAATGGAGGTGCTTGAAAATCTCACCAAGGAAGATGTTGAAAAGAGACTTTTAAGCTCCGTTGACACCGAAAACTGCGTGCTCTCGGTTATAAAGAGTAATTAAAGGAGAAGTGAAGATATGACTTTTTTGACCGACGGCACGGCGGTAAAATTTACCGGAATAGACCACACGTTCAACGTGTATTCGACCTTTGTAGAGTTCAATATCGGTTCTTCCGTGTTCAGCGTTAAATTCTACGGGCTTATTATAGCGTTCGGATTTTTGCTCGCGGTGCTTTTCGGCGGCAGAATGGCTTACAAGTGGAAGATGGATTTAAACAAAATGCTTGACGTGCTGCTGTACGGAACGATAGGCGGAATTATAGGCGCAAGGCTTTACTATGTAGCCTTTGAGTGGGATTATTACAGCCAAAATCTTTCGGAAATTCCGAAAATTTGGAACGGCGGGCTTGCAATCTACGGCGGACTTATCGGCGGAATAATCGCCGCAGCCATAACCTGTAAGGTTGATAAAATGGACTTTTTAAAGCTGCTTGACCTTGCCGGAATGAGCTTTTTGATAGGCCAGGGCATCGGCAGATGGGGTAATTATGCAAATCAAGAGGCGTTCGGTACAAATACGACAATGCCGTGGGGCATGACAAGCTCCAAGGTTGTCGATTACATAGTGTCAAATCAGGCTCTGTTCAGGGCAAAGGGCATAGAGATGTCTCCGAATGTTCCCGTTCACCCGACGTTCCTGTATGAATCCGTATGGTGCCTTTTGGGCTTTTTGGTAATATATATCATTTGTCGCAAATTCTACAAATTCAGCGGGCAGCTCATACTTTGCTACGGCGTTATATACGGAGCGGAGAGAGCGGTGGTCGAGGGACTTCGCACGGACAGTCTTTATATAGGCTCGTCAAATCTTCGTGTTTCACAGCTTTTGTCAATGGTTATAGCCGTCGTTTGTTTTGCGATACTTACGGCAAAGCTTGTTTCGCTGAAAAAACATCCCAAGCCGTTTTCACCCGTAGAGGTGCGCGATGACGCCGAAAAATCAGAAACCTCTAACAGCGACGCAGAGAATAAAAAGAAAAATAAAATCAGCGCGGAAAAACGCCGCGAGATGATGAGACAAAAGGAGCGCAAAAACGATGGCGACGATAATTGACGGTAAAGCCGTTTCCGCCTTTTTGAAAGACGGTATAAAAAAGGAGTGCCTTGAATTAAAGGAAAAAGGCGTTTCCGTTTGCCTTGCTGTTATAATAGTGGGCGACGATCCCGCCTCAAGGACATACGTAAACAATAAGAAAAAGGCATGCGAGGCCGTCGGTATAATCTCGCGCGAATATGCTTTGCCGGCAGATACGTCTATGGCGGAGCTGCTCGCACTTATAGACGAGCTTAATAATGACAGAGAGGTAAACGGCATACTTTGTCAGTTGCCGCTGCCGAAGGGACTTTCTGACGAGCTTGTGATAAAGGCAATCTCGCCGAAAAAGGACGTTGACGCCTTTAGCTCGGAAAACGTCGGGCATATTATGATAGGCGACCACACGTTTTTGCCGTGTACGCCTGCCGGAATTATGGAAATGCTGAAATATTACAATATCGACGTCTGCGGCAAGGAATGTGTCGTTGTAGGCAGAAGCAATATTGTGGGTAAGCCGATGGCTATGCTGCTGCTTCAGCAGAACGGCACCGTTACGATTTGCCACTCTAAGACGAAAAATCTCAAAGAGGTTACACGTCGCGCCGACATTCTTGTTGCCGCCGTCGGTAAGCCGTACTTTGTAACCGCCGATATGGTAAAGGACGGTGCGGTGGTTATAGACGTAGGTATGGACAGAAACAGCGAGGGCAAGCTCTGCGGCGACGTGGATTTTGCCGAGGTAAGCAAAAAGGCGTCTTACATAACTCCCGTTCCGGGCGGCGTAGGCCCAATGACAATAGCGACACTTCTTAAAAACACCGTTACCGCCGCAAAGCAGCAAAACGGTCTTATATAAATATTATTTGAAAGGGGTTTGTATTTTGAGCGAAAAACCTAAATTCTATATAACTACGGCTATTGCGTACACTTCGCGTAAGCCGCATATCGGCAACAGCTATGAAATAGTTTTGACCGATGCAATAGCGAGATACAAAAGACTTCAGGGCTACGATGTGTTTTTCCTTACGGGAACGGACGAGCACGGGCAGAAGATTGAAGAATATGCAAAAGAGGCCGGTGTGTCTCCTAAGGAGTATGTCGATAAGGTGTCGGGCGAAATACGCGCCATTTGCGACGTACTTAACACCACATATGATAAGTTCATAAGAACCACTGACCCGTACCACGAAAAAATAGTTGCAAAGATTTTCAAAAAGCTCTATGAACAGGGCGATATATACAAGAGCGAGTACGAGGGAATGTACTGCACCCCGTGCGAGAGCTTCTGGACCGAGAGCCAGCTTGTAGACGGCAAGTGCCCCGACTGCGGCAGAGAGGTTAAAAAGGCAAAAGAGGAGGCGTATTTCCTGCGCCTTTCAAAATATCAGAAGCAGCTTGAGGACTACATCGAGAACCACGACGATTTCATTTATCCCGAAGCTCGCAAAAAAGAGATGCTCAACAACTTTATTAAACCCGGACTTCAGGACTTGTGCGTTTCGAGAACGTCATTTAAATGGGGCATTCCCGTGACGTTTGACCCGAATCACGTCATCTATGTTTGGATAGATGCACTTTCAAACTATATCACGGCGCTCGGCTACGATCCCGACGGCTCAAGCGATATGTATAAAAAGTATTGGCCTGCCGATGTTCATATCATAGGCAAGGATATTGTGAGATTCCACACCATTTACTGGCCGATTATGCTTATGGCTCTCGGCGAGCCTCTTCCGAAGCAGGTATACGGTCACCCGTGGCTGCTTTTCGGTGAGGATAAAATGTCAAAATCCCGCGGAAACGTCATTTATGCCGACGACCTTGTAAAGGATTTCGGCGTTGACGCGGTGCGTTACTATCTTCTCTCCGAGATGCCGCACGCGCAGGACGGCTCCATAACATACGAATCGCTTATCGAGAGATACAATTCCGACCTTGCCAACACCATAGGCAACCTTGTTAACAGAACCGTTGCCATGCAGAATAAATATTTTGACGGCGTAATTGCCGCTCCCGCCGACAGAGAGCCGCTTGACGACGAAATATCGTCGCTTGCTTTAAAGACCGTGGCGGAGGTTGACAGGTGCTTTGACGAATACAAGATAAGCGACGCTACGGAGAACATTCTCACTCTTGCACGCCGCCTTAATAAGTATATCGACGAGACTACGCCCTGGGCACTCGCAAAGGACGATAGCAAAAAGGGCAGACTTGGCACAGTGCTTTACAATTTGCTTGAGGGTATACGTTTTCTTGCGGTGCTCTTAACTCCGTTTATGCCCGATACGGCAGAAAAAATATTTGAGAAGATAGGCACAAACGAATGCTCGTACGAGAGCCTCAAATCTTTCGGCGCGTTAAAGTCGGGTGAAAAAGTGGGAACTCCCACGCCGCTGTTTAACCGTATAGACGGTGAAAAGCTCATAGAGGAGCTGACCGCCAAGCAGAAGGAGCAGCAGAAGGCCGAAAAGAAAATGATAAATTCGCTTGAGGGCGTTGCCGAGATAGGCATTGACGATTTCACAAAGGTTGAGCTTCGCGTGGCTGAGGTCAAGGCGTGCGAAAAGGTTCCGAAAGCGAAAAAGCTGTTAAAGCTTACGCTCGATGACGGCACGGGCAAGGACAGAACCGTGGCGAGCGGTATCGCAAAATGGTATGCGCCCGAGGACCTTGTAGGCAAAAAGGTGGTTGTTGTCGCAAACTTAAAGCCTGCGGTGCTGTGCGGAGTGGAATCAAACGGTATGATACTTGCCGCGGACTGCTCCGAGGACGATGTTAAAGTTGTATTCGTTGACAAGAGTATGCCGAACGGCTCAAAAATAAGATAATGTATAAAAATATATTTGATACGCACGCGCACTATGAGGACGAGCAGTTTGACTGCGACCGCGATGAGCTGCTGTCTTCGTTTCCCGAAAACGGTATATCGGGCGTCGTCACCTGCGGTACGGACATAATAACGAGCGAGAAGTCGATAACTCTTGCGGAAAAATATCCGTTTATCTATGCCGCCGTCGGTTTCCACGCGCTGAATCTCGATTCGCTGACCGCCGACTGGTGCGGCGATATAAAAAAGCTTGCCGCGCAAAAAAAGGTGGTGGCAATCGGTGAAATCGGGCTCGATTATCACTACGAAAGAGACAGCCGCGAAAAACAGCTCGAGGTATTCGAAAAACAGCTTGTGCTTGCAAATGAGCTGTCGCTGCCCGTTATAGTTCACGACCGCGAAGCGCATGAGGATACGCTGAATTTGCTTAAAAAGCACCGTCCGCGCGGAGTTGTGCACTGCTTTTCGGGGAGCGTGGAGACGGCAAAGGAGATTATAAAGCTCGGTATGTATATAGGTCTCGGCGGAGCGGTCACATTTAAAAATGCGGTAAAGCCGGCAGAGGTCGCATCTTTTGTGCCGAAGGACAGGCTTTTGCTTGAAACCGACGCGCCGTATATGTCGCCCGTGCCTTACAGGGGTAAACGATGCACATCGCTCTTGATTCCTTATACAGCGGAAAAAATAGCCGCGGTGAGGGGCGAAGCGGTAGAAGAGTTGCTTTTTGAGACCGATAAAAACGCGCGCACTCTCTTTCGCATAGGTTCGTTGGTTTAACCGACGGCAAAACACCTTATGCGCAAATTCAACAAAAAAGTTGTTGACAACTAACATTTTATATGATACTGTACAGACAGATGACACGCCTTTAAGCGGAAGAGTGTGTCGGGGCAAATGCGGTCTGTGCGGTGTAATGTAAACAAGGATTTAGAGCTGTGGACCCTTTGCCCACAGCTCTTTTTGTGTTTTTCGGGAGGTGATAGGAAAGCGGATCATAAAAAGTGTTATTCCCTTTCAATATAGAATAAGGAGCTGGTATTTATGTTAAATACGAGAGATAAAATTTTAATTTCTCTGACTGCGCTTTTGCAGGCGGTGTACGGCGCGGTTTTTATTTACTGTATGTTTGCGTGGAAAACTCTTATCGCGGGTGGCGAAAGCGACCTGCTTGAGCTTGAAATAAGCCTTGCGGCACTGTTTGCCGTAACCGTTATTTTCTCTGTTATCATGCGTAATTTGCCGGCTAAAATATACAGCCTGCCGGCTCTTTGCTGTCCTCTGCTGTTTCAGCTGGCGGCGGTATGCGGTTTCGCGGGTTCCGCATACGATTCCGATTGGAACGTGCGTTTTACGGCGGCAGGTGTAATTGCAATTATCGCTTTTGCGGTCATTACCGTATGCACGATAGTAATTGAGCTTCGTCATGTGCTTAAAAAAGCCGATAAATGAGGCATTGCAATATAACAACAGGAGATGATAACAATGTTAAAGACAAGAGATAAGGCTCTTATTTCTCTGACTGCGCTTTTTCAGGCGGCACTCGGCATTTTCGGCTTTTTGCGTATGCTTGTGAGGAAAGAGATATTTTGTAATGAAAATGATTTTCCGGCATTGGTGTGGGCGCTCGTCTTGCTGTTTGTCGTTACATTCGCGTTTGCGGTCATAATGCGTGACTTGCCGGCCAAGACGTATGTTATACCCGCATTTTCAATGCCGATGATTTTTTTGATTGCCGGTTTTCTCGGCACAGGCGCCGATTTTGATGCGGCAGGGGTCGCGCACATGACGGCCGGCGGCACAGCTTCCGTGATTATTTTTGCGGTCGGTACGGCAGGTATTGTAATATACGAGCTTTGCACGGTATTTAAAAAGAACAACAATTAAAATTCGATTTAATTTATGCCGAATGTAAATTCGGGCAGAAAAAAGGAGCCGCAGTTTTTGACTGTGGCTCCTGTTGTTTTTAACTGTGGCTCCTGTTGTTTTTTGCGTATAAATTATACTATACCCTGTGCCATCATCGCGTCGGCTACCTTTAAGAAACCTGCAATGTTTGCGCCGGCAACAAAGTCGTCGGGGGTGCTGTATTCCTTTGCGGCATTTGCCATGTGGCCGTAAATGCTCTCCATAATATCCTTGAGTTTTTCATCAACCTCATCAAAGGTCCAAATCATACGTGCGCTGTTCTGGCTCATTTCAAGAGCAGAGGTTGCAACGCCGCCTGCGTTTGCCGCTTTCGCCGGAGCAAAGAGCACTTTACTCTGTAAAAATGCGTTTGTCGCGTCGATGGTGGACGGCATATTTGCGCCCTCACCTACTGCTATGCAGCCGTTTTTAATAAGCTCTTTTGCGTCGTCAAGTGACAGCTCGTTCTGAGTGGCGCAAGGCAGAGCTACGTCACAGGGAACCTCCCATACTCTCTTGCCGGGAACGAATTTTGCGGTGGGCTTTAATTCGGTGTACCTTACTATTCTCGCTCTTTCCTGCTCTTTGACCTGCTTTAAGAGCGCGATGTCTATGCCGTCCTTATCGTAGACATATCCGCTTGAGTCGCTTGCGGTAACTACCTTTGCGCCAAACATTTGAGCTTTTTCTATGGCGTAAATTGCAACGTTGCCCGAGCCCGAAACGGCAACCGTTTTGCCCTCGATGGAATTGCCGTGATTCTTTAACATCTCCTCAACGAGATAGATAAGGCCGTAACCGGTAGCCTCTGTTCTTGCGAGCGAGCCGCCGTAAGAGAGACCCTTACCGGTGAGCACGCCCTCGTGGCGGCCGGTAATTTTTTTGTACTGACCGAAGAGGTAGCCTATCTCTCTGCCGCCTACGCCTATATCGCCTGCAGGCACGTCGGAGTTGGGGCCTATAACCTTGTAAAGCTCTGTCATAAAGCACTGGCAAAATCTCATTATTTCGTAGTCGCTCTTACCCTTGGGGTCGAAATCCGCACCGCCCTTGCCGCCGCCTATGGGAAGACCGGTAAGCGAGTTTTTGAAAATCTGCTCAAAACCGAGGAATTTAATTATGCTCATATTGACCGATGGGTGGAATCGAAGACCGCCCTTGTAAGGACCTATCGCGCTGTTAAACTGAACACGGTAGCCGCGGTTTACGTGAACCGTGCCGTTGTCGTCAACCCACGGAACTCTGAATACGGTTGCCTTTTCCGGTGCCACAAGCCTCTCAAGAAGAGCCGCCTTCTGATACTTCGGATTTCTCTCTACGGCAGGCTCTATGGATTTAAGAACCTCGGTGACAGCCTGGCAAAATCGGGTTGATAGTCGTACCTTGTCGTTGTTCGGTTAAGCACTTCGTCAATATAGCTCATTTTAAGTCTCCTTTTCGGCACCGAGCGAATAAAGCCCCGCACCGTTTTTATTACGGTATATATTTTATATTATGTGCTTTGTATTTGCAAGAAACACGGCGTAAAATTTCATTTTGCCTCCGGCGATACTTTTGTGTATTATAACGATAAAGTGAATTTGAATTCGCCGAGACACGTGAAAATCAAACAAAAATGAGTAAAAAGACATTTTAAAAAATAATTACCGTGACAAAAAAGATGAATAACCGCACTTGTAAACTTTCAAATAATTTCGGTGTTCGGATAGTAGTGCGCGAGAATTTCCTCGTAAGTGCTGCCCTGTTTTGCCATATAATCCGCCCCGTACTGCGACATACCGACGCTGTGCCCGTAGCCGTATGTCTTAAAGAAAAACGCACCGTCCTTTTGCTCGAGCGTAAACGCCGGACTTCTCAGCGAAAAAAGTGCCCTGAAGGAGTTTCCGGTAAAGCTCTTGCCGCCGACCTTCAGGCTTTTCACCACGCCCGAGCCGCTGTCCGTGTAGACTATATCGGTTATCCAGCCGCTTTGGTCGTCTCCCAAGACTATTTCGGGGTCGTTTTTTGTGTATTCTCTGACCTCGTCCGCGGAGAGAGATATTTCCTTTATGCAGTCCGGCGAGAGCTTGTCGCCGGGACTTGTGACCGAGACGAGATATTCGATTTTTCCGCCCCATATATTTTCGGCACTCTCGGTTCTGCCGGGTGAAATAGCACAGTATGCCGCCACAATCGGCTCGCCGTTAAACACTATTGTTTTGCCGAGAACGTCGTTTACCGCCTCCTCCGTTTTGGCTCGGTATTCGTCGTATTTATCGCCCCATTTTTCCTTTTGTGTTTCGATGTCGTAATAGCCTTGGTGACGTCCGGGGTCGTCCGATATGTCGGCGCCCGAAAGCGAGGAATCGGGATTTTTCTTAAGCCTTACAAGGTTTGTATAGGCGCATACCGCCTGTGCTTTTAAGGCCTCCGTGCTGTATGTTGCGGGCATTTCGGCGGCGACGCAGCCTATTATGTATTCCTTTGTAGAGGCGGTTGCCACGTTGCCGCTCGCGGCTGATTTTATTTTTACGCTGTCAGATTTTTCGTCAAGCAGCTTTTCCTCGTCCTTGCTGTCGTTCTCCTTTTGAAAGGTGCTTTTGACGTTGGAGAGAGAAAAGGAGGAGTAGTCGAGCGATAACAGCGGCGTAAGTATCATAAAAAGTGCCAAAACAAAGCATAAAATACCGTATGTTTTCATAATTGACCTCCCTAATTTTATTGACTTATTGTGATTTTTAAGATAAAATATTATATCTATAATTATATGCTTAAAATGAGTTAATATGTCCGCTTAAATGTAAGTCAGGAGGTTTTAAATTTGTCTTACAATCATTCTCCTAAACTTGATGATTCGCTCTCGTCCCTGAAGGAAGAGCTTATACGCAATAACCAGATAAAGCTTGATGATTATCATCGTTACGACGTAAAGCGCGGCTTGCGTAATTCCGACGGCACCGGTGTTATGGCTGGGCTTTCGAGAATATGCTCTGTTGAGGGTTATTACATAGACGACGGTGAAAGAGTGCCGAAGGAGGGCAAGCTTATTTACCGCGGTATAAATATGACCGATATAGTGAGAAACTGCCAAAAGGAAAACCGTTTCGGTTACGAAGAGGTGGTTTGGCTGCTGCTTCTCGGTGATTTGCCGACGCAGGGACAGCTTGATAAATTCAGAGCGGTTCTCGCCGAGGCAAGAGAGCTCCCCGACGATTTCATAGAGGATATGATAATGAAGGCTCCGTCGCCGAATATTATGAATAAGGTAGCAAGGAGCGTTCTCGCGCTGTATTCATATGACAACAATCCCGACGATCTTTCAATAGAAAATGTACTGCGTCAGTCCATTAAGCTCATAGCGCAGATCCCCACCATTATGTCATATGCGTATCAGGTAAAGCGCAGAGCATACGACCACAAGAGTATGTATATTCACCAGAACGATAAAGCGCTCTCCACGGCGGAGTCCATACTCCATACAATAAGGAGCGACCGCAAGTTTACCGATGAAGAGGCTAAAATACTTGACCTGTGTATGATTATTCACGCCGATCACGGCGGCGGAAACAACTCCACGTTTACAACACGCTGCATAACCTCAACTGGAACGGATACCTATTCCGCAATCGCCGCAGGTATAGGCTCGCTCAAGGGGCCGAAGCACGGCGGCGCGAATATTCAGGTTCACAATATGATAGCCGACCTCAAAAAAACCGTCAGCAACCCAACAGACGAGGGTCAGGTGGCGGACTATCTCACCAAGGTCATTCATAAAGAGGCGGGCGACAGAACAGGCCTTATCTACGGTATGGGTCACGCGGTATATACTCTTTCCGACCCGCGCGCCGTACTCTTAAAGGAATTTGCCTCGCAAAAGGCGGAAAAATACGGATTTGCCGATGACTACAAGATAATTTCTCTTGTCGAAGAGCTTACTCCCGAGCTTTTCTATAAGTATAAGGGCGAAAAGAAAAAAATGTGCGCAAACGTGGATCTTTATTCGGGGCTTATATACGATATGCTCAGAATTCCGCCGGAGCTTTTCACTCCGATGTTTATGGCGGCAAGAATTTCCGGCTGGTGCGCTCACCGTCTGGAGGAGCTGTGCTCCGGCAGCCGCATAATGCGACCCGCATACAAGAGCGTCGCTCTTCCGAGAGCGTTTGTTCCGATTGCCGAACGCAATATTGACCACATAGTGCCGGATTACGTTCCGTCCGAGGAAAGATAAAAACGGAAGGACTCTTATAAATGAAAAAAACGGGCTTCGAAAAAAGCTTTAATTTTAAACAGATTCTCATAACGCTTGCCGCAGGAGCGGCCGTGCTGTTGCCGGTGCGTATATATCAGCTGTTTGCGATAATAGATACGGGCAGTACGGGATTTTACAAAAAAATCAATTTCAGCGTTTACTTTATGTATGTCGCAGTTGTTGTGTTTACGGCACTACTTATCGTGTTTTCGAGGCTTTCCGATGATACGAGAGCTTCAAGACCCGCTATGTGTAAAAACAAGCTTCTCGGAGCGGCGGCCGTTGTTATGGCTGTCGGTACGGCATATGATTCTGCGGATTCGATGCTGTCGTTCTCCGCGTCCTGCAGCGATTTTTCGAGTAACCTCGACGTGTCGTTTATGAGATATTTTTTCTCAAACGGGATGTTTGCGTCGCTTTTTGAGAGCATATTCGGAATAATCGCCTGTGTTTATTTTATAGTTTTTGCACTTTCGTATTTTAATGACAAGGCCGATTTTACATCTTATAAGGTGCTCGCTCTGGCTCCGCTTTTCTGGGCTATGTGCAAAATGATAACAAGGTTTATGACCAAGATCAGCTTTATAAACGTTTCGGAGCTTATGCTCGAAATGCTTGAGCTTGCGCTTGTGATGCTGTTCTTTATGTCGTTTGCGAAGATTTCCTCCGACGTTGCCGACAAGGGCGAGTTTAAAAAGCTTGTCTCATACGGTATGCCGGCTGCGATGCTGGCGGCGGTGATAGGCGTTTCCCGTCTTGTAATTACGCTGTGCGGAAAAAGAGACCGCCTGCCGTCCGAGCTCGGATTTTCCTTAACCGATCCGGCATTTGCGTTTTTTGCGATTGTATATATACGCCATCAGATGAAGCACGGCAGACCGGAGTCCGAGGACAATGCGCCGAGTGAGGACGAAACGGCAGCCAAGGCTGACAAAATCAACTGACATATCGGCGGTGTAAATAATTATGTTTCTTTCCGACGTGGCAACAGCCGCGAAGCAGGTGTTTATTCTCTATGTACTGGTTCTTCTCGGCTTTATATGCGACAGGACTAAAATCTATACGGAAAAAGCGGCAAGGCTCACAAACGACCTGCTTTTTTATATAGTTACGCCTGCCATAATAATTCAGTCATTTTCGTCCGTCGAATTGTCCGGTGAAAATGTTCGCGGTATGCTGATGTCGTTTCTGGGAGGAACGATTTTGCACGTCGTTGCAATAGTGATTTGTATTCCGTTTTGGCGCAGGACCGACAAAAATCTGTCGTGCATATATAAGTATGCGGCGATATACGGAAATGTCGGCTATATGGCATTGCCGCTCGCCGAGGCAGAGCTCGGAGCAGAGGGCGTGTTCTTTTGCTCGGGTGTGTTGATTCCGTTTAATATATTCGCATTTACGCACGGCATCTATCTTATGTCGGGCGAAAGCGCGAAAAAAACCGGCTTCAATCCGAAATGGCTGATACTCAATCCCGGAGTAGTGTCGGTGCTTTTGGGACTGCCGCTGTTTTTCTTTAATATCAGGCTTCCGTCTCTTATTTCGGTTCCCGTGAATTACGTTGCCGGTCTTAATACGCCGCTTGCCATGATAATGTTCGGCACATATCTTTCAAAAACAAATCTGAAAACGATGTTTTTAAAAAAGGACACTTATCTCGTATCGTTTTTAAAGCTCATAGCTTTGCCGGCTGTGATTTTGGCGGTGCTGAAGCTTATGGGCGTAAAGGGAACACTTTTGACGGCGCTTATAATTTCCGCGTCGGCACCGAGTGCAAACAATACCGTTATGTTTGCGGCAAAGTACGGCAAGGACAGTGCCGCGGCCTCACAGGTCGTCGCCGTGGCAAGCCTTCTGTCGATAATAACAATGCCGCTGTTTATAGCACTTTCGCAAATATAAATTCATATGTCGTTTTAAATTGAAAGGAGGACATTATGAAACTTTTAATAGCTATTGTCAACAACGAGGATGCATCCTTGGTCATCTCCGAGCTTAACAAGGCGGGCTTTATGGTAACAAAGCTTGCCACCTCCGGCGGATTTCTCCGTGCGGGGAACGTCACCATGCTCACGGGTGTGGAGGACGAAAAGGTCGGTGACGCGCTTGCCATAATAGAGGAGTTTTCAAGTCAGCGCAAGCAGACTACTCCCGTTAATTCAACATATATAGGCGATTCCATGCTAACTGTTCCCGTTGAGGTTTCGGTTGGCGGAGCCACGGTCTTTGTGGTGGATGTCGAGCAGTTCTATAAGATATGACGGCAGACATTTCTTCATTCGGCGAGAGCTTTAAAAAAGAGGTTTTGCCGTATATAAACACCTTATCGTTCCCTAATACAATGCTTATTGAGGGCGGCTCTGCCGAGCTGCGGCTTTCGGCGGCGCGTTTTATAGCGCAGAGCCTGCTTTGCGTGAGCAGCGGCGCACATCCGTGCGGTGTTTGCCCGTCCTGCGTGAAATGTGAGGCTTTGTCGCACCCGGATATGCGTGAATACGGAGACATAAGCTCCGACGCGGCTTTTAAGGTTGACGCCTGCCGCGCCGTGCGCTCCGATTGCTTTGTCCTGCCGAATGACGGTGACAAAAAGGTGTACATTTTAAAAGAAGTTCAAAATATGAACGACAGCGGTGAGAACGCACTTCTCAAAATATTTGAGGAGCCGCCCTCATACGTGTATTTTATTATGACGTGTCCGAGCCGCTCGGCTATGCTTGACACGGTGCTGTCGCGTGCAACGGTGTTTTCGCTCGGGTCTGAAAATGACTCGGAGCTTTTTGACGAGGATACCGCCGATTTGGCGCAAAAAATAGCCAAGGCACTGTTAAGTCCCGCGGAAACGTCTCTTTTGGCTGCGGTGAGCCCTCTTGAAAAGGATAGGACGGGATTTAAAAATACGGTTCTCTGTCTCAAAAGCATTTTCCTCGACGCCGTTAAAATCAAGCTGCATGCGGCGGCGACTCCGGAATTTTCCGAAACGGCAGGAGAGCTGTCCTTAGCGCTCACGGCCGATAAATTATACCGATGCTGCGGCGTGCTCGATGAGCTTTTTGACGGTGCGGCAATGAATCAGAATCAAAATCTGCTGCTTACCTCGCTTTGCTATAAGCTGCGAGAGGCTGTGGGTAAATAATATAAAATAGGCTCCGAAAGGAAGACATACAATGGCAGAAGTTGTCGGAATACGATTTAAAGAGGTGGGTAAGGTATACTACTTCGACCCTGACGGCAAGACGTTTGAGAAGGGCGACAGGGCAATAGTCGAAACCGCGCGCGGCGTGGAGTGCGGCGAGGTCACAATGGGTAACTCCGTTGTCGATGACAGCGAAATAGTAAAGCCGCTCAAATCGGTTATCAGAGCCGCTACAAAGGCCGACCTCGAAAGAGTCAGGGAAAACGCTGAAAAAGAGAAGAAGGCATTTTCCGTCTGCGAAGAAAAAATACTTAAGCACAAGCTTGATATGAAGCTTGTAAACGTTGAATACACCTTTGACGGCGGTAAGATACTGTTCTACTTCACCGCCGACGGCAGGGTGGACTTCAGAGAGCTTGTAAAGGACCTTGCGTCCGTGTTCAGGACGAGAATAGAACTAAGGCAGATAGGCGTGAGAGACGAAGCAAAAATGCTCGGCGGCTTCGGCATCTGCGGCAGACCGTTTTGCTGCAAGACCTTTCTCGGCGACTTTCAGCCTGTTTCTATAAAAATGGCAAAGGAGCAGGGCTTGTCGCTGAATCCCGTAAAAATAAGCGGCACCTGCGGCAGACTGATGTGCTGTCTTAAATACGAGCAGGACGCCTACGAGCATCTTTTAAGGCATACCCCCAAGGTCGGAGCACTTGTGGAAACGCGAGAGGGCAGAGGAACCGTTATAGAGAACAATCTTATAACGGGAATCCTGAAGATAAGGCTCGACCGCCGTCCCGACGCCGCTCCGCTTGTGGTTGACCGCCACGAGGTGAAGCTTTTAAAGGACGCGAAAATTCAGGTGGACAAGTCCGAAATAGAAGCTCTCAAGGGCATAGAATAATTAAGCTACAGACAAGGAAAAGAGGATTTGAAATATGGCATTTATTGAGGTCAGAGACGTAACCAAGACCTACAAAATGGGCGAGGTTGAGATAAAAGCCGTCGATGAAATAGGCTTCGGCATAGACAAGGGCGAATTTGTTGTAATAGTAGGTCCGAGCGGAGCCGGAAAAAACGACGATACTTAACATTCTCGGCGGCATGGACACCGCTACGTCCGGTACGATTTACGTTGACAATGTAGATATAACCAAATTCAACGAAAACGAGCTTACCAAATACCGCCGCGACGACGTCGGCTTTGTATTTCAGTTCTATAACCTTGTCGGTAACCTCACGGCGATTGAAAACGTGGAGCTTGCGCTTCAAATATCAAAAAATCCGCTCAGTGCGAAGGATGTTTTGAAGGATGTCGGACTCGGCAACAGGCTTGATAATTTTCCGGCTCAGCTCTCCGGCGGCGAGCAGCAGAGAGTCTCAATAGCGCGAGCACTTGCAAAAAACCCCAAGCTGCTTTTATGTGACGAGCCTACGGGTGCGCTCGACTATATAACCGGTAAATCAATACTGAAGCTCTTGCAGGACACCTGCCGTGAAAAAGGAGTTACAGTTATTGTAATCACCCACAACTCCGCACTTGCTCCCATGGCAGACAAGGTAATTAAGGTCAAAAACGGCAGAGTTGACAAGCTTCTTCTCAACGAGCACCCGACTCCCGTCGAGTATATCGAGTGGTAAAATACCGAATATTATATTTGACAGAGAGAGGTACACGTTAAATGACAAAAGGAATGAGAAAAGATTTTCAGCGGGAAATAAAGCTGAATTTCAGCAGGTTCCTGTCTATAACTCTTATCGTTGTTTTGGGCGTAGCGTTCTTTTCGGGACTGCGCGCCGCAAAGCCGGCCATGCAGGCCTCGGCGGATAAGCAATACGACAGTGAAAACCTTATGGATATAAGAGTCGCGGGGACTCTCGGTATGACCGATAAGGATGTTGACGCGCTTAAAAAGGTTGACGGCGTGCAGGACGCGGAGGGCACATACGAGCAGGATTTCCTCTGCGATACCGGCAACTCCGAGGCCGTTACAAAGGTAATGTCACTAAACGACGGCATAAGCCTTGTAAGAGTCAGCGAGGGGCGTTTTCCCCAGGGCTATAACGAGTGTATAGCAGACCGCAGCTTTCTTGACGCTACGGGATATAAAATAGGCGACACGGTAAAGCTCACCACAGGCACCGATGAAAAGGTGAGCAAATATCTTGCCACCGATGAATTTACGATTGTCGGCGTCGGTACGACGTCAATGTATATGGACAGCGACAGAGGCTCCGCGGCGATAGGCACGGGCAGAATAAACGGATTTTTGATAGTCCCGAAGCAGGCCTTTACGATGTCCTGCTATACAAGCGTTCATATAACCGTTAAGGATGCCATGGCACTCGGCTGCTATTCAAACGATTACACCGAGCTTATTTCGAAGGTAAAAGACAGAATAAACGGCATAGCGACAGACGCTGCGACATAAGATACAGCGAATATAAAAACGAAACGGCGACATATATAAACGATGCAAAGCTGAAGTTCGAAGAGGAAAAGGACACCGCAATGGGTCAGCTCGGCGATGCGTATCAGCAGCTTTTGGACGCTCAGGCGGCAATAGAAACCGGTAAGGCGGATCTTGCAAGCAAAAAGCTTGAAATACAGAATGCGCAGGACCTTATCAATTCAAACGCCAATACTCTCGTTGTAAGTCAAAGCCAGATAGACAGCGCAAAGGCCTCGCTTGTCGATGCGGAAAAAAAGTATAAGGAGCTTGAATCGCAGGTCTCGGATTCCGCGGCGGAGATTGAGAGAATGCAAAAGGAACTTGATGACGGCAAGGGCTCCATGTCCTCTGATGAGTATCTCCAAAAGAGCTATAATCTCATAGCCGCAAAGGCGACGCTTCAGTTCTACAAAACTCAGCTTGCCAATACGCGAAACACAATAGATAATGCCAAGCAGCAGGTAGCTGCCGCTCAAACCGCCGTAAATAACGGCGGAACGGCACTTCAGGATGCGCAGAAAAAGGTCAACGAGGCTCCGGCGGCTCTTGAAGAGGCCGAAAAACAAATCCAGGACGCTCAAATAGAGCTTGACCGCAAAAATGAGGAGTACGAGCAGGCAAAGCAGGACCTTGCCGACGAGCTTGAAGCGGCGCAGCAAAAGCTTGAGGACTCCGAGGATAAGATATTAAACGTGGAAAAGCCCACATGGTATGTGCTTGACCGCGAAACCATTCCGTCTTACACGGCATATAAGAGTGATACGGACGGTATGGGCTCAATAGGCTCGGTGTTCCCCGTGATATTCTTCCTTGTTGCCGCTTTGGTATCTCTCACAACCATGACGCGAATGGTCGAGGAGCAGAGAACGCAGATAGGCACATTAAAGGCTCTCGGTTACACGAAGGGCGCAATAGCGGCAAAATATGTGCTTTATGCTCTGCTTGCTACCGCAATCGGCAGCGTGCTCGGCGTGCTTCTCGGCGAGAGCACAATACCTCTGCTCACGGTTAACACGTATAAGCTTGTGTATATAGGGCTTCATAATACCGTGGTGAAGCCGGACGTATTTGACGCATTGCTCGCTTCGCTTCTTGCGATTATTTGTACGACCGGAGCGACGCTGGCTGCGTGCTATCGCGTGCTGAGCTCATCGCCGGCACTGCTGATGCGCCCCGAGGCACCGAAGGCGGGCAAACGCATACTTCTCGAAAAAGTCGGATTTATTTGGAAGCATCTCAACTTCGCACAGAAGGCTGCTTGCAGAAACCTGTTCAGATATAAAAAACGCCTGTTTATGACAATAGCCGGCGTTGCGGGCTGTATGGCTCTGCTGCTTGTCGGCTTCGGACTCAACGATTCCATAAAATCAATGACGGGCAACCAGTTTGAAAAGGTGTGGCATTTTGCCGGTACCGCAGGTATAAATTCCGAGGCTACACGAGCGGAAAAACGTCAGTCGCTTGCCGAGGTCAACACCATGAACGGTGTTACGGAGTATTTGCAGACATATCGCTCAATGCTCTATACCGACGCAAACGGTGAAGAAAAAACCGCGTATGTCATAGTTCCGCAGGATACCTCACGAATGGCGGATTACGTTAACCTTTCGTCGCGCGACGGCAAAAACACCTATGTTATGGATGATTCCGGTGTTATCATAACCGAAAAGCTCGCCAAGACTCTAGGTGTTTCCGTGGGTGACACCGTGACCTTCAAGACGAGCGAGACAGGCACTGCAACCGAACCCGTAAAGGTCGCAGGAATAGTCGAAAACTATATGTACCACTACATTTATATGACGCCGAATGTATATAAGCAGCTTTTTAACGAGACGGCTTCGCTCAATACCATCTTCATTAAAACGGACGGTACCGTGGACGACGAGACTCTATCAAAGCAGCTTATGGATTTGAGCGCGATAAATTCGGTTTCCATGAACAGCACCACCGAGAAACAGATAAGCTCAGTTATGAACAGCCTACTGTTTATAGTTGTAATACTGATAGTTGCTGCGGGGCTTTTGGCATTTGTGGTTCTCTATAACCTCAATAACATCAACATCACCGAGCGCAGGCGTGAGCTTGCAACGCTCAAGGTTCTCGGTTTCTACAACAAGGAACTTGCCTTTTACGTGTACCGCGAAAATATTGTACTGACGATTTTCGGTATGATCTTCGGTATAGTTCTGGGTATAATTCTTCACGCGTATGTTATGAGCACCATTGAGACGGACTATATTATGTTCGGTAAGGAAATGACGGCTCTCAGCTATCTCGCAAGTATTTTGCTTACTGTGCTGTTTACGGCGATAGTCAACTTCGTTATGTATTTCAGGCTTAAAAAGATAGATATGGTTGAATCGCTGAAGAGCGCAGAATAAACATTTTTAATTTATATGTTGACATATATATTGTGTGGTGATATAATAGCACCACAATATATAGGCGCCGTGCAACTGACGGAAAGCCCATTTGGGCAGGCAGGCTAAACTGCCGGGGAACGCGGCGTATAAAAAGCCGACCGTCTGGGCAGCCTCTTTTTCGGGGGCTGCCCTTTTATATTGTAATTTATTTATGTATATATGCCTCGAGCATCTGTGAAAGGAAGATGGCAAATGGAGTTTTCAAGAGCGTGGGAAGGCTTTAATCCCGGCGAATGGAACGAAAAAGTAAACGTCAGTGATTTCATCAAAAGGAATTATACGGAATATACGGGTGACAGCTCCTTTTTGAGCGGAGCCACCGAGCGTACAAAGGAGCTTATGGAAAAGTTTTCAAAGCTTCTTGACGAGGAACGTGAAAACGGCGGAGTTTTGTCGGTCGATACCGAAACCGTTTCATCTCTCGTCACCTATGCGCCCGGTTATCTTGACAAGGAAAAGGAGCTTATCGTGGGGCTTCAGACCGACAGCCCACTGCGTCGAGGTGTAAATCCCTTCGGCGGTATGCGTATGGCGCGTGAGGCGGCAAAGGCTTACGGCTATGAGCTGTCCGATAAAATCGAGGACGAGTTCAGATATAAGACAACTCACAACGACGGAGTATTCAGAGCCTACACGAGCGAGATGAGAAAGGCACGCCATATTGCGCTGCTCACCGGTTTGCCCGACGCCTACGGAAGAGGCAGAATAATAGGAGACTATCGCAGAGTTGCCCTCTACGGTATGGATACGCTTATCGAATTTAAAAAGGCAGATAAAATCGCGCTTGAAAATAAGGATATGACAGAGGAGGTCATAAGGCTGCGCGAGGAGCTGCAAAAACAGCTTAACTTTATGGAAATGCTCAAGCAAATGGCGCAGATGTACGGCTATGACATATCTTCGCCGGCAAGCAACGCGCGCGAGGCGATTCAGTGGCTTTACTTTGCATATCTTGCCGCAATCAAGGAGCAGAACGGAGCGGCTATGTCGCTCGGCAGGACAAGCACGTTCATTGACATCTATATTGAACGCGACATCGATAGGGGCGTACTCACTGAGAGCGGTGCTCAGGAGCTGATAGACGATTTTGTTATGAAGCTGCGCATGGCTCGCCATCTTCGCACTCCAGAATACAATGAGCTGTTCGGCGGCGACCCTATGTGGATAACCGAGAGCATCGGTGGTATGACAAACGAGGGTAAAACTCTCGTCACGAAAAATTCGTACAGAATGCTCAATACGCTTTACACTCTCGGCTCGGCTCCGGAGCCCAATATGACTGTTCTCTGGTCGCAGGGCTTGCCCGAAAACTTTAAACGTTTTTGCGCCGAGGTTTCGGAGGACACCGACTCCATACAATATGAAAACGACGACGTTATGCGCCCGATTTACGGCGACGATTACGCCATAGCATGCTGCGTTTCCGCTATGCAGGTAGGCAAGCAGATGCAGTTTTTCGGTGCGCGTTGCAACCTTGCAAAGCTTTTGCTTCTCGCATTAAACGGCGGATACGACAATGTTTACTGCGAAAAAATAGGCCCGCAGACTAACCCGATTGAGGGCGACAGGCTTGATTACGACGAGGTGGTTGAGAGATACAAGACTTACCTTAAATGGCTTTGCAGGCTTTATGTCAATACTATGAATGTAATTCATTTTATGCACGATAAGTATGCGTATGAGAAAATCCAAATGGCACTTCACGATACCGATGTGCACCGCTTTATGGCATTCGGCGTAGCGGGACTTTCGGTTGCCGCAGACTCTCTTTCGGCTATCAAGTACGCAAACGTTAAGCCAATACGTGACGAGAACGGATATATAGTTGATTTTGAGACGACAGGTGATTTCCCGAAGTACGGAAACGACGACGACCGTGTTGACAATATCGCAAAAGCATTGCTTGAGGACACAATAGCCGAGCTTCGCAAGACTCCGGCTTACAGAAACGCAGAGCATACGCTTTCGGCACTCACAATAACCTCCAATGTCGTGTACGGCAAAAAGACAGGCTCCACGCCCGACGGGAGAAAGAAGGGCGAGCCGTTTGCTCCCGGTGCCAACCCCATGCATAATCGCGAAAAGAACGGCGCGCTCGCATCGCTCAACTCGGTTGCCAAGATGCCCTATTCACAGTGCCGCGACGGAATTTCAAATACGTTTTCAATCGTTCCCGCAGCACTCGGCAAAACGAGAGACGAGAGAACGGCTAATCTTGTGTCGATTCTTGACGGCTATTTTAAAAACGGTGCGCATCACCTGAACGTCAATGTTATGAACCGCGAAATGCTCGTTGAGGCTTATAACGACCCGACTAAATATCCCAATCTCACCATTCGTGTTTCGGGTTATGCGGTCAATTTCCATAAGCTCTCAAGGGAACAGCAGAGTGAGGTCATAAAGAGAACCTTCCACGAAACGATGTAACAATCAAAAATTAAAAAAAGAACGACCCTTGACAGCCGGCTTAAAACCGACGGCCAAGGGTCGTTTTTTATATCGGATATTTTCGGCGACTCTATTTTTCCCTTTTGACATATTTTATTATTGCCATACCTGCCGCCGCGCCGTCGCCGACGGCTTTTGATACCTGCAAAAGACCGCCTGTGCAGTCGCCTGCCGCAAAAAGGCCGTTTACGTTCGTCATCATAGAATCGTTGACCCTGATTTTGCCGCCGATTGTCACCGCTCCTGCTTTTTGGGCGAGAGCTGCCGATGAAGCCACTCCGTAGGCTACGAAAATGCCGTCGATTTTTACCTCGGTACCGTCGCGCAAAACGGCTTTTTCGATTTTGTGTCACCCGTGAGAGTCGACAACGGTTCTTTAACAATTGTAAATTCTGAGGGAAATACTGCCGTCGGCTCTTCGCCGTTTGTGAACACGGTAACGCTTTTTGATGTTTTTGCGAGAATTTTGGCCTCGTGCAGAGCGTATTCGCCGGAGCCGAGAACGCCGACGTTTTTGTTTCTGTAAAAAAATGCGTCACAGACCGCGCAGTAGCTGACCCCTTTGCCTTCGAATTCGGTCAAGCCCTCTATATTAGGTGCGAGCCGTCTGCTGCCGGTCGCCAAAAGTATCGCCTTGCACCTGTGCTTTTTGTCGTCCGAGGTGACGACGGAGAATCCGCCGTCCTCATAATCAATCGACACCGCCTGCTTGTTCGTGAATTTCACTCCGAGCCTTTCGGCACCGTCAATTCCGCGTGTCAAAAGCTCTTTTCCGCTAATCGGTTCGGCAAAGCCGTAATAGTTTTCGATTTTTTCGGCTTTTGCGAGTGCACTGTCTCCCGCGGTTATCACTTTGGTTTCAAGACCGCTGCGAATTGTATACAACGCCGCCGAAATGCCGGCAGGGCCTGCTCCGATTATGATTACATCCGACATACAAAAGCTCTCCTTGCAAAATAAAATTAAACAAATTTTTAAACCTTATTATAGTTATATAATATCCGTTTTGTGCTGATTTTTCAAGAAAAACGGGTATTTTTCGGATATATGTGAGTTTTGTGTGTTATTGTGAATTTTTTTATAGTTTTTTTGACAATACAGATATAAAAGTTTATTGAAAAGCCTATCGTTTTGTGTTAGAATAACAATGTTGTATAAAAATATGGGAGGAAATCGAATGAAGTTAAAGGAACAGCTCAGTACTTTGGCTGACAACATTAAGACCTACTGGAGAAGGCCGCCCGAGGGCAAATATATGCCCTTTAAAGAGGTAGCGGCGTATTCTGTCGGCGGCATCGGTGCGTATTTCATCATAACTCTCGGTACCGCTTGTCTTCTTGCGACGGGTAACACTCTTATTTCGAGTACACTCGGCGTAAATCCGACGGATATGTATGTTCTTTATGTTATTGCAGTTCTTGCCAATATCCCGCTTACGGGAATCAGGGCAAATATTATTGATAACACAAGAAATAAAGCGGGTAAGTACAGACCCTACATAGTGTCAATGGGTATTCCGACCACAATAATCTGTGTGCTGATGGTGTGGTTCCCGTACGATAAATTCGGTGCTTTGTTCGGTGAGGGAATGCTTTTCGGCGTAACAAGGGCATATTTTGTAAAGTGCACTTTGATACTTATTTTCAACCTGCTCTTGCATTTCTTCTATTATTTCTTCTATGACAGCTATGAGAATCTTATACACGTTCTCTCGCCGAATTCACAGGAGAGAGCCGATGTTGCGGCTATAAAGAGCGTCGTTTATTCACTCGCTCCGACCATAGTAAACCTTATTACACCGATTATAGCTCAGAATGTTTTCCACACGAATTCGACCGATATCCGTGTTTACAGACTTCTCTATCCGCTAATCGGTATCGGCGGTATACTTCTTTGCATACTCGTTTATAAGAACACTCAGGAAAAGATAGTTCAGGCGAGAACGCACGTTATTCAAATTAAGTTCTCCGACGCTCTCAGAGAGGTTGCCGGCAACAAGTATTTCTGGATAATCTCCTTTGCCGGCTGGATAGGCTTCCTTGAGGCATCGTATGCAAACGTTCTCTATTGGCTTTATAACTACGGCGGCGTTTGCTCCGGTAACGTATACGGACTTGTTGTTACCATTTACGGCAACGCTTCGCTTTGGGGTATGATCTTAGCTCCCATGTGCATCAGAAAATGGGGCAAAAAATTCGTGCTTGTTGTCACGAATATTATGAACATCATATTCATTCTTATGATGCTTCCGTTTACCTCTCAGATGAACGGCTCCACCATTTGGGCTATTATGGGCTGCCTTTACCTCAATGCGTTTATGGGTTCGTTTGCGCTTATTTTAAACCCCGCAATTCAGGCAGACATTCGTGATTACCAGCAGTATAAGAGCGGTGAGAGAATTGACGGTATGTTCTCGGCAGTTGCTACAATCGGTACCGTTATCGCACTTCTTACGAGTGCCGTTCTTCCCGTAGTATACAAGAAAGGCGGTATCACAACCGATAACGCTCTCGCCGTCACATCAAATCCCGACATTCTCGGCAGAATGCTCGGCGACGGCAAAACCGTAGGTGAAATACTCTCCGAACAGATGGCAAACGGCCAGAACAATTACAGCAACGCATATTCCGCACTTTACGACCCGAATATTCTCGAAAACCTCCTTAAGGTGCTCATACTCTTCTCGGCTCTCGGTGCTCTTTTCAACGTTATACCTTATTTCTGGTATGACTTTAACGAGAGAAAACAGAAGTCCGTGGTTAAGGTGCTCAAGGTCCGCGCTATGTTTGAGGACTACAACAACGGCGCTATTGAGGATAAAGAGCTTGTAGAGGCTGTCGATATAATCAGAGAGTCAAGAGCTCTCGCCGCCGAAAAGCCCGTTGATGTCAGAAAAAAGTGGTATAAGGACATCAGCGACAAGGCCGAAAAGAAGGCTCAGAAAAAGGCTTACAAGGCAGCCGTTCAGAAGAATGAGGACATTGAGATTGCCAAATTCGTATGCGAGGAGCTTGATAAGTTCTCGTCTAATCTTGTTAAGTATCAGCTCAAGACATATAAAAAGGTTTACGACGGCGGACTTGAAGGTCTCCGCAAAATCACTCTTGACGATATAAACAAGGAGCTTGCCGAGGCTAAGGCTCTTCCCAAGACCGACAGCGAAGAAAAGCAGATACGCAAGTTTGCGATTTCGGTTGCCAAGAAGAAAAAGTCAGCTTATAAGGCCATACAGAAGTATTACGGCGACCCGTCCGTTAAGTTCGAACGCCTTGACTTCTCTGTGCTTGAGAAGTACTTTGACCAAGAGGACGCTTGCGACGACAGACTCAAGACGCTTTATACCGAGCTTAACGACGCCAAAAAGGCTGGCAACAGCGAAAAGGTTCAGATGCTTCGTGCAGATATCAAAAAGACTGCAAGCGAGCGCAAGCAGGCGCGCGATATGTCTAAGAAGGAAATGGACAAGCACGCATACTTTAACCGTGCCGCAAAGCCGTATCTTGATGCCGAACGCCTTATAAATCAGGAGAAGTACTATCAGCATTTCGGTGAGATAGAGGCTCTCTATGACGAGGCGACCGAGCGAGAGGCTGAGGCTAAAAGGCAAGAGACGCCGAGGTTGAAAGACTTAAGGCTGAGGACGCCGCATACAAGGCACAGAAAAAGCCGAAAAGCTCGCAAAAAAAGGCAAGAAATAATAATCGGCAAACAAAATAAAACCGAATAAGCATAAAGCTGCCCTCCTTATCGCACGTAGCGACGTGGAGGGCAGCTTGTTTTATTGATTTTAAGGTTTTACAAAGCCGCGATATATGCATTTCCGGTTTGACTTTAAGCAGGGTAAAGAAGAGACAAAGGTTACGCGCTCGTTTTTATTTAAATGACAATCGGCTGTGCACCGATGGAGGACAAAGCAAATCGCAAAAAAGCTCCCGAACGAAATCGGGAGCTTAAAATATAAATGTGCGGTATACGGTGCGTCAAGCTTTTTTCCATGCGCCCCTTGAAATAAGAGCCAAAATCGGGAATATCTCAAGTCTGCCGGCGAGCATATCAAATATCAGCACAAGCTTTGAAAACGCGCTGTAAGAGCTGAAGTTTCCGGTGGGTCCGACTATCTCAAGACCGGGGCCGATGTTGTTGAAGCAGGACAGCACAGCGGACAAATTTGTTACAAGCGGCTTGTTGTCAACCGATATAAGCAGTATACTCAGAACAACCAAAATAAAATATGCGGCGAGATAAACGCTTGTGCCGTTGATTATTTTTTCGTCAACGGGTGTGCCGTCTACGTGTACAACCTGAACTCTTCTCGGGTGAAGTATCTTGTGAATGTTTCTGCGTAAATTTTTGAAAAGCAACAGAACTCTTGCGCACTTGAGACCGCCGCCGGTAGAGCCGGCGCACGCGCCTATGACCATAAGTGTAAGCAAAATGGTTTTTGAGAAGCTCGGCCATGTGTCAAAATCCGTAGTCGCAAAGCCCGTAGTCGTCATGATACTTGCTACCTGGAAGCAGGCGTGGCGAATCGTTTCGTGAATTGTCGGGTATATTTTGCGGATGTCAATGGCTATCAGCGCAGCACTCATAATTGAAATTCCGAAGTAACAGCGAACCTCCTCATTTTTAAAGAGTGCCTTGAATTGGCGCATAATGAGCAAGTAATAGCAGTTGAAGTTTACGCCGAAGAGCATCATAAACACGGTGCAAACCCATTGTATATAAATGCTGTAACCCGCTATGCTGTCATTTTTGATTCCGAAGCCGCCGGTTCCTGCGGTGCCGAATGCCGTGCACAGCGCGTCAAAAAGAGGCATTTTTCCGGCGAGCAAAAACAATATATTCAAAAGAGTAAGTGCTATATACAGTACATACAGTATCATGGCGGTATCGCGCATTTTTGGTACGAGCTTACCGACATCGGGGCCCGGGCTTTCCGCCTTTAAAAGGTGCAGCCGCGAGCCGCCCGATTTTGAATTTGACGGGACAATGGCAAGCAAAAATACAAGAACACCCATTCCGCCGAGCCAATGGCTGAAGCTTCGCCAATATAAAATTCCGCGTGATAAGTCCTCAACAACGGACACTATTGACGCACCGGTCGTTGTAAAACCCGAAACCATCTCAAAAAACGCGTCGATGTAAAACGGTATTTCGCCCGATATAAAAAAGGGCAATGCACCGAAAAGACTTAAAAAAATCCAGCCGAGGCCAACGCAAACTATGCCCTCCTGAGCGTAAAAGCCGCGCTTTGCTTTGCGGCAGATAAGCCACAAAAATGCGGATACCGCTATCAGTATGCCTATTGTATATAAAAAGGCCTTTGCCGCGTCATCGACTCCGTCATATACGCTTATAAACAGCGGCGGAAGCATAAAAAACGCTTCGAGTGCCAATATTTCCGCAAAAATACGGCCCATCATTTTATAGTTCATAAAGCACTTTTACCCCATTAAATAAATATGTCGTTAAGCTGTCGCACCACATCTCCGCTGCTTGTGACAATAATGATGCCGTCACCTTTTTTAAACGAAGAATTACCGTTGGGTATTTCAATTTTGCCGCCGTGCGTTATACAGACAACAAGGACGTTTTTGCGAATTTTTATATCCTTAAGAGCCTCTCCGCAATGCTTTGTCTGCTCGTCAACTCGGAATTCTATAGCCTGCGCCTGACCGTCTGCGATAAAGTGAACGGCGATTGCCGCACCGCTTTGATTTTGTATGGCTCTGACATAGCGTACTATCGAGTTGCAGCACAGCTCCTTGGGACAGATGATGCTGCCGAGCGAAATGTTTGAAGGAATACTGCCGCTGTCTATTCGGCTGAGCTTTGTTATTGTCTGCGGAACACCCACATTGTTGGCATAGAGCGAAATTATCATATTCATTTCGTCAAGCCCGGTGGCGGTAACAACCGCCTCGCAGTCGGCCAGCCCCTCACTGTTGAGAAGATTTTGATCGCTCGCGTCGCCGTGGATTATATTCGTTGTCGGCAGAAGCGAGGCAAGCTCAACACAGCGTTTTTCGTCTTTCTCTATAAGAGTTACCGAAACGCTGCTTTTTTCAAGACGCTTTGCAAGGTAATAGCTGATTTTTCCGCCGCCGCAGATAAGTATGTTTTTGGTTTTTTTCGGCGTCATACCGAGGCTCTTCAAAAGCATTGAGAGGTTGTCTACAGACGCCGTGACAAATATTCTGTCGCCGTCCTGTAAGACGAAATCGCCGTTGGGTGCGAGTGCTTCACCGTTTCTGATTACCGCACAAACAAGTACATTACACTTTGTCTGCGCGGGAAGTGCACTCAGAGGAATGTTGCAGAGCTTGCTGTCGCTTTTGACGCGCAACTCAACTATATCGACACGCCCCTTAGCAAAGGTGTCATGCTTTAAAAATCCCGGGTATCTGAGAAGCTTTTCTATGGCACTTGACGCCTGTTTTTCGGGGTTTACGGTCATGGACAGCGCATACATGTCGCGCATATCATAGATTTGACTGCTGTATTCGGGATTGCGGATTCGCGCTATTGTGTGCAGTTTCTTGTTAAGTCCGTGAGCGGTAATGCAGCACAAAAGATTTACCTCGTCCGCGCTTGTGGCGGCTATTATGAGGTCGGTGTCTGTAATTCCCGCCTTCAGCAGCGTGTCTTTGGTGGCACAGTTGCCGTGTACGGTCATTATGTCGAATTGCTCCATGCTTGAGTTCAAAACATCCTTGTTTGAGTCGATAAGAGTAATGTCATATCCCTCTGCGGTCAGCTGACGTGTAAGCGTGGCACCGACCTTACCGTCACCTGCAACAATAATCTTCAATTACAATTCCCCCAAAAAATCATATATAACCACATATAATATAGCATAAAAAAAGTAAAAGTCAATGAATAAAAAGGCACAGTAAGAGCGGCATAAACGCCGACGGCAGCAGGTTTGCAACCTTTATTTTTGTGACCTTCATTGTGTTGAGCGCTATGGCTATTATAAGCACGGAGCCGACGCACGACATCTCGTTTACCATACTGTCGGAGAGAAATGACGAGAGAAGGCCGGCGCCGAGCGTCAAAATCGCTTCGTAGACAAAAACTATAATTCCGGAGAAGAAACAGCCTATTCCGAATGTGGTAGTCATTATCATCACAAAAAAGCAGTCGAGCAGAGCTTTTGCATAGTATGTTGAAAAGCTGCCCTGCATACCGGCTTCAATCGCGCCGACTATTGCCATAGCTCCGACGCAGGTAAAAAGCGTGGCATTTACAAAGCCCTCGCCGAACGATGAATTTTCGGTATTGCGGCTCAGCTTCTTTTGCAAAAAGTTGCCGAATTTGTTTAAATGTCTGTCAATGTCAATGAGCTCGCCTATTATTGTTCCTATCGCGAGCGGTAGGGCGGCAATCAATGTATTTTCGCCTTTAAACGAACCCTTGATTCCTATGTAGAGCGCGCACAGCGACAGCGCATAGTTAAGACTTTTTTGCACGCGTTCGGGAATACCCTTTTTAAACAGCAGCCCTAAAAGAGAACCTAAAAAAACAGCTCCGCAGTTTACTGCCGCGCCTATGAGTTTCATTTTTTCACCTTATTTGTTGCCGTGCCGCGCCGAAACCGACGAAATGATGCAGTGACGGGCACTCTGTACCTTAACTTTAATTACGACGGCCATAATAACGCAAAAACCGCCGTGTATCAATAATAAGGTTGAGCGTTCATAAGGAAGTATCGGTTTTCGCATAAAAAATGTACGGCTGTGAAGCTGAGAAGCAAAACTGCCTTATAAACGCTCGGCCGAATCGTGTGGATTTTTAATTTTTTCACGCTGTGTTTCGTAATTTGAAAATCGGCAGGGAAATTACGGCGACAACGCCGCAACTGTTCCGTCCGCCGCCGCAGTCGTAAGCTGACGAAATGCCTTTGTGCGGCAGTCGCCTGCGGCGTAAATTCCGTCCGTGCTTGTTTTACAGCTCTCGTCCGCCTTGATGTATCCGTTTTCGTCAAGCTCTGTGACCTCGGCAAATATTTCGTTTTGCGGCTCCTTGCCTATTGCGACAAAGAGCCCGTCAAGCGGAAGAACCGTTTCTTCACCACTTAGATTATTTTTAACTAAAACGCTTTCGAGTCTTGTCTTGCCGTTTATCTTTTTATTTCGCTGTTTAACAAAAACTCGATGTTATGAAAGGACTTTAACTCTTCACAGAGCCTTTGTTCGCCGCGAAATTCATTCCGTCTGTGAATCACATATACCTTTTTGCAAAGCTCTGCCAGCAGCCTTGCGCTTTGCAGAGCCGAGCTGCCGCCGCCGACCGCGGCAACCGTTTTACTTTTGAAAAATGCACCGTCGCAAACCGCGCAGTATGAAATGCCTCTGCCCAAAAGCTCACGTTCGTTTTCAAGATAAAGCGGACGCGGTCTTGTACCGACCGCAATTATAATTTTATCGCATTGAGTTTTTTCGCCGTCAGCAGAAATAACATATTTGTCCTTACCCTCAAGCTTAATTGCGGCTGCTCTTTTTTTAATAAGCTCTGCGCCGAGCTTTAACGCCTGCTTTAACAGCCTGTCAGAAAATTCGTCGCCGCTGATTTCGCAAAAGCCCGGGTAGTTTTCTATTCTCGGCGAATCGACTATCTGTCCGCCGAATATTCCGCTTTCAAAAACCGCGACACTCTTATTTTGGCGAGCGGTGTAAATTGCCGCGGTAAGACCTGCCGTTCCGCCGCCGATTATAATTGTATTGTATTTTTTCGGCATAAAAATCCCCCCGTTTTCGTCTGCCATAATGAGTTTGCCGCGAAATTGCGGTTTTATCCGAAAACGGGAGGGGAAAGTATTATTTAATTGTACCGTATATAAGCTTTTTCTTTTCGGGCGGATTGTCGGCTATTTTGATTGCATTTAAATACAGCTTTTCGGCACTGTCGGCTCTTGCTTCGCAGGAGGTGTAAAGTGTTGCCAGAGCGTCGCCCTTATTAACTCTTTCGCCGGTTTTTTTACGGAGTACAATTCCCGCAGCCATATCGATTTTGTCGTCCTTTTTCTCTCTGCCTGCGCCGAGTATCACGGCGGCTTCGCCTATCTTTCCGGTGTCCGCCGAAAAGATGTATCCGTCGCACGGCGATAATATGTCGCGAACGCATTTGTCTTTTTTGAAGAGGCTTGTATCATTTATATAATCGACGTCTCCGCCCTGAGCCTCAACAAGCTCACGGAATTTATCAAAGGCTCTGCCGCTGTCAAGCGCATTTGTCGCTTCTATAATACACTCGTCTATGTCCCTTCGGAATGAGAGTGACAGCATATTTGCGGCGAGGTAAACAGATAATTCGCGAAGGCTCTTGTCACCGTTACCGCGTAAAACGTCGACTGCCTCGATAACCTCAAGCGCATTTCCGACATTTCTGCCGAGCGGCTCGTCCATATTTGTTATAACGGCTATGATGTTTCTGCCGCAGCTTTTGCCTATGCCGACCATTGTTTTTGCGAGAGCCGCGGCGTCATTTTCGTTTTTCATAAATGCGCCGCTTCCGCATTTCACATCGAGAACTATATTTTTGTCGCCTGCCGCAAGCTTTTTGCTCATAATGCTCGCAGAGATAAGAGCTCTGTCATCCACGGTGGCTGTTACATCGCGAAGTGCGTAAAGCTTTTTGTCGGCAGGTGCGAGGTTTCCGGTCTGACCTATCAGAGAAATTCCGATTTTGTTTACCTGTTTAAAAAAGCTGTCGCTTGCCATTGCTGTGTTGTAGCCGGGAATAGACTCCAGCTTATCGACCGTACCGCCCGTGTGGCCGAGACCTCTGCCGCTCATTTTGGCAACCTTCAGACCGCAGCTTGCGGCAATGGGAGCGACTATAAGTGAGGTTTTATCACCGACGCCGCCGGTTGAGTGCTTATCGCAGGACACACCGTCTATTTTGCTCATATCGTTCATATCGCCCGACTGCGCCATACATAAGGTGAGATTTGATATTTCGCTGTCACTCATACCTTTAAGGCATATGGCCATAAGCAGCGCCGAAGCTTGATAGTCCGGTACCGAGCCGTCCGTAAATCCGTCGACAAAGAACTTGATTTCGTCAAAGGACAGCTCTATCCCGCGCTTCTTATTATCGATGATGTCATACATTCTCATTTCGCCACGACCTTTCTTTTAATTTGATTGCTTTGTTGCCTTGCGGCAATGCAGAAAAGCAAAAGCAGGGGAAAATAAAAGCTGCCGAAAAGGATTAGGCCCTGCTCCGACAGCTTTATGTGTGAAATATTAGAATCCGCGTGAGCTTCCTCCGCCGGAGAAGCCGCCGCCTCCGCCCGAAAATCCTCCCGAGGACGAGCCTCCCGAGAACCCTCCGGATGAATGTCCGCCGAAGCCGCCTCCGTAAAAGCCGCCTCCGTAAAAGCCGCCGTCGCCGTGATGATCGCCGCCGCCGTGATAAATTGCTTTGCGAATTATGCGGCCGGGTAAAATCAAGGTAATCAGTACCAGAACCGTTATTATAATTATAACGGCGAGGTCGATTTTTTCGTTCCCGGAATCTGCTGAGGAGTAATCGCCGATGTCCGTGTCGTCAATGCTCGTATAGCCCTCGACTCCGTATTCGGAATAAACCTCCTCGACGAGCTTTTTGTAGCACTCGCGAAGACCCGTGGAATAGTCGCTGTTTTTGAGGTACGGAACTGCATATGAATCGAGAATTCGTCCCGATTTACCGTCGGTGAGAGAGCCCTCAAGACCCTTTCCGACTTCAATTCGCACCTGTCTGTCGCCCGTGGACAACAGCAGCAATACGCCGGAATCATCGTCCTTATCGCCTATGCCCCATTCACGCGCAAGTCCTATCGAATAGCTTTCAATATCTCTGCCGCCGAGGCTTTGAACCGTGACAACTACTACCTGCGCCTTTGTCTTTTTGTACAGCTCCTCGCCGAGAGCTTGTATGGTGCTTTTGTCCTCATCGGTGAGACACGAGGCAAAATCGTTGACGAAAAAGTCACTTGTGGGAGACGGGTAATCGTCTCTAGATTGTGTGGTCATTTTGTTGTCATCGGTAAAGCTTGGGGCGAAAAAACTGCTTGCCGGCAACGGATGCTCGCTTATTGCGGCTGCCGGCAGAGCCGTCAGCAAAACAATCAAAAGTGAAACAAGCAGTGCGCCTGCACCTATCGTCTTTTTCATGGCTTATTTACCGAAATCCACAGCGGGAACAGTTGCAGCTTCGGCTGTTGCGGTGAAATAATCCGCCTTTTCAAAATGGAAGAGTCCCGCAATTAACGATGCGGGGAACGATTGAATTTTTGTATTGTATTCCTTTGCGGCGTTGTTATAGTCCTGACGCGCAACGGAAATACGGTTTTCGGTGCCTGCAAGCTCATCCTGAAGATTTATAAAATTCTCATTTGCCTTGAGATCGGGATAGCTTTCGGCTATCGCCAAAAGTCGTGATACGGCACTGTCAAGCTGACTCTGAGCACTGTTCAGCTCGTCAACCGTCTTGGCACCCGAAAGTGCCGTGCGAGCGTCTGCAACTGCCGTAAAAACGTCCTCCTCATGAGAAGCGTAGCCCTTTACGGTGTTTACAAGGTTCGGTATAAGGTCCGCGCGGCGCTGGAGCTGTGTTTCAACCACGGACTGCGCGCTTGTCACGTTTTCACGCAGCTTTACGAGATTGTTGTAGCTGCCGGCAATGCTGCCGATAAGTGCAATGACTATAACAGCAACAATGATTCCTACTGTAAGACTCTTTTTGTTTTTCATGGTGTTACCTCCTTTTTCGGGGGAGAAATATCAGTCGTCAAAACCGTTCGGATTGTTTTTTTGCCAACGCCATGAATCCTCGCACATTTCCTCGAGGTCGCGTTTTGCCTCCCAACCGAGCTCTTTTTTAGCCTTTGACGGGTCGGAGTAGCAGGTAGCTATATCACCGTCACGGCGAGGAGCGATTTTATAATTGATTTTAACGCCTGTGGCTTTTTCAAATGCTTTAACTATATCTAAAACGCTGTAACCCTTGCCTGTGCCGAGATTATAAATCCTTACGCCGCCGTTTGAGGATTTCAGCTGATCTACGGCTTTTACGTGACCGAGAGCCAGGTCAACCACGTGGATGTAATCGCGAACACCCGTTCCGTCGCGGGTGGGGTAGTCGTTGCCGTAAATCGAGAGGCAGTCAAGCTTGCCTATTGCAACCTGTGTTATATACGGCATAAGATTGTTCGGGATTCCGTTGGGGTTTTCACCTATGAGGCCGCTCTTGTGAGCACCTATCGGGTTAAAGTAGCGAAGCAGCGTAACATCCCAGCTGTTGTCTGCTTTATAGAGATCCTCGAGGATTATCTCTATCATATACTTTGTGGTACCGTAGGGATTTGTTGTACCGCCGGTTTTCATATCCTCCGTGAGCGGCGAAACATTGTTCATACCGTAGACGGTAGCGGAGGAGGAAAATACGATTTTTTTGCAGCCGTTATCTCTCATAACCTCGCAGAGCGCAAGAGTTCCGCCGATGTTGTTATCGTAGTACTCAAGCGGTTTGTGGCAGGATTCGCCTACCGCCTTGAGGCCTGCAAAATGTATGACGGCGTCTATTTTATTTTCCTTAAAGACGGAGTCAAGCTTCTTTTTGTCGCGAACGTCGCACTCATAAAACTTAACCTTTTTTCCGACTATTTCCTCAACGCGCTCGAGTGCCTTGGGGCTTGCGTTGTAGTAGTTATCAACCACTATCGGTTCATATCCTGCGTTAATAAGCTCTATGCAGGTATGGGTGCCTATAAATCCGGCACCGCCGGTTACTAATATTGCCATTTAAAATGTCCCCCTTGATAATATATACAAAATATGGCTGCTTAAAAAGTGTTATGAAAGATTTGTTCCGGGATAGTATTTTGCGAGTATCTGCGCGTAGGTCGAGCCGTCGGCAGCCATTTTGTTTGCACCGGCAAGGCTCATACCGACACCGAAACCGCTGCCGTATGAGGTTATCTTAAAGGTGTCGCCGGAAGAGGTGTAGGATACGGCAAAACAGTATGACGGGATTTTGTTTTCGAGAAGCTCACAGGCAAATTTATATCCGCTTATTTCCTTACCGCCCACGTTTACGGTTTCGACGTATCCTACTCCCGTGCTTATGGCGCCGTCGTGCTTTGTAACCTTTACCCAGTCCTTGGCGGATCCGGAGAGATTTATCGAGCTGTCAAATTTATTTGCAAGCTCCTTTAATTCACCGGATGTCAGAGTAATCTCCGTTTTGTAGCCGTCAGCGTTTTTATCGGATGCGCTGTCTACCGTTTTAAGGTAGGGGAAGGAATTACCGAAAACAACGTCTGCCGAGGTGGTTTTGCCTGCCGACAGCTTAAATGTGGGAGTGAATGCCGGTTGACCGTTATATACGACATATTCGCCGAATACCTCCGAAACGGCATTCAGTATGTTGTCGCTCACCGTTTCTGCGGCATTAAGACCGCTCACGTTAAAGTTTGTGTTGCGGTATTTCAAATATGTATAAACGGCAACTGCATCTGCCTTAATGGCTTCGGAATTGTAGCTGTCGTCCACATCCGCGGCCACAATTTTTGCGAGTGCCTTTTTTGCCTCCGTTTTTACGCCGTTGAGCACGATGTATTCGGGGAGAGCGTTTTCGTTTGCCGCATTGTCACCCTGAGAAGCGGCGCTTGCGGCGTCCTCGGCCGCTCTCGCAAGGTCGTCCTTGTCAATTCCGTTAACCGCTTCATTGCGCATAAAAACAGAGAGCGGAACTGTGTCCTTGGATATTTCCGGGGGAACGGTCGTTTCCTCGGAAGTCGTTTCGGGCGCGGTGTTTGCGAGCGCCTCGGCGGCTTTTTTGTCTCTTTGATATTTCACAAGGAAAAATGTGCCTGCCGCAACGGCAAGAGCGAGAATTATTACAAGTATTGAAACAAGGACTTTTTTCCCTTTGCCGGGAGTTTTTTCGGCTTCGGGCGCTGCTGCGGCTTCGCCGGAAATCTCTATGCCGACGGAGCTTTCCCCGGAGGCCTTTTCGCCGATAAGCTCTATAAGCTCCTCTGCGGCGTCTCTTATGAAGCTTTCATCCTTTTCATCGGGCTCGCGGTAGAGCTTTCTGACTATTGCGGAGCTTTCGCCTGCGACGGCAATGCATATGTAAGAACAGCCGTCCGTATTGCAAATATCCGAAATGCACGCGCCGAAATCCGCAGAGGCAAGCTCCTTTGCGGATTTTGCCATCTGTGCGGTGTAATCGGTGACATTGAAGTCGCCCTTGTCCTCGACATGCGGTGTAAATGTGAAGAACTCGAAAAAGTCGGGTGAAACAGAGCCGAAGGATTTTACATATTCGGAATTTTGATTGCCGTTCACCGCAACACGGCTGCCGCTCTCGCGAAGAATATTTACGGTTTTGGAAGTGATTTCCCCTACACTCTCGGGAAGCGCGGGAGGCGTCTGCGCGGCTTTTTCGGGAGCCGGTGCCTCTTGCCTTTTTGGCGGAACAGAGGGCTTTACTGTTGCGTTTTTCGGGGCGTAAGCTCCTCGCGGACAGCTATGGTCTCGCCGCTCGTGAGATACGGAATAACGCCGTTGCGAAGCACCGTGTCAAGGCGTGCATCGTCAAGAGGCAGATACATTATCTGTTGATGTCCCTTAGAAATGACAAAGCCGGAATTTACTCCGTCGCGGGTTAAAAACGGGACGGCACCCTTCGGCATCTGCGATTGAAGCAGCTTTTGCGACTCGGGAATTTCCGCGGCGCGTCCGAGTGCTTTTTTGACCGTCGAATTTTCCTCAATGTCAAGAGAGAGTGCCTTTGTAAGCAGCGTCTTTGTTCTGACATATATCTTCGGGTCAACGGCAATAACTATAAGCTCGGAGTCCGCGAGTGCTTTGCCGAGCGACGGGAACATCTCCTTGAGAGAAGAAAATCTCTTGAAGGACACGTCATCGTCGGTAAAGGCGTTAAGACTGCCGGAAATTTTGATTTGAAGCTTAGTAGCCGGAATGTCGTCACTCGAAATAAGTGAAAACAATTTCAAATTCATATCCTTGTCCATCCTTGTTTATAAATGTGTATTAAAAACCGATTATTCGGCGGGCTGCCATTTTTCCGCCGAAGCAAAGGGGTTCTTTTGACCTTTTTTATCATACCATACCTGCGGATAGCGCGGATTTTCGTTGACCGTGACGAGCGAAGTGTCTACATTTTCGCTTTCGCCGTCGCGCAGAAGTCTGCCGACAACCACAAGTCTTGCGTTTGAAAATTCGTAGCTGCAGGTGGATAGTGTAATAAGCTTATCCGTATAGTCTACGCTGACGCCTGTTGAATAAAGCTTTCTCTCGTCTATTGCCGCTATAAATGCGTCAAAGTTTTCCTTTGTCGGGAATTTGGGCGTGTTGTAGTAAAAGAGGTAGCCGTTATCCTGCTCGGGCGCGCTGCCTGCTATAAAGGCGGCATAGATTTTAAATTTATAGGTCTTAAACAGAGTGTCGTATTCTATAATCGGCGACTCCTTAAAGCCGTCGGGCTTCTTGTATTTGTCAAGCTCGGCAAATACAAGGCCGTCGCTCATGTGATGACCGTAAATTACAGTGTTCTGGCTGAGATATTTCGGGTCACAGCGGAAATCGAGGAACGGGCAGCCGTAACGGCTGTAATTGCCGTAGAAATCCTGCTTGAGGTACTCGTCGTTATCCTCGGCCTGCACAACCTGGACGTCGATTGCTGTATTCGGAACGCGAATCCAACCGACAAGGTCGTTGTTTATGGCATAGAGATAAGCGTATTTCGGCATCATACCCTGAGGCAGAGTGACGTTTGGATATTTGGCAAAAAATTCCGCCCACGCCTCTTCGTCGGTAAGGTTTGAATCTGCGTCGATAACCTGACCTTTAATGTTAGCGTTTTGCTTGTTGGCGCTGTTTTTCTGACCCATCAGCACGCCGAACCAAACAGCGCAGCCGATAAGCGTGAAAACAGAGACGTCCATTATTACCTTTCTGATTATCTCGGAAACCTTGTCATGCTTATTCGGGAAGAACGCCGCAAGACCGCTCTTGAACATCTCACCGAAGGTCTTGACGGGTTTCTCATCTTCTTCCGGTTTTTCTTCATTCTGCTCATCCTCGGGCTTTTCTTCCGGCTTTTCTTCCGGCTTTTTATCCTTGGAGGGGCGAACTATTGCGATGTTTTCTGCGGGAGCTTTTTCCTCCTCACGAGGCTTCTGATATTGATTTGTAATATCGATGAAGTGGTTATCGTCGCCGGAATATTTGTTTCTTCTCGACGTCTGCTCGGTTTCATTTTGAGAGTTGTCGTTTATGGCAGACAAAATATCATTGTAGATTCTGTCGGTGTTTTTGTCGATAACCTCATTTTTCTTTTCGCTTTCGTCTTTTGACTTCGCATTTAAGTTTTGCGGCTCCGCTTTTTCGATGCGAGACTGCTCTGTTTCGGCCGGCTGAGCGTTATTTGGCTCAGGCTGTGACTTATCCTTCGACTCGTCACCGAGGGCAGAGAGTAAATCGTTTATCTCGCTGTCTGGCTTTTCGTCCTTTGCGGTTTCGTGGTTTACCTTATTTTTAAGCTCTTCAAATGATAAAAGCTCGTTGTCGTTGTTTTTCTTGTCCTTGCTTTTGCTCATTTAAGCTCTCACTCCTTTCGGATACCATCTTTCGGCGTTTTTATATGGATTTGCTTTTTTATATTTGTCATACCATATCTGAGGATAGCGCGGATTTTCGTTTACCGTCGCAAGCGAGGTGTCAACCTCTTCGCTTTCACCGTCTCGTATGAGCCTTGCAACCAGTACGCAACGGGCGTTTGTCTCGCCGCGGCGCGTTGAAATATCCATATCGCGCGTGCAGGTCGAGAGGGTGAGTATTTTGTCGTCGGTATTTACGTCTATTCCCGTCGAATAGAGCGAGCGTGACGCAATCTCGTCAAAGTACTCCGCGTAGTTTTCGCCGCTCATAAACGGGTATATGTAATTGAAAACATAGCCGTTGTCGTCCTTTTCATCCGCGTTTGTCAAAAAGACAGCTATGACTTTCCATTTGTAATCGTGATAGATAGTGTTAAACTCAATTACGGGATTTTCTTTCCAAAATTCGATGTCCTTGTATTTTTCAACGTCCGAGAACATGGTGGAATCGAGGTAATTGTGACCGTAAATAATGGTGTTTGTGTCAAATTCGCCGTCGGTTATCGTGTTGCGGTAATCGACAAACGGAGTTCCGCGGCGCTCGTAGCTGCCGTAGAAGCTGCGCCTTAAATAGTAATTGTTGTCGGAGCCGTGCACAACGGGATGATTTACAGTTGTACCGGGAATTTTTATCCAGCCGACAAGATCGGGATTTACGGAATACGCCTTTTTGTATTTTTCCTGAATGCCGTCCGGAAAAACCGTGTCTCCGTAATCGTACTCGGGCACGTCAAACTGCGGATTTGCAAGGCTTGCTATTTCCGCCGCCTCTTTTTTGCTCTTTATTATATCAACGCCGTATTTCACACAGAAGGTTCCGGAGACTATCAAAACAATTATTGATATAAAGAGTATAAATTTGCTGCCCTTGCTCATCGGCTTCTTTTTTTGTTTCTTTTTGCCGCCTTTTTTCTGCGGAACGGTGTTTTCGGTGATGACATTATCGTCGTTCATCGTATTGCCTCCATTATCATTTCGAGAGCGGTATCCGCGCTGATGCTGCGGTTTTGCTCCCTGACGTCGCCGGTAAAATTGTTTAGAAGCTTTTTAACTATTGTGCTTTTACCGTCGGAAACGGCTATATAAACAAGGCCCACGGGCTTATTTGTATCGTCCGAAGACGGTCCCGCTATACCCGTAACGGCAACTGCTATATCGGCCTTTGTAAGAGACAAAACGCCCTTTACCATTTCACGCGCGGTTTCGCGGCTTACGGCGCCGTATTTTTTTAGGGTTTCCGGGGAAACGCCGAGCACATTTTCTTTGAAACGGTTTGAATAACAGACAACGCCGCCCTCGAATACCTCGGAGGAGCCGGATACGTCGGTAATGCGTTTTGAAATGAGTCCGCCGGTACAGCTCTCTGCCGTGGCAAGCTTAAGTTTTTTACTTTTGAGAAGTTCTACCGTCTGCTTTTCAATACTCATAATTTTTTCCTTTAAAATGTGATAAGCTCCTGCTTTACGCCCTCGACCGCACGGCTTATAAGCGCGTCGCTGTCAAGCGATAATTCGGCTTTTTCGATTTCTTCGGGCTTCGGGTGAAGACGCGGATGCTTCGGTGTAAATACCGTACAGCAATCCTCAAACGGTCTTATCGAAATATCAAATGTGTCTATCTTTCTTGAAATAACGACTATTTCGTTCTTATCCATACCTACAAGCGGGCGAAGCACCGGTAAGCGCGAAACGCTGTCGGTAGACATCATCGCCGTAAGAGTTTGGCTTGCCACCTGACCTACGCTCTCTCCCGTGACAATAGCCTCGCAGCCCTCTTTTTCGGCAAGGATATTTGATATGCGCATCATATAACGTCTCATAATGAGGGTGAAAAGCTCCTCGGGACATTTATCGCGTATGTTTTCCTGTATCTCGGTGAACGGCACGGTTATAAGCTTGATTGTGCCGCTGTACTTTGCTACTTTAGCGAGAAGGTCGTGAACCTTCATTTCGGACATGGGCGATGTGAACGGGGGAGAGGCGAAATGTACGGCGTTTAAAACAACTCCGCGTTTTGCCATCATCCAGCCTGCAACAGGGCTGTCGATTCCTCCCGAGATAAGAAGCGCCGCTTTGCCGCCTGTGCCGACGGGCATACCGCCTGCGCCCTTTTTCTGGTCGCCGTGAATGTAAGCCGCGTTTTCGCGGATTTCTATTACTATGGTTAAATCGGGATTTTTAACATCGACTCTGATGTGCGGAAAAGCGTTTAAAACCGCCTCGCCGACATCACAGCATATTTCCGGTGATTTTAAGGGGAAGGTCTTGTCTGCGCGTTTTGCCTCCACCTTAAAGGTTGAAGCGTTTTTAAGAGCCTCGCTTAAATACACGGGAGTCGTTTTGAGGATTACATCCATATCCTTTTCGACTGCGGCGGCGCGCTCATAGCCTGCAATGCCGAATATGCGTGAAATTTGATCCTCTGCCTCTTCCATATCAAAGCTTTCGTCAAAAGGCTCTACGGTTATTGTTGACTGTGAGCGGATGACCTTGAATTTTCCGAGCGACTGAAGACGCCTTTTGATATTTTTTGCGAGCGTTGACTCAAATGACGAGCGGTTAAGGCCCTTAAGCGCAAGCTCTCCGTTTTTTATAAGTATTATTTCTTTCATATTGCTGTTTCTTTATCCTTTGTGTTTTCTGAGTTTTTCGACAGCGATTTTTATGACATCGGCACAGCGGTCAATTTCATCAATCGAGGTGTCGTTTGAAAGGCTTATCCGTATGGCGGAATCTATTCTGTCGGGCGGAAGCCCCATGCTTTGCAGCACATTGCTCCTGTGCCCCTTGGAGCAAGCCGAGCCTGCCGAAATGTATACGCCGTTCATCGAAAAGAAGTTTACCGATACCTGAGACGGTATTTCGTCTATGGAAATATTGATAATGTACGGCAGGGCGTTTTCGGGGGAATTTATATGTACTCTGGGAATTTCTTTTATCCGCTCTCTCAGACGGAGATTGAGCTTTATTACATACTTAAGATTTTTTTCGACGCTTCCGCCGTTTTCAACAGCGGCGGCAAAGCCTGCTATCGCCGGCATACCCTGAGTTCCCGAGCACATATTGTTCTCCTGACCGCCGCCGAGAATATACGGGTTTATGCGTACGTTTTTATTTATATAAAGCGCTCCCACGCCCTTGGGACCGTGAACCTTGTGTGCACTGACGCTCATAAGGTCTATTCCGCAGCTTTTGGGACAGAGCGGAATTTTCATATAGCCCTGCACATCGTCAACGTGCAGAAGAGCGGGAGAATTTTTGCTCTTTATGATTTTTTTGAGATTTTCTGCGGGCATCACAGAGCCGACTTCGTTGTTGACGGCCATTACAGATACCAAAATCGTATTTTCGTCTATGGCGTTTTCGAAGTCCTTTAAGCTTATATTGCCGTCGCTTTGCGGCTGTACTCTCACTACCTCAAAGCCGCTTTCCTCGAGGCGTTCCATACATTTTTCAACGCTCGGATGCTCTAAAGCCGTAGTGACTATTTTCTTGCCGAGTCGCTTTTTTGCGCCGACTGCACCGAATATCGCTGTGTTGTTTGACACGGTGCCGCAGGGGGTGAAATATATTTCATCGGGGCTCGCTTTTAAGCTTGCGGCAATCGTACCGCGGCTTTTTTCGAGAAGCATATATGCGTCAACGCCTTTTTGATGAAGCGAAGACGGATTTCCGTAAAGCTCGGTCAGTGCGGAAATTTCTGCGTCCACAGCGGCCTTACAGGGCTTTGTGGTTGCGCTGTTGTCAAGATAACATTCCATTTTGACCGCTCCTTTAATTCAAACTTAATCAGTATATTATTATACACTATAAGGTGCGGTTTGGCAAATAAATAAGCGGCTTTTTTCAAGTATATTTATGTTTTTTTTGCTAAAAATATCGCAGAGGTGAAATTTATGGAAAAGAAGATGAAAAGACGCTCCTATGTGCGCGTTGTATCCTTTGTCGCAGCACTTGCGGCGGTGCTTGTCGCAGCGTCGATATGCGGCAATGTACGCGCGTCAAAATACAAAAGACAGATTACTTTGTCGCAGCAGCGAGCTCTTACAGAGCTTGACGGAAGACTGCGTGAAATAGGTACAAGCCTCAAAAAAGGGGTGTATTCAAGCACTCCGCCGATGCTGAGCGGTATGGCGTCGGAGCTGTCAAGAGAGACTCTTGCGGCAAAAAGCTCGCTTTCCGTGCTTCCGCTTGAAAATACAAATCTTGAAAACACATATAAATTTTTATCGCAGGTCGGCGATTTCACCGAGACCTTAAACCGCAAGGTTGCCTCAGGCGAAAGCATCTCAGACGAGGAACGTGAAAATCTCCGCTCCCTTATCACGTTTTGCGATGCGCTGTCGGGAGAGGTTTCAAATATACGCGCGGATATGTTCGACGGAAGCTTCAGCTTTTCACAAAAAAGCGGTGAGCTTGCCTTAACGGGTGAAAAGACGGAATATCTTGCAGGCGATATGGAGGACGCACAGCAGTCGCTGAGCGATTATCCCACGCTTATTTATGACGGCCCGTTTTCCGACCATATTATGTCGGCTCAGCCGAAAATGACGAGCGGAGCAAAAGAAATATCAAAGGAAAACGCCCTTGATGCGGCAGCTGCCTTTCTCGGCTGCGACAAAAAGGAGATATCGTTTTTAAGCGAAGAGTCGGGGAATGTGCCTGCATATTGTTTTTCACATAATAATAAGACGGTTGCTGTAACCAAAAACGGCGGATATGTTATATATATGCTCGACTCGTCCTTTGCGGGCGAAGCGAAGCTGAAAACAGCCGATGCGCTGAAAAAGGCTTCCGAATTTTTGGCGTCTCACGCTATGCCGATATGAAGGAGAGCTATTACAGCACGTCGGACGGGGTCTGCACCGTAAATTATGCCTACAAAAAGGACGGTGTTATTTATTATCCCGATCTCATAAAGGTAGGCGTAAATCTCGAAACAGGTGATATTGCGTCATTTGATGCAAAGGGCTATATTATGAATCATACCGAGCGCAATTTAAGCTCCGATATTTTGTCACAGGCGGAGGCTCAAAAATCCGTCAGCGGTCTTTTAACGGTGCTCGATTCAAAAAGAGCCGTAATTCCGACAAAGAGCAAGGGCGAAAAGGATTGCTGGGAATTTCATTGCACCGATAAGGACGGTAATGAGGTGCTCGTCTATATTGATACAAAAACGGGCTATGAGGACGATATACTTCTGCTTTTGTATTCCGACGGCGGAATCCTGACAAAATAATAAAAAGAAAAAATACGGAAATAATAATTTTGTCCGAAATGAGACAAAAGAAAGATTGTGGTGATAGATATGAAAAAGGCTGTTGCAGCTGTTTTGCTCGCCGTGCTTCTTGTTTGCGCCGTGTTCTCATCCTGCGGTAAAAAGGAGGACGGAGCCGTTACCGGAAACGGAAATACTACTCGCTCCGCCGCGCAAAATGCAGTTACAAACGCAGGCGACGCCGTAGGTGACGCAGTCACCGGCGCCGGAGATGTTGTCGGCGATGTTGTTACCGGAGCCGCCGATATAGCAGGCGACGTTATCACGGGTGCGGGCGACATAGTAAACGACGCGGTGACAGGTGCGGGCGAAGCCGCAAGCAAGGCTGCGTCGGACGCGGCAAGATAAAATTGACGAAGCCACGGTTAGCGCTAACCGTGGCTTCACTTTTTTATTTAAACCGGAGCGTTTGTGCTGCGGCAGCTTATCAGTTGCCGTAACCGTATGCGCTGAACGGATTGTACGAATTGCTGCGTGTTGTGGACTCCGTCTTTACGGAAGAGGAATCGCCCTTATCCTCAACGAGGGTTGCCTTTACTTCAAATTCATTGATGTTGTAATTGCTGTCTATTCTGCAAATCGTAAGCGTAAGCGTATCGCCCACGGCAGATTTATCGATAAGGTCCGGAAGATCGTCTGCGCTGTCAAGGTCCTTGCCGTTGACCTTGGTAATTAAGTCGCCCTGCTTTACGTCCTGAGACGCAAGGCTTGAATCGGACTGAACACTCTGAACTATCAAGGAACCTGCCGGGAGCTCCTTAAGGCTTACGATCATACTGTACATCTGACTTGAAGACGCCGGTGAATAGGTTATTCCGAGCTTAGGTCTGTTAGTAACATAGCCGTTTGCAACTATTTCGTCGTAAACTTCCTTTGCTGTAACGCTCGGTACGGAGAATGCCATTCCCTCGTAATCGGTGCTTGCTATTTTAGATGAGTTTATGCCTATTACCTGACCGTATTCATTGACGAGCGCGCCGCCGGAGTTGCCGGGGTTTATGGCTGCCGTGTGCTGAATACAAATCATCTCATAGCCTATCTGACTGTTTACGGGGCGAGAAATCGCGGATACTATACCGTTTGTGAACGAGCCTGCAAACGCCGTTCCGCCGGGATTGCCTATCGCGTAGACCGTCTCGCCTACGGAGAGCTTGTCGCTGTCGCCGAATTCCGCGGCTTTAAGACCCGTGGCCTTGATTTTTAAAACTCCGATGTCGGTTTTCGAGTCATATCCCACTACGGTAGCGTCGTACTGTGTTTCGTCGGATAGCTGAACTCTGACGGAGCCGCCGCCCGAAATTACGTGAGCGCAGGTCATAATATATGTGTACTGCTTACTGCTGTCCTCGCCGACTATTACGCCCGAGCCCTGACCCGATGCGGAGGAGGAACGACTGTCGGAGTATACGAGTATGCCGACGGAGCTGTCCTTTATCTTATCATAAACGCCTGCCGCGGTAAGACTGCCGCTCTTATCGGTAGAGGAAGCGGTGGGAGTTTCGTTTATCGTAACGGTTGAGCTGTCTGCGGAAGTTTTTTCGCTTGTCTGCTTTTTGGCACCGTCCTTATTGCTGAGAGAAACCGCAATGCCCGTAACACCGAGTGCCACACAAACCACAACTGCGATTATGAGGGCTATAACGCCGCCTTTTTTATGCTTTGACGGCTTATTGTCAACCGGCTTTTTCGGCGGTTGGCCTGAATTTCCGTAATAGACATAGCTGTTATTTCCGCTGTATGTCGAGCTCGGACGGTATGCGCCGTTTGAGCCGTAGTAGCCGTTGTTTCCGCTTGAATAGCCGTTATTGCTGCCGTTTGCATTTGAACTGCCGTTATTTGTGTTTCCGCCGCCGTTCGAGTAAGGGTAGCCGTTATTCGGCTGATAGCCGCCGTTATAAGGACTGCCGCTGTTCGCTCTTTGAGCGTCATTGCCGGCTTCGGGAGCACTTTGGAAATTACCCGTGCTTTCCGGGTTGCTTTGCTGCTCGTTTCCCGAAGGGGTGTTGTTATTGAAATCGTCCATAAAAAGATCTCCTTGATTTATCTGATGAAGACAAGAGCTTTTCTCTTATCGTTGTCATAATAATAACCGACGGTTATTACAGAACTGTTAACTCGATTTAAATAATCTGAATACTTTTACAGCTGCTTAGGCGGAAGATATTTCGGAATAGTAAACCAAAATTCGGTGTATTTACCCTCTTCACTGTTGCAGCCTATCGAACCGCCGTGCATTTCGACTATCGTTTTGCATATATAAAGACCGAGTCCCGCACCCTTGACGTCATAGCTGCGCGATTTATCCACCTTGTAGAAGCGCTCGAATATTTTTTCGCGCTCCTCCGAGGAAATCCCCGCACCCGTGTTTACTACCTTTATAAGCGTTGCGTTTTCGTCATCGTCTGCAAATACGCTTATGGTGCCGTTTTCCGTGAATTTGACCGCATTGTCCACAAGATTGTATATGACCTGATGTATCATATCCTCGTCGGCGGTAACCGTTACGGAATGAAGCCTGTCAAGCCCGGATATTTCAATGTGCTTGCGCTCTATTATCTGCTCGAACGACAGCAGCACGTTGAATATTTCCGCACTTATGTCAAACGCCTTCGGGTTCAGCTTTAATTCACCCGCTTCGATTTTGGACATATTCAGCATTGCCGTAACAAGCCTTGAAAGTCGCTTGGTCTCATCGGAAACAATGCTCAAATAGTGCTTTTGCTGGCTTTCGGGAATGGTGCCGTCAAGGATTCCGTCTATGAAGCCTCCTATGGTTGTCATAGGGGTTTTAAGCTCGTGCGAGACGTTTGCCACAAAGCTTCGCCGCGAGCTTTCAAGAAGCGACAGATCCGATGCCATCTTATTGAATGCGCGCACAAGCTCGGCGAGCTCGTCGTCACCCTTTACCTTGACTCTCGGGCCGAAATCGCCCTCTGCGTAAGCTTTTGTCGCCTCCGACATATCGTGGAGTGGTTTTATAAGAGAAGCGGTGAGGAAATATACCGCGATAAAGCCTACCGAGAAAGCCATAAGACAGGCAAAAATGAACATTTTAAGGATATTCATCGCATAGTTTGTGAAGCCCGCCGTCATAGGCGCCACGGCAAAAACAACTGCTGCGGTTTCTTCGCCGACCTTTACCGGCTCCGCCGCGACAAGCTGCTTTTTCATATAGACGCCGTTTAAGGTGGTCTTTGCAAAATAGTCGCCCTTTTTCGCCTCGTCGATTACCTCCTGAGGTATTGTGTAGCCGCCGTGTAGACTGCATCTGCCGTTGTTTGAGATACTGTAATTCTGTGTTATGACGTCCTTGCACAATATTATGTTGCCAGAGGTATCGGTTATGTAAATATCAGCCGAGATAGCGTCCGAAATCATCGAGAGGTTACTGCATATCATCGCTATCGAGCCGGAGGCATCGGTTTGAATTCTTGATGAGAGAACAGATGAGGTAGTGCTTGCTATGTTTTTTGCGTTAGAGGAGAGAAGCTGTTCTTTTTGACTTGACCAGTAATTCGAGAGGAACACGCCGAGCGTTACTCCCAAAAGCAAAAAGCAAATAAGCACCATTGCCACAAATACCGACAAAAACTTAGTAAAGAGCGATTGATGACTGAATTTGCGGTAGGTGCGGTGCAATACCGTTTTAAAACGCGCCTTTACGCTCTGCTGCATTCTTATCAGTCCTTAGTTTCAAATTTATAGCCTACGCTCCAAACGGTTTTCAATTCCCATTTGTCGGAAACGCCCTCAAGCTTTTCGCGCAGACGCTTTATGTGAACGTCTACCGTTCTTGAGTCGCCGTAGTAGTCAAACCCCCATACCTCGTCAAGAAGCTGGTCGCGCGTAAATACACGGTTGGGATTTGAGGCGAGATGATATATAAGCTCGAGCTCTTTCGGAGGAGTGTCTACGGATACTCCGTTGACCTTCATCTCGTAATTTGTAAGGTTTATCGAGAGCTTGTCGTAATTTACCTCTTTGACGTCGCTTGTGTCGGAAGCGGGAGCGGTGCGGCGAAGTACGGCTTTTATTCTTGCCACAACCTCTTTTGTGTCAAAGGGCTTTGTAACATAGTCGTCCGCGCCGAGCTCAAGACCCAGAACCTTGTCAAAGGTCTCGCCCTTGGCGGTGAGCATAATTATCGGCTTGTCCGAGAATTTTCTGATTTCACGGCATACCTGCCAGCCGTCAAGCTTCGGTATCATTATGTCGAGCAGCGTGAGGTCGGGATTTTCCTGCTTGAATGCATTTATTGCCGACACACCGTCGTTAACTATTTTTACGACGTAGCCCTCTTTTTCGAGATAGAGCCTTAAAAGCTCGCAGATATTGGTGTCGTCATCGACGACGAGTATTTTTTCGTTTGGCATAAAATACCACCCTTTCAAACCTCTTATAATCAGAAATTATAAAGTACATTTAAAAATAATATGTGAACAAATTCGTAAGAAATTTAAAATAAAAGGGACTATAAAAAACAAATTTCTTTACAGCCCGATTTTATGATTATTTAAGCGACGACAGAAGTCCGCCTTTTTTGATTATATCCTGTATGAACGGCGGAAACGGCTCTGCCCGGTAGCTTTTGCCCGTGGTGTTGTCGGTTATTACGCCGCTGTCAAAATCTACCGAAACCTCGTCGCCCTGCTCGATCTCGTCGCCTGCCTCCGGACATTCGAGAATCGGCAGACCTATGTTGAGCGCATTTCTGTAAAAAATTCTTGCGAAGTTTTTGGCGATTACGCAAGAAACGCCCGCCGCCTTTATGGCAAGCGGAGCATGCTCTCTTGAGGAGCCGCAGCCGAAGTTTACGCCGGCAACTATTATGTCGCCCTCTTTCACGTTATTTACAAATTCCTTGTCTATATCCTCCATACAATGAGCCGCAAGGTCCTTAGGGTCGGAGGAGTTGAGGTATCTTGCCGGAATTATGACGTCCGTATCCACATGGTCGCCGTATTTATGAACTTTGCCCTGTATCTTCATATAAATCGTTCCTTTCTTACCTGAGCTGCGAGGGTGAGCATATATAGCCCGTAACGGCACTTGCCGCCGCTACAAAGGGGCTCGCGAGATAAACCTCGCTCTCCGGGTGTCCCATTCGGCCTACAAAGTTGCGGTTTGTGGTGGAAACGGCTCTTTCACCCTTTGCGAGTATGCCCATATGACCGCCGAGACACGGTCCGCATGTCGGGGTTGATACAACCGCGCCCGCTTCTACAAATATTTCGGTAAGGCCCTCTTTAATGCACTGCAGATAAACCTTTTGTGTTGCCGGAATTACTATAACGCGAACGCCGTCCTTTACATTTCTGCCCTTTAAGACGGAGGCGGCAGCGCGCATATCCTCTATTCTTCCGTTTGTGCAGGAGCCTATAACTACCTGATCTATGTCGATTTTTTCAATTTCGTCAACGGCGTGAGTGTTTTCGGGAAGATGCGGAAAAGCAACCGTGGGTTTCAGATTATTTAAGTCTATCTCTATTGTCTCGTCATACTCGGCGTCCCCGTCTGCCTCGAATATACGAGGCTGTCTGTCGGTCCTGCCGCTTATGTATTCGAGCGTCTTGTCGTCTACCGGGAAAATTCCGTTTTTGGCGCCGCATTCTATTGCCATATTCGCTATGCAGAAGCGGTCGTCCATTGAGAGTGCGCCTACACCGTCGCCCGTGAATTCAAGCGAACGGTATCTTGCTCCGTCAACGCCTATTTTACCGATAAGGTGAAGTATTACGTCCTTGCCGCTGACAAATTCGGGCAAGGTGCCTCTGAGTACAACTTTGATTGCGGACGGAACCTTAAACCAAGCCTTGCCGGAGATCATACCGGCAGCCATATCGGTTGAGCCCACACCCGTAGAGAACGCGCCGAGTGCGCCGTATGTGCAGGTGTGTGAGTCGGCGCCTATAACGGCGTCGCCGGAAATAACGAGACCGCTCTCGGGAAGAAGCGCGTGCTCTATACCCATTTTTCCCACGTCAAAGAAATTTTTGATTCCCTTTTCCTTTGCGAAAAGACGAACCTGTTTGACATTTTCGGCGGATTTAATATCCTTGTTGGGGGTAAAATGGTCCATAACAAGTGCTATTTTGTCCGTTGAAAATACGTCCTTAAAGCCCTTTTTTGCCATCTCGTTTATGGCAACGGGCGAGGTTACGTCGTTGCCGAGCACGAGGTCGAGCTTTGCCTCTATGAGCTGACCTGCCGTAACCGACTGAAGGCCGGCGTGCGCCGCGAGTATTTTTTGGGTCATTGTCATTGACATTCTGTTATTCCTCGATTCCTTTTATGTTTGTATCGCCGCTCTCAAGCGCGGTAAGACCGGAGCGTGAAAGCTCGATTATTCCGTGCTTTGTCATTTTGCCTATGAATTTGTCGATGAGCGACGGCAGACCCGTAAGCTCGGCAGTTATTGTTGTGTGGCCTATATCCTTTACCTTTGCGCCGAAGCCGTTGATTGTTTTAAGCACGGCTGTGCGCTGGCTGTTTGTGGCGTGAACCTTTATGAGCAAGAGCTCGGAGGATACAAGGCGCGATTCATTGAGCTTTACCACCTTTATTACGTCCTCAAGCTTTGAGAGCTGACGCTCAACCTGCAAAAATTTGTGCGGCTCAACGTCGGATACTATTGTTATTCTTGAATATACGGGATTTTCCGTTTCGGCTACGGTAAGGCTTATTACGTTGTAGCCGCGTCTCGCAAAAAGACTTGCAACGCGCAAAAGCACGCCCGTGCGGTTATATACGAGAGCCGAGAGGAATATTCTCTCAAGACTGTTTGTATTATTTCCTTCTGCCATTTTTGTTTTCCTTTCCTTTGCGGCTTATTCTGCCGAAAAACGATACACCGTGTCAGATACGAACGGATGGTTTTCGTCAAACAGATTTTGTATGAAATCGGGGTTGTTTAAAGCGTTCGGGTAGTACTGCGTTTCAAGGCAGAAACCGGAGCGGTGAGTGAGGGGCAACTTGCCTTTACCGATTTGCGAGCCGTCCATATAGTTGCCTATGTAAAACTGGACTCCGGGAAGGTCGGTATAGCACGTCATTTTCCTGCCGCTTTCGGGGTCGTAAACCATTGCGAATTCGCGCAGAGCACCCGTGTAATTTTCGAGGCAGAAGTTGTGGTCGTAGCCCCTGCCTATTATAAGCTGCTCGTCGGGAGACGATACGTCTCTGCCTATCTTTTTCGGTATTCTGAAGTCAAACGGTGTGTTTTCAACGCTTCTGATTTCGCCTGTCGGGATGCTGTCTTCGTTCATCGGCGTAAAGTATTTTGCAAAAATCTGCATTTCGTGAGAGAGAATGTTGCCGGAAGCGTATCCGCCGAGGTTAAAGTATGAGTGGTTTGTGACGTTTATCGGAGTCTTGCCGTCGGGTCTGCAGTCATAGTGAATTTTGACCTCGTTTTTGTCGGTAAACGTGAATGTGACTTCATTTTGAAGGTTTGACGGGAAGCCCTCGTTGCCGTCGGCGCTGAAATATGAGAATTTAACGCTGTTGTCGCCGAGTATTTCATAATTCCAAACGGCGTTTTCGTATTCGTGATTACCGTGAAGGGTGAATTTACCGTCGATGTTTTTTGTTATCAGGTAATTTTTGCCGTCTATGGTAATACCGTTTCCGGAAATTCGGTTTGCGACTCTTCCGACGGTGCGACCCTGCGAATCCGTACAGCTCAGCTGACCCTCCATGGTGTCAAAGCCGACAAGCACATCGGCAAAGTCTCCGTTTCTGTCGGGAACCGATATTTTATTGAGCGTAGCGCCGTAATTCAGCAGTTCGATTTCGGCTCCGCTTTCGTTTTTTATTGTGAATGAAAAGACTTCTTTTCCGTCGGCGGTTTTGCCGTAGAGAGATTTGGTCATTTTCAAAGCTACCACCCCATTTTTAGCATTTTAATAAGTATAATATCCGTGCGCGCCGTTGTCAAGAAAGACGAAAAAACTTGCAAGAGCGAAAATAATGCTGACCGGAAAACAAAAGTATTTTTATTGACTTTTCGGCGTTTTAAATGTATTCTTAACATATATTATGTATTTGAAGGGAGTGTGCCGATTGGAGCAATTTTTAACTCAGTTTGAATTCCTGTCGCGATATGCTTTGGCTTTTCTTGCGCTTATAATACTTCTCCGGTGCATTTTTTCCCTTTTCAGGCTCAGACCGCGCCGCGAGATTATGGCAACGCTGATAAATCTTGCCGACGACAGCGAAATCGAGATACGAAATTGGGAAACCTCGATAGGCCGTTCGCGCTCGTGCGATATATCGCTCAGAAAGTACGGCACGGTATCACGTTTTCACGCCGTTCTGGCTCTCAGAAAAGACGGCTGGTATGTCTTTGATACCGAATCGAAGACAGGAGTTTACGTAAACGGCGAGCAGATAAAAAAATCAGCCAAGATAATCGACGGCGACACCGTCTCGTTCGGAAATGCGGTTATGAAGTTCACCTCAAACGGCTACGGCGTTGAGAGTGAGGAGGCTGAGGACGGTAAAAAGGTTGACTTCACAAACGCCACAAGGCTTGTAAATCTTGCCGACAACAGCGCGTTCTATTTAAACGGCACGTGCCTTATAGGGCGTGACAGAACCTGTAATATATGCCTGCCGATGCAAAGCGTCTCGGGCGAGCACGCCGAGGTCTATCCCGCAAAGGACGGCTGGTATGTTGCGGACCTCAATTCCAAAAACGGCACGCTTTTAAACGGCGAAGAGGTTTTCGGTGCATTCCCGCTGTATGACGGCGACATTATTTCGATAGGCGATTACAGCTTCCTTTTCCGCGAATAAAGCGGAGAAGAGGCCATATTCAAAGAAACGGAGGACGCATCTTTGGCTCAGGAAAATGCTCGTAAAAAGCAAAAAAAGACGAGAACCAAAAAATACAGAAAGCCTGTAAACTGGCTGATTCTGCTTATAATTATGACTGTTTTTCAGCTCGTTTGCGCCGCTCAGATAAATATGAACAGTCCCGACATACCGCTGACTACATTATATATTGTATTCGGTGCATATATAGCTATCGAATGGGCGTATTTTATATTTTTCGGCGGATTTTTACACCGCAAGAGCTTTGAAATAGAGCTTATAGCGTTTTTTCTTACCGGAATAGGCCTTACACTCACCACAAGCGTGTATCCCGACAAAGCGTTTGTTCAGCTTGCGGCGGTGATTATGGGTATTGCGGTATTTATAGTTATGCTTTGGGTGCTCAGCGATATAGAAAGAGTCGTAAAGCTGCGTATGCCGGTGGCGATAGCTTCCGTTATCGTACTTGTTGCCACAAGGCTTTTGGCGCACAATATAAACGGTGCATACAACTGGATAAGAATAGGCGGCGTTTCAATACAGCCGTCGGAAATAGTGAAGATAGGCTTTGTCTTTGTAGGTGCGGCTACGCTCGAATACCTGCAATCAACGAGAAGCCTTACAAAATATCTTGTGTTTGCGCTTTCCTGTATAGGCTGTCTGTTCCTTATGAAGGATTTCGGTACGGCGCTTATATTCTTCTTTACATTCTTAATAATGGCATTCCTGCGCTCGGGAGATATAAAGACAATATTTCTTGTGTGCGCGGCAGCTCTCGGCGGCGGCGGTCTTGTGCTTACGTTTAAGCCGTATGTCGCAAAACGCTTTGAAACATATCGCCATGTTTGGGAGTATGCAAACGACCGCGGCTATCAGCAGGCGAGACTTCTCATATATTCCGTCAGCGGCGGACTTTTCGGACTCGGAATAGGAAACGGCAAGCTGAGAGATGTATACGCAGCCACAGAGGACTTGGCGTTCGGAATGGTATGTGAGGAATTCGGAATTATTATCGCATTTGCTGTGCTTTTGACCTTTGTCGCCCTCGTGGTTTACAGTATACGCTATGCTGTGGCGGCTCGATCGTCTTTTTACGCTATTGCTGCGTGCGCTGCGTCGGGCCTTCTTCTTTTCCAGGCGGCTCTGCACGTGTTCGGTGTTACCGATCTTCTTCCGTGGACGGGCGTTACGCTGCCGTTTATCAGCCGAGGCGGCTCGAGTATGATGTGCTGCTGGGGACTTGTGGCATTTATAAAGGCCATTGATGTCAAGACGTACAAACGGTACGATAAGGTAGCGGTGGCAAAGTCTTAAATTAAATCTGCCGAAAGGGAGTGTGAAACAATGAAAACCATGTCAAAAAGAGCCTGGGTGCTCTATGTGTTTATAGCAGCATTTTTAGCAGGGCTCATTGTGTTGTTTTACACATTTTACACGAACGCCGATTCGTGGGCTATGAAAAAGGCAAACAGGCACCTGTATTCATCAGGTACGCTGTCGGTTGCGGGCAGCATTAAGGATGAAACCGGAGCGGTGCTTGCGGAAACAAAGGACGGTAAGCGCGTTTATAACAGCGACAAAACCGTAAGAACCGCAACCATGCACACGGTAGGCGACTCTGAGGGCTATATAGCGACGGGCGTTCAGACATCGTATAAGGACGTCATAACCGGATATAATTTCGTTGACGGTATATACAACCTGAAAAAATACGGTAAGGGCAACGACGTAAATCTCACAATAAATGCGCAGCTCTGTGCGGCGGCATACAGCGCCCTCGGAAGCAACAAAGGCACGGTCGGCGTTTACAATTACAAAACCGGTCAGCTTTTATGCGTTGTATCAAGCCCGTCTTATGATATTGCAAACAAGCCCGTCTCAAGTATAAATAACGATAAGACAGGTGCCTACGAGGGTGTTTATTTAAACAGGTTTTTCTCCGGCGTTTATACTCCCGGCTCGACATTTAAAATGATAACCTCGATTTGTGCCATTGAAAATTTGCCGGATATAGATTCGCAAAAATTCAAATGCACGGGCGAATACAAGGTCGGCGGCAGCTCGGTTAAGTGCCTCGGGGTTCACGGAACCGTGAATTTCGAAAAGGCTCTCAATGTGTCCTGTAACAGCGCATTTGCGCAGATTGCGATAGAACTCGGACCCGATAAACTTATGGCCACGGCAAAGGAGCTGGGGCTCGGCAATCAGATGTATGTAGGCAATATAAGGCTCGCAAAAAGTTCGTTCAACGTGACCGGCGCGTCGGACCTCGACGTGGGCTGGGCAGGTATAGGTCAGTACACCACTCGCATAAATCCGTGCCAGATGTTAACTATTGCAGGCGCGGTGGCTAACGGCGGCTCCTCAGTGCCGCCATATCTTGTCGGCAAAATAACCTCGCAGACCGGAAAAACGATTTATGAAGCAAAGCCCGGCACGGCAACTCAGCTTATTTCCTCGGATACCGCATCAAAGATGAACGATATGCTTCGCTCAAATGTCAAAAATTATTACAGCGACGGTAAGTTCCCCAACCTTAAAATGTGCGGTAAGACCGGAACGGCGGAAGTAAGCTCGGAAGCCGGCGGTGCAAAGCCTCACGCTTGGTTTGTCGGATATTCACAGCGCGAGGATCTCCCGCTTGCGATAGTGGTTGTTGTCGAAAACGGCGGCGGAGGCTCATCTGTGGCAATTCCCGTTGCCAATAAGACTATGCAAAAGGCTCTTTCCTTATATGCAAAATAAAAATTTTTCCGCATACGACAGCAAAGCTCGTGTGCGGAATTTTTAAAGGTGATAAAATGAAATTTTACTTTCCGGAAAACTACGGCGCTCTCGGCGACGGAAAAAACGACGATTCACGCGCTTTACAGTCCGCTATTGACGAGGCCGAAAAAAACGGCGGCGGAACGGTTGTGCTTGAGAGCGGAAAAACGTATTATTCAAGCTCGGTCATAATGAAGAAAAACGTTGAGTTGCATTTGCAAAAGGGCTCGGTTTTAAAGGCAACCTCAGACATAAACGGATACTTTCGTCCCTGCGATTTTATAAACGACGAGACAAATACCCTTATAGGCAATCCCGTTACGGGTAAGCCGTCGTTTGCCTTTATATATGCGTATAAGGCGGACAATGCCGCAATAACCGGAGGCGGAAAAATCGACGCAAACGGTCACAGCTTTGTAAAGAGAAAAGACAAATACTATGTCACCGGCGACTTTTATCCGCGTCCCACGGTTATGTATTTTGAGGCTTGCAACCATATTGTGTTTGAGGATTTCACTGTGGTCGATGCACCGTTTTGGACGCTTCATCCGGCAGGCTGCGACGATGTTTTAATATCAAAAATTCACATATTAAACGACCTCGATGTTGCAAATTCGGACGGCATAGATCCCGACCACTGCAGCAACGTGCGTATTTGCGACTGCCACGTAGAGTGCGCCGACGACTGCATCTGCCTTAAAACTTCAAAAGGCAATTCCGAATACGGACCGTGCGAAAACATACTGATAACGGGCTGCACGCTGATTTCAACCTCGGCAGCGATAAAAATAGGCACGGAGGGCGTCGGCGATTTCAGAAACATAATAGTTTCAAACTGTGTCATTTCGCGCAGCAACCGCGGTCTTTCAATTCAGATACGCGACGGCGGCAATGTCGAAAATGTCAAATATTCCGATATTATAATAGGTACGCGCCGCTTTTGCCCCGATTGGTGGGGGACTGCCGAACCGATAGTCATAACCGCGTTTGACCGCGACGAAAACACAAGGGCAGGCCATATCAAAAACATCTCTTACCGCAACATAACCTGCGTCGGCGAAAACGGAGTTATGATATGCGGCACGGCGGAAAACAAAATTGAAAACGTAGTTTTCTCGGATGTTGACGTAACCCTCTCAAAAACGTCAAAGTGGGACTGCGGTCTTTACGATATGCGCCCGGGGCTTAGTAAAGAGGTCGAAAAGCATAAAAATGCCGGTTTTTATCTTCGCTTTGCCGATAACGTTACGCTTCGCAACACAAGCGTGAAGTGGGGAAATGTCTGCCCCGAATATTCGGCTGCTCTCGAAGAGGAAAGCTGTGTCGGCACCGTACTTGAAAATTTCACGGGTGATAACGCCTGAAGGCTTTGAGAATGCGGCTGCTCGTTCGAGCGTGAAATTTCCTTTCAAACGGCTTCTTGTATGTACGTTTATACGCATTTTGCTTAAAAATATTTGACACAGCGCGTATAAAATGGTATAATTCAACAATGGAGTTAAGCTATCGCCTGCTTCGGCAAGCGAGAATCGAAAGGGAGTATACTGTAATGAAAAAGGCGTTAAATAAAAAAGTGCTTTCCGTACTGATTGCGGCTGTCATTTTACTTGTTACCGCATTTCCCGTGCTTGCGGTGGATCCGTTTAAGCTCACTTCTTCGGCTGAAGCAAAGGATTCGGTCGTCACCGTAAAAATTTACCTTCCGCAAAATACGGAACTCGGGACGCTTTCGTTTACACTTAAATACGATACAAAATTGCTCACGTATGTTTCCGCCGAGTATTCGAGCGGAGACGTCAGCGCCACAAATTCAAGCACGGCAGGCGAGGTTAAAATAAACGCCGTTTGGAAAAACACCGCGCCGCTCGGTGGCGAGGTTGCCGCCATAACCTTTAAGGTGAACGACGGAGCGACCGGCAAAACCGACTTCCCGATAAATGTCGATTTCTCAACCGATGCCAATAATCAGCACATTGATTTGTCGGCCGTAAGCTCTTCGATTGACTTATCCGAAGCAGCTCCGATGCCGGCGGCAACCGATGAAACCGTCTCATCGGAGGGCAAAACGGTAAAGGCCGGAAAAATTCCTAAGACCTCGGGTAAGTATGCTGCGATAGGTTCGGCGGCTGCTGTTTTGTGCGTTGCCGCGGCGGCTGTTGCGATTACGGTAAAACGCAAAAGAAAATAAAAAACAATGCTGAAAGCGGAGCTGTGGCAATGTGCTTACAGCTCCTTTTTGTGTGACTTGATATGTGCCCGAAAATACACTTAAAATTCCGCTTTTCGTTGACATAATGCACTGTGTAATATATAATACCTAATGTATGTTTAATAAGTTGCCCGTTTAGCATTTTTTATATTCGGGCACGTAATTTTTAAGGAGGAAACTCTAATGGTAAAAGCAATTGTCGGCGCCAACTGGGGCGACGAGGGCAAAGGTAAAATTACGGATATGTTTGCGAGTGAAGCAGACATAGTTGTTCGTTTTCAGGGCGGTGCAAATGCAGGGCACACCATTATAAACGAACACGGCAGATTTGCATTGCATCTTATGCCCAGCGGTGTTTGCTACGACAATGTTACCTGTGTCATCGGAAACGGCGTCGCTCTTGATATAGACAAGTTCTGCTCGGAACTTGAGGATGTGAAAAAGGCAGGTGTAAATCCAAAGCTTCTCGTGTCAGACCGTGCTCAGATACTTATGCCGTATCATATTCTTCTCGATACCTATGAAGAGGAGAGACTCGGCAAAAACGCGTTCGGCTCCACAAAGAGCGGTATCGCTCCGTTCTTCAGCGACAAGTACGCAAAAATAGGCATCCAGTGCAACGAGCTGTTTGACGACGAAGTGTTAAAGGCAAAGCTTCACAACATAGTGACTCTCAAAAATCTCATTCTTGAGCACGTTTATCATAAGCCGCTGCTTGACGAGGACGAGCTTTACAACACCTGTATGGAATACAAGAAAAAGATAACTCCGTACATCTGCGATACGCATGCATTTATACGCGACGCCTTAAAGCAGGGCAAAAACATCCTCCTCGAGGGTCAGCTCGGCACGCTTAAGGATCCCGATTTCGGTATATATCCCATGGTTACGTCGTCCTCGACTTTGGCAGGCTACGGTTCTGTCGGCGCGGGAATTCCCCCGTATCTCATAAGTGAAGTAGTAGCCGTTACCAAGGCATATTCTTCAGCGGTAGGTGCAGGTGAATTTGTTTCGGAAATTCTTGATGAGGACGAGGCACAGGCTCTCAGAATTCACGGCGGCGATAAAGGCGAATTCGGTGCTACCACCGGTAGACCGAGAAGAGTCGGTTGGTTTGATTGCGTTGCGACACGTTACGGCGTTGAGTGCCAGGCGCCACAAAGATTGCCATGACCGCTCTTGACTGTCTTTCGTATCTTGACGAAATCAAGGTTTGCACAGCTTATAAAATAGGTGATGACATCACAAAGGATTTCCCGAACACCTCGCTTCTTAAAAAGGCAAAGCCGGTATTTACCACATTAAAGGGTTGGCATTGCAATATAAAGGGCATTCGCAATTTCTCGGAGCTTCCGCGTGAGGCACAGGAATATGTCGAATTCATTGAAAAGGAACTCGGCCACAAGATAAATATGGTATCTAACGGACCTGAGAGGGAAGCTATAATTTACAGATAATTAAGAGGATATTTATGGAGAAAATACTTGTACTCGATTTCGGCGGTCAGTATAATCAGCTGATTGCGCGGCGTGTACGCGACAACAATGTCTATGCGGAAATACTGCCGTATACCGCACCGCTCAGCGAAATCAAAGAGGGCAATTACAAAGGTATTATTTTTACCGGCGGACCTAACTCCGTGTTTGATATGAGTTCGCCGCACTACACAAAAGAGATTTTGGAGCTCGGAATACCCGTGCTCGGCATATGCTACGGCTGTCAGCTTATTTCGTGGATGGTCGGCGGCAATGTTGAGACTGCGGAACAGTCCGAATACGGCAAAATCGACCTTACGGTTACAAAAAAACAGTCTGAAATTTTTGCCGACGTTGATGAAACGAGCGTAGTTTGGATGAGCCATACGGACAGAGTTAAAGTGATGCCGTCAGGTTTTGAAATAACCGCAAAAACGGAAGCCTGCCCGATAGCAGCTTATGAAAACGAAGAAAAGAAAATATACGGCGTGCAGTTCCACCCCGAGGTAACTCACACGCAGTTCGGATTTAAAATTCTTCACAATTTTCTGTATAATGTTTGCGGCTGTCACGGCGACTGGAAGATGGATAGCTTTATTGACGATACCGTAAAGAGCCTTCGCGAAAAAATCGGAGACAAAAAGGTTATTCTCGGCCTTTCGGGCGGTGTCGATTCCTCGGTCGCGGCGGGACTTCTCTCTCGCGCCGTCGGCAAACAGCTCACCTGCGTTTTTGTTGACCAGGGACTTATGCGTAAGAACGAGGGCGATTTCGTCGAAAAGACATTTACTTCGCTGTTCGATATGAATTTCGTGCGCGTAAACTGTCAGGACCATTTTATAAATGCTCTTAAAGGAGTATCCGACCCGGAGCAGAAGAGAAAAATCATAGGCACGGAATTTTACAAGGTGTTCTGGGATGAGATAAGAAAACAGGCCGAGAAGGGATTTTTTGCACAGGGCACCATATACCCCGACTGCATAGAGTCCGGCAAGGGCGATGCCGATAAAATCAAGACGCATCACAATAAGGTCAAAATGCCCGACGACGTTGAATTCATCGACGTTATTGAGCCTCTTTCAAGCCTGTTTAAGGATGAGGTCAGAGCAGTAGGCGAAAAGCTCGGAATTCCGCACGAGCTTGTTTGGCGTCAGCCGTTCCCGGGACCCGGTCTCGGTGTCAGAATTATCGGCGAGATAACAAAGGAAAAGATTGAAGTTCTCCAAAATGCCGATTGGGTGCTGCGCGATGAAATGGCGAAGAACGGTTATGAAAAAAACCTCGCACAGTTCTTCTGTGTGCTTCCGGGAGTCAATACGGTAGGCGTTATGGGCGATCACCGCACATACGATAACCTTGTGGCAATACGCGCAGTAACAACCGATGACTTTATGACAGCCGATTGGGCGAAGATACCGTACGATATTCTCGCCAAGGTTTCAAATCGTATCACAAACGAGGTAAAACACGTAAACCGCGTAGTTTACGATATAACCTCCAAACCCCCCGGCACCGTCGAGTGGGAATAGTTTCCTTTGGTTTAGATGTGCCGAAAAACCCGGTATTTATGCGGGTTTCGGGACTTGGAACTTTTCGGGTAACCGTTTTTGCAACACTTTTGCAACACTTTTTTTCAAAAACGTGTTTTCGGGCAGATGAAATAGTCCCCCCTTGGTTTGCAACTAAACCTCCAAAATCGCATAATTTTTAAGGCTTTTGCCCTGCTTTGGGCAGAAGCCTTTTTTGTATTTAACAGATGTTTTGCTTTGAAATGGTATTGCTATTATTCGAGATTTAGAATATAATATTGTACAAGTAAAAGCGCGAAATACATGGGAGATTTTTATGGAATATATGTCTGCAAGAGAAGCCGCCGATAAATGGGGTATTTCACAAAGAAGAGTGGCAGTTTTGTGCTCTGAACAAAGAATTAAAGATGCGACTATGGTCGGTAATATGTGGATTATTCCTTCTTCCGCAGAAAAGCCCATAGATGCAAGAAGCACTCGATATAATCGAACCGAAGAAAAAGCAGTTAAACCTTTTTTGAAATGGGCAGGCGGCAAAGGTCAGCTTATTAAAGAAATTGAGCACTACTATCCTTTTGAAACCGGCGAAATAACCAAGTATGCCGAGCCGTTTGTCGGCGGTGGTGCAGTTTTGTTTGATATTCTCAGCAGATATAATTTGAAAGAGGTTTATATCAGTGACATTAACGCAGAACTTATCAATACTTACCGAATTATTCGTGATGATGTAGATGATTTGATTAAAATGCTTCACGCTATGCAGAACGACTTTATTCCGTTAGATACAGACAATCGCAAGGCATATTATATGCAAAAACGTGAGCGTTTTAACGACTTGAAAGTAAATGGCAATGAAAATATAAATATCGAAAAAGCGGCATTAATGATTTTCCTTAACAAGACTTGTTTCAACGGTCTGTTCCGTGTAAATAAAAAGGGGTTATTCAACGTTCCTATGGGAGCATACAAAAATCCGATGATTTGTGATGAAAAAAATCTCAGAGCAGTATCGAATAAGTTGCAGAGAGTTACCATTGTATGTGGAGATTACAGAAAGTCAGCAGACTTTATTGATGAAAACACCTTTGTTTATTTTGATCCGCCATACAGACCTATTACAGATACAGCGAGTTTTACCGCATATACAGAGAATTTGTTTAATGATGACGCACAGATTGAGCTTGCACAATTTGTTGATGACATGGATAAAAAGGGTGCAAAAATTGTAATTAGTAATTCCGATCCAAAGAACTCAAATGCAGACGATGATTTCTTTGATAATATCTATTTTGCACATAGAATTAAGCGAGTTGAAGCAACTCGAATGATTAACTGTAATAGTGAAGCAAGAGGAAAAATTAAGGAATTGCTTATTAGTAATTTTTAAGGAGATTAGAAATGAATAATAGAAACTTTAGCGAATGGTTATTAGGTTTTCGTGATAGTATTGCTGACTATGGTTATTACATAGATTTTGAAAAAGTTCACAGGAATGTCGATAATATTAAAGTTGAACTTAATATTTTAAATTCACTTATTGGTTCTAAGAATATTGAAGAAGATTTTGAAAAACTTATAGGAAAATATCCGGAAACTTTGAAATGCATACCTCTGCTTTTGGCAGTTAGGTCAAATGAAATATATGCGATTGATGGTGATGGAGACTATACATATAATTTTAAGAATCCTAATCTTTCGGTCGAGCAATATAAGGTATTTATGCGTAAAACCGGGCTTTTTGATTTAATAGAAAATCATATAGTCAACAATTTGGTGGACTATGCAACGGGTGTTGAAACAGGTCTTGACTCCAACGGTCGTAAAAATCGTGGCGGTCATTTGATGGAAAACTTAGTTGAAAGTTTTATCCAAAAAGCAGGTTTTCTCAAAGATGAGTCATATTTCAAAGAAATGTATATTCATCAGATTACCGACAAATGGGACATAGATCTTTCGGCTATTTCCAATCAAGGCAAAATGGAAAAGCGTTTCGATTTCGTTGTCAAAACGCCCACTATGATTTATGGCATTGAAACGAACTTCTACGGCAGCGGCGGAAGTAAATTAAACGAAACAGCACGCAGTTACAAAACACTCGCTCTCGAAACCGATACAATCGACGGTTTTACTTTTGTATGGTTTACCGACGGAAAAGGTTGGACGAGTGCTCGCCATAATCTTGAAGAAACCTTTGATGTTATGGAACACGTTTACAATATCAACGATATGGAAAATGGAATTATAGACGCCATTATGAAATGAGGATATATATGCAAATTAGTTCAAATATTTCCAATGAGGAAATAAAAGGCTTACAGAAAAGTTTTTATGAATATTTTGAAACTGGATATGCGTTTGAAGATTTTTTGAAAGAATATCTTCTTAAAATGGGTCTTGATGAAGTAGAGGTAACACAGCGTTCAAGAGACGGCGGAATCGATTTAACAGCTATTCGCAAAGGTGTTGGGGATTTCAGTGAAATCGATATTACACACTACTACATACAAGCGAAAAGACATGCTTTAAAAAATAAAATCGCTGTAAAATCAGTAAGGGAATTAAAAGGAACAATACCTTTCGGCTATAAAGGAATGCTTATTACAACATCAGATTTCACAGGAGACGCTGTAAAAGAATCTTCAAATGATCCCTCTAAACCAGTGGTCTTAATAAATGGAAAGTCTTTGATTACAAGCTGCATTGATAATCAAATTGGTTTTATTTTTAAGCCTATTTTTAGCAGTGAGCAAATGGATCTTTTTGTTAAGAAACGCAAATCTGATGCGTCAGCACAAATAAATGTAAAAAACAATATTGTTAATGATTATATAGAAAAAACAATTACAGCTAATGATATACGTGCAAGAATTGTTTCTGTACCTTCTTCTGTGATGAAACAATTTGATATTGCTTTGAAAAGTGTTAGTGTGATAGTTAATGATAAGGATAAATACTTTTTCAACATAAATAAAGGAAGAAATTATTTTGGCGGTGTAACTGCATTTTTGAGAGATTATAATATGATTTCTGATGAGGGGGTTATAACGCCTAAACAAAGTAAGTGGAAATATGATGCAGATAATAAAATAGTCAAAATATACATTGAGGAACAGCAATGAATAAAAAGAAAATAACAAAATGGGAGCCTGATGATTTCGAGTTGGAAATGACGACGCATTGGTCTTTTCCAAAGCGTGGAGATTGGGCAACTCACGATGCAAAATGGCGAGGAAATTGGTCGCCCTATATTCCACGAAATATTATATTAAGATATTCAAAAGAGGGCAATGTCGTTCTTGACCAATTTGCAGGCGGTGGAACAACTCTCGTTGAAGCAAAGCTTTTGAACCGTGATATTATCGGCGTTGATGTCAATGATGTTGCACTCGACAGATGTAAAGAAAAAGTGAATTTTGAACACGAAGGTGCAAACGGAAAAGTTTATATCCGTAAGGGCGATGCAAGAAATTTAGATTTTCTTTCGGATGAAAGTATTGACCTGATTTGCACACATCCGCCATATGCCGATATTATTAAATATAGCGATGGCATTGACGGAGATTTGTCGCAACTCAAAGTGAAAGATTTTCTTGAAGAAATGAAAAAGGTAGCTGCGGAAAGCTACCGTGTTCTGAAAAAAGATAAATTTTGTGCCATACTTATGGGCGATACAAGACAAAAGGGTTGTATGATCCCAATGTCTTTTGATGTTATGAAAATTTTCCGAGATGCCGGATTTACTCTTAAAGAGTTGATTATTAAAGAACAACATAACTGCAAAGCAACGGGATATTGGAAAACAAATAGTGTAAAATATAATTTTTTACTGATTGCACACGAGTATTTGTTTGTGTTTAGAAAATAAAAATTTACACTAAACCTCGCTCATTAAGTCCTTCAAAAAGCATTCTTCGTCCAGAGTAATTCCAGTAAGCACAATCTTGCTCCATAAACAACCATTTAATAGCCAACAGAATTATTTGGATAGGATGTTCTGTTCCTTCATGATCACAAAAGTATGCATTGATTTGAGACAAATCAGCATCAACGCAGTTGTAAATTTCTACAATTGCATTTCTTACTGTATTATACTCTTCAGGGTATGTGTTTAAGCAATATGTCAAAGCGTTAAAGATATCCTGATGACTGGGATTGCTGTATCGTCTGTTCTTTTTGAAATACATGCCTTTTACATTAACCGTAAAGTCAAATCCCTTATTCAATTGTGTAGGCCGTTTGAGGTAAATACCATAATTCCCATATGTTTCAACATTATATTGATATCGTGATGCATTATTTCCTCGACCAGTGCCAGAAAATTCATTCAGAAAACAGGATATAAGTTCTATTCTCATTTGAGTTCGATTACTTACGGGCAATTCATAATCTACAATGTGTGATGGCATAATTTATTCCTCCAAAAATAATTTATATGTTTCAATTCCAAGTGCATCAGCTATACGCTGTATATTTTCAAGCGAAATGCTGCGGCGGTAACACTCGATAGCACTTATGTAGGTGCGGTGCATGCCACACTTCTCGGCAAATGCTTCTTGGGATATGCCCAACGCCTGTCGATAACGCTTCACGTTTGTTCCAAAAACTTTTACAATATCCATACTTGCAAACCTCCATACTATATGGTACAATAATGAATACAATAAATCTACAGACAATAAGTAACATCTACTCAAGGTGGTGATTAAATGGCTAAAAAGGCTATAAATAAAATTATATATTTCGACAAAGAAACCATTAGAAATATTTTGCAAGAAAGAGACCATGGCGAACTATCAAGAGTAACGGATATATCATCAGCAGCTCAAGTTCAAACCTCCATCACTACGGAAGCGTCAGCAAAATTGAAACTAGAAGTTCCTCTGGTTTCACGAATTTCTTTTCTGTTTACCGGTAAAATTGATGCGTCTTATGTTATCAAAAGAGACAGCACAACAACTATATCATCAACGGAAATTTCTGAATTCGAAAAACTAAAACCACTTCTTATGTCTATCCCTAACATCCAGCTTTCTGATATTGAAAATTCTTCAACATCGCTTAGAGTTGCTGGAGGATACCTCAAAATCGTCAAAGGCGGAATTGATGGCTTAGATACAAAAGAATTTAAAACTGTGATGGATAGCTATGATGGCTACGATACATATAAGGTGGATGAAAAACGCTATGTCCGCTTTAATAATTCAGCATTCGTAAGTAACTATAAGAGAAATGATCTGCTAACAACAACCATGACGTTATATTGTGTACCTGTGGGAAGTTTTGATAAAATGCGCTTTGATTTTATCCAAGAGATAAGTAAAATGGAGCGCTTAATATCAACCGCTGAAAAGCCTCAAACTTTAGCTGATTTGTATCCATCAGAAATTGAAATTAAGGGAAAAACCAATAGGGCAAATGCTCAGAAAGAAATTGAAAATGTAACACTTTACGACGTTTTATATGCCTGTGTTACTGCGGAGGCATCATATGGAGGATAAGCGTAAATATCATATAATTATCGGTTCAAAAGCTTATTTTGATGCCTCTCTGCCGGATTTTTCTGAAGAAGATGAGGTGGATACTTTTCTGGAGCTTGTAAAGCTTTCAGATGCAGCAAAACAGAGCCGTTACAATTTCGATCAATATGCTAACACGTTAATTGTCAAAAACAACAATTATCACGGGATCGTCGAGGCAGCGCATGATCGTTTGGGTCCTTTGATTGAAGACTTAACAACCGATGATGCAGATATTTACATTCACAATCCACCCCGTGTTCTTAAAGAATACTTAGAAGATCAATATAAGCGTTCTCTTATAGAATTGGATGTTAAGTCAGAAGAATATGGAATAAAGCGTGATTCAGAAATGTTTGTCGAGAATATCGCAAGCATATCATCGAATTTGTTTGGACAGGCAAATGCTATTGCAGAAATAAGTAAGAGTCTGTGGTATTTAACAACCGTCAAACGAGAGAAACCATATGTGATAATGTTGTATGGTAATAGTAGCTTGGGCAAAACCGAATTGGTGAGGGAGATTTCCCAAAAATTCTTTGGTAGTAAGTGCTTAGAAAAGCACTTGTCGATGTTTAAAAACAACAATTATTCAGAGTATTTTTTTGGAGATGCACCCAATCGCAAAAGCCTTGGTTTTGACCTGCTTGAACGTGAATCAAATTTAATCTTCTTTGATGAGTTGGATAAATGCCCGGAACACTTTTTCTCAGCGTTTTATACGCTGTTTGATAACACCCTTTTCAAAGACGCAACGTATGATGCGGATGTGTCTGGCATTGTAATTATTCTAACATCTAATTATCAAACTGAGGATGAAATGAAAAAACAGCTCGGTCTTCCCATTTTTTATCGTATTGACAAGATGATTCATTTTGATGATTTTGGTTGCGATACGATATATGCGATTGTTAAGAGTGAAATCGAAGCCAGAAAAAGCGAATATAGTGACAAGCTAACTCCAGAAATGGTATATGCCGCCGTAAGCCCATTAGTATCCGCTACTGGCGAAAATGCAAGAACTATAAAATATAAAGTTCAGCAAGTTATCGAAGAACTCTTATTCCAAGAGGTTGTAGAGAAGATGACAAAAAACTGAAGCAATTATGATGCTGAGTAGACAAGATATACTTGTATTGCGTGGCAACGAAATGGCAACAAAAAATCGGATAGCATATGCTTTACCGATAATTCAAATAATATAAATACTCTCTGATAAATCTCATAAACAAAAGTGTTTAAGATTGGTTTACAGAGAGCGAGTGGGAATAAGAACAGAAGTCAAAGAAATGGCTTAAACACTGACTTTTTGACACTTCAAAAGTCTGGTTGATACCGTTTTGATACTGTTTACTATTCTTTACAATAAAACAAGCAAGAGGAAACCCCTCTCGTTTGAACGCTTAGTTCATTCGAGAGGGGTTATTTTATTTATAATGTATATTTACATTAGGATTTTGCTTTAATGCTTCAAATGATGCAAAAAGTTTTTGTACAGGAAGTGGTTGCATATTCATATTCTCTAATTGATCTTTTTCTTCGGATTTCACAATGGCAGGAGCTTTCACGTTATGTCGTCTACAAAAAGAACCATATTTTTCAATTCCATCAACAATTTCTTGCCCAAAGTAAGTAAAGAAATCCCAAAATAAAACAATAATCTTTGAACTCATATTATTAACTAATGAAGGTATATCAATTTCATTGTCCATCTTCTCAATATCATTTTTTGAATGCTTCCAATTATCAAATTTTAATAAGTGATCCTTTAAGCAAATCACTTTACACCCATCATCAATTGAATTGTGAAATACAGCATATGGAAACTCACAGTGTACTACGTAGTTTCTAAAATTAGCCCAAAACCGATATTCAATGCTATTATCATACATTTGACTGCAAATTGAACGGAATAGTTTCAGTTCATTTTCACCTTTGTTTTTTCTAAGAAGTCGAGTTTCCATATCAATATAGGTTTTTATAGATGAAGCGTAATTAAATACAAGTTTATTTGCGATTAGTATGAGTTTTTCTGGAGAAACTCCTTGAAAACTCATACTTGATAAATTATCGCTTTTCATATACTGCTGAAACTCGATACCATTTTCAATTACAATATCTTTTATTTGATTAATGCGATGATATATTCCGCAAAAGGTAAAAGCAGAATTTAAATCATCTAATTCTTCTTGAGTTATCTCCTCTATAATTTCAGCGGTCAAATGGTTATCATTATCTTTTTTTGTTTCTGCTACATATAGATACATAATTGTTACCTCGTTTTTGGGTAATTATATTTCCAATCGTTATATTCATCTTCGGAGATTTCATCATTCTTTAGTTTCTCAGCTTGATTACGCCAATCGTTGAGCATTTCAAACATAGTCACATAGCTTTTGTTGTGCTTATCAAGCGTCAGGCAAAGCTCCCCGTCAATGGAATTGATTTTAATACCATAGGTATCTTCCAAAGCGAAAAGCGTATGAATCAAACCGAGGTAGGTATCTGTTTCGGGTACATTCAAAGCGTAAGTCTTAACATTTAACGCTTTTGCAATCGCTTCTACATAGTTTGCTTTCGGGGTGCGAGTACCGCTTTCATATTGAGCGATTCGGATATCAGCTGTTCTGTCGTCAAAGCCGATAGCTTTTCCGAGTTCTTTCTGTGTCATACCACGCAGATTACGGATATAACGGATTCTTTCACCAATCGACATCTTTAGACCTCTTTTCCTAAGAATATAATAAGTATAACATATATGTTTAGTGAATGTCAATAGTTTCAAAGCAAAAAAGTTTAGTATTTTCTATGTTTTATCCACTTGCACTAATCTAAAATGTTTAGTATAATAGAAATACGCTAAACTAATAAGTTTAGTAAAGCGAGTAAACGCACTCCTGTCAAATGCGTCAAGACTTCCAACGGAACGAGCGCAGAAGCAGGAGGGATACTCCCCACCAGTCACAGCCCGAGCGTTAGAAGCGTCGCAGGCAATGAGGTGAGAGGCTCGGTAAGTAAATCCGGGGCTTTGAAATCAATTCTACAACTTTAAATCAAAATAAGAAAGGGGGTTAAACCTATGACAGCAAACAAGAACGTGATTACCGCTGATGAAATCGCCGAGTGTCTCGGCGTATCAAAATCAAGTGCATATAAGATTATGCATACGCTCAACAAGGAATTGAAAGCCAAAGGCTTTTATACCGTAGCAGGCAAATTGAGCCGCCGGTATTTTGAGGAAAAATTTTACGGTGTACAATCAGCCAAGAAGGAGAGTGATATAAATGGCTGTTTATAAGAATAAATCAAACAACACTTGGTATGTGTCCGTCTATTACAAGAACTGGCAGGGCAGTACCGACCGAAAAGTTAAACGAGGTTTTAAGACCAAACGTGAAGCGAGCGAGTGGGAGCGTACATTCCTGCTTCAAAGAAGTGATGACGTCGATATGACCTTCGGAGCGTTTTGGGAGCTTTACAAGGCGGATCTCAAAGAAAAAATCAGGGAGAACACTTGGAACACAAAGATATCCGTCATTGAGAAAAAGGTATTGCCTTATTTTCAAAACAAAAAGCTCTGCGAAATCAAGCCGACAGATATTATGTCTTGGCAAAATGAAATGATGGGTTATCGTGATTCTGCAGGAAAACCGTACTCTAAAACCTATCTAAAGACGATTCATAATCAAATCAGCTCTATTTTTAACCACGCCGTTAAGTTCTACGACTTAAAGAGTAACCCTGCGGCTAAGGTTGGCAATATGGGTAAAGAGCAAACTAAGGAAATGCAGTTTTGGACTAAACCTGAATATCTGAAATTTGCAGAAGCGATAATGGACAAGCCGATTTCTTATTATGCTTTTGAAATCTTATATTGGTGTGGTTTGCGGTTAGGAGAGTTGTTAGCCTTAACATCTGCCGATTTGGATTTTGAGAAGCAGACGATAAGGATAAACAAATCCTATCAGCGTATCAAGCAGAGAGATGTAATCACTGATCCGAAAACGCCAAAAAGTATCCGTACCGTCAGTATGCCTGACTTTCTCTCAGAGGAGCTCCAAGACTATATCCGTTCCTTGTATAAGATTGGGAAGGACGACAGATTGTTTCCTATCACCAAAAGCTACCTTCATCGTGAAATGAAGCGTGGTTGTGAGGAATCGGGCGTAAAACGCATACGCATACACGATTTACGGCATAGCCACGTTTCGCTTTTGATTGAAATGGGATTTTCCGTTGTGGCAATCGCTGACAGAGTAGGTCACGAGAGCATCGACATTACTTATCGTTACGCTCATATGCTACCATCAGCACAAAGCGATATGGCTAACAAATTAAATGTAGAAAGGGGATTGCAAAATGTCAGCTAAAAATATAGATCGACACAACCGTTTCAGAAATATCACCGTGGGATTTCGGGTATCACCCGAAGAACACAAGCAAATCAATATTGCTGTTGCGCTTTCAGGCTTATCGAAGCAGGAGTATTGCTACCGCAAATGTCTGAATCGGGATATTGTCGTACAGGGCAATCCGAAAGTATATAAGACACTGAAAACACAGCTCACCTTAGTTTTGGATGAACTGAAACGCATAGAAGCAGGAGCAGGTGTTGATGACGAACTACTCGATAATATCAGATTAATCACCGTTACGCTAAACGGTATGAAGGAGGAATGCGAATGGACGCCTTAAATGAAATGACTGCCCTCAACGCTTCTGTTGGCGCAGAAGCAGGACAGCCATTCACAAAATCTAACACCACTATTATAAACAATAACGATTCAGATTTCAATAGGTTTGATGAAATTAACGACCTCTGCGATATTGACGAATCGTATTTACACACGGTCTCGATGACCGAGCTGTTTGACAGCGCCTATCAGAGTAAGCCGCCGATCATCGACGGCTTGCTCTACCGGGGAACATATCTTTTCGCCGGCTCTCCGAAGATCGGCAAGAGTTTTTTGATGGCACAGCTTGCCTATCACGTCAGCACAGGCACAAACCTGTGGGGCTTTGATGTTCGGCAGGGTAAGGTATTGTATCTCGCTCTGGAGGACAACTATCCGAGATTGCAAAAGCGGCTGTATCGTATGTTCGGAACAGCCGAAAACGAAAACCTGTTCTTTTCGGTATCAGCTCATCAGCTCGGGAATGGCTTGGACGAGCAGCTGGACGGCTTCTTACAGAAGCACCCAGATACTTCGCTTGTGATTATCGACACCTTGCAGAAGGTCAGAGAAGTCGGCGGCGAGAATTACAGCTACGCCAATGACTATCAGATCATCACGAAGCTAAAGAGCTTCACCGACAACCACAACATTTGTATGTTGGTTGTCCATCATACACGCAAGCAAACGGCGGACGATAAATTCGATATGATTTCCGGCACTAACGGTTTGCTCGGCGCTGCTGACGGAGGATTCGTTCTTTCCAAAGATAAGCGTACGAGCAATAATGCCACGCTTGAGGTATCTGGCAGAGATCAGCAAGACCAGCGTGTGTACTTGAAGAAGAATACGGAAACGCTGGTGTGGGAGCTTGACAAAATCGAAACAGAGCTTTGGAAAGCGCCGCCGGAGCCGTTGCTCGAGAGGATCGCCGAAAGGGTGACTGCCGACAATCCGCAATGGTGCGGAACGCCGACGGAGCTGTGCGAGTATCTCACCGTTGACATCAAGCCAAACGCTATTACACAAAAGCTGAACGTCAACGTTAACCGTCTGATGGACGAATACAAGATCGCCTATCACTATCAGCGGACACACGACGGTCGAAAGATAACGCTTATCTTTGAGGGCGGCGTGTCAAAGCGTGACAGCCGTGACGGTGATTGTGGGGTGTGTGAAACACCGACACAGCCGACACGGACTGACACGCAATAAAGTTTAGGCGGGGTGCAGGGAGCCCTTTTCAAAGGGCTGCCCTTGCTCCTCGAAGAGCGCAAAACCTGCTCGCAGGTTGCATTTTTGATGGCTCTGCTGTCAAAAGTGCTTTTGCGTTACTCTTGGCAAGAGTAACAGAACCTGAGTTAGAGATAATTTAGTGAGATAACCATATTTTAATACAGATTTGAGGTAGATAAATGAAGAGAACGATTAGCACTATGGTGGGTAAAGGTTCCGTCACACACAACAGCCGCAGCTTCACAGCGGAGAACGTGGACAGTGAGCGTACACACCTCAATATAGATTACTGTAACGAGCCAATCAAGAAAGTGTATCACGAAATGTTTGATGAAGCTCTAAAACAGTACAACGATAAACAGAAACGCAAGGACAGAAAGATTTCCGATTACTACAAGCATATCGAGTCCGGAAAGCAGGAAAAGCTGTTCCACGAGATCATCTTCCAAATCGGCAACATGGAAGATATGTCGGCAACAGGAGAGCACGCCGAGCTTGCGAGGACAGTCCTCGACGAATACTATCAGGCTTCCAAGAACGCAATCCATATCTGCGAGTGTTCTCGGCGCACCTTCATATGGACGAAGCAACGCCGCATATCCATATCGACTTTATACCGTTCACCACCGGGAGCAATCGAGGTTTGGAAACACGAGTTTCGCTGAAACAGGCTCTGCTCAATATGGGTTTCAAAGGCGAGGGCAGAAGCGACAACGAACTGAATCGCTGGATACTTTCCGAAAAGAAAGTCCTTGCTCAGATTATGGAGCGGCACGGTATCGAGTGGGAACAGAAGGGCACGCACGAGCAGCACCTATCCGTCCTTGATTACAAAAAACAGGAGCGAGCCAAAGAGGTCGCCGAGCTCGACCGGGAGATTGAGGGAAAGCAGTTGGAGGTCAAAGGTCTGAAAGCGACGGCTGAAAAATCTTGTTCGATCTGCGGTAGCAAAAAGCTATTTGGGTTGGGAAAACTATCACCGCATCAACAATCTGAACGGCAGATTATACAACGAAAACAAAAGTCTGAAACACGAAAATTCAAGGTTGAAGGAATTGAATAATCAACTCCGAGAGCAAAACAAAGCCTATCGCCTGTTGGAAAAGGTTTTCGGTAAGCGCAAGCTCAATGAGATTATCGAGCAGGCGAGAGGATACAAAAAGTCAAAACAGCGTGACGCACGCTAATATATTATGAAAGGTTGATGAACAATGGAAAAGAGAATTTACGACAAGAAAACGGGTATCCACTACGAACTGCAAGGTGATTATTATCTGCCGTGTTTGGAGCTGCCCGAACAGCCAAAGGTTGATATCGGGATATGGGGCAAGCGGCATTTGAGGTACATCAAACAGCACCACAAAATCCGCTATACCAATCTGATGACAAGCTGTAAGCTCACCGCCTACCTCGCCGACATCGACGAGCAGGCAGAGGATATGTTCTTTCGGTTAGTAAAACAACTCTCCGAAAAAGAAGGCGTAACCGAACAGCTCAAAGCGGAAAACCAAATGATGTGGGTTGCGAGAATGAACAATATCCGTAACCGTGCAACGGAGATTGTAAATGTAGAGTTGATTTACAACTAACCAGCACAGCCGCCACGTGCGATAATCTCCTGCTTGGCGGCGTTTTCTGTTGCGAAATCAGCTTTTCTATGGTATTGTTATTACAGTGTAAAAATTTTTTAAGATTTTGGGATATTTTGCTGTTTTGAGTTGTTAGTATAGTGAAAGGTCTTTCAAAAGCAGCGAAAGGTGAACGATCCTTTTCGTTGCAATTATCTCAGACAGGAGGGAAATGTATGGAAGCTGCCGAGTTTAACAGAATTGCAAGGAAATATACTGATGTCGTATACAGAGCAACGCTCAGTTATTGCAAAAACAAAAATGACGCTGAGGACGCTGTTCAAAATACTTTTTTAAATCTTCTGAAAACCGATACTCAGTTTGCTGACGACGAACACATAAGAAAATGGCTTATCAGGTCGGCGATCAATGAATGTAAGAACATATGGAAATCCTTTTGGCACAGAAATGTTACATCCATCGACGAGCTGAACGAAGAGCCTGCATACATAGAGTCAGAAAAGCAAGAACTGTTCAGTGAAGTAATGAAGTTACCAAAAAAGTACAGCACGGTACTGCATTTGTATTACTACGAAAGCTATACATGCAAGGAAATTGCGGATATTCTTAATATTTCGGAAAGCGGCGTACAATCTCGACTGATGAGAGCACGAAACATACTGAAAGAAAAATTTAAGGAGGCGTGGTTATGAATCAGTATAAAAGCAATCATGAGTTCTATCAAAGTGTTTTTGACGAAGTCCACGCATCTGATAAACTGATAATGAAGGTGCAGAATATGACTAATAACAAAACAAAAAAGAAGATTTATGCAATCAGAAAAGTAGCCTTTGTTGCCGCCGCAATAATAATGGTGTTAGTTATAAGCAACGCCGTCGCTTATGCCGCTACGGGAGCGACTTGGATAGAACATCTCGTGACCGCAACCGTCAATGGTAGCGATTATAATGCAAAGCTGATTGACAAGTATGATGAAAACGGCGAGCTTAGTTCTCAGGAACTCATTAATGATTACGGAAACGGTATAAAAGAAGGAATTGAATATGATGGTCAATATGCGATAGACAGCAATTCGGATATTGAAATTCAGATTGCCGAGAAAGATCCGAGGGTCGTTCAGGAATCAAACAGAGTATTTCTAAGCTGGATGTCGGCAGATATACACGAGGATATTACCGAAGATTTTTCCGACGGTCACGCCGAGATCACCGTTGACGATGATGATCACAACAAAATGAAGTTTACGGTCACCGGTACAGTTGACAAATATAAAATCGTTTTATCTTACAGAGATCATTATGTAGAATTCTTTTCTGAGTAAGGTGGTTCCGATAAACGTACAGAATTAGAAATATAGTCAAAGCCGCCAAGCGGGATGATCTCCTGCTTGGCGGCTATTGCTATATCAACATTTTTATGATAAAATTTTATAAAACAAAAAGGAAATAATCGCTATGAGCTTAATTAAAAATGACTATCCCATTTTAGAATATGACACCGAGAGCAAGGCAATCATTATGCCCGGACACAGTACTGATTTTCACTTTCCCGAAAGAGCGGTTATGCTATTTATGGAAACAGAAGTTGAAAACTATGCGGTAGAAAATGATTGTGAAATCATCGGTCAATTCATCACGATAAAAAACTATTTCCTGTATATAAAACGATTCATAACGGTGTTGAGCTTGCTGTTTGTCAGGCTCCTTTAGGCGGTGCGGCGGCTACACAAAGTATGGAACAGTTGGTTGCAGGCGGTGTGAAAAAGATTATTGCCGCAGGCTGCTGCGGTGCGTTGTTCACAGATAATGAAGGAGACTTTTATATTCCTGTTTCCGCATTGCGACAGGAAGGAACATCCTATCATTATTTGCCGCCTTCACGGGAAATTTCGCTCAATGATAATGCTATTAATGCTATAGCCGAGGTACTGAATAATCGTGGCTTCCACTATAAAAAGTGTAAAACGTGGACGACAGACGGCTTTTATCGTGAAACAAAAGAAATGGTAGCGTATCGCAAAGCAGAGGGCTGTTCTGTTGTGGAAATGGAGTGCGCTTCGCTTGCCGCCTGTGCTCAGTTTCGTAACATCATATTCGGTCAGTTATTATTCACTGCGGATTCATTGGCGAATATCGAATCGCACGACACACGAAATTGGGGTAATCGTCATTTTACCTTGGCTATGGATTTAGGTATCGACGCAGCAGTGGAGGTTTAGTTATGAGAACGGAAAAAGAAATGTATGATTTAATCATAAGCATTGCTCAAAGCGACGAAAGGATACGAGCCGTTTATCTCAATGGTTCAAGAACAAATCCGAATGTACCAAAAGATATTTTTCAAGATTATGATGTTGTATATGTAGTTACTGAAACAAAGCCATTTATCGTTGATAAAGATTGGATCAACCAATTTGGCGAAATTTTATTTATGCAATTTCCTGACGAACACCCTGATTATCCAAGCGATAAGGATGATTTCTACGGTTGGTTAATGCAGTTTACAGACGGCAACAGAATAGATTTACACGTCGAAAGCATAAATCATGCAAGAGCAAATATATTAAACGACAGCCTTTGCAAAATTATATTGGATAAAGATAAATGCCTGCCCGATATTCCCGAATCCTCCGACAGGACGTATTGGGTAGCTAAACCCTCAAAAGCGCAATTTGTTTGCACTTGTACGGAGTTTGGTGGTGCCTAAACAATGTTGCAAAAGGTTTGTGGCGTGAGGAAATTCCTTATGTTCAAGATATGCTGAATTATGTTGTCAGAAAGCAGTTAGAAAAAATGTTGTCTTGGAAGGTTGGCATAATAACCGATTACTCGGTCAGTGTTGGCAAGTCAGCAAAGTATATGTATAAATGGCTTTCTGAGCAGGAATGGAAAACTTACTTGCAAACATATTGCGGCGCTGAAATAAATGATATTTGGCAGTCGGTAGATGAAATGTGCCCTTTGTTCAAAGAAACCGCTGTTTGGGTTGCCGAAGAATTACAATATCCATTTAATGATAAAGAAGCGGAAAAATGTATGAATTTCCTAAACGCTGTAAAGAATTTGCCTAAAGACGCAAAGGAGATAAATATCTAATGACTGATATATATTTGATTGAAGCTACATTTGAATATGCAGAGCAAGTATGGCAATTCCGCAAAGATGTTTTTGATTACGATAATAACAGCGAAAGTCAATTTGCAGGCTGTTTATCTCTTGATGAAGCAACTTCTGCCGAAGAATGGATACGCTGGTGTCAATTAAGGACTAATGAAGAAACTTGCGGTCAAACAGGCGTTGATGTTCCTTCAACTACCTACTTTGCTATACGCAAAAAAGATAATCGGTTGGTTGGTATCATTGATTTGCGCCACCATATCAATCACCCTATCCTCGGAACTTGGGGCGGTCATTGTGGTTATACTGTTCGTCCTTCTGAACGAGGGAACGGCTTCGCAAAGGAAATGTTGCGGCTGAATTTAAATAATGCCAAAACGCTTGGCATAGAGAAATTGTTGATCACCTGTCATTCCGATAATGCGGCAAGTGAGAAAACAATTCTTGCAAATGGTGGCGTTTATGAAAAGCCAATTGCCGTGGAAGGAACAAAGATAAAACGGTATTGGATAGATATTACGAGGTAAGTATAATGAAAACAGATAACATATTCTTAGAAAACTTTTTACAACGAATACGACGAGGATGGACGACTTGAAAACAGCCGTCTTGGCAGAGTGGAATATCTTACTACACGCAGATATTTAGATCCGCTGTTGACCGCAGACTTCAAGATTGCGGAAATCGGCGCAGGTACGGGCAGGTACAGCGTTACTCTTGCAAAAGAGGGCTTTGACGTTACCGCCATAGAGTTGGTACAACACAATCTTGATATACTTCAAAGCAAGCTCGACGGTAGCGAGAACATCAAAACCTATCTCGGAAATGCGCTTGACTTGAATATGCTGGGTGATAACACCTATGATGTTACGCTCCTGCTTGGACCGATGTATCACCTGTATTCTGAGGAAGATAAAGTTACCACAATGAAAGAAACGGTCAGAATCACAAAGCCGGGTGGTCACATCTTGGTAGCCTATTGTATGAACGAAGCGACGGTCATTCAATATGTTTTCGGCTGCAATCAGCTGAAATCGGTAATGGATCTGAATATGATCACCGACGATTGGAAATGTATCAGCGAGCCGAAAGACCTGTTTGAGATGGTGCGAATTGAGGATATAGAGCGTCTGAACGCAACTGTTCCCGTTGAGCGTGTAAAGCTTGTCGCAACCGACGGCGCAAGCCGATATATTCGTGAGTATCTCGAAGAATTCGACAATGAAACCTTTATAAAATGGATCTCCTATCATTTTGCAACCTGCGAACGACAGGATTTGATAGGCGCTACTAGTCACAGCTTGGATATTTTGAGGAAAGTGCAGGTGAGATAAGTGCTTGCTCCAAAACTAAATCAAGGCGACGAGATAAGAGTCATCGCTCCGTCACGCAGTTTAGCAATTGTTCGTGACGAAATATTCAACAAGGCTTTGCGTTGCCTTGAACAACAGGGCTTTTATATTTCCTTTTCAATACACAGTCGGGAAATAGACGATTATAATTCGTCGTCCGTTCAATCCAGAGTCGAGGATATACACGAAGCGTTTCTCGACAGCAATGTTAAAGCAATTCTGACGGCAATTGGCGGCTTCAATGTTAACCAAATATTAGAGAATATTGATTATGAAATCATCCGACAACACCCTAAGATTCTCTGCGGCTATTCGGATATTACCGCTTTACTCAATGCCATATATGCCAAGACCGGACTCATCACCTATCACGGAGCTCATTTTAGCACCTTTGGTTTTGAAACAGAGCAGGAGTATACACAAAAAGCGTTCTTTGATTGCGTGATGAACGAGGGCTTAACGCTGAAACCCTCTCAAACTGCAAAAGAATATACAATCATTCAACAAGGCGTTTGTGAAGGCACGATAATCGGCGGTAATCTTTGTACGCTCAATCTACTGCAAGGCACACAGTTTATGCCACAGGCAGACGATATAGTCTTATTCCTTGAAGATGACAACATTATGGGTGATTACTTCATCTATGAGTTTGACCGTAATTTTCAATCATTGTTGCAGGCTTATGGCAAAGAAAAAATAAAAGGCGTTGTGTTCGGCAGATTTGACGATAACTGCAATATGAGTGCAGATGTTATAAAAAGAATTATATCTGACAAATTGCCGAAAAACATTCCTGTTATGTTTGGCGTTGATTTCGGACACGTTTTCCCGATGATTACATTCCCGATTGGCGGCAGGGTAAGAATGGAAGCAAGCACTAAGCCGATATTTGAAATCATCAATCATTGACTTTCGGACAAAAGAGTTCTACTAAAAGCAAGGTTATGAAGTGTTTGGCGTTTTTAGCTAACTGCCCAAAAGGGCATTGCAGATATTACTTAAAAAAGGCTTTATCAACACTATGAGTGTTATCTGTAACACCTAAACTCGTAAAGTAATATAGTTACCCTACCTAATCGATATTGCTTTCCAAAAGGCGCATAAACAGTATGCTTTTAACCGTAAAAGCGTGACACTTTTTCGATACATATTAGAAAATATATTTAAATGCAATTTATCGCTTTAAAGTGTTGATTTTAAAGATTGTTCGTGCTATAATAAGAGCAGTACTGTTGATACTGTTTTGATACTGTTATAATTTGAAGCCAAAAATAATAGGCATAATAGCGGTAATATTGGTATCAAAAGAAACGAATACTAAACTAATATGTTTAGTGACGAAATGAATTAAGCGAGTGGGAATGATTTCTCACCGCTTAAAAAGCCCGTAGTTATGCGGATTTACCCATTTGAGTTTCCCTTGTGGCAACAAAATGGCAACATTATTTGAATTATTGTAAAAGTAAAGAGCTAACTGATTTTTTGATAAGTCAGTTAGCTCTTTTTTTCTTTTTATTCGCTTTTAATAAAATTAAATGTTTCGGGGCGGTCTGTTATTTTGGGCGAAGTAAGTATATCGTGTAGAATTTCGCTCATTTCGTTTTTTACCGAATAATCAAACGCATTGTAATCGTGATCTGTATTTCCTTCGGCTTTCTGTAGATGAACTCTATTTCTCAAATCCTTTAATCGCTTTAGTGATGGATAAATAAGATGATCAACTCCTAAAGCGGAATGGTGTCGATTCAAAATTTTGATTAATTCGTCCAAATTCATTTGAACATTATATGGCTCAACCTTTTTGAGTAGTTCGGTTTTTATTATATACTTTTGATCTTCAAATTTTGTTTCATTGGCTTGAGCTGTTCCTAAACTTTCCAAATCTGAAGTTTTCCACCAATCATTTGATTTTACAATATTAGTAAATAACCCTTCAATAATTGACATACTTGTAATTACATAGTTTTTAACAACCATTATGTATACAACACTTGATAAGTTCAATTCCTCAAGTTCTTTTTCCAAAAACTCAATGTATTGCAAGTTATATGCTATGTTACTATGCAGCGCCCTGGCGTTTTCAATGCTCATGTCAATCTTAACTGAATATTTCAAAGTGTCAATTGGTGTAGGATACCATCTGTCTTTTGAATCATTAGCTTTCAGCAGTGTTTCAAATGGTAAATCATTCATTCGCAGTCTCCTTATCACTATTAAGAACATTGAACTTTGGATAGTTATAACGCCAGTGGTCATATTCCTCTTTTGATATTTCGCCGTTCTTCAGCTTTTCAGCTTGTTCTTTCCAAGCAGTGAACATTTCAAGCATAGTAATGTAATTTGCGTCCATGCCCTTATCCAAGTGCAGGCAAACCTTACTGTCTAACTCTGTGATTTTAAGACCGTATAAATCTTCAAGAGCAAATAAAGTGTGCATTAAACCATTATAGCTGTCAATATCAGGTACGGTTAAAGCACTTGTTGATACACCAAACACTTCTGCAAGGCTGTTAGTCAGGTCTACTTTCGGTGTTCTTGAGCCGGACTCATACTGCGCCATACGGATGTCTGCGGTTTTCTCCGGAAAGCCCACCTGCATACCAAGGTACTTCTGTGTCATACCTTTTAAATTTCTGAAAAATCTTATTCTTTCGCCGATAGCCATACTATAGCTCCTCTCACTTTACTGTTAAATATCATAGCATAACAAGTTAAGCAATGTCAAGTAACATAAAACAAAAAAGTTCAATATTTTTGTTAAAACCACTTGATATAACGGAATATGTTTAGTATAATCATTAAGCAAATAGCGTTAAGCCTATTTACAAACAACTGAATATCCGTCATATATCACGGTAATGGTATATCCGCTCGGGCAAATCGGAATGCGGTCAGAAAGTATCCGACACTAAATAACCAAAAAAATTATAAATGTTATTGTGCAACACCCATTATCCTGTAATGTGTAAAATTTAAGCAGTTGCAGGAGGCTTTGCTGTACAAATATTTATATTTTGATACCTAAACCGTAGGTGACTTAAAAAACGCCGCTAATTTCTGCGCCGTTTTTATTATATGCTGAACCTCCAATATGTACAGCGTCTTTTGCAAGACCTGCATATCCACGCATAATGACAGATACGCTGTTAAAGGAAAAATCTGTGAATAAATTTTGTCTGTTAATGCTGACAGATTTATGATACAATAGTGCTGTTAGTTTGAATTGAAAAGTGGGTAGAAGTATAAAGAATGGGGAAACTGAATTTTACAAAAGCACTTAAAAACGCATTACCGTACTTATTAACGCTTATACTTGTTGGTATAATGACTTTTGTTGCGGAAATATTGGGTGAGGGGGAGATAATCTTTCCTGAAATAACGGCACTTGCAATTGGCTATATGGTTACACAAAAGCAAGGTTGGAAAGTCAATGACAGCCGAATGATTGCGTTAATTGCGATTTGCGCTGTTGCGGGTGTGCTGACAGTCCGATACATAAAAGTCGGGCTTTATCTTGAAATATTGATTGCATTTGTATTTGCACAAATTCTCTTTATGCTTTCGGGAACAACATTTGCACCGATGATTTCGGCAATTGTGTTGCCTGTTATGATGCAGACCGAGAGCTTTATATACCCGATTGCCGCATTTTTGCTGACAATTGCGGTTGTATTATTCCGCAGATTTCTTTTGAAAGTTAAAATAAGAGATAAAGAGGATTTTCAGTCGGTAAACCTGCATGCAAAGAGCGATGTGATTGACACAGCCGTAAGAACAATCTGTGTTGCCGTTGTGGGATTCTTCGCAATTTGGTCGGGCTTTAAATTTGCAATTGCACCGCCGTTGCTTGTGGCGTTTACGGAATTTTCCCGTCCGAAAAATAAGGCTCGCAACAAGCCGGTAAAGACGGTTTTGTTGATAACAGTCTGTGCATTTGTCGGAGCGGTTTCAAGATATGTGCTGAATATGACTCTTGGATTGCCGTTGACAGTTGCCGCATTGACAGCCACGGCGATAATGCTTGTAATTGTTTACTGCACAAAAATGTATATTCCGCCTGCCGGAGCATTGACAATTTTGAGTATGATTATTCCGAGTGAAAGCGTACTTTTGTACCCGTTGCAGATACTTGTCGGAACTGTGGTAATAATGCTGATTTCACGGCTTTTGTTTATGAAACGGCAAAATTAAAATAATCTTAATTTAGTTACATTGTTCTATGGAGGAAATTAAATGGATATATTTATTACAATTTTAGTTACATTTTTTGCAGGAATGGGCGCAGGTCTCGGAACAGGTTTTGCAGGAATGAGTGCGGCGGCTGTAATAAGTCCTATGCTCATAACTTTTCTCGATATGGACCCGTATATGGCTGTCGGAATCGCACTTTCGTCTGATGTTTTGGCAAGCGCCGTTTCGGCTTATACATACCATAAAAATAAAAATCTTGATGTCAGAAACGGCTTGATTATGATGGCGAGTGTGCTTACATTTACAATTGTCGGCAGTTATGTTGCAAGCATTGTGCCGTCGGCTACAATGGGCGGATTTTCCGTGTTTATGACATTTTTGCTCGGCATAAAATTTATCGTCCGTCCTGTTATGACAACTAAAGAGGCTATGCTCGGTGTGTCGGCAAAAAAGAGGGCAATTCAGTCCGTAATTTGCGGAATGTTAATCGGTTTTATCTGCGGATTTATAGGTGCGGGCGGAGGAATGATGATGCTTTTGATTTTGACGACCGTGCTGAATTATGAATTGAAAACCGCTGTCGGCACAAGCGTATTCATTATGACATTCACCGCCCTGACAGGCGCAGCTTCGCACTATATAATTGGTGGCACACCCGATTGGTTTGTGTTCATTCTCTGCATAGCGTTCACCCTTATATGGGCGAGAATTGCCGCCGTCTTTGCAAACAAAGCTAAGCCCAAAACCCTGAACCGTGCAACAGGCATTGTCCTCGTGGTGTTAGGTGTTGTTATTATGGGATTTAAGCTTTTAGCAAAATAAAAATTGACAGTTTAAAATTTAAAATTCAGGTCGGGCAATAGATTTGTAAAATGCAAAAATTTCTGTTGCCCGATTTTTCAACGGTTATGTTGGGGCTAATCGAGTAGGGTGAAACAAGTGCTCGCTTTGAACAATATTCGGGGGAAAGTTCGCTTTTTTAACAATTGCATTATTATTTCACAAAAAACAAAGGAGCTGCGAAGAACGAAGTCTTAAACTTCATTTCTTCACAGCTCCTTAAATTTTCGTGTCAGATGTGCTGTACTCAGCTTATTCCCATAAGCTCCATAACTTCAATAAGTTGTTTTCCAGCATTATCGGAGGTCACAACCTTGCTATCTGTTATGACACGACCGACCGATTTGCCTTTATGAATAAATCCTGAAACCACCCTGTGAACATGAAAATAGGGGAGTAGCATCGGGGTTCATCACGGTAACCGTAGCCGATTCTTTTAGCGACCTTGATCTTGTTGTTGAAGCCTTCGAGCTTGCCGGTGCTGATTGGGTGGATGGCATGGGCAGCTAAGCCGGGGAGCCGTTTTTCTTTTTAAACTGCAAACCAGGGGTGCAAAATGAATTTTTAGTTATTATAATTCATTAACGGAATTATATTTTTCCGACTTAATCTATCATTTGTGGAGTTATAATTTATTATAGTATACAATCGTATGATAACGATAATAATTATAAACTTTTAGGTTTTGCACATGAGTTGCGAACTTTTATTGGACAAGGCAGATAGACACGCATAGGAGAATAATAATCGGTGCTTTTAGGTTTCATCAGATTCAAAATAAATCTAATGCCGTAAATGCCCATTGCATATACAGGTGCGTTTACCGTAGTGAGCGGAGGGTTTGTATATCCCGAAAGCTCCGTGTTATCGAATCCCATAACAGAAATATCCTCAGGAATTTTGTAACCGTTTTCTTGCAGAGCTCTCATTGCACCGATTGCAATATGATCACTTGCCGCAAAAATAGCTGTGGGGAGATTCCCTTTGCTGATCATTTCTGACATCATTTTATAACCGGATGATGTTAAAAATTTGTCCTGCATAATAAACCCATCATATTTAATGTTTAGTTCATCGCAAATGTCTGTGAAAGTGTTGAGTCGTTTATCAGGAAATATCGTTCCGTCCTCAAGCTGTTCAATGCCTCCGATAAAGCCAACTGTTCTATGGCCTAAATCATATAGATATTTAATTGCATCGGACACTGCCTGACGAAAGTCGAGCGATACGGATGTGATTTCAATATTCTCAACGGTCATATCAAGAAAAACAATTTTATTATTCAATGAATGCAGTAATTTTATTTCTTGTTTACTAAACTTTCCGAGGCAGATTATGCCATCAACATCACAGAGTACATTCCGATAGTCATTGTCTGTTTTAAATGTTCGTACAATACTTATATTATTTTTTGAACAGTAGTCCTCAATACCCTGTCTCATCAAAAAGTAATAATTATCTTCAATTTCCTGTTTGGAAGAGAACCATTGTAGAATTCCAATGCGACATGAAGGTGCTGATGTAACCTTTTTTTTCTTTACATAATTAAGTTCTTTAGCTGCTGCAAATATTTTTTGCTTTGTTTCAAGCGAGGTGCTGAGGGTAGTGTCGTTATTAAGCACTCTTGAAACAGTAGCTACTGATACATTTGCCTTTTTGGCAACATCTCTGATTGTAGCCAATTGAATCACCTCACTACCATTATAGTGAAATATTACTAAAAAATCAAGTTGTGTTTAGTGAAAAACAGAGAAAGCAAAAATGTTTACCAAAAACTATTGACAGTTTACGAAACAAAACATATAATTTAGTTAACATAGAAACAAAAGAAACATTATTATTAAATAATAACGAAATCTTTTGTGCAGGTTGTCACGGCGTTTCATTTAAAATTAAAAGGAGGAAAAATTATGAAACAGACATCATCACAACCAAGACTTGATGGCAAAATCCCAGGTAGAATCAAATACACCTTTGCTTTAGGTGCCCTCGGCAAAGATATGATTTATGGTATGATTGCCACATTTTCAATGATTTATTTCACAGACATCATCAAGGTTAACCCTGTATTTATCGGCGTAATGTTCTTTGTTGCAAAGTTATGGGATGCCTTTAATGATTTGTTTATGGGTATGATTGTTGATAACACACGCAGCAGATGGGGTAAATTTATTCCATGGCTTGTAATAGGTACTCTGGTTAATTCAATTGTATTTGTTGTTTTATTCACAGACTTCCACCTCGATGGCGTTGGACTTTGCGTATTTGCAACAGCAGCTTACATACTCTGGGGTATGACTTATACAATTATGGATATTCCTTATTGGTCAATTATTCCTAACCTCACTTCAAATCCTGAGGAGAGAGAAAAAGTTTCGGTACTTCCGAGAATCTTTGCAAGTATCGGTCAGTCACTTGTTATTGCAGGCTTTGGTGTTCAGATTATTGAGGCTCTCAGCGGCGGCACAACAAATCAGGCAGGTTATCACAGATTTGCAATCATAATTGCAATTGTATTTATTCTTACAATCGGTATTACAGTAATCAATCTTCCGAAAAAGAGAGATGATTCTGTTCCGGAAAAGAAAGTTAAGTTTAAAGATATTTTCTCAATCATCGGCAAGAATGATCAACTTCGTTGGGCGGTAACTCTTATCTTCCTTTACAACATCGGCATTCAGTGCATTATGGGTGTTGCTACATATTATTTCAAATATGTTTGCGGCAACGCAGGAATGATGTCATCATTTATGATCAGCGCATCAATCGCAGAGGTTGTAGGTCTTATCGTATTCCCTAAGGTTGCAAAATTTCTTTCAAGAAAAACTTCGTTCCTTCTTGCGTGTCTTTTACCGGCATTTGGTCTTGTAATGCTTTTGTTCGTAGGTATTTTTGCTCCGCACAATGTTGTGCTCACATCAATCTCAGGTGTTATTGTAAAACTTGGTACAGGTCTTGAACTTGGTTGTGCAACAGTATTCCTTGCAGATGTTGTTGATTACGGCGAATTTAAGCTTGGAACAAGAAATGAAGGCGTTGTATTCTCACTCCAGACACTTATTGTAAAATTTACAGCAGCTCTTACAGCACTCGGTATCGGTGCGGCACTCGGCAGCACACAGTATATTCCGGGTCAGGAACAGTCATTTGCAACAGTAGCATCAATCAGCACACTTATGTGCATTGTTCCTGCAGTTTGTATGCTTATTGCTTATGTTGTTTACAGAAAGAAATATAAGCTCAATGACGGTATGATGAAGAAGGTTATAAACACAATCGGTGCAAGAAGAGAAGGCAAGATTGATATGACACAACAGCTTGATGAAAGCGGCAATACAGAACCTTCTGTGTTCCTTCCTACAGTTGCGGAAAAGGCAGGTAAATAAAATGATTGATACTAAAACAGCAATTGAAAAAATTACAAACGGCGAATTCGATAATCTTTTCACTGATATATATATAGATTCATCAATGATTGATTATCAGAAAAAAAGATATGTTCATGCAATTGAGCAGTATGAAACAATTTTTTGCCCTGATAAAGTAGCAATATTTAGTGCTCCCGGCAGAAGTGAGGTTTGCGGTAATCATACAGATCACCAGCACGGAATGGTGCTTGCAACATCAATTAATCTTGATACTATTGCTGTGTCGGCCAAGAATAACAATGATGTTGTAAGATTTGTTTCTGACGGTTATGATATGATTACTCTCAATATAAATGACCTCGAAGTTAATAATGATGAGGCAGGCACAACGGTCAGCCTCATCAGAGGTGTTCTTCGTGGACTTAAGGATCATGGATACAAAATTGGTGGATTCAATGCTTATGCAACAAGTGATGTACTTGTTGGTGCAGGACTTTCATCGTCAGCAGCTTTTGAAGTAGTTGTCGGAACTATTATTTCAGGTTTATATAATGATATGAAAATAAATTCAGTTGAGATTGCTCAGATTTCTCAGTATGCTGAAAATGTATTTTTCAAAAAGCCGTGCGGACTTATGGATCAAATGGCTTGTTCAGTCGGAGGAATGGTTAACATTGATTTTAAAGATCCGACAAAGCCAATTGTTAAGAAAGTACCTACCGAATTTGAAAAATATGATTACAGTCTTTGTATTGTTGACACAAAGGGCGATCATGTTGATCTTACAGATGATTATGCTATGATTCCCTCGGAAATGAAAAAGGTTGCAAATTTTCTCGGAGAAGATTATCTGAGAGATTGCGATTCAAACGAATTTTATATTCGCCTTGACGAAATTCGTGAGGCTGTTGGCGACAGACCGGTACTTCGTGCAATTCATTTCTTTAATGAGGAGCATAATGTTAAAAATGCCGTTTCGTCACTTGAAAACGGTAAGTTTGTTGAATTCCTTGACGCAATCAGAAAATCCGGTAATTCATCGTTTAAGTATCTTCAGAATGTATATACAACAAGAGATATTCAACATCAGAATATCTCGGTAGCCCTTGCACTCAGCGAAAGCCTTCTTCGCAATTACGGCGTGTGCCGTGTTCACGGCGGTGGATTTGCAGGTACAATTCAGGCGTTTGTCAAAAACGATTTTGTAAGTAATTACAAAGAATTTATAAATAAAATTTTCGGAGAAACTCATGCCATGTTCTCAAAGTGAGAAAATACGGCGGAATAAAAGTAATGTAATTATGTAGGTTTTGTTTTTATTAAGGAGGACAAAATGAAAATTCTTGTTTTAGGCGGTGCCGGATATATCGGTTCGCATACAGTTTACAGACTTATTGAAAGCGGTAATGAGGTTGTTGTATTCGATAACCTTGAAACAGGTCATATCGAGGCGGTTCATCCCAAAGCAAAATTTTATAAAGGTGATCTCAGAAACAGAAGTGAAATTGACAGCGTTTTTGATAAAGAAAAAGGTATTGATGCTGTAATTCATTTTGCAGCCAATTCACTTGTCGGTGAAAGTATGACTAACCCTCTCAAATATTATGATAATAACCTAAACGGCACAAAGGTTTTGCTTCAGTCAATGGTTGCTCACGGAATTGATAAGATTGTATTTTCATCAACAGCGGCAACATACGGTGAGCCTGAGAGAACTCCTATTCTTGAAACCGATCCGACAAATCCGACAAACTGCTACGGAGAAACAAAAAAATCCATGGAGAGAATGTTCTATTGGGTTGAAAAAGCACATGGTTTAAGATATGTTTCTCTCAGATATTTCAATGCATGCGGAGCACATATCAGCGGAAAAATCGGTGAGGCACATAATCCTGAAACCCACCTTATCCCGATTATTCTTCAAGCGGCACAGGGTACCCGTGACCACATAAGTATTTTTGGTACTGATTATCCCACATCTGACGGAACTTGTATTCGTGATTATATCCATGTCACTGACCTTGCACAGGCTCATATTCTTGCAGTTGAATATCTTATGAAGGGCGGTAAAAGTGATATATTCAATCTTGGCAACGGTGTAGGTTTTTCTGTTCGTGAGGTAATTGAAAAAGCAAAAGAGGTTACACAGAAAGATATTAAGGTTGTTGAAGAAAGCAGAAGAAGCGGCGATCCTGCTGTATTGATTGCATCAAGCGATAAGGCGAAAACTGTACTTGGCTGGAAACCTGAGTATGATGATCTGGGAACAATTATTAAAACGGCGTGGAAATGGCATTCAACACATCCCAACGGCTATAATAAGTGAGGCGGTATTTATGAAGAACAGCGTTTACGGCTTAATATTAAGACTTGTTTCATACGGAATCAATACAGGGCTTATTGAAAAAGAGGATATAATCTACACGCAAAATAGGCTTTTGTCGTTGTTCCATATGGATGAACCAGATGACAGTTGTACTTGCCTTACAGCAGATAACGAGGATACTCTTGAAGAAATTTTGTCGGGACTTCTTGATTATGCATACGAAAAAGGAATCATTCCCGAAAATACAGTAACATATCGCGACTTATTTGATGTGAAACTTATGGCTTCACTTGTTAAGCGACCGTCAGAAGTAATAAGAGAATTTTGGCAGAATTATAGCTGTTCTCCTAAACTTGCAACCGATAGCTACTATAAATTCAGCTGCGATACCGATTATATAAGAAGATATCGTATTAAGAAAGACTTAAAGTGGAAAACAGCAACCGAATACGGTGATATTGATATCACGGTAAATCTTTCAAAGCCTGAAAAAGATCCGAAAGCTATTGCAGCGGCAAAACTTCAAAAACAGTCGGGCTATCCAAAATGTTTGCTTTGTAAGGAAAATGAAGGATATGCCGGAAGAGTAAATCATCCTGCAAGAGATAATCACAGAATTATTCCGCTCACCATTGACGGAGATAACTGGTTTATGCAATATTCTCCGTATGTTTATTACAATGAACATTGTATTGTATTTAACGGTGAGCATACACCAATGGTAATCAATGATTCTACATTCAGAAAACTGTTTGATTTTATTTCACAGTTTCCGCATTATATAATCGGTTCGAATGCTGATTTACCGATTGTAGGCGGTTCAATACTTACACATGAACATTTTCAGGGTGGCAGATACAGCTTTGCACTTAATAGGGCAGAGGTTGAAAGAAAGTTTATTGTTAACGGCTTTGATGATGTGGAGTGCGGAATTGTAAAGTGGCCTATGTCAGTTGTAAGATTGACAGGTAAAAACAAGGACAGCATTATTTCATTATCTTCTCATATTCTAAAGAGTTGGAGAGCGTACACGGACGCAGATGTTGGCATTTTTGCCGAAACAGACGGTGAAATTCACAACACTATTACTCCGATTGCTTTTACAAAGGATGGAAAATTTGTTATTGACCTCGTTCTCAGAAATAATATTACAAGTGAAGAGCATCCTCTGGGAGTATTTCATCCTCATGCGAATTTGCATCATATTAAAAAAGAAAATATCGGCCTTATTGAAGTTATGGGACTTGCAGTATTGCCCTCAAGGCTTAAAGATGAAATGGCTATTTTAAAGGATGCTATTCTTAATCACAAGGATGTAAGTGAAATTCCGAAAATCAGCAAACATTCCGAGTGGGTAAATGAATTTGTTTCGCAGTATGATGAAATCAATGAAAATAATATTGATTCAATAATTCAAAATGAGATAGGAAAGGTGTTTCTTAATGTTCTTTTGGATGCAGGTGTATTCAAAAGAACTTCTGAAGGACAAAAGGCTTTTGATAAATTTATAAAGACGCTGTAGTAAAGGAAGTGCTAAAATGTCAAGGGTAAGGGTAGTGAATTTTGAACCTACATCCAAAGGTGAAAACACTCATCTTTATGTAATAGAAAATAACAGCGGAGCAAGCGTGACATTATGTGATTTAGGCGCAAGTGTCGTTTCGACAAAAGTTCCCGACAAAAACGGTAGTATTAGAGATGTAGTTCTCGGCTATGAGCACATTGACGGTTATGAATTTGACGGAACATACTTCGGTGCTACTGTCGGAAGATGTTGCGGAAGAATTGCATACGGCAAGTTTACTCTTAACGGAG
>ENA-OQDM01000020-OQDM01000020.1-human-gut-metagenome-genome-assembly--contig:-NODE-20-length-96065-cov-3.073912_pt1 | contig 96065 bp, 91 predicted proteins | sample MGYA00242772_ERZ504605 | MGnify/ENA primary metagenome ERZ504605 (study PRJEB26092, sample SAMD00036348) | human gut metagenome | host: Homo sapiens | study: EMG produced TPA metagenomics assembly of... | reverse complement strand
ACTTCGGAATTTTGAAATTCATGCTGTCTCTTAGAATCTCTCAAAAACTCTCACAAAGATTTTGAGGCAAAGAAAAAGTGCCTGAATACCGCCATAAAAAGCAGTATTCGGGCATAAAAAGCCTCGGAACAAATTGTTCCGAGGTATTGGCTGGGGAATAGGGATTCGAACCCCAACAAACAGAGTCAGAGTCTGTCGTGCTACCGTTACACAATTCCCCAATAGCGACAACTTCTTTTTCGTTGCGAATGATATTATACTATGAGGCACAGACAAAGTCAACATTTTTTTACGGTAATTTAAAAAAATCCAAATTGTCTAAATTGCATGATTAAATAGGACACATCGGAAAATATTAACAGAACAACGGCAGCCGTGAAATCCAAGAGGAAAACGGCAGGCTTAATCAATCTTGGTACTGCTGTGCCGCGCCGAAACAATAATAAGTACAGACAACCGCCGCATCATAAAATACCGTTAATCGCACTTTATATTGGGATGATAAAGCTTAGCCATACCGCCGGTGCTTGTTTCGCGGTACTTAGCGGAGAGGTCTCTGCCTGTTTCATACATCGTTTCTATTATGAGGTCAAGCGAGATCTTTCGCGTTGCGGTAAGGAAATTGGCAAGGTTAATGGCATTTATGGAACGCATTGCGGCTACGGCATTCCGCTCTATACACGGAATTTGCACGAGGCCGTATATCGGGTCGCACGTAAGTCCCAAATGATGCTCTATGGCGTTTTCGGCAGCATACTCTATCTGCTCAAGGCTCATTCCGAAAAGCTCGCCGAGAGCCGCTGCGGTCATGGCACACGCCGTTCCGATTTCTGCCTGACAGCCGCACTCTGCACCGCTTATCGATGCATTTGTTTTTACCAAAAGCCCGATAATCGCCGCCGTAGCGAGTGCTTGTTCTATTTCTCTGTCGCTGTATCCCCTCTTTTTTTGGAAATACAGCATTACGGCAGGCAAGACTCCGCTTGCACCGCACGTGGGCGCGGTAACTATGCGGCCGCCCGCGGCATTTTGTTCACCCACAGCGTAAGCATACGCGCAAACAATGCGGTTTTCACGAGTTTCGGGAGATTCGTCAATATGGTTCTGCCTGAATAAAAATCCCGCTTTTCTCGACACGCCGAGTCCTCCCGGCAAAATTCCCTCTGTATTAAGTCCATCTTTTATGCAATCACGCATACAATCCCAGACTTCGCCGAGAAAATCCCATATATCGCTCCCCTCGGTCTTTTCGACATACTCCCATATACGTATATCGTTTTTGCGGCAATGCTCCGCAATATCCTTAAATGTGCTGAATTCGTATATCGGCTTGCTCTCAGCCATTTTCATACCCTTGATTGTGACTTCGCCGCCACCTATGCTGCAAGCGAGCATACTGTCGCAAAGCTTATCATCCTTATAGGCAAAAAGCTCCATAGTATTTGGATGCGGAAGGTCGGTTTTTGCAAAATCAAATTCAACGGTTGTGTCAATCGGAGACAATGTTTCCTTGACTATGCGGTCGGTGCCGTGACCTCTGCCTGTTAAGGCAAGAGAGCCGTATAATATCACCTTGAATTTATCGACATCAGGGTTTTTCTTCTTAAAAATACGGCAGATTTTTTCCGGTCCCATAGTATGCGAGCTTGAGGGTCCTCTGCCTATTTTATACATCTGCCTAATTGACTGAAGCCCCTTTGACAACTCTTTTTCGGCTTTTTGTGTACCCGAACCGAATGCAAAATCATCAAGTGACAGATGGAATGCGCTGCAAAGATTGCATATTGCATCAAACGATGGGGATGTCTCACCCTTTTCCCAACTTGAGAGGGTATTCACGCTGACGCCGAGAATATCAGCCAAAGCGGTTTTGGTTATGCCATGCTGCTTCTGCAGGGTCGCTATTTTTTTACCGAAAGAATGATTTTCCATTTTAACACCCCGAACCTTTAACTCAATATTGAAAAATTGCTGTACCGCTCGTTTTCGAACACAGTAAGAAAACCTACAAATGCCGAAACGTACAGAATAAGAGTAAATATAATGTAAGCCGTGAATTTAAGAATCTTTTGATTATCCGGCACAGCCGAATAGAGATTTATAATTATAAGGGTTCCGAAAAGCACGGCAATAAGCGCAATATCGGCGAGATACCGTATATTGACGCCTCCCAAGCACATATCGAGAAAAGCCACCGCAATGGGCATTATCACGCCGAGCAAAAACGTTGCTCTTTTCCAATTCTCCGTTTTTTTCGTAAGAACACACGGAAATCCGAAAAGGCCGAGTGAAGCGGGCAAATTAAATATACCATAGTTCTTGTCAAATAGATATATCCTTTATAGCCGCCTTTGTACACACTCGCGCTGAGGTGAAAAAACGGAAATTCGGTTTTAAAGTCCGGTAATTGCAGAAAGTAATGATAAATCGCAGGCAAAAACAGGACCGAGGTCACAGCATATTTTGAAACGTCGGCAACGGTCAGCTGATATGCAGAGCCGAAGTCGAACACCGACGAAAAGCGCGCGTAATTGTACCACATCTGAAATGCCGCTCCGACAAAAACCGGTAACGCAAAAGACAAAACTGATAACAGCTTCACTTTCGTTTTTATATCCTTACGGCAAAGGACATTTAAATAAAGCGGCACCATAACAACAGACATAAGTGCCATATTGGGTCTTGACATAACCGTAAGAACCAACGAAATACCCGCAAAAAAGAAATCGGCACATTTTGCCGCCGTCTTTTTCTTCTCGTAAGCAGCAAGCGAGAACATCATAAACAGAGATAAAAAGCAAACTCCGCTAATCACAGCCGTATAATACATATCGGCACTTGTTAAAAGCATAAACAAAAGGCTTCCCGACTCTACCGCGGCAAATCCGAAAAACACAAGAGCTTTATTCGGTTTTTCGCAAAATATTCCGACTGCTTTTAAATACGTAAGCGCGACAGCAGTTACAGCCGCCGCAAACAGTATGAAGCACACCGTCGCCGCCGACGGCACCTTTCCTGTTATAAAGTAATACGGATAATAAACCGTTATAATGGGTGTTATTCCGAAATAAGAATAATATTTACCGTCGTACAGTGCTCTGTCCCACAGGAATCGTATACCCGTTCTGCTCGCTCGGTCATATGGGTTTGAAAGAGCCAATAGTTCCTTTGCCGGTTCAATATCTATAGATAGCCGATGCTTTAAAAAGGCGTCGAACTGCTGCTCATAAGCATTTTTATTGTAGAGCGTTTCAAACGGATACGTCGCCGCAGGCTTGAAAATACCGGCATATATGAAAACTCCGAATAAAATACACAACAGCCAAAGAAAAACAAAGGCGATGTTTGTGCTCTTTTTGTTTCGGCCAAGTACGCACGTGTGAAGACGCGCCTTGCCGCTGAAAAAATAAAACAGCACAAAGCTTAATACCTCTACCGTGACAAATCCAGAAAAGCTCATTTGGCTATGCACTCCCGTTTTCGCTCATACTTTCTCAAAAATCCTATCGCTATTGTAACATATCGAGGCGAAAAATAAAACAGTAAAAAAGCTTTAAGTGCGGACAATATTTAATTGCACAAGATAAGCTGTTATGATACAATATTTATAACTTATATGAGAGGTGATTATTTTGGCAGATTATATAAAGGCTTCCGATCTGGCTCTGCTGACCGAGGGCTATGAGCTTACCATGGCAGACGGGTTTATGGGCGCGGGTATGAAAGATACTGTAGCATATTTTGATTTATTCTTCAGGCGCGTTCCCGATAACGGCGGTTTTGCCATCGCGGCAGGCCTATCAAAGGTTATCGATTATCTTAAACATCTGCATTTTCGCGAGGAAGATATAAAATATCTCAAATCAAAGGGCATCTCCGACGAGCTTGCAAGCTATCTCAAAGATTTCAAATTCACCTGTGACGTATGGGCAATACCCGAGGGCACTCCAATTTTTCCGAACGAGCCTATCATAAAGGTAAGAGGCCCGATAATAGAGGCTCAGCTTATTGAAACAATGCTCTTGCTCTCAATAAATCAGCAAAGTCTTATAGCCACAAAGGCAAACAGGCTTGTAAGAGCGGCGCACGGAACAGCGGTCGCGGAATTCGGCACAAGGCGCGCTCAGGGCGTTGACGAAGCAGTTTACGGTGCAAGAGCCGCTTACATCGGCGGCTGTGTCGCAACATCAGGCGTAATACCCGAAAAGGAATTCGGCATACCGTCGGTTAATACAATGATACACTCATGGGTACAGCTTTTTGACAGCGAATATGACGCATTCTGCGAATATGCGAGACGTCACCCCGACGACTGCACTCTTGTGGTTGACACATATGACACCATCCGCTCCGGTATTCCAAATGCAATAAAGGCCTTTGACGATGTTTTGGCTCCGCTCGGCAAACGGCCGAAGAGCGTAAGAATAGATTCGGGCGACATCACATATCTTTCAAAGAGAGTCAGAAAAATGCTCGACGTTGCAGGATACCCCGACTGCGACATTATGGCGTCAAATTCGCTTGACGAGCACCTCATAAGCGATATGGTCTCGCAGGGTGCAAAGGTTGACTGCTTTATAGTCGGCGAAAGACTTATAACCTCGGCTTCTTCTCCCCTTTTCGGCGGCGTTTACAAGCTCTCCGCGATAGAAAAGGACGGCAAACCGGTGCCGAAAATAAATCTTTCGGAAAACGTCAGAAAAATTACCATTCCATCATCAAAACAGGTATACAGGCTTATAGACAAGGATTCAGGCAAAGCGATAGCGGACGTACTTACTCTTGATGACGAAATAATCGACGAAACAAAGCCGTATATTCTTTTTGATCCGGATTTCACTTGGAAGAGAAAAGAGATAGAAAACTTTGTAACGAGAAAACTTCTCGTACCGATATTCGAGGGCGGCAAAAAGGTCTACGAGGAGCCATCACTCAAAGAAATACGCGATTACTGCCTGAGACAGACAGACACGCTTTGGGACGAAGTAAAGCGTTTTGAAAATCCTCATAAATATTATGTCGATCTCTCAAAAAATCTTTGGGCGGAAAGAAACAGTCTTATAGAGAAATTTAAAGGCATTAAATAATTTAACGGAGGGTTCACTATGAATATATGGCATGACATAAGCCCGGACAGAATAACAAAAACCTCGTTTGACGCTGTTATAGAAATCAGCAAGGGCAGCAAAATGAAGTATGAGCTTGATAAAGAAACCGGTCTTTTGCGGCTTGACAGGGTTTTGTATACATCCACCCACTACCCTGCCAACTACGGGTTTATTCCGAGAACATACGCAAAAGACAACGACCCTCTTGACGTGCTTGTTCTCTGCTCTGAGCAGATAGAGCCGATGGCCCTCGTCAAATGTTATCCGATAGGCGTTATAACCATGCTTGACAACGGTTTTCCGGACGATAAAATCATTTCGATTCCGTTTGATGACCCGATGTATAACTCATATACCGACATAACTCAACTTCCTGCCCACATTTCCGATGAAATGAAGCACTTTTTCTCAGTTTATAAAACACTCGAAAACAAAAAGACGGTTATTGACGAGACAAAAGGTGCTTTTGCAGCGGCTGATATTGTCGAGGATTCAATAAAGCGCTATACACAGGTATTTGAAAAGTAGTTTTTGGTGTGGGGTGAACAAGTGAAAAACAAGGCTGTAAAAATTTTTATGGTGCTGATTGTGGCGGTCGTAGCCATATTCGGCACAGTGGCAATAGTAAATTCTTCAAAAAACGGTTGGGAGCCGTCTGTTAAAGAAACCAAAGAACCGAAAACCAAAAAAGCGGCAGTCGTTGCCGCGGTTTCCGATGAAACCGTGACTGCGGAGAAAAAAGAACCGGTTAAAATCAGTATGCTCTCGGTCGGCGACAATCTCATACACGACGGAATTTACGAGCAGGCAAAGAAGCGTTCAAAAAACGGCGGTTATGATTTTTCATACGCATACAAAAATATTGCCTCCACAGTGGAAAAAGCTGATTTGGCTACCATAAATCAGGAAACGATAATAGCAAAAAGCCATGAGCCATCCGGCTACCCGCTTTTCAACTCTCCTCAGGAGGTCGGCGAAGAAGTTAAGAAAATAGGCTTTGACGTTGTAAACCTCGCAAACAATCACATGCTTGACAAGGGTGCTAAGGGACTTTCGGAGGCTATTGATTTTTGGAACAACATAGGCGGCATCACAATGACCGGTGCTTACAAGGACGAAAACGATATGAACCGCCTCGAATACATAGAAAAAGACGGTATTAAGATAGGCCTTGTAGGCATAACCCGCTATACAAACGGTCTGTCATTGCCTAAAGACAGTGCTCTGAAAATAATATACACCTCAGACGAGGACACAATCAAATCAAAAATTCAGAAAGCAAAGGCCGAATGCGATATTGTTTTGGTAAACGTTCATTGGGGTGAAGAGTACACGACAACCCCCAACAACGACCAACGCGAGCTTGCAAGCAAAATGGCGTCGTGGGGTGCAGACGTAATTATAGGGCATCATCCTCACGTCATTCAGCCCGTAGAATGGATAGACAACGGGAACGGCACAAAAACACTTGTGGCATATTCTCTCGGCAATTTCATCTCACAGCAAAACACGGCATCGAGAGTTATAGGCGGTATGCTTCACTACGACTTGACAAAGGACTATGACACCGGAAAAACAACGGTTGACAATGTGGTTTTTGAGCCTATCGTGACCCACTATGTGCGAGGCAGCCACGATGTTCAGATCTATCCCCTTTCGCAATACACCGATTCGCTCGCAAAAGCCCAAGCCTCGAGACTCAAGCAAAACGATTTCATCATTAAATATATAAACGACTTTGTGGGCAAGGTCATTGATAAACAGTTTTTGAATCAAGCGTAAAAGATAAAAGACGGACTGCAAAATATACGGTCCGTCTTTTTATATTAGGCTGTTACATAAGCGTTAGTTAATTTTCGTCTAACTCCTTTTCGGCTATTCCGACGATTGCACTCGTACCGAGCCTGTCGGCTCCATCCGAAAGGAACTCCGCGGCATCCTCCAGCGTGTGAATACCGCCTGCCGCCTTTATTTTTACGGACGGAGACGACACGTACTTTTTAAAAAGCTTTATGTCATCATGCGTTGCGCCGGCATTGGAAAAGCCCGTTGAGGTTTTGATATAATCCGCTCCGGCCGCACTTACAATGCGGCACATTGTTTTCTTTTCGTCCTCGGTCAAAAGGCAAGTTTCGATTATTATCTTGAGGCATTTGTCGCCGCAAACCTCTTTCAGCGTTTTTATCTCATTTTCCACATAGTCTGCATTTCCGCTTTTAAGCGCGCCGATATTTATTACCATATCTATTTCGTCCGCACCGTCAAGCAGTGCCCGCTTTGCTTCAAATGCCTTGACCTCGGTCGTGTTATACCCATTAGGGAAACCTATAACGGTGCAGATACGCATTTTACCGACTGCATATTCCGAAGCAAGCTTTACATAGCACGGCGGAATACAAACGCTTGCGGTATTATACCTAACTGCCTCATCAATCAGACGTTTTATGTCATTCGGAACGGCGGTCTGTTTTAAATTTGTGTGGTCGCAATGCGATAATATTTCGTTTATATCCATTTTTATCCTCCATCGGTCAGATACTGTAATTATTTTACCATAGACTTTAGATACTATCAATTATAAAAAGTCGCCGCAGAAGCTTACCCTCTGCGGCGACTTTAATATTCCGACATTACTTTGTCATAAGATTGCAAACAAGATTTGAAAGCTCCACCGGGTCGTCAACCGACATACCGCCTATAAGACGCGCCTGAGCATAAAGAATCTTTGCGTAATCACAAAGACTGTCTTTATTGTCCTTATAAAGGGACTTGAGCTTTTCGGCTATGGGGTGATTTGCATTTATTTCAAGCACTACCGTAGCCTTGGCGTCCTTGCCGTCGGGCATCGCATTCAGCACCTTTTGCATTTCGAGAGAAATAGCACCCTCGCTCGATAGGCAGACGGGATGGTCCTTGAGCTTATCAGTAAATCTAACCTCATGAACATTTTCTCCGAGAGCCTCTTTCATTTCTTTGAGCATATCGGCGTTATCCTCGTTTTCCTTTTTGAGGGCTTCTTTCTCCTCTTCGGTTCCGAGGTCAACATCTTCCGTGCAAACGTTAACAAAGGTCTTTCCGTCATATTCGCTGAGTGCGCGAAGGGCAAATTCATCGACATAATCGGTGAGATAGAGTATTTCATAGCCCTTGTCCTTAACCGAATCCACCTGCGGAAGCATATCTATTTTGTCGGTTGTTTCGCCTGCTGCGTAATAAATGTCCTTTTGGCCGTCCTTCATACGGGATACATATTCCTTTAAGGTTACGGGCTTCTTTTCACTCGACGAATAGAACAAGAGCAAATCCTTGAGGCTGTCCTTGTGAATACCGTAATCGCTGTATACGCCGAATTTAATCTGCATACCGAACGCTTTAAAGAATTCTTCGTAAGCTTCACGGTCGGTTTCGAGCATTTTTTTAAGCTCGGAATCTATCTTCTTTTCTATGGTTTTTGCAATAAGCTTTAGCTGATGGTCATGCTGAAGCACCTCACGCGAAATGTTAAGCGAGAGATCCTCGCTGTCTACAAGACCCTTAACAAAGCTGAAATGGTCGGGCAAGAGGTCCTTGCACTTGTCCATTATCAAAACGCCTTTTGAGTAAAGCTGCAAGCCCTTTTCATATTCCTTGGTATAATAATCAAACGGAGCGTGTGACGGAATGAAAAGAAGCGCGTCATATGTTGCCTGACCCTCGGTTTATAATGAATAACCTTGAGAGGCTTTTCATAGTCCATAAACTTATCTTTATAAAAAGCTTCATATTCCTCGGGCTTAATCTCTTTTTTATTCTTTTTCCAAAGAGGAATCATACTGTTTAATGTCTCGTCCTCTTTTACAGTTTCGTATTCGTCCTCGGTACCCTCCTTAAGACGTCTCTTCTCTACCGTCATTCTGATAGGATAGCGAACATAATCCGAATACTTTTTAACTATTGTCTTGATAGTGTATTCCTCAAGGAACTGAGAATACTTTTCTTCATCCGTATCATCTTTGATATGGAGAGTTATCGTAGTGCCGACGTCGGGCTTGTCGCCTTCCTCAACGGTATAGCCCTCAACACCCTTAGACTGCCAGCGGTAAGCCTCGCTTTCGCCGTAAGCGCGACTTTCAACAGTCACACAGTCGCTCACCATAAATGCCGAATAAAAGCCTACGCCGAATTGACCGATAACGTCTATATCCTTTGCGTCGGCGTTTTCCTGCTTAAAAGCGAGAGAGCCGCTCTTTGCGATAGTGCCGAGGTTTGCTTCAAGCTCCTCCTTGGTCATACCTATACCGTTATCGGAAATTGTCAGAGTTCTGTTCTCCTTATCCGGAGTAATTCTGATTTCAAAATCCCCGTGCGACATTCCGACATTCTGATCGGTCAGCGAACGGAAATACAGCTTATCAACGGCATCACTTGCATTTGATATAAGCTCTCGCAAAAATATTTCTTTATGCGTGTATATGGAGTTTATCATTAAATCAAGCAGCTTCTTTGATTCGGCTTTAAACTGTTTTGTACGCATACAAATCACCTGTTTCCATAAAAATAGCCCTTTTTCAAAGAGTAATAATATTATATCACCGTAAAATTAAAAGTCAAGAAAAGTCAAACAGAGTTAATAAACAGTTTACATATTAACAGACAAAATTCTATTATTTTGTTTTGGGCAAAACTTTTCAAAAAAAGGCTTGACTTAGAGTAAACTCCAAGTGTTAAATTATATTTAAAGGTAAGCACACTTAACATCATCGCCCATAATGGGCTATGACGATACTGCAAAAGGAGCTGACTGCAATGAATAAAAAGGTTCTCATTGTTTCATCAAGTCCGAGAAAGCACGGCAACTCGGATTTACTCTGCGATGAATTCGCACGCGGAGCAAAAGACGCGGGAAACGAGGTCGAAAAGGTCTTTCTCGCCGACAAAAGCATAAATTACTGCCGCGGCTGCGGAATATGTAATTCTACGCATAAATGCGTTCAAAAGGATGATATGGCGGAGCTTAATGACAAAATGGTCAAAGCCGACGTTATAGCTTTGGCTTCCCCCGTGTACTTCTATACTGTTGACGCACAGCTTAAAACATTTTATAGACAGGTGTGTGCCGCGTTACACAGAGATGTCGGACAAGGATTTCTATTATATTCTGACTGCGGCGGATCCCGATAAATCGGCATTTGACAAGTCGATAGAATGCATAAGGGGCTTTACGCTCGACTGCCTTGACGGTGCAAATGAAAAAGGAATAATCAGGGGTGCCGGTGTATTTGAAAAAGGCGAAATCAAAGACAAATCGGAATACAAAGAATGCTACAATATGGGCAAAAACGTTTAAAACAATTTAAGGAGACTGATATTTATGGAAAACACCTTGACAAGAAAAAAGCAAATCATAACAGCTAAAGCTCTCACGACGGTAATAGGAATAACTCTGTCGGTAGCCATACCTCAGCTGTTCCACGTTATAGGTATCGTGAGCGGTACCGGCAGCTTACCCGGCTCGGCATTTCTGCCGATGCATCTCGGCGTATTCTTCACAGCTCTTTTGGCAGGTCCCGCGGTGGGTGCCGTAACGGGAGCGGTAAGTCCCCTTTTGAGCTTCGCGCTCACGGGTATGCCGTCGGCGGCACTTCTTCCGTTTATGATGATAGAGCTTACCGTATACGGCGTCGTATGCGGACTCCTCAAAAACAAAAAATGCCCGTCATTTTAAAGGTACTCACGGCTCAAATACTCGGAAGAGCCATACGCGCAGCTGCTATTTTAATCGCGTTTTACGGCTTTAAAAGCACGGCGGTTTCACCGACAATAATACTTTCAAGCATCGCTTCTGGTCTGCCGGGTCTTATTTTACAATGGACGCTGCTTCCGCTTCTTATATACCGCGTTAAGGGGTTAAACAAATTCTATGAATAATATCGAAAAAGCAAAGGAGCGTCTTAAAAACGGTGCTTCGCTCGTGCTGTATGACGGCAAAGAGTTCATCGAAGAAAACGGCAAGGGGCTGTCCCCTCTTTTGAAGCTGCTCAGCGAAAAAAACGATTTATCGCGTTTTTGCGCCGCCGACAAAATCATAGGAAAAGCCGCTGCCATGCTTTTTGCACTGCTTAAAATCAAAAATGTGTACGGTGAGGTTTTAGCAGCAAAGCCATACCGATACTCGAAAAATACGGTATAAAGTATTCTTTCGGCACCGTAACCGACAGCATAAAAAACAGATATGGCACGGGGATTTGTCCGATGGAGCAAACCGTTGAAGGCATAGACGACGCCGACACGGCATTAAAAGCCATAAAAGAAAAAATAAAACTATGAGGATGAATAATATGAAAAAGCTCGGATTCGGTCTTATGAGACTGCCTGTTCTTGACAGTAACGACCCCTCTAAAATAGATATTCCGCAAGCCGAAAAAATGGTAGATAAATTTTTGGAGCGCGGTTTCACGTACTTTGACACAGCATATATGTATCACGATTTCAAGAGCGAGGAAACCGCAAAGAAAATCATAGTTGACCGTCATCCGCGCGACAGCTTCACACTCACGTCAAAGCTGCCCACTATGATGTTGAAAACAAAGGAGGATAACAGCCGCATATTTGAAAAGCAGCTCAAAAACTGCGGTGTTGATTATTTTGACTACTATCTTCTTCACAACCTGAACGTATCAAATTACGAGACGGCAACAAAGCTCGACTGCTTTGATTTCGTGGCTCGCATGAAGGAAGAGGGCAAAATAAAGACTGTCGGATTTTCGTATCACGATGACGCGAAGCTCCTCGACAGAATTTTAACCGAGCACCCCGAAATTGAGATAGTTCAGCTTCAGATAAACTATCTCGATTGGGATAATCCGGGTATTCAGTCGCGCCTATGCTATGAAACGGCGGTAAAGCACGGCAAAAAGGTAATTGTTATGGAGCCTGTAAAGGGCGGAACACTCGCAAAAATACCTGACGAAGCCGAAAAGCTGTTTAAAGATTATGCTCCGGACGCGTCAATTCCCTCTTGGGCGGTAAGATTTGCAGCAAGTCACGACAGCGTTATGACGGTACTCAGCGGAATGAGCACATACGAACAGCTCCTTGACAACACCGGATACATGGAAAGCTTCAAGCCCTTGTCAAAGGAAGAATTCGAAATCATAGGCAAGGCAGTAGACATTATAAAAGCTTCTATAACCGTGCCCTGCACAGGCTGCAGCTACTGCACGGCAGGCTGTCCGAAGCACATTCCGATACCGAAGTACTTTGCTCTTTATAACGAGGAAAAACGCGCTACATATAAAGATTTTTCGGTTAACGGCCAATACTACGAAAACCTCGCTAAGGAATACGGAAAAGCCTCGGACTGCATAAAGTGCAGGAAATGTGAAAAAGCGTGTCCGCAGCACATTAAGGTAAGCGAGCTTATGCCTCAAGTTGCAAAAACTTTTGAAGAATAAGGGCATAAAAAGAGAGGCGATTTTAAAATGACCATAGCGGAAGTTGCCGAAAAATACAGCCTTACTCCCGACACATTGCGATATTACGAGAGAATAGGTCTTTTACCGAGGTCGGCAGAACTCCCGGCGGTATCCGTGATTTTAAGAAGCAGGATTGTGACTGGATAGAATTTATTAAATGCATGCGTGCCGCGGGATTGCCTGTTGAGGTTCTCATTGAATATGTGAGCCTTTTCAACGAGGGAGACAGCACCGTTGCCGCGAGGAAAGAGATTCTGACAGAGCAGCGAGATCAGCTTAAAAAGAGAATCGCAGAGCTTGAAAGCACTCTCGCAAGACTCAACAAAAAGATTGAAAACTATGAGAGCAAGTGCATCCCGTTCGAGGAAAAGCTAAAAGCGAAAAAGACAGACCGATAACTAAAATCACCAAAGTACATTTTGCTTTTGCCGCTCCGAAATACATTGATACAAACGACTTATTGTGTTAAAATGGAGTTTATATCAATTGTTTTTCGGGGTGGCATTTTTTATGTATATAAAAAGTCAGAATTTGAAACAGCTCTACCGCATAATTTTTTTATTGTGCTGTGAGGCAGGGATGATTTTACAATATATTGACAGTCTGCGACGCGGCAACGCTGACACGCTTTTATATTACTACACGGTACAAAGCGGCATACTCTGCTTTTTATACTTCTTTTTTCTCGCCGTTTTCAGTCCTAAAAAAGAAAAGGCCGTTATCAGAGGTGCCGTAACCATGTGTATAGCCGTGACCGCAATAGCCTATTTGTTTATGCCGAACGGTGCCAAAGAGGCAGCGGCCTCCGATAAGGCTTTTTACACAGGCTATATTCTTATGCACTATATCGTTCCTCTCATGGTGATACTCGACTATCTGCTGTTTTTCCCGAAAGGGTTATACAAGGCTCTGCACCCGCTTTGCTGGCTGATTTTGCCCTATCTGTATATCGCATTTACAATGATTTGCGCTAAATTCGGCAGCAAGATTTTTTCCGGCTTCGGCGGCAGCAGCCGTTACCCGTATCCGTTTCTCGACACAGACCTTTACGGCAAAAACAAGGTTGCGCTTATAATTGTCTTTATTACGGCGGCGTTTTTGGCTCTCGGTTATCTGTCGTTTGTTATTGACCGCCTGCTCGGAAAAAACGGCAAAAAGCTTAAGTAACAAAAGCCTCAAAACATATTTGAAGGAGCGATAAAAGTGATAATATATTTTACAGGCACCGGAAACAGCCGCCATTTAGCAAAAAAGGTCGGAGAAGCAATAAACGAAATTCCGGTCAACTCATTTGAATATATAAAGGAGTGTAAAAAGGGCAGCTTTGACAGCGATACCCCCTATGTTTTTGTATGCCCGACTTACGCTTGGCAAATACCGCACATTTTTGAAAAGCTCATAAGGGAATCTGTGTTTCACGGCTCCGATAAAGCATATTTCATAATGGATTGCGGCGGCGAAATAGGAAATGCAAGGAAACAATTACAAGCGCTTTGCTCTGACAAGGGTTTCGATTTTATGGGTGTTTACGAGGTTGTAATGCCCGAAAATTACACGGCTCTTTACAGCGCACCTGATGAAAAAACCGCGGAGGAGCTTATAATAAAAGCGGATAAAGCGGCTCTTGACGCAGCAGAATACATCAAAGCCGAAAAGCTTTTCCCCGATATTAAAGTCGGCATTGCGGACAGACTGAAAAGCGGCATAGTAAATACGGTCTTTTACAAATTCATCGTATCCGCAGACAAATTCTACGCCACCGACAAATGCATAGCTTGCGGAAAATGCGTAAGAAGCTGTGTGCTGAACAACATTGAGCTTAAGAACGGCAAGCCTGTTTGGGGCAAAAGCTGCACACACTGTATGGCGTGTATTAACTTTTGTCCCACAAATGCCATTGAATACGGCAAGCATTCAATCGGTCTGAGGCGTTACACTCTGACAGACTGAAATACGGAAAATTGCTTTTACCGAATGTTCATAAAGCGTTTCATAACCAAGCGGTATTTTTATAAATTAAAGGCATAGATAAAGCAGACCTTGTCGGTACAAATCACAAGGTCTGTTTTTTTACGGTAATAATTCATATATGAGCCTTTTGTCTCAATATTGCATTTTTCGTTTGACGATAAAGACAGTCGCCGCGGTGATTTGCTTGCTTGCACCTATATATGAAAAGTTTTTTTCAAATTTGCCCTTTTGGGAGAAAAAAAGAAGCCGTTACCAAACGGTAACGGCTTCCTGAATTTTTCCGAATGAATTATTCTGCGGTTTTTGCAGCCTTAGCGGCTTTTCTTTCCTCTATTTCTATACATACTCTCTCTGCTTACTCTCGGTAACCTTGTAGAAGAGCATGGGGATAATGGTGGCAACCATCGAAATAGCACCCGAAAGTATGAGCACAGCCCAAAGCTTTTCAGAGCCCTCCGGAGTTACGGTATTGTACGGGTCTGACGGAGAAATGCCGGAAATTCCATATGCCATAACGCCTATGAATGCGCCGACAGCCATACTGATTTTATTTATGAAGGTCTGCATTGAGAAGCAGATGCCCTCTGCTCTCTCGCCCGTTTTCCACTCAAGATATTCAACTGTATCGCCTATCATAGCGTAGGTTATTACGTTATTGATACCCTGCGGAAGTCCGAGGAGAACAAAACCTATGGCAAGCCAAAGGAGATTTGAGGAATTGTTATAGCCGCCGTTTCTGCCTATAAAGTACATAGCGAACATAACTACGGCGCCGAGTGCATGTACATAGATATATGTATTTTTCTTTCCGAGATGCTTTGTGAACCACGGAATAAGCACGGTTGCAATTGCTCCGCCGGGAACAACAAGTATTGTAAGAATACTGTATATTGCCTCGTTTCCGAGAACATACTTTGCAAAATAAAGCGAGCCCGTGTACATATAAACGGTTCTTGCCGCACCCAAAATACCGGAAATGAGTATGAGCAAAAGCTGATCGTTTTTAAAGAGAAGCCCAAGGTTATGGCCGAGTGAAGGCGGAGTTGTGTCGGAGGTATATCTCTCTTTTGTGTTTTTAAAGCCATAGAAGAACATCGGCAATGACACAATAACAAGAACAACTGCGCAAATAAAATATGTCCATTTAAGTGTGTTTGCGTTTGCTGCGGAATTAGCCGCTATAAGCACACCGTCGGCATCCTTATATTTTGCGGTTACAGCCGAAGTAATTACGGGTACAAATACCGTTACGGCGCCTGCGCCTATGGTGCAGCAAAGACGCGCAACAGTAAGAAGATTACCGCGAATGGTTGTGTTATTTGTCATAGCCGTTGAAAGGCCCCAATAAGGAACGTCGGCTACGGTATATACCATTGACCAAATAACATAGATAACCGAAATAATGATGAATGATTTTGCCGTGCTGTTATAGACAGGCAGGAAGCAGGCTATGGTAACCAAGCCTATCGGAATAGCCATCCATTTAAGATACGGGCGGCATTTGCCCCATTTGGTTCTTGTTCTGTCAACAATAGAGCCCATAATCGGGTCATTGAGAGCGTCATATATCCTCGTGAAGAGCATAAGAAGCGCTACTGCGGTGGCACCTGTCGTTTTGCCGATCTTGGCGTCCGCCATTAAAAGTGCATCAGTCATAAATATGGTAAGATATGAGCCGATGATGGTGCAGATAAAGTTTTGGCCTATACCGGTAATACTGTACGCAATAGCTTCGCGCGGCTGCATATTACCGTCATTCGGCGTGGTGCCGAACAGCTTATGCCAAAAACCTTTCTTAACAGATTGATTTTCCATTAAGTTAACTCCTTTTCCTTTTTTACAACTTTATACAACTTAAAAAGTCATAAAAATTATTATAAGCCAGAAACTTAAAATAGTCAATTTGAATATGTCAAATTTTTCATCTTTATTTGATTAAAGACACAAAACTCGTTTGTGACCGTTATTTTTTCACATTTGGAAATGATACGCCCTTTTTGGCGGTCAAACCGCATATTTCTATTTGACTTATTTCTCTTAAACATTTATTATATAGAGTATATATTATTTGTCTGAAATCGGAGGATGACGGCGTGAAAAAATCAAACAGTTTACTGAAAAAATTACCGGGATACATAGGCTACGGCGTAGGTGCCGTGGGTCTTGACCTAAGCTACGGAATGTTCTATTCGTTTTTGTCTTACTACCTTTCAAGCGTACTCGGACTCAAACCCGCATTTCTTTTGATACTCACCCCGATAGCACGTATTTGGGACGGTATTAACGACCCGATGATGGGAACGATAGTTGACAATACGCGCACAAAATTCGGTAAATACCGCCCGTGGATACTCATAGGTGCATTCTCGAACGCGGTGGTTCTTACACTCCTCTTTACATCCTTCGGTATGAGCGGAACAAAGCTCTACATATATATAGCCGTCATGTATATTCTTTGGGGAATGACCAACACCATGGCGGATATTCCCTATTGGTCGATGATTCCCTCATTTACGAGCGAAGCTAAAGAGAGAAGCTTAGTAGCAACAATCGCGAGAACCTTCTCGGGTCTCGGCCAGGGAATCATAACAATATTGACTCCCATAATTCTTCCTCTGCTCTCAACAGGCATGACCACAGAAAAGGGTTACAGCGCAACCGGATTTTCGCGTTGGGCTATGATATGCGGAATAGCACTTATACTTTTTTCGGCTACATGCGTATTCAATACAAAAGAGACAAACGTTGTCTACAACGAAAAGCAAAAATTCAGCTTCAAGCAGATATTCAAAACCGTGGCTCACAACGATCAGCTCGTCGTATTTATGATATTCGCCATGCTTTCAAATGCAGGCTGGTACCTGACAAGCTCTACGGCTGTTTACTATTTCACCGATGTTTTGGGTCAGCCTAAGGGTCAATCGCTTTTCCAAACAATCGGCGCAGTCGGCTCGGTAGTCGGCCTTTTGGTAATACCCATGCTCTCGGAAAAATTTACCATGCGCTCAATATACACCATATCGCTCTCGATGACTATTTTGGGATACGCCCTGATGTTCCTCTTCGGCCCGGTACTTAAAATCGCAATAGCACTTGATATTTGCTATATTTTGGCCTCGGTGGGCATAAGCTCGATGTTTGTTTCGCAAACTGTATTCCTTGCGGACATAGTCGATTACGGCGAGTACAAAAACGGTTCGCGAAGCGAGAGTATAACCTTCTCTATGAAAGGCTTTTTACAAAAAATGGCATACACCATTCAGACTGTTATTCTTTTCGGCGGTCTTGGTATATTCGGCTACAACGAGCAAATTAAAGAGGGCGTTATAAACAACGCCACCAAAAATGCGATAGGCACAATAGCCTTCGGAATACCGCCGATACTTATAATAATTTCAATGATAGTTTTCCGCAGCAAGTTTAAAATTCACGGCGAGCTTGCCGAAAAATTCATAGCTATATTACTGAAAAAAGAGCTGCTGACGGTGACGAAAAATGAGGATTCTCATTATAAGGCACGGTGACCCCGACTACGAAAAGGATTCGTTGACTCAAAAGGGGTGGCACGAGGCCGAGCTTCTTGCGGACAAAATGGAAAATACCGACGTTACGGCTTTTTACGTCTCGCCGCTCGGCAGAGCGCAGGACACTGCAAGCGTTACACTTAAAAGGCTCGGAAGAAATGCAAAAACTTATCATTGGCTCAGGGAATTTCACGCGCCGATATATGACAAAAAGACAAAAAAGCTCCGCGGTCCGTGGGATCTTATGCCATCATTTTTCACTAAAGAGGATGACCTTTACGATGTGAAAAAGTGGGCGGACACAGAGTTTATGAAGCAAGGCAGAGTAAAGCAGGAGTACAGAAAAGTTTCTCAGGGTCTTGACAAGGTACTTAAAGCGCACGGATACGAGAGAAAAGATAAATACTACAAGGCCGTAAATGCAAACAAAGACACAATAGTGTTCTTTTGCCATTTTGGTGTGGAATGTGTAATGCTTTCACATCTTCTCAACATTTCGCCCGTATGCCTGTGGCAGGGCTTTTGCGCTGCTCCTACCTCAGTCACTACACTGTACACCGAGGAGCGAGAAAAAGGCATAGCGGTATGGCGCTGCAACTCATTCGGAGATATTTCTCATCTGTACGCAGGAAACGAAGAGCCCGCATTTGCCGCGCGGTTTTGCGAAATCTACGACGATATGTCGCAAAGGCACTGATAAAAGCTATAAAAATGGGGCTGTAAAAATTTCTCGTTTTTACAACCCCGTTTTATATTGTATTTTATCTCAACTTATTTAAGCTTATCTATCATAATATGAGCCGCCTTGTATATATCACCGCAACCGAGAGTCAGGACAAGGTCGCCGTCCTCGGCATTTTTAACAACATAATCGGCAACCTCCTCAAACGTATTAAACCACACGGAACCCGGAATTTTAGCGGCAAGCTGAGAAGTGTATACATTATAGGTATTGACTTCACGCGAACCCATTATTTCGGTCATAACGCAATGGTCGGGTATGCTGAGTACCTTTGCGAAGTCATCCATCAGCATATATGTGCGCGAATAGGTAAACGGCTGAAACACCGCCCAAACGCTGTGGTATCCCATATCCATAGCGGCGTCAATGGTAACCTTGAGCTCAGCCGGGTGGTGAGCGTAGTCATCTACAAAAGTAACGCCCTTATATTTGCCGAGCAGCTCAAAACGTCTGTGAGCACCGCTGAATGCATCAAGTCCGTCACGGCAAGACTCGGCGTCCGCACCGGAATACATTGAAGCCGCCAAGGCTGCAAGTGCATTAAGGACATTGTGGAGCCCGGGAACTCTGAGCTTTATGTGGCAGAGAAATTCACCCTTGTGCATAGCGTCAAATTCATAATAAGCGCCGTGTACGGGAGCGATATTTTCGGGATAATAATCATTTTCTTCAGCCATGCCGAAGGTAATAAGATCCTTGCCGGAAATGCCCTCCATAGCCTTTAATGTGTTGGCATCATCGCCGTTGTAAATTACCGCCTTTGTCGCCATAGAAGCGAACTTATGGAAGCTTTTAATCAGATTATCAAGTGTTTTGAAATAGTCGAGATGATCCTCGTCTATATTGAGTATAACGGCAACATCCGGTGACAAGTCAAGGAATGTATCGACAAATTCGCACGCTTCACAGACAAAATTTTCACTCTTGCCCACTCTGCCGCTTGAGCCCATCATCGGAAGCTTTCCGCCGATTACGGCAGACGGGTCAAGCTTTGCTGTTATCATTATCTGCGTAGTCATAGATGTAGTTGTGGTCTTGCCGTGAGTTCCGCAAATGCCTATGCAGTTTTTATACATTCTCGAAATTGCGCCGAAAAGCTTCGAACGCTCAAAGGTCGGTATTCCGCTTGCCTTAGCGGCTACAAGCTCCGGATTATCTTTAAGCAAGGCCGCGGTATAAACTATCATCTCGGCGCCTTTTATATTTTCCGCCCTTTGACCCATGGTAACGGGGATACCGAGCTTACGTATTCTGTCAAGCGTATCGCTCTCGTTATTGTCAGAACCGGAGAGCTCATAGCCCCAGCTGTGAAGTATCTCGGCAAGCGGGCACATACCGCTGCCGCCTATCCCGATAAAGTGTACTCTCTTTACTTCTTTTAAAAGTGTATCTATGTCTTTCATATAAGTCATACCTTTCGGTTTATTGTGTCAGTATTTCCGACTAAAATATATTATATTGCATTTCGTCAAAAATTTAAACCCTAAAATTATCTTTCACAATATATTTTCGGCATTCATATTATAGTGTATAGATATCCATCCGAAAAAGGAGGGAAATAAATGAAAAAAATCGTTATTGCCGGCGGAGACAAAAGGATGAGCTGTCTCGCCGAGCTGCTTTTTAACAGCGGGTATTCTTTCGCGTCATATGCAGTAAACGGCGGTCTTACCAAAGACGAGTTTCTTTGTTATCTGCGCGAAAACAATAATATACTGCTGATACTGCCGCTCCCCGTAAGCCGCGATAAAATTCACCTGAACACCGGCAAAGCGTTCGAAGACGTCAGGCTATCGGAAATCGGCGAATGTCTCGGAAAAAGCGATACGGTAGCAGGAGGAATCATCGGCGACAGTCGCACTGTTTTGTCGGCAAACGGCACAAAAGTATATGATTACTATGATGAGGAATTTATTACGGACAATGCCCGTTTGACCGCGCAATGTCTTAAATTTGTGTTAAATGAAAACGGAATATATGATTTCAGCGGCAAAAAGACGGCGATTACCGGATACGGCAGAACCGCGAAGGCTATTGCCGAATTCATGAAGGAAAACGGCGCAAAGGTACTGATAACGGCAAGAGACCCTCACGCACTCGCAGACGCGGTCAAAAAGGGATACAGCATATGCCTGCTGAGAGATTATGACTGCATAGCACACGACGCGGATATTTTAATAAACACCGTTCCCGCTGAAATAATAGATAAAAATATTTTGAGTCGATTGAGAAAAGACGTTCTGCTTATAGATATAGCTTCCCCACCGTTCGGAGTGGATATCGGGCTTGCCGACTCTTACGGGATAAACGCTGTCAGAGCATTGGGGCTTCCCGGAAAATACGCCCCCGAAGAAGCCGGCAGGCTGATATTTAAGAAAGCTCAACCGCTTCTGTAAGGAGGGAAAAAATGTGCTGAACTTAGGATTTGCAATGTGCGGTTCGTTCTGTACGTTTAAAAAGGTGATCCCGATTATGGCTAAGCTTAAAAGCGACGGGTTTAACGTAGTGCCCATAATGTCTGAAACAGCATTTACGACCGATACACGTTTCGGCTCGGCTAAAGACTTCGCCGACGAAATAACCGAAATAACGGGAAATGATATTATAAGTACTCTGCCGAAGGCTGAGCCGATTGGCCCAAAAAAGCTGCTCGACTTACTTATTATCGCGCCGACTACGGGAAACACTCTCGGGAAAATGGCGAACGGCATAACTGATACGACCGTAACGCTTGCAGCTAAAGCGCACCTTCGCAACAGACGTCCGGTGGTAATAGCCGTTTCCACAAATGACGCACTCGGTGCCACCGCTAAAAACATAGGTCTTTTAATGAACTGCAAATATATTTACTTCGTACCGATGAGGCAGGATGACTGCATTAACAAGCCGAATTCCATAGTTGCGGATTTTGAAAAAATACCCATAACCGTTTTGGATGCTTTAAACGGCAAACAGACTGAGCCCGTAATAATATCGTAAAGCCACACAAAGAGAAGAATGGCACAACTAAAATATCCGCATTCGTAAAATATCGAGTGCGGATATTTTTTCGACAAAAAACGGACCGTAAAATTTTTACAGCCCGTTTTTTAAGGGATTTAATAAGAAAAAATACTGTGTAAAAAATTACTTCTTACCGTTGAAAATGTCAAGAACGTCCATATATCCGTCGTCGCTTCCGAAGCCCTTGCCGTTGTCGGTAGTGCTGCTTACATCCTCAAATCCGTCATCATTGCCGCCGAACGAAAAATCATCGGTCTTATTGGGCTTTTTAGGCATACCGTTCTCATCAGTACCGAAGCCTGTTGCGATAACGGTAATTGTCATCTCATCTTCTTTTTCTTTATCGAGATCTACGCCGAAGATGATGTTAGCATCCTCATCAGCCGCTGCACGAACTATACCTGCCGCGGTGTCGATATCGTCAAGGCCGATATCCTCAGAAGCGGAAATGCTTATTATAACGCCCTTAGCGCCGTCGATTGTGGATTCAAGAAGAGGGCTTGAAATAGCTCTCTGAGCCGCCTGCTCAGCCTTATCCTTGCCTTTGGCGGTACCAACGCCCATATGAGCATGGCCCGCATCTTTCATAACTGCGGTTACATCGGCAAAGTCAAGGTTTATAAGAGCCGGCTTAATAATAAGGTCGGAAATACTCTTAACGCCCTGGCGAAGAACATCATCTGCTATATCAAACGCATTGAGAAGAGTAATCTTCTGCTCGGATACCTGCTTTAATCTTTCGTTGGGAATAACAACAAGGCTGTCTACATGACCTGCAAGCTCTGCAATACCTGCCTCTGCCTGCTGCATACGTACCTTACCCTCAAAATCGAAAGGCTTTGTAACTATACCTACGGTGAGTATTCCCTTTTCCTTAGCTATCTCGGCAATAACGGGAGCTGCGCCTGTGCCTGTTCCGCCGCCCATACCTGCGGTAATAAACACCATCTGTGTATCATTGAGAGCTTCGATAATTGCGTCGCGGCTCTCCTCGGCAGCTTTCTGACCGATTTCGGGCTTTGCTCCGGCGCCTCTGCCCTGCGTAATCTTTTCGCCTATCTGAATTTTCTGGCCGGCTTTTGAAAAAGCAAGCGTCTGCTTATCGGTATTTATAGCTATAAGCTGAACTCTGCCGAAGTCATTGTTTGCCATACTGTTGACAGCATTTCCGCCGCCTCCGCCAACGCCTATAACTTTAATATTAGTAACGTCATTAAATTCGTTGTCCATTTCAAAATCCATTTGAGAACATCCTCCATTATGTAAAGTCTTTTATTTCACACCTAAATAAAGTTAAACTCATACCTATTTAGGTTAGTATATCATATTATCCCGCTGTTTTCAACGTTTTTTTGCATTTATATTGTATATAATTACGGAGATATAACGGGACCGTTGTGTTATCCTCACGTTGGGGACTGAGATATGCTTTTTTGTCAATCGTGAAATCTATACTGCCCGTAAAATCGGGATTATCGCTGTCAAGCCTTGTCAGGGCAGCTTTTACAAAGTCCATTTTATCGTTCACGGAGGACGAAAGTCCCAAAAGCACGGTAACGCGCTCCTTATATACCATTTTAATATTGGAATGGTTGCTCACATCTATACTTGTTATTCCGCTGAGCTCATTTGATTCAAGCAATGTCAACACATTTTTTATAATGCCGAGGTCGTCGTTATCCTGAAATTCCACGGTTTCCCCCGGTACCGCCGAAATCACCGGTGAGGAATCAATTATGATAATACCGTCGCCGATAGTCATAAGTCCGTCCTCAAGCACTTTTCCCTTGTCGGAAACCAACGTAAAGCTGTCGCCGTTGTCTATTGCAAGCTTGGCGGTTGCAGCCGTGATTTTTATCGTTATTGTTCCCGAAAGATTGCGTTTTATTTCGGCCGACTCAACATAAGGAAGGGTACATTCGATTCCGGAGGCTGTTTTTTTCTTGCTTGTCATAAACATATTGTCGCCTATATTTATCTGCGACGCAGCTATAACATCCTCATTGTTGTATATCTCGTCACCGGTAACCGCAACATTGTCTATACGGAAAAAGACCGTAAGCGAAAGAGTTACTGCGACGGCAATTATAATTATAATACCCAGGATAAGAGCAATCAGCTTTTTTATCCTGCGTTTTTTCATTTTAATGAGCCTGCTGCGACGGCGCATTTCATCGCGCGAGAGCTGCTGCCTGCCGCCCTGCGTGCGCTCATTTGCCATGCCGTATGTTACATCAGTCGTCTGCCTCCTGCGAGTGCGGGTCGGTGCAGTCTTCTGCCGACTCCCCCGCGGGTTTTCCGACGTTTTCGGCGAGCTGCCTTGTCTCTTGTTTTTCGGTCCCGTCATTTTCATTTATCCTTCTCACGTCTGCTCCGAGCAGTTTCAGTACCTTTTCAGGAGCTTCATATCCTCTGTCCAAATGTTGCGTACCTGTAATAACCGTCTTGCCGTTTGCGGCGAGACCGGCCGTTATAAGCGCAAAGCCTCCGCGAAGATCCGGAGCTACAACATTTGCGCCCGTCAGATACTTTGAACCCTCTATAACCGCCATTCTGCCCTCGACGCTTATTTTTGCGCCGAGCCGCATAAGCTCAGTTACGTGTTTAAATCTGCTCTCAAATATATTTTCAATTATTACGCTCGTGCCGTCCGCTACAGACAGCATAGCTCCGACTATTGCCTGAGCATCGGTCGGAAAGCCCGGATACGGCATGGTGCGTATCATTTTTACTCTTTTAAGTCTCGGCGGTGCAGACAGACATATCCACCTGCCGCTCGTCGTTATATCACAGCCCGCTTCGGAAAGCACCGGAATCAGCGCGCCGATATGTGCCGGAATTACGTCCTTTATGCAAATTCTGCCGCCGGTTGCCGATGCGGCTATAAGATAAGACGACGCCTCTATGCGGTCTGGTATAACGGTATGGCATGTGCCGTGAAGCTTTTTAGTGCCCTCTATTACTACCGTGCTGTCGCCGGCGCCGGAAATTTTAGCGCCGCAGCCGTTTAAAAAATCGGCAAGGTCGCTGATTTCCGGTTCTCGCGCCGCATTTGTAATAACAGTGGTTCCGTCCGCCGCCGCGGCGGCTATCATTATGTTTTCTGTGGCTCCGACACTCGGAAAAGAAAGCGTAATATCGGCACCGTGAAGACTTTTGCCGAGCGAGCAGTACAGTCTGCCGTGTTCTTCGGTAATTTCGGCACCGAGCTTTCGCATCGACGATAAATGCAGGTCAATAGGTCTGAGGCCTATTTCACAGCCTCCCGGCGAAGATATTTCCGCTTTTCCCGTACGCGCGAGCACAGCACCCAAAAAGACTATCGATGAGCGCATTTCACGCATTAAATCATCGGGAATTTCACTTACGGTGATAACGGACGAATCCACCTCAACCGTGTGACCGTCGCGTATCACCTTGCAGCCGAGATGCCGAAGTATTTGAATAGCGGCGTCTACATCCGAGAGAGCCGGGCAATTATGTATTTTGCATTTGTCGCCGGTCAAGACCGTAGCCGCTAAAATCGGCAGCGCGCTGTTTTTCGAGCCGTGAACTTCAATTTCTCCGCAGAGCCTTCGTCCGCCCTCTATTATTATCTTATCCAATACATACACACCCCTTAAAAAAAAGGTAACCCTTTTTCATATTATGCAGGGCTGTATGTTTTGGAAACGACAGCTGTTATTTTTTCTCCGCTAACTTTTCTATTATATCACAAATCATCGCAGAAGAGTTTTCAACCGCCATTTTTTTTGCATTCCTGCCGAGTCTTACAAGAGTCTCGCGGTCTGCAACAAGTGAGTCAAACTCGGATATGAGTTTTTCGGAGGTTAAATCCTTTTCCTCGATAACGCGCGCGGCATCGTTTTCCACAAGAGCCATGGCGTTATGGTATTGATGGTTTTCGGCAACATTCGGTGAAGGAATAAGTATTGACGCTCTGCCGACTGCTTCGATCTCGGAAAGTGACGACGCACCGGCTCTACCGATAACAAGGTCGCTTGCCGCAAGACAGACATCCATATCATCTATATATTCGCGTATTACCACGTTGCTTGCTTTGTTCTCGTCCACGCCGAGCTCTTTTAGCTTTTCGGGAACCCATTTACCGTATTTTCCGGTAGAATGCATAAAGAACAGATTTTTATTTTGCCAACGCTCGGCTATCAAGCAGTCATATTTTCATTTATCGCCTTTGCACCCAGACTGCCGCCCATCGAGAGCACCATTATGCTGTCGGGCGAGACACCGAGCTTTGCACGTGAAAATTCCCTGTCCGCTTCTATGATTTCGCTTCTTACCGGAAGGCCTGTAACAATCGGCTCATTTTTACATTCAAGGTGTTCCTCTGCCTTTTTAACCGTGAGCATTACCTTGTCCACCGTTTTGGCGAGAGCCTTGTTTGTAACGCCGGGATAGGCGTTTTGTTCATGAATGGCTGTCTTTACGCCAAGCTTACAGGCCGTTCTGACAACGGGACCGCTGACATATCCGCCGAAGCCCACGACAACGTCCGGTTTAAATTCTTTGATTATTTTTTTGACCTCTCTCGATGAGCTTATCATAAGAAAGAGAGTTTTAATATTTTTAGCTATATTTTTAGCAGAAAACTTTCTCTGGAAGCCGGTAATTTCAATGGTTTTAAAGGCGAAACCCGCCGCAGGTACGAGCTTTGACTCCATATGCTCCTTTGTACCTATAAAAAGTATGTCGGCATCCGGATGGCGGCGTCTGAGCTCGCCTGCGGACGCAAGTGCCGGATTTATATGTCCGCCGGTACCGCCGGCAGCGAATATGACTTTCATATGTTTACTCCTTATTCTTAGGCTTTTTATTTTTCTATTCGCGAATACCTTGATACCGACAGCACTATTCCCATTTCAACAAGCAGCATCATAAGCGAGGTGCCGCCGTAGCTGAAGAAGGGTAAGCTTATGCCCGTATTCGGCAACGTATCAGTAACAACGCCGATGTTAAGCGCCGTCTGAAGTCCCACCTGAAAGACGATGCCCATTGCAAGCATGGCACCGAAACGGTCCTTTGCCTTTAGTCCTATAACGACCCCACGCCAAACAAGCAAAACGTACAGCAAAATTATTCCTACCGCTCTGATGAAACCGAGCTCCTCGCAGACAATCGCAAAAATAAAGTCATTTTGCGGTTCGGAAACATACAGATGCTTTTGTTTTGAGTTACCGAGACCGGTTCCGAAAAGTCCGCCGGAACCTATGGCATAGAGCGAGTTGTTGGTTTGCCATCTTGCTCCCTTGGGGTCGTAGCTTTTATCGAGCCACGCCGTAATTCGCGCGCCCGCGTATTTTTCAAGAAGCTGCGGATTGAGCACGAATATGATAATTGCCACGGCGGCAATTACCGCTATAAGCACAAACCAATGTCTCTTTATCTCGCCGAGATACATCATAATTACTCCTATGGCGAGAATAAGAATGGTGCCGGAAAGGTGATTTTCAAGATAGACAAGACCCGCCGTAACAGTTATAACCAAGGCATAGAAAAGGAGCTGTAAAAACGAATTATACACGACGATATGTCCGCCAGACAGTTCCTTTACTCCGTCTGCAAATTTGGAACGGTTTATTGACTTGCCGACTATTTTTTATGATTTCTGTCCATTTCGTATGCGCAAAACAAAATTATGGCAAGCTTTGCTATTTCCGACGGCTGGAAGGTAAAAAAGCCGAGATTTATCCATCGGTGGAATTCACCGAACGACGCCGGCAGTATAAGAACTATAACAAGCAGACCCCATGAGACAATAAGACCGGGAACAGCAAGTATTTTAAGATAATCATACCTGAGCTTTGAAACAAGGAGCATACAAATAACGCCGACAACGGCAAAAATCAGCTGACGCTTAAAAAAGTATGTGCTGTCCCCCTTTTTGTTATAAAAGGCGTAGGTGTAGCTTGCCGAAAACAGCATTACAAGTCCTATTGTAAGTATTGCGATTACAAGAAGAAGAAAGAATACGTCAATTCCGCCGAGTGCGAGAAAATCGGGTCTTCGCGAGCGTTTTTTTGTCTTTTGAGGACGCGGTTTTGCATTTTGGGCGTTCCCTGCCATAATTCTTCCTCCTTTTCCTGAAAATTAAAACGGACATCTGCCGAAATCGGCAAATAAAATTATTTCATACCGTAATACAAAAGAGCGGTTCCTATAATTCCGCCGAAAAGCTGAACGAGTGTAAACACGACGCATATCTTGCGCTCTTTCCAGCCGCACATTTCAAAGTGGTGGTGTATGGGCGCCATTTTGAAAATTCGTTTGCCGTGCGTTGCCTTGAAGTAGCATATCTGAAGCACATCCGAGAACATTTCGACTGCATAGATTATTCCGTAAAGCAAGATTATAAGCGGACAGTCTATGGCATAAGCGAGGGCTACAACCATACCGCCGAGGAACATTGAGCCGGTATCGCCCATCATAACCTTTCCGGGATACCAGTTCCAAATAAGGTATCCGAGACATCCGCCGAGAAGGCATCCCGCAAGAAGGCTTACACCGAAGAAACCTCTGATAAGTGCCGCCGCTATAAATGAAATTGCCGCCACGGAGGTAACGCTTGCACACAAGCCGTCTACGCCGTCCGTGAAGTTTACGGCATTTACCGTGAGATAAATAACGGCAATTCCGAATATCCAAAAGAAAAATTTCAAATCGACATTTCCGACGAACGGAATGAACATATATGTGTTTCCCGACATATAGAGCGCCGCAAGATACGCCAGCATCACAAGAATCTGCGCGCCGGTTTTCTGCGCTATGGTAAGGCCGAGATTACGCTTTTTGGCAACCTTAATATAATCGTCCGCAAAGCCGATAAGGCCGAAAGCGACAGCCATTAAAAGTCCCGCGAATATTTTGACCTTCATATCGTCGCCTATGACAACGCTTCCCGAAGTCAGAATATGACCGCCGAGCAGCTTATCGGTTATCAGGACGACAGCGAACGATACAATTATGCTTATTATAAACATAAGGCCGCCCATTACGGGAGTACCCTGCTTTGATTTATGCCATGCAGGACCTATGTCAAGAATAGTCTGCCCGAAGTGAAGCTTTCTAAGCCACGGAATTATAACAAATCCGAGCAAAAAAGCTATTAAAAAGCTAAGCAGAACGCCGAATATTAACGCAACCCAAATTTTCATTTACTCTTCCCACTCTCTGTATAAGCTGTTTATAACATCCTCGAGCTTCATTCCGCGACTCGCCTTAAAAAGAACTGCGTCTCCGTCCTTAAGCGTTTCGAGAAGCGCTTTTGTAAGCTCGGTTTTATCGTCAAATGATTTTATTTCATCGACAAATCCTTTTGCTCCCTCGGCAATGTGTTTTGCTTTTGCGCCGTATGTAAAAAGAATGTCGATATTTTTGTTTTCGGTATATTTTCCGACATTTTCATGAGAAACATCGCTGTATTTCCCGAGCTCAAGCATATCGCCGAGAACTGCTATCCTGCGGTTTGATTTAAACGAGGACAACACATCCAGAGCCGCTTTTTGCGAATCCGGACTTGCGTTGTAGCAATCCTCTATAACCGTTATTCCGCCGACTTTTTTAATACGCTGACGCATTCCGGACGGGACAAAGCTTTTGAGCCCTGCCGCTATTTTCTGCGGCTCCATTCTCATTTCATACCCCACGGCAAACGCCGCAAGAGCGTCATATACGTTGTGAATTCCGACGGTAGGCACGGTGACGCGCTGTGATGCGCCGTAAAATTCGACCGTAAAGGATGTAAACCCGTTTTTTTCTTCAATATCCTTCGCCCTGAAATCAACATTCGGATTTTCGATTCCGAAGAAAACAAGCTTATAGTCGGGCTCCCTTACGGTAACGAGCTTATCGTTATCGCCGTTTAATATAAGCGGCGCGCCCTTTTTCATACCATTGAGAATTTCAAGCTTCGCTTTTAGGATTCCGTCACGTGAGCCGAGATACTCTATATGAGAAACGCCGATGTTGGTTATTATACCGATGTCGGGACGAGAGCTTTTTGTCATTCTCTCGATTTCGCCGAAATGATTCATACCCATTTCAATAACCGCCGCCTCGGTATCATCTTTAAGGCGAAGCAAAGTTTTGGGCATTCCGATTTCATTATTGAGGTTGCCCTCGGTCTTAATCGTTTTAAACTGCTCGGCAAGCACGGCGTAGGTCATTTCTTTTGTCGTAGTTTTGCCGACTGAGCCGGTAAGGCCTACTACCGTCAAATTATCAAGCGTACCGCGGTAATATCCCGCAAGGTCAAGCAGAGCCTTGCCGGTATCCTTAACTGTGATTACGGGTATGCGGCTGTCAACCTTTTTACGGACAAGCACCGCCGCAGCTCCGTTTTGAGCCGCCTGCGACACGAAGTCGTGCCCGTCAAATTTTTCTCCCTCAAGACATATGAAAAGGCACCCCTTTGGTATGTCGCGGCTGTCGGTCGAAACCGATGTCACAATACAATCATAGCCCGAGAGCCTGCCGCCTACGGCTTTTGCAATACGCGAAAGAGTTAATTCCATTACTTATCTTTTCCTTCTGCTAATATACCTGCCACAACTTCACGTTCATCATAGTGTATTTTGCCGGTATTTAATATTTGATACGTCTCGTGCCCTTTGCCGGCAAGGAGAACGACATCGCCCTTTTTCGCTTCGCCGAGTGCATATCTTATGGCCTCGGTACGGTCAACAAGGACCTTGATTTTCGCCTTGCAGTTATGCATACCCTCTAAAACATCATCAACTATAAGCTGCGGGTCTTCGCTTCGCGGATTATCAGAGGTTACAACCGCAACATCTGCAAGGTCGCCTACTATCTTGCCCATTTTAGGGCGTTTGGTCTTGTCTCTGTCGCCGCCGCAGCCGAATACGGCTATAATTCTGCCGTTTGTGGTTTCACGGACCGATGATATTACATTTTCAAGGCCGTCGGGAGAATGTGCGTAATCTATAAGAACGGTATAATCCGTATCCGTCGGAACTACCTCAACTCTGCCGGGCACGCCCTTGCTCTTTTTGAGCGAAGAAAGGACATCGGAAAAATCAAGTCCCGTGAGTATGGCGCAAATTGCGGCACCCATCGTGTTGTAAACGGTGAAGTGACCGGGTATGCCTACGTTTGCTCTGCCGATTTTATCGTTCCAAAGGAGTTCGTACTGCACAGAGGAGGAGGTGCAGACAACATTTTTTGCCACAAACTGCGCCTCATTGTTTTTAACCGAAAATGTCACGACCTTTATCGGCAGTCCGTCTACCATATAATGTGCCGATTCGTCATCGATATTTATAACAGCCGTGTCCGCTATTTCAAACAGCTTGCGCTTGGCGTTTCGATAGTTTTCAAAGGTTTTGTGATAGTCAAGGTGATCCTGCGTGAGATTGGTAAACAATGCTATGTCGAAATGACATCCGTCTACCCTCCCCTGCGCGAGTGCTTGGGAAGAGACCTCCATAACGCAGTATTTGCAGCCGCTGTCAACCATTTCCCTGAAGAGTCTCTGAAGCTCTTTGCTGTCGGGAGTGGTAAGTGACGACGGGTACTCTTTGTCGCCCGTTACATTTTTAACCGTACCTATAAGTCCGGATTTTATTCCGAGATTATCGAAAATTCCTTTTAAAATAAAGGTCGTTGTAGTCTTTCCGTTTGTTCCGGTAATGCCTATAAGATGAAGCTTCTCGGACGGATTACCGTAAAAATTGGCGCACAATAAAGAATATGCATCTCTTGTGTTCTTAACCAAAATCTGATTTTCAACACCGGTATCATACTCCGCCACTACCGCACGGGCTCCTTTATTTACAGCCTCCTCGGCGGCAGAGTGGCCGTCAAAATGTGCGCCCTTGATGCACACAAAAACGCAACCCTCGCAAAGCTTTGCGGTATTATCGGTAATATCAGTAATTTCCGTGTCATTAAAATTGCTTTTTGTATCAATGCCCTTTAAAAGCTCTGATAACAGCATCGGTTTTTTCCTCCTGTTTTTTACTTTAATATTATGCGGGACCGTCCTGTACGTTTACGGACGACTTGAAGTAAACTGTAATTACAGAGCCCTGCTCTGCCTCGGTGCCCTCCGCAATGCTCTGCTTATAAGACACAAAGTCATTTGAAGAAGAATTGCCGGCTACCTTTATGTTAAAGCCTGCGTTAACAGCGGCCTTATTGGCTGCGCTGATTGACATATTGCAAAGATTCGGAACGGTGGCAACTGCCTTTTGCGACGAAGAATCGGTATATACCACTATTACTCCGCCCGACCTCATTTGCTGGCCTGCCGCAGGCGTCTGTGAAACTACCTTAGCACCGTCTCCGACAACCTTTACGGTATAACCCGAGGCTTTTGTCTTTGCATCCTGAGGAGACAATCCGATAAGACTCGGAGCTACGGACGATACGTTTGCCATTTCCTTATCGTCATATCTCGGCTCAACATTCAAGTAGGTCAGCACCTTTTCAAGTATATCGCCTGCTATGGGAGCTGCTACCGCACCGCCACCGTGAGCACCTGTCGGCTCATCTATCGCTACAAGTATTGCTATTTGCGGATCATCGGCGGGGGCAAAGCCGGCAAAGGAGGCAATATACGCTCCCTCGTGTCCGATTTTTTCGGAGGTACCCGTTTTGCCTGCCACGTGGTAACCCGCAACATATGCGTTTTTACCTGTTCCCACAGATACGACCTGCTCCATCATATTAGATACTATCGAAGCGGTTTTTTCGGATATGACCTGTCTTTTTACTATAGGCTCCGTCTTTTTCATGACATTGCCGTCACCGTCAAGCATAGATGATACAACATACGGCTGCATAAGCTTACCGCCGTTTGCTATCGCCGAAACCGCCGTTATTATCTGAATGGGCGTCACCTGGAAGGTTTGACCGAACGAACTTGAAGACAGCTCCGAAATACCCATTTTATTGAGAGAGTGATATGTCACGTCGGCTACCGGGGTCGCCTCCGCAGGCAGGTCGATGCCTGTTTTTTCGGTAAAACCGAACGCTTCAAAATATTTATAAAAAGTATCTTTACCGAGCTTTTGCCCTATTGTCACAAAGAACGGGTTACAGGAATTCATAAGTCCCTGCGTCAAATTTTCCGTACCGTGGCCGCCCGGCTTCCAGCACTTCTGATAATTATTCGCAACCTGAATACCGCCGGTGCAGGTATATGTTGTATTGAGGTCCACAACACCCTCTTCAAGAGCCGCCGAAACGACTATCGTCTTAAATACCGAACCCGGCTCATATGTATCGCTTATATCGCGGTTTCGCCACTGAGCATAAAGAGCGTTCGTCGTAGCCTTTTTTTGCTCGTCGGGAGAGGATATTGCGGATATGCTTTCGGCAAGCACCTTGTTTGAAATCTTATTAGGAGAATTCAAATCAAAGTCGGGCTTTGACGTCATACCGAGTATAGCACCGGTTTTGACGTCCATTATTATGCCGTAAGCATATTTCGCGCCCGTGTCCGTAAGTGCCTGGTCGAGCGACTGCTCGAGGTAATACTGTATTACCTCGTCTATTGTAAGCACAAGGCTGTAGCCTGCCTTAGCGTCATATGTGGTTTGATAATCCGTGGACATAGAGCCCTGTCTGGCATTTTTAGCCGTTATTATTCTGCCGGCGGTGCCGGTAAGCTCGTCGTTGTATTTCAGCTCAAGCCCGAGCCTGCCCGAATCATCGGAATCCGTAAAGCCTATTATTGTGGAAGCAAACGACGAGTAAGGATAATATCTCTTTGTATCGGGATCAACACCGATAATTGAGGAAAGCTTGTTTTCGGAAATAAACGTTTTAAGACGGTCCTTAACATCCGTCTCAACCTCGCCGGCTATTTTTTCGTAGCCGCTGCTTGTGCGCTCCGCCTTTTTGCGAACCGTCTCTTCGTCCACACCGAGCATGGTACTGAGATTTGTAACCACAAGGTCGCGCTGCTCGTCGCTTGTTATCTTTGACGGATTTATATAGACAAGCCACGCCGAAGCACTTTTGGCAAGAGCTTTCATATTTGAATCGTAAATCGTTCCGCGCTGAGCCGAAACCGTGGTGTCCGAAAGCTGATTTTGCTCGGCTTTAAGCTTATATTCGTTGCCGTGAATAAGAGAAATATATGCGAGCGAGCCGACACATACAAGAAAAGCTGCGGCGATGAAGCACAGCACCGTAACAGCTCTTTTACCCATTCTCTTTGAAGGTCCGGTCTGCATATTTTTCTCCTTTCATTAAATTTAAGTCTGATTTTGTTTTTCGTTTGTCGAATTGAAAAGCGAAAAAGGTGCAAAGGCGCACTTTCCCTGCCTCTTATTCTGAATCGTGTGCATTTTGTGCATTTTTGCGACGACTTGTATTTTTGATACACGAGGAGCGAAAAAGGTGCAAAAGGCGCGCGATTCAGACAAAATAAATAGCATAACGAGAGTTAAGTATAGCTTCCTTAACCCTCGTTTTATTTTATTTCATTTTACGTGTATATATTCCAAAAGTTTGGTTATAAGCGACTTTGACTCTTTTGAGTCGGAGGACGATGCTTTTCCTCCGGAAACAGTTACCTTATCATCGCCGGAAAGGTCTATATATTCTATCTGATAATTTTCCGCCTTTACCATTCCGAGAACATTTTGTGCATAATCATCGACCTTTTCAAGAGATATTGTCGAATCGAGCTGCATATTAAGTCTGACGGTCTCGGCCTGCGCCGCCGTAAGATTTGACTCAGTCTTGGCGATTTGACGGTCAAGCTCGTCCACACGCAGCTTGCTGTAAAGCAGAGCCGCAAAAAGCGAGAGCAAAACAGCGGCAACCGTAAGCACCTTTGCCGCACGCAAAGCCGTGGCTCGCATTTCGTTTTTTGCCTCGACCGTTGTTTTCTTTTTTCGTGTTACAAGCCGCATACCGGAGTCGGCCGCACGCTCTCCGACGCCGGGCAGGGTAGCTATTTTTCTCGCGGCATTATGATCGAATGAGACGGGTTTCGGCTCAAACATGGAAAAATCATAATTACCGTACTTATCGTAATTACCTGCCATTTTTTCTCCTCCGGGAAATTTATCTTAAAATCTAATCATCTTTAACCTTTTTTATTGAACGAAGCCGCGCCGAACGCGAACGAGGATTACGTGACAGCTCTTCGTCGCTTGCTGCAACGCCCTTTACGGTAATCTCACCGCGCGGCGTTTTTCCGCAAACACAAACCGGAAAATCCTTTGGGCAAGTGCAGCCCTCACAAAAGTGTGCAAAGCGTTTTTTCACCATACGGTCCTCAAGAGAATGGAATGTTATTACCGAAAGGATTCCGCCAACCTTAAGCGACGAAAACATATCATCAAGTGCCGAATCAAGCTTTGTAAGCTCACCGTTTACCTCTATACGGATCGCCTGAAAAGTTCTGCGTGCCGGATGCGAGTCTCGCATTGCACGCTGAGGCATTGACATTTTAATAATATCGCAAAGCTCAAATGTTGTTGAAATTCTTTTATTTTCACGTTCTTTTACTATATTTTTAGCTATGCTCTTTGCATACCGTTCTTCACCGTAGTCTCTGATTATACGATAAAGCTCATTTTCGGAATAAGTGTTAACAACATCCGCGGCACTTTTGCCCTCTTTGCTCATACGCATATCAAGCGGCGCGTCCATATGAAACGAAAAGCCGCGCTCGGCAGTATCTATCTGGTGAGAGCTGACGCCGAGATCCGCCATAATTCCGTCGGCTTTTCTGCCGTTTAATATTGCGGATATATTATCAAATGTATTGTGAACTATCTCAACATTCGGAAAAGACGCAAAGCGCGCCTTCAATACCTCTATAGCCTCAGGGTCGCGGTCAATGGCTATGAGCCTGCCCTTATCGGAAAGCCTTTGAGCCACAGCGTGGGAATGCCCCCCACCGCCCGCGGTACAATCGACGTAAAGGCCGTCGGGCTTTATTTCGAGTGAATTGACAGTTTCGTTAAATAATACGGGAATGTGTTCAAAATCCATTTTAAATACCTATCAGAACTGAATCTGCGAATAGTCGAAGGTCTGACGAATGTTTCTCGCACGTTCCATGGTCTTGTAGTATTTATCTGCATCCCATATTTCAAGGCGCTTACCTACGCCGGCAACGACAACATTCTTTTTGAGCCCGGCAAAGTCGCAAAATTCGGTAGGAATGGTAATCCTGCCCTGCTTGTCCGGCTCAACCTCAACCATACCGCCGAAGAAAAGACGCTGCATATCAAAATTTTGAGTATTGATAACAGACTCGGCTATCTTGCTCCACTCTTCGTCGGAATAGATATAAAGGCAATCGCTGCCGTCTATCGGGCAGAACACTCTGAAGGTAGAACCGAGCTTATTACGCATCTTGGCAGGAATGAAAAGGCGGTTTTTGGCGTCTATGGTGTGTTCTTTATAGCTGCCGAAGCTTTCGGTACGCTTTTGCGCCGCCGAGGTTTCGGTAGTTTTTTCTTTAACATTTTCGTCAGCCACTTTATTCATTCCTCCTTTCTGCTCCAAAGTGTGGGTTTTTACTCCCCAAATATGGGTTTTTTAAACATTTCTCACCTATTGACTGTAATTATAAAGCATACTCACCCATTTTGCAATAACTAAAGCAAAAAAAACTTTGTTAAATTTAAATGAATTTTCGACATGATTTTTGGGCATAAAAGAACGGTATTCAGCATAATAGCCGAATACCGTATCGTAAATTATCGTATTTTGACCTTAAAAAGGCCGTTTTTAAACAGGTCTTACCGGAATATTTTTCTCCTTGAGATATTTTTTCAGCGATTCTATCGGGATTTCATTAAAGTGGAAAAGCGACGCCGCCAAAACAGCGTCCGCCTTGCCTACCGTAAAAGCATCGTAAAAATGTTTCAGCTCACCCGCTCCGCCCGATGCGATAACGGGAATACCGACGCTTTCTGAGACAGCTCTTGTAAGTTCAAGGTCGTAGCCCTTTTTTTGACCGTCGCAGTCCATACTCGTCAAAAGTATTTCGCCTGCGCCGCGCTTTTCCGCCTCCGTCGCCCAAAGGACCGCGTCAATTCCCGTGGGGATTCGTCCGCCGTTTAAATAGACCTCCCATTTTCCGTTGTCGGTACGCTTTGCATCAATGGCGCAGACAACGCATTGACTTCCAAATTTGTATGCCGCGTCATTTATAAGGTCGGGATTTCTGACAGCCGCTGAATTCACCGAAATTTTATCGGCACCGGCTCTTAGCAATTCCTTAAAGTCGTCGGTAGAGCGGATTCCGCCGCCCACCGTAAACGGAATGAATATAGAATTTGCTACTTGTGAGACTATATCGAGCATTGTGCCTCTGCCGTCATTGGTAGCGGTTATATCGAGAAGCACAAGCTCGTCTGCGCCCTTTTTATCATATTCCACGGCGCATTGCACGGGATCGCCGGCGTCGCGTAAATTTACAAAGCTGACACCCTTGACAACCCTGCCGTTTTTAACGTCAAGACACGGGATAATTCTTTTAGCGTACAAGTGTGTCACCTCCGAGCTTCGCAAAATTCTCAAGTATTTTAAGTCCTACTCTGCCGCTCTTTTCGGGGTGAAACTGCGTAGCATAGAGGTTTATTTCGGGGACCGCCACGGAAGAATCAAACGAAATTCCGTATTCCGTTTTCGTAGCGACGTCCGAGCGATTTTCGGCGTCGAGATAATAGGAATGAACAAAATAGACAAACGAGCCGTCTGCAATGCCGTCATATATGGGGCAAGGCTTTTTGATGTCTGCGGAATTCCACCCGATGTGCGGAATTTTAAGCCCCATATCCGACGGAAAACGCTTCACCCTTCCTTTTAATATACCGAGTCCGGAAGCGCCGGGGCTTTCCTCGGAGGAGTCAAAAAGAAGCTGCAGCCCGAGACAAATTCCCAAAAACGGCTTGCTTCCGAGTGCCGCCTTTTTAACGGCCTCACAAAGTCCGCTTTCGGTCATACAATTCATGGCATCGCCGAACGAGCCGACACCCGGCAAAATGCAAGCACTTGCATTTTCAATTTCGGACGCTCTGCTCGTAACAAGGCTCTCGGCTCCGATAAAATCAAGAGCTTTTTTTACGCTTTGTAAATTCCCGGCGCCGTAATCTATTATTGCTATCATATAATACTTCTCCCCGAAGAAAAAATATGAAATATTGTACCATCATTCTTTTCTGTTTGCAACCGTCGGAGACACAGCATTTATAACATTTACAAAGCCCATCGGAAAATAAAAATCGGCAAGTATCAAAAGATACTCACCGATTTTGGTGGGAGAGAGTGGATTCGAACCACTGAAGTCAGTGACGACAGATTTACAGTCTGTTCCCTTTGGCCGCTCGGGAACTCTCCCATATTAAATTATGATGCGTAAAATGGAGCTGGTGGACGGACTTGAACCCCCGACCTGCTGATTACAAATCAGCTGCTCTACCAACTGAGCTACACCAGCGTTTCGAACGCTTGAATATATTATCATAAAAGGGCGGTTTCGTCAACACAAATTTTAAAAATTTTTAAAAACTTTGTAAAACCCGTTTCTCGGTGAATCGGTAATTAAGAGCACTCGGCGAAAACTGGTTTAAAACCCCTTGCAAATATGACTGCCTGCCGACACAATACATACTCTTGCTTTTTACCGCGCAATACTGTATAATTTATTCCAAAAATAACGATAAATGACACATTAATTACTCGCTGCAAATGCAGCTGTTTCCGGTAAGGCGTGTTGTATTGAGCAGTAATGATACAAGCCTTATCTTATAGGAGTTTTTACATGAAGGACAAAGCACAAAAAAATATTAAGATGCATTCGGTTCAGTTCAACTTCATAATGAACGCCATACTGACCGTTTCTTCATTTATTTTTCCGCTGATAACGTTCCCGTATATTTCGCGTACTCTTTTGGTAGACGGTATCGGAAAGGTGAATTTCGCAACGTCGGTAATTTCATACTTTACCATGTTCGCTTCGCTCGGTATACCGACATACGGTATCCGCGCGTGTGCAAGAGTTCGCGACGACCGCGAAAAACTCACAAAAACCGCACAGGAACTTATAATAATAAACCTTATCACCTCGGCAATAACATACGCTGTATTTTTTATACTGCTCTTTACCGTTGACAGGTTTTATCAGGATAAGACGCTGCTCACCGTAACCAGCGTTTCGATTATACTCAACACCTTGGGCGTTACATGGCTTTATTCGGCTCTTGAGCAATATTCGTATATCACGGTAAGGAACATTGCCTGCAAGCTTGTCTCCGTAATATTGATGTTCATATTTGTCCACAACACATCGGATTATGTGATTTACGGTGTAATTGCGGTCTTGGCATCGGGCGGCTCGAACCTTTTGAACTTTATCAATCTGAAAAAATATATTTCTCTGCGACCCGTAGGGCATTATGATTTTAAGCAGCATTTGCAGCCGATATTCATTTTCTTTGCGACATCGATTGCGATAAGCATTTACACAAACCTTGACACGGTTATGCTCGGCTTTATGACCGACGACACACAGGTAGGCTTATACAGCGCCTCCGTTAAGGTTAAAACCGTTTTGCTCGCCGTGGTCTCTTCACTCGGAAACGTTCTTTTACCGAGGCTGTCGGTATACATACACGACAATGATTACAGTAAATTTAGAGAGGCGCTGTCAAGAGTTCTGAACTTTCTGCTTTTGATAACTATACCTTTGACGTTATTCTTTACGCTCTACGTTAAAGACTCCATTATATTGCTTTCCGGCGAAGCCTTCTTAGACGCCTCTCTTTCAATGAGACTTTTGATGCCCACGGTATTTTTCTGCGCCCTCAGCGGAATGACCGGCAATCAGATGCTGGTACCGCTCGGTAGAGAAAAGGCTGTAATGCTGTCGGTAAGCATAGGTGCTGTTTTTGATTTTGTTTTAAACTTCTTCGTAATTCCGAAAATGGGAGCTGCCGGTGCGGCACTCTCGACACTTCTTACGGAATTTTTGGTTTTGGTGGTACAGACATTCTTTTTAAAGGACCATCTCGGCAAAGTCATACGCGGAGTAAAGGCATTGCCCATTATTTTAAGTGCTGCTGTATCCACGGGCGCCGGAATCGTGATACAGCACTATATGGGTGTTTCAAACTCATTTTTACGGCTTGTCATCGGTGCGGTTTCGTTCTTTGGAATTTATTTTGTTCTGCTTCTGATTTTAAAGGAAAAGTTCCTTACGGAAAGCCTTACGCTTGCACTTGAAAAGCTGAAATCGCTGCTGTCTTTGAGAAAGCAGCAGCCGAAGGATTAGTTATTTTACGGTTTTACAAACCGTGAAATAAGCATTAAGCAAATTGAAGAAACTGAATTGTACAAACCCCCGATAGAGGTCTTTTACTCCTATCGGGGGTTTATGCTGTGATTTTGACGGAAAGCCTTTGTTCCGCATATCTTCACAAAAGTTCAAACAGGTCTTTGCGGCATTTGATTTTTCCGCTTTTTTTAAGCTTACCTATAACAGCGGACAGTCCCGAACGGTCAACCTCGAGATAATCCGCAAGCTGCTGACGGTCATAGGTAATGTGAAAGCTGCTTTTCCCCTGCTCCTTAGCCGTCTGCATTAAATATGTCATCAGCTTTTCCTCCGTGGAGCGTTTACTCGTCACCTCAAGTCTTTTCATAAGGACAAGATTTTTCACCGATGACGTTCGCAGCAAATTCAGAATAAAACAGTTATATATATCCGTATTTTTGAGAGGAATATCCGGAAGACTGAGGAGCATGACAACGGTTTCGTCAAGGGCAACGACATCTACCGGAATACTTTTTATTCCGGCACATACAAACGCTTCACCGAACACCTCCGAAGGCTCCAACACAGCGACTATGCTGCGATTGCCGTAGTAATCCGTCCGCTCTATTTGCGCGTTACCGTGAAGTACAACGCCTATATGCTCAGGTTTTTCGCCCTCGGAGAAAATAACGTCGCCTTTAGAGTATTTAACAACCTTAGAGTTTAAAATCTCGGTCAGGCACTTTATGTCGTCTGTGTCAAGTCCCGTAAACATACGACACTTTTTGAGTATTTCAAAATAATTTTCCATTTTGCCTCCATTTGTTGAAAATTCAACATACAATTCGGTTTTATTATATTATAATGTCCTCACAAGTCAAGAAAAATAAATTTCGGAGGATATACCATGATAAGAAAAATCATTAAAATAGATGAAGAAAAGTGCAACGGTTGCGGCGCCTGTGCCGCCGCCTGCCACGAGGGTGCAATAGATATGGTAAACGGCAAAGCCAGGCTCATGCGCGAGGACTATTGCGACGGCCTCGGCGACTGCCTTCCCGCCTGCCCCACCGGAGCTATAACATTTGAAGAAAGAGAAGCTCCCGAATACAACGAAGAAGCCGTTAAAAAGGCAAAAATGCACAAAGCGGCGGCTATGTTTCACGGCGGATGCCCCGGTTCACGTTCAAGGGCAATTGAGCGCAAAAACGAAGTCCCAAAAAGCACGAACACGGTTTCGGAAAGCCGTTTGAGGCAATGGCCCGTTCAGATAAAGCTCGTTCCGGTAACCGCTCCGTACTTTGAGAATGCGGATTTACTCATATCAGCCGACTGTGCTGCTTACGCATACGGAAATTTCCACGCAGATTTCATAAAGAATCGTATAACTCTTATAGGCTGCCCGAAGCTTGACAACACGGACTATTCTGAAAAGCTGACGGAAATCATAGCGCTCAACAACATCAAAAGCGTTACCGTTGTGAGAATGGAGGTTCCCTGCTGCGGAGGTATTGAAAACGCCGCAAAACAGGCTGTAAAGAGAAGCGGAAAATTTATACCGTGGCACGTGGTGACGATATCAACCGACGGAAACATTTTGGATTAAAAAGCAAAATAAACAAAGAAAAAATGAGCTGTAAATTTTTACAGCTCATTTTTTGTATCAAGAATTCTCTTTAATGTATTTGCCGTATTTAATTCTGTTAACTACAAAGCCTACGCCGAGAATCAGCAAAAGCGGAATCAACAGTATAATAAGAGCCAATATACCGCAAACGACAATCGGAACGCCTTTTTTGCTCTTTTTGACGTTGCACTCGGGCTTTTCCGCTTTTTGAGGCTTCTTCCCCTGCTCGCCCTCTTTATAGAACGGTCTTATAGGAAGTATGGCGTCATATGACGGTATGCCCGAATTATGTAAAAGCGGTTCCGCAAAATCGGTAAACGAATCAGCAACCTTTATAAGCTTGCGCGGCTTTATATGCAGAGCGGCAAAAACCGAATCAACAATGTGAAGAAGCCCTACGGTTATTTTATATTCGTTATCGTCAACACTGTAAAGGTCTTCTCCGCCGTACAAATTAACTACAAGGTCACAGATAAAGTCAACAACGCTTTTATCGGCAATATCGGCATAATCCTCGGGCTTCAGCCTGTTTCGGCACGGGTCAGCTTTGCGACTTTACCTATTGTAAGAGCATTAAGCTTTTTGGCAAACGGTTTTATAAGCCAGCCGATTTTATAAATGAGTTTTTTCTTTATGCTCATTGCCGTCGCCATATCGGCAAGCGTCGGAATATCCGTTCCGGCAGCTTTTATCATATCCTTTACCATACCGATAAGCTGATATTTGAGATACTCCTGAAGAGTTTTGCCCTCCAAATCGAAGTCCACCGTTTCGGTTATGAGGTCGGTGGTGGTTGAGACCATTTTTACATCCGGGTCCAAAACAATGGTGCGTATCGGTGCGGGATAACCTACGGTTGCGGCGGTTGCTATATCGTAAAGCGTATTTCCGCGGTCGCTCGTTATCACGTCTATATCGTGTACGTGAGTATGACCCGTAAGAATAAACTGTATGCCTAAGTCGGCAAGCTCGTTTCTGCGCGTCTCGTAGTCGCCGAGCATATCGTTTTTGCCTATCAGCTCATAAATCGGCGACGGGGCTATAAGCGGATGGTGAGTCATAGCCAAAATAAACTGGTCGTTTTTGCGTGCATCCTCCGCCTGAGCCTTTATCCACTCAAAACACTCATCCGAAAAGCCGCTTTTTCCCGAGAGATTGCTGTCGTCATTAAGTGCAAAAAGCCTGTAACCGTCGGCAAGCTGCACTACATACGACATACTGTCTCGATGAACAGCAATCGCTTCATCGGGGCCGAACTCTTTATACATATCATAGAGCTGCTCACGCTTTGCGGCAGGGATTTTCACCTTTTCATTGCCTACAAAGCTGTCTGTCAAGCCGTCATCCTGATAGTCATGGGTTGCCGTAAGAACATAAACGCGCTTTCCGCTCTTTTTTAGATCGCGGAGCATTTCGATAAATTCCTCGTGTGCCTCAATTTCACCGTTGTTGGTGGTATCACCCGAAAGCAAAACGATATCGGTTCGTTTATCTTCTTTTATCTGCTTAAAGGCAGCTCTTAAAAGCTCCTCGCTGTATTTTAAAAGCTTTTGGCTTTTGGCGTTTGCCGCATCGTAAGCCTTACCCTCTGTGCCGGTCTTTTTTGAATAGTAATGCGTGTCCGTTATCACGGTCACGGTAAGAGGTGGTTTTGCCAAATTTACTGACCCCCTTTTTTACTTTATCGCTTTTGTTTTGACTTCGTCTGCAAGGCGGTCGCAAAGAGACGGAAGCTCCATGGAGCCTATATCGCCCTCGCCGCGATGGCGAACGGAAACAGTACCGTTTTCAATCTTCTTTGTCGCCGACAACGAGCATATACGGCGTCTTTTGAAGCTGCGCCTCACGTATTTTATATCCGATTTTTTCGGAGCGATCGTCAACCTTTACGCGGATACCGTATTTTTTAAGCTCTGCCTCGATTTCATGCGCTCTGTCTGCATGGCGGTCGGCAATCGGAAGAACGACGGCCTGTACGGGTGACAGCCAAAGCGGAAATGCGCCTGCAAAATGCTCTATAAGAACGCCGATAAATCTCTCTACCGAGCCGAAAACAACGCGGTGAATCATAACGGGGCAGTGCTTTTCGCCGTCGGCACCCGTGTATTCAAGATTAAATCTCTCGGGAAGCTGGAAGTCAAGCTGAATAGTACCGCACTGCCAGGTTCTGCCGAGCGAATCTTCAATGTGGAAGTCAAGCTTCGGACCGTAGAACGCACCGTCGCCCTCATTTACGGTATATTCCTTACCGATGCTTTCGATTGCGTCGGAAAGCGATTTTGTGGCTTTGTCCCATTCCTCTTTTGTGCCCATATGGTCCTCGGGCATGGTTGAAAGCTCTATGGTATATGGCAGCTTAAAGAGATTATAAACCTCGTCAAAGAGCTGTGATATTCTTACAACCTCGTCGCGTATCTGGTCGGGAGCGAGGAGTATATGAGCATCGTCCTGAGTGAAGCAACGTACGCGGAAAAGTCCGTGAAGCGCGCCCGAAAGCTCGTGGCGATGTACTCTGCCGAGTTCACCGTAGCGAAGAGGCAATTCCTTGTATGAATGAGGCTCAAGCTCATAAACAAGTATGCTGCCGGGGCAGTTCATCGGCTTTATGGCAAAATCCTCACCGTCGATAACGGTTGTATACATATTATCCTTGTAGTGATCCCAGTGACCCGAAGTCTCCCAAAGCGAACGCTTCATTATCTGAGGAGTGGATATCTCAAGATAACCCCACCTCTCGTGAACCTCGTGCCAATAATCAATGAGGGTGTTGCGAAGAATCATACCGTTGGGAAGGAAGAACGGCATTCCGGGAGCCTCGTCACGAAGTGCAAAAAGCCCAAGCTCCTTACCGAGTTTTCTGTGGTCGCGCTTTTTAGCCTCTTCAATTCTTTCAAGATATTCCGTAAGCTCGGACTGCTTTGTGAAAGATATACCGTATATACGCTGAAGCATTTTATTTTTTTCATCGCCGCGCCAATAAGCGCCTGCTATGGACGTAAGCTTAAACGCTTTTACCCGGCCTGTGTCGGGAATATGCGGCCCCGCGCAAAGCTCGGTAAACTCAGCCTGCTTATAAAATGAAATCTTCTCGCCTTTGCCGGCATGCTCTTTAATAAGCTCAACCTTATACGGCTCGTCCTTTTCCTCCATAAGCTTTAAAGCCTCGTCTGCGGAGAGGTCGAACTGCTCAAGCGGAATATTTTCCTTTACGATTTTCTTCATTTCAGCCTCGATTTTTTCGAGAATTTCGGGAGTGAAAGAAAAATCCACGTCGAAGTCATAGTAAAATCCGTTTGCTATTGACGGTCCTATTGCAAGCTTGGCACTCGGATAAAGACGTTTAACAGCCTGCGCGAGTATATGCGAAGTTGTATGCCAAAATGCCTTTTTGCCGTCCTCATCGTCAAAGGTAAGTATTTCTACATGACAATCCTTTGTTACCGGAGTGCGAAGGTCGCAAGTCTCGCCGTCAATCTTTGCAAGGCAGGCGGCTTTGTAAAGCCCCATACCGATAGACTTTGCTATATCCATTACGGTCGTGCCGCTTTGGAACTCCTTTACAACATCATCCTTCAATGTAACTTTTACCATAAAAACTACCTCCATTATAATTAAAAAGCACTTCATCCCAGTAATCTGGGATGAAGTGCTATGCATTCCACGGTTCCACCCGAATTGACGATAAAAATCGCCCGCTCAACTGCTTTTAACGCAAGCTTACGTCACGCCTTAATCATCTGTTTTCGACGCGCGCTCGGGAGCGGTATCGGGCAGCTTTGCACGCTCTTCTTTCAGCCAACGAAAGAGCTCTCTTATGTGCAAACGATTTGCCGTCATTCTCCGTCAACGGTTTAACCTTTTTACTTTGGCTCTATATTATACTCATTTTTCCGATATGTCAAGAGATGATTTTAATTAAAAAATTCTATTACAAAAACAGCAACGCAGGAGGACAGCGCAACCGTGAGCAAGCCCTTCTCAAAAAACGCAAGCAACAGCGCCACTATGAGCCCTGCCACAGCCGACCACACGCTTCCCGTAGACGAAAAAACCGCCGGAAATGTCATCGCCGCCAAGACTGCATACGGAATGTAATAAAGAAACGATCTTATAAATCTGTTTTCGATTTTTTTGCGAAAAATCACAAGCGGCAGCATTCTTATAAGATATGTGACAAGCGCCATAACCGCTATATATATAAATATTATTCTCAGCCGTTTTCATTTTTGTCGTCCTCCTTTACGGGTTTTAAGAGGGCGCCGACAGTTGCGGAAAGAACGGCACAAATAATTATTACAAATCCCGAAGAGACTTTACAAAGACCCGGCACATATTTGAAACATATACTCAACGCCGCCGACAATAATACCACAACAGCCACAGTCTTATTATGCTTTGCGGGCGGTATAAATATAGCTATAAACATACCGTAAATCGCAATGCCGAGAGCGGAGCGCACTGACAGCGGAAGCACGGTGCTCGCCGCAGCACCTATAAGAGTGCCGAGAGTCCACCCGACTATTGGCAAAAGGGCAAGCCCATACATATATTTTTTGCCGACCTCCCCTTTTTGACCTGAGGCTACGGCAAATATTTCATCGGTATTGCTGAACGCTATTAAAAATCGGTCAAGCAAATTTACGCTCTTGTGAAGCTTTTGCGACAGAGAAACCGACATCAGCGCATAGCGTATGTTTATAACAAGCTGTGTTAGTGCCATTTCAAGATAAGCACCGCCGGCGAGAATTAAATCAAGCCCTGCAAACTGTCCTGCCGAGGTCAAATTTGTCATAGAGATAAGCACCGCCGTAAAAACGGGCAAGCCGCCCTCGACAGCCATCATACCGAATGTAAACGAAACCGAAAGATAGCCGAGCGCTATCGGCAAACCGTCCTTCAGGCCTTTTTTAAAACTGTTTTGAAATTCCGTCATTTTTCTTCCTGCGTTTTCTTCCCTACGATATAAAAAGCACACCTCGGTGAAGCCCCGAACGGTGTGCTTTTAACAGCGTTGAATATTATAATCACAAAGTCGATTTATGTCAATATTATTCGGTTTTATTCTTTAAACGAAGTGCTCTTGTGGCGTTGATAACCGCTACAACCATAACTCCGACATCGGCGAATATGGCGACTCCCATATTTGCAATGCCTACTGCGCTGAGCACAAGGCAAACGGCTTTCACAAGAAGGGCAAACGCAATGTTTTCTCTTACTATCTTCAGCGTGTGAACCGAGATTTTTTTCGCAAGAGATATTTTAGCCGGATCATCGTCCATAAGCACTATATCGGCCGCCTCTATTGCCGCGTCCGAGCCGAGCGCGCCCATCGCTATGCCTATGTCGGCTCTTGAGAGCACGGGAGCGTCGTTTATTCCGTCGCCGACAAACGCCAGCTTTTCTTTGGGCTCTTTTTTGTCAAGGAGCTTTTCGACCTCCGATACCTTATCGGCAGGGAGAAGTTCAGAGTGAACCTCGTCTATGCCTATTTCCGCGGCTACCCTGTCGGCAGCGGCCTTGGAGTCGCCCGTGAGCATTACCGTCTTTTTGACACCGTGCTTTTTGAGTTCGCTGAGAGCAAGCTTTGTATTGGGCTTTACAACATCTGATATTACAATACAGCCGGCATATTTTCCGTCCTCGGAAACATACACAACCGTACCCTCGTTATGCTCGGTTGAGACAGCGATATGCTCTTCCTTCATCAGCTTTAAATTGCCGACTAACACTCTTTTACTGTCAACTGCAGCCGAAACACCGTGGCCTGCAATCTCTTTTATATCTGTAACGCCGTTTTCGTCAATATCCTTGCCGTAATATTTTTTAAGACTGAGGCTTATCGGGTGACTCGAAGCGCTCTCGGAATACGCCGCCAAGCGTACAATGGAATCCTTTGTGTATCCGTTTTCGGGATATACTCCGGTTACCTCAAAAACTCCCTTTGTAAGAGTTCCGGTTTTATCAAACACAACATATTTCGTATCTGAAAGCCCCTCAAGATAATTGGAGCCTTTTACAAGTATACCGTTCGCCGAAGCACAGCCTATACCCGCAAAAAACGAGAGCGGAACCGATATTACAAGAGCGCACGGACAGCTGATGACAAGGAAAGTAAGCGCTCTGAATATCCAATCGCTCCACATGGCCGTGTGACCGGCAATAAGCCTTATAACCGGAGGTAAAATTGCGAGTGCAAGTGCCGAAAAGCAAACCGCCGGAGTATAATATCTTGCAAATTTTGTTATGAAATTCTCGGAGCGCGACTTTTTCATACTTGAATTTTCAACAAGGTCAAGTATTTTTGATACGGTTGAATCGCCGAACTCCTTAGTGGTTTTTACCTTGATGACGCCGGTCATATTGATGCAGCCGCTTATAACCTCATCGCCCGTTTTGACATTTCGCGGCAGGCTCTCGCCGGTTAAAGCACTTGTATTGAGCGATGTGTCACCGCTTGTAACAACGCCGTCTATCGGGATTTTTTCACCGGGATTTACGATTATATCGGTACCGACCGCCACTTCGTCGGGATCAACCTTTTCGAGTTTTCCGTCAACCTCGACATTTGCATAGTCGGGTCTTATATCCATTAAGGCGGAAATATTGCGTCTGCTCTTGCCGACAGCTATGCTTTGGAAAAGCTCACCTATCTGATAAAAGAGCATAACGGCAACGCCCTCTTTATAATCGCCGAGTGCTATGGCACCGACGGTAGCAACCGCCATAAGGAAATTCTCATCAAAGACCTGACCCTTAAAAATGCCTTTAACGGCCTTTTTGAGAATGTCGTAGCCGATTATAAAATACGGTATCAGGTTTAAAACAAGCCAAATGTATTTATTGAGAGTTATAAATTTGCCGAGGACGGAAAGACATACTATCAGCACAGCCGAAGCAATTATCCGCCACAGAACGTTTTTCTGTTTTTTACTCATAAATATCTCCCTCACTTATTTATTTGCCGAAAGCGGCATCTCATAACATCAGATATATATTTCGCAGTCATCCTCTACTCTTTTGCAATTTTTGAGGACTTTTTTCATAACGGCTGCCTCATCGGCACCGTCGTCAAATTCTACTTTCATTTTTTGTGTCATAAAAGATACAACGGCTTCACGAACGCCGTCGGTCTTTTGAGCGGCTTCCTCCATTTTTGCGGCACAGTTTGCACAATCGACTTCTATATTGTATGTTTTTTTCATAATAACAACCCTTTCTTCGGCTGCTCTCTTTCGGAACAGTTGAGCAACCATTCATTTGTTGTCTATATTATAGTTGAACATATGCTCAATTGTCAATATGTTTTTTTGAAATTTTAAATTTTTTTATTTTGGTGAAACATTATTTCTAAAGCGAAAATTCGCACGGATAAAAGTTTTTCTGTCTGTACGATTTCACATAGAAAGTGAAAAAAGCCCCGAATAATGTTTTCGCATATTCGGGACCCTATAAATTATTCAATTGTGACGGAATATTATATCGACAATATAATCGCCGATTTTATATCATGTATATTTAAGAAGCCTCAATCGCCCAAGTGCTGATGGCGGATATGCTCGTCCGCTATTTCGATAACGGTTGTAATGTGCTCATCGTCAAAGCTGTAAAACACATGCTTGCCGTCTCGGCGAGCCTTAACTATGTTGTTCGCCTTTAAGAGCGCAAGCTGATGAGACACGGCTGACTTAGTCATACCGAGTGCTGCGGCAAGGTCGCAAACGCACACCTCGCGCTTATCAAGCGCCATAACTATTTTGGCTCTCGTGGGATCGCCGAGGACTTTAAACAGGTTTGAAACACCGTTTATCTCCTCCTCCGAAAACATATTGTTTTTTATATCGTCAACAACCTCTTGCATAACGGCATTACAGTCGCACTTATTATCAGCCATTATTTTTCACCTCGTAAACATACGGTATCGTACTGTTAAGAATATTATATATCTTAAAAACAAATATTTCAAATAAAATGTGTATACACAAAGGAACGCCAAACGGTGTTACAAAAAAAGGACTCAGCCTACGCTAAGTCCTTTTTGGTGACCCGGACGAGATTTGAACTCGTGTTACCGCCGTGAAAGGGCGGTGTCTTGACCGCTTGACCACCGGGCCGTTATGGTAGCGGCAGTGGGACTTGAACCTACGACCTTCCGGGTATGAACCGGACGCTCTAGCCAACTAAGCTATGCCGCCATATATGCCGCTTTTTCAGCGGCTTTGATATTATAATATAAAGTATGCCGGTTGTCAATAGTTTATTTATGACAAAATAAAAATTGCATTGCAATGCGGCATGCCGTTTTTCAAAAGCCGCATTGCAACAAAAAAGTCAAGCTATTACTTCTCCATGAGCGTTACCATTACCGCCTTTTGAGCGTGGAGACGGTTTTCGGCCTCATCAAATATCTCATCCGCGTGAGACTCGAACACATCTGCGGTTATCTCTTCACCGCGGTGAGCAGGCAAGCAATGCTGAACCATACAGCCGCTGTTTGCAACCGCAAGCAGTTCCTTATTGACCTGATATTTGCCGCCGAATATTTTTTTGCGTTCTTCGGCTTCTCCCTCCTGCCCCATTGACGCCCAAACGTCGGTAAAGATGACGTCGGCACCGCTTGCAGCCTCCATAGGCTCGGTAAACATCGAAAATCCCGCATAATTATTTGCAAAGTCAAGCACGCGGCTGTCGGGTCTGTACCCCTCGGGGCAAGCCACCGATACCTGCATACCTGTTTTAAGTCCGCCGACTATAAGAGAATTTGCCATATTGTTGCCGTCGCCTATGTAGCACATTTTAAGGCCGTCAAGGTGCCCCTTGTGCTCACGTACCGTCATAAGGTCGGCAAGCACCTGGCACGGATGGCAAAAATCGGTAAGGCCGTTAATTATCGGGATAGAGCCATACTTCGCGAGCGCCTCAACCTCGGACTGCTCAAAGGTTCTTATCATAATACCGTCGATATAGCGCGAGAGAACTCTTGCGGTATCCTGTATAGGCTCGCCGCGTCCTATCTGGAGGTCGCGGTTTGAAAGGAAGAGTGCCTGACCGCCGAGCTGATACATGCCGGTTTCAAAAGAAACTCTTGTTCTTGTTAAGGATTTTTGGAAAATCATACCGAGGGTCTGGCCCTTGAGCCTTTGATGCGCTATGCCGTGCTTGTTTTCATATTTAAGCTGATCGGCAAGATTTAAAAGGTCAGATATTTCACCCGGAGTTGTCGATAAAAGACTTAACAAATGCTTCATTTTAATTCACAGAGCCTTTCCGGCTACAAATATAGTCACGTTGCCCCTGCCGTAGCCGTGCAAGGCGTGAAAAACCGCATAGGAGTTTATTCAGAAAGGGTCTTTTCGAGAATCTCAAGTCCCCTGTCTATTTCGTCATATGTTATGGTGAGCGGAGGAAGCATACGAAGCGACTGCTTGGCGGTTAAAATAAGAAGCCCGTTTTCAACACAGCGCGCCGCCACATCCGCCGCCTTTTGATTTTTAAGGTCTATACCTATCATAAGGCCCATACCGCGCACCTCGGAAACATCCTTAAACGAAGAAACCTTGTTTCTTATGTATTCGCCCTTTTCGCGGACGTCCTTTAAAAATTCTTCATCAAGTCGATTTAATATCTCAACCGCGCCCGATAAAACCACGGGATTTCCGCCGAAGGTGGTACCGTGAGTGCCGGGAGTCAAAACGCTGCCGAACTGCTCTTTTGCAAGGCACGCTCCTATCGGCAGTCCGCCGCCGAGCCCCTTTGCGGATGTCAAAACGTCCGGCTTTACGCCGATATTTTCCCAAGCATAGAGCTTACCTGTTCTGCCGACACCTGTCTGCACTTCGTCGAATATGAGAACAATATCGTTTTCATCGCAAAGCTCTCTTATGTATTCTATATAATCGCGCGGAGTTATTACGACTCCGCCCTCGCCCTGTATAACCTCAAGTATTACCGCGCAAACCGTTCCGTCGAGAAGCTCGGAAAACGCTTTTTTGTCGCCTGCCTCGGCATATTTAAAGCCGCCCATAAAAGGCATAAAATACTTGTGGTAGTGCTCCTGCCCCGTTGCGGTTATTGTAGCCATGGTTCTGCCGTGGAAAGAATTCACAAGCGATATTATCGTATTTCGGTTTTCACCGTAGCGGTCAAAGCTGTATTTTCTCGCAAGCTTTATGGCGCACTCATTTGCCTCCGCTCCGGAATTGCAAAAAAGAACCTTATCAAATCCGCTTTTTTCGCACAGAAGCTTTGCCGCCTTGGCAACAGGCTCGTTATAATAGAGATTTGATGTATGCTGAATCTTATCTATCTGCCCGATAACAGCCTTTTTCCAGCCATCATCGTTTACGCCGAAAATATTAACGCCTATACCCGAAGTAAAATCAATTACCACTCTGCCGTCGGACGATGTCAGAGACGCATTTTTGCCGCCCGTCAAGGCTATCGGAAAATGACCGTAAGTCGGCATTAAATATTTGTCGGCAGTATTTTTAATTTCGTTAAAATCCATTTTATCAGTCCTTAATAAACTAATCTTATTATATATACAAAGTCCGAAAAATGCAATTGCCGTTTAACGCAAGCTGTTGTTTAAGATGCTGTATGTTATATACTTGTTGTCTGCACAAAACAAAGTATTACGGAAATAGGCACAAATCTTGATTTCGTGAATTTTTTTCGTTAGACGAGGTATATACTGCGAGCTGCACAGAACGAAGTATAACGGAAAAAAGACACGAAATCACCCGTGAAACATTGTGCCGAAGCCCTCATCCGTGAATAACTCCATAAGAATAGAATGCGGTATACGTCCGTCGATTATGTTGGTCTGAAGAACTCCGCGGCGGACGGCCTCTACGCAGCAGTCGATTTTCGGTATCATACCGCCGGAGATAACGCCCTGAGACTTGAGCGACGGTATTTTGGAAACCTGACGTCGTGAATTAAAGTTGAATCATCGTCTTTATCCATTAAAAGTCCGCTGATGTCGGTCATAAGCAAAAGCTTTTCCGCGTGGAGACTTGCGGCTATTGCCGCCGCGGCGGTATCGGCGTTTATATTGAACACCTCGCCGTTCTCGCCCGTTGCAACGGAGGAAATAACGGGGATATATTTATTTTCAAGAGTGTAATCTATAACGTCGGTATCGATTTCGGTTATCTCGCCTACAAATCCGACGTCCGATTTTGTGTATTTTACGGCCTTCATCATTTCGCCGTCGATACCGCAAAGGCCTATCGCCTTGCCGCCGTGCTTTGAAATGAGCTGCACCAAATGCTTATTCACCTTGCCTGCCAAAACCATTTGAACAATATCTATTGTCTCTTCGTCGGTATAGCGCAGTCCGTCTACAAAGCGGCTCTGCTTGCCGACACGTTTGAGCATATCGGATATTTCCGGTCCGCCGCCGTGAACAAGCACAATATTTACTCCGACGGAACGAAGAAGAACTATGTCTGTCATTACGGCATCCTGAAGCTCTTCGTTTACCATGGCATTGCCGCCGTACTTTATGACGACCGTTTTATTTTGATATTTCTGAATATACGGTAAAGCTTGAACGAGAACCTCGGAACGGTCCGAATTTGTAATATTTGATATTTCCATATTTCTCCTCCGATAAATGTCTGTGAATACTGCGTTTATGCGTTTTACGCTCAGGTGCGGTAATCGCCGTTTATCTTGACGTAATCGTATGTCAAATCACAGCCGTAAGCCGCGGCAGAGAAGCTGCCTGATTTTAAATCGACAAGGATATACACCTCATCACAGACTAAGACTTTTTTCGCAAGTTCTTCGGAAAACGGAATTCCCGATCCATCCTTGCACACTTCTATTTCTCCGCCTGCCGAGCTGAATTTCACATCAACCTTATGAACGTCAATATCGGCTCCGCTGTAACCGAGAGCGCAGAGAATTCTGCCCCAGTTTGCGTCCGCTCCGAACATAGCCGCCTTAACAAGCGACGAGCATATAACCGACTTTGCACATATTTTTGCCGTCTTTTGGTCTGCGGCACCCGAAACAATACACTCAACAAGCTTTGTTGCACCCTCGCCGTCTTTCGCCATAAGCTTTACAAGCTTTTCGCAAATTGCCGCAAGCGCACAAGTAAAAGCTTTATAATCTGCGTTTTCTGAGGTTATTTTCTCGTTGCCGCAAAGTCCCGACGCCAAAACAGCCACGGTATCGTTGGTGGATGTGTCGCCGTCTACGGAGAGCATATTAAAGCTGTCTTTAACCACCTCGAGAAGTGATTTTTTAAGCATTTCCGCCGAAATGTCAGCATCCGTTGTAATAAAAGCAAGCATCGTTGCCATATTCGGGTGAATCATACCGCTGCCCTTGGAAATGGCACCTATACGGCATTTTTTGCCGCCGAGAGAAAACTCACAGGCAAATTCTTTTTTACGGTATCCGTTGTCATTATCGCATTTGCCGCAGAATCAGAGCCGTCCTTATTAAGGCCCGAAACAAGCTTCGCCATACCGTTTTTGATGGGCTCAAGGTCTATTGGCTGACCTATAACTCCGGTGGAGGCTACCACAATATCGCTTTTTGAAATGCCGAGTGCGTCCGCGGTTATTTTGCACATTTCCTCCGCTTTTTCAACTCCGTCGGCATTGCAGGTATTGGCTATGCCGCTGTTGCAGACAATTGCGCGCGCCTTGCCGTCGCTTATATTTTCACGTGTGACGGTTATCGGTGCTCCGCACACAAGATTTTGCGTATAAACAGCCGCCGCGTCACAGTCCTTTTCACAGTAAATAAGTGCGAGATCCTTTTTCTCCTTATTTTTACGGATACCGCAATGAATTCCGTTTGCGGTAAATCCTTTCGGTGCGGCGACACCGCCGCCGATAAAACTTAATTCCATTATAATTTACCTTTCATTTATAATCTTACAGGTCAAGTCCGTATTCGGGAGGTAAACCCATAACAATATTCATACATTCCAAAGCCGCTCCCGACGCACCCTTGCCGAGATTGTCGTAAAGAGCCATAAGAAGAAGTCTGTCGTCATTTCCGGCTACGGTGACATCCATACTGTCAAGCTCAGCTTTATAATTTGCCGCGACAAAGCCGCCGTTATCAAAAGCCTCTTTATATTTAACTATGTCCGAAGCGTATTTTGAGCGGTAAACCGCTTTAATGTCCTCTGCGGTTTTTCCGTCTTTGAGATCCGTTTTAAACACCGGAACCGTGACGAGCATACCGCTGAAATAATCACAGACATACGGACAAAATATCGGTGTAACTGACAGGCCCGCAATTTTTCGCATTTCTTTGAGGTGCTTATGCTCCTGATTTAAAGCGTATTCACGGGGAGCAAAAAGCTCCGGTGCTTTCTCGTCGCTTTCATACATAGCGATACCTTTTTTGCCGGCTCCGCTGTAACCCGAAACGGCGTGACAGATAAATCCGTGGTCCGGAGAAATAATACCCTCGTCCAAAAAAGGCTTTACAAGTGCTATAAATCCGCTTGCATAACAGCCTGGCGACGCTATACGCTTTGAAGAAGCCACGGTTTTAAATCCGTCTTTAAATATTTCGGGGAAACCGTAAGCCCACCCCTCGCTTGTACGGTGAGCGGTTGATGTATCTATAATAACCGTGTCGTCATTTGTAACAAGCTCTGCCGCCTCGATTGCCGCAGCGTCCGGAAGGCAGAGAAAAGCTATATCGGCACTGTTGAGAGCTTCCTTTCTTGATTTTATGTCCTTGCGAAGCTCATCGGGAAGAGTTAAAAGCTCAATATCATCTCTTTTTTTCAGACGGTCAAATATTTTAAGACCCGTAGTTCCCTGACTGCCGTCTATAAATACTTTTTTCATATTATTCACCATAGCCTTTCAGGCACCAAACAGTTTATTAAAAATCACCGTATATTCTTTGAAGCCTTAGCGGGGCGCAATCGGTGATTTTCGCCGTCTCAAAATTATGCCGCAGGCAAATTTTGATGGCAATATAATTTAAGAAGTGTAACTTTTCACACTATTTGTCTTGTTCTTTCAATATTTTTTCTATTCTCTTTGCCTCTTTCAGCACGTTCTGCGGTGCGGGTCCGCCGAGCGAAGTCCTGCCGTTTACGCACTTGTCGAGATTTATGGCATCATAAACGCCGTCGTCAAACAAATCGCATATCTTTTTGTATTCTTCAAGAGGCAACGTTTCAAGCGTAAGTCCTTTTTTAATGCAGAGAGCCACTATTTCACCTGTGGCCTTATATGCGTCACGGAACGGCAATCCCTTGCCGACGAGATAATCGGCGCAGTCGGTAGCGTTGATAAATCCGCCTGCCGCGGCTTTACGCATATTATCGGGAAGAGCCGTCATTGTGTCAAGCATGGGTATAAATGTGGTGAGGCAGATTTTAACGGTGTCAAAGGCGTCAAATATAGCTTCCTTATCCTCCTGCATATCCTTATTATAAGCGAGAGGCAAGCCCTTCATCATTGTCAGAAGTGTCATAAGGTCTCCGAAAACTCGACCGGTTTTGCCGCGGATAAGCTCGGTTATGTCGGGGTTTTTCTTTTGCGGCATTATTGACGAGCCGGTTGAAAAAGCATCGTCAAGCTCAACAAATTTAAATTCCCATGAGCACCAGAGAATTATTTCCTCAGAAAAGCGCGAGAGATGAACCATAAGTATTGACAAAGCGGACGCAAGCTCCATACAAAAGTCCCTGTCCGATACGCCGTCAAGCGAATTGAGCATAGGTCCCGTAAATCCGAGTGCCTCGGCTGTCATTTCGCGGTCGGTATTATATGTTGTACCGGCAAGTGCACATGAGCCGAGCGGGCAGTAATTCATTCTTCTCTGCGCGTCGGCAATACGTTCGCGATCACGCAGAAGCATTTCGGCATACGCCAAAAGATGATGGCCGAATGTTATGGGTTGAGCGCGCTGCATATGAGTGTAACCCGGCATAACGGCGTCTGCATACTTTTCAGCCTTTTTGCATAGAACACCTATAAGCTCCGTGACAAGCGAATAAACGCTGTTGCACTCGCGGCGCAAATACAGCCTTACGTCAAGAGCTACCTGGTCGTTTCTGCTGCGCGCGGTATGAAGTCTTTTGCCGGCCGCGCCTACGCGCTTTGTGAGCTCACCCTCAACAAAGGTATGTATATCCTCTGCATTCGGGTCTATCTCCAACGTACCGTTTTCGATTTCCGCCTTAATGGCTTTTAATCCGTCAACAATTTTTGAAAGGTCGTCCGCCGATATGATATTTTGCGCGCAAAGCATAGTGGCGTGTGCAATACTGCCGTCTATATCTTCCTTATACATTCTGCTGTCAAACGCTATTGACGAATTAAAATCGTTGGTTTTGGGGTCTAAAGCCTTTTGAAATCTGCCCTGCCAAAGCTGCATTTTTTTACTCCTATCAAATACCACACAGCGACAAGAGACAGAAATATCTCTTGTCGCACGCGGTAGTGCTAAGCACTGTTGTTTATTTTTTCAAGCGGTTTACAATGATTATTTGTTATCTCTCTTTGCGTCAAGTAAAGCTTTTACCTTTGTGGGGAGTCCGAAGAGATTGATAAATCCGGTAGCGTCGGTCTGATCGTATGCGCCGCCGTCATCGCCGAACGAAGCAACATTTTCATCATAAAGAGTATACACAGAGGTGACGCCTGCGTTTATGACGTTGCCCTTATAGAGCTTAAGCTTAACGTCGCCGGTTACGGTCTGCTGAGTGTTGTCGACAAAAGCTGCAAGAGCTTCGCGAAGAGGTGAGAACCATTTGCCGTTGTATACGAGCTCGCCGTATTTCTCGGCAACGAGTTTTTTGTAATGAGATGTGTCACGGTCGAGAGTTATCATTTCAAGAAGCTCATGAGCCTTGTAGAGGATTGTTCCGCCGGGAGTCTCATAAACACCGCGTGATTTCATACCTACAAGACGGTTCTCGACTATGTCAAGAAGGCCTATACCGTTTTCTCCGCCGAGCTTATTGAGCTTTTCGACAAGGGAAACAGCGTCAAGCTCTTCGCCGTCAACAGCTGTGGGAACGCCCTTTTCAAAATGGATTGTAACATATGTAGGCTCATCGGGAGCTTTTTCGGGAGAAACTCCGAGCTCAAGGAAGCCGTCTTTATTGTACTGCGGTTCATTTGCCGGATTTTCAAGGTCAAGTCCCTCGTGAGAGAGATGCCATACGTTTTTATCTTTTGAGTAATTTGTTTCACGATTGATTTTAAGCGGAATCTGATGAGCCTCGGCGTAGTCTATTTCTTCATCACGCGATTTTATGTCCCACTCACGCCAAGGAGCTATAATCTCCATCTCGGGAGCGAGTGCTTTAAGAGCAAGCTCAAAACGAACCTGATCGTTGCCCTTGCCGGTGCAGCCGTGGCAAATAGCGTCTGCGCCCTCTTTTTTTGCTATATCGGCAAGACCCTTTGCGATACAGGGACGAGCGTGCGATGTGCCGAGAAGATACTCTTCATACTCAGCACCTGCTTTAAGGCAAGGCCAGATATAGTTTTCGATATAATCCTTTTTAAGATCGAGTACATAGAGCTTTGAAGCGCCGGTCTTGAGAGCCTTCTCCTCAAGTCCGTCGAGCTCAGTTCCCTGACCTACGTCGCCGGAAACCGCTATAACTTCGCAGTTATTGTAATTTTCTTTAAGCCACGGAATGATGATTGACGTATCAAGTCCGCCGGAATAAGCGAGTACGACTTTTTTGATGTCTTTCTTGTCTTTTTTCATAAATGTTACCTCCGAACATCGGCAAAAGCTTTTAATTTTTGATTACGAAGAGATTATACACCAATCACATTTAAAATCAAGTGTTTTTTGCATAAATATTCAAGTTTTGTGTATATTTGTGCGATATAACGATATAAATATGCATTATATACCCTGCTTTATGCAATATTTGACCTGATTTATGAATTTTTATGCAAAAACTAAAGCCGAGCGAGAAAATTCGCCCGGCTCAGCCGTTATTTTTGGTTATTTTTTAAAGCTTTTTTCGCCTTGGACTTTTTGACTCCGCGCGTTATAAGCCTGGCCGTCAGGGCAATTATTACAGCGCCTGCCGAAAAAGCCGCTATCTTAATGTTATGTACATACTGACCCTCGTAATATCTCGCCTTGTTTGAGCTCTTGTAACCGACAAGGTCATTATAATACATCATATAAGTGCTGTAATCGAGAGTGTTTTCGTCTATATCTATAACGCGCGACCCGTGGAGAGGTCCATTACCGTAAATATAAAAACCGACTCCGCTCGTATGCACCATATCAATGCCATCATACGTGCCGCAAAAGTCATTGTTATGATCGTGGCCGAAGAACGCCGCCTTAATGTCTCCTTGCTGCTTCCAAGCGTCAAATTCGCCGCCGTTCACCTCTGCGGGACACGGCCCCTCGTCAAGATGACCGCTTGCAATATCCGTATTAAGCACATAATACTTACCGTCTTTTTTTACCGCACCGTCCGTGCCCTTGGGAACCTCCTTTAAAAGTTCATATATTTCGGGAACGGGTATATGCTGGAAAAGGAGAGACGGCATAGGTTTTCCGCCGTTTTCAGCTTTCATGGCATCGCTCGTTTTTTTGTACCAAGCAAGTTGATCCTCGGCGACGTGGGCATATCCGCCGTTTTCTTTATCATATGTGCCGGAATCTATAAACCAAAGATTAAAGACGTTCTTTGTGCCGTCCGAGCTTTTTATAGGAAGATTATAGTTGCCGCAGCCGGTCATAGCTTCTCCCTCGGAAGCGAGGCAGCCCGGCATAGAATTATAGACCGCCATTTGGAACTGTTTGGAGACCTTACCCTCGTCATCGTGGTTGCCGTATACTATTGCAAACGGTATGTTCTGTGAGGTAACGGGCTCCATAATCTGCCTGATTGCCTTTTCGACACGCTTTTTGCTTCTGTAAAGCACGGGCGACGGGCCGTGTATATTATCGCCGGTAAATACAACAAGGTCGGGCTTTGCGGCTTCAATCGAAGCATACATAAGATCAAGCGTCTCTTCGCACGGATTTAAATCATCCTGCGGATCTGCAAATACGAGTATACGAAATTTACCGTCTTTAAATTTAAGCGTAGTTTCATCCCCTGTTTCGGCAAAGCTCTGAATTGCAAAGCACGGTGAAACCACCGATAAACAAAGAATTACCGATAAAATAATGTTTAATACCTTTTTCATTTTATCCTCCCAATGCGCGTATCCTCTCGAATACATTTCTCCTGCAAAATAAATAATGCCGCCGCAAAAGCTATTGCGACAAAACAGCATATAAAATAATATGCTGTTTTGAACAATAAAATCAGCGAAGGCTTAATGATTTTGTATGATTATTCTAACATCGGGACGGTTTTAATTCAACAGCAATAATCAACAATAAAAACGTGCTTTTTTCGACAATTCGAGCAGCTCATTTTTTAATCGATTTCAAATACTCTTTATCCCTGTCCGAGAGTTCCGCATCAAGAAGCAATTCAGGGCGTTTTTTTAATGTAGTCTCAAGTGCCTTTTCGTGTCTCCACTTATCAATATTCGCGTGATGCCCCGACAAGAGTATATTGGGAACCTTTTCTCCGTGCCATTCGTACGGTCTTGTATATTGCGGATATTCCAAAAGTCCGTTATAGTGACTTTCAAGCTCCTTTGCTTCGTCATTCGGCAGGACATTTTCGAGCATACGTGAAATACTGTCGGCAAGCACAAGCGCAGGCAGCTCACCGCCCGTCAGGACATAATCGCCTATTGAAATCTCTTCATCGACTATCTCATCGAGAATTCTCTGGTCCACGCCCTCATAATGACCGCAAAGCAGCACAATCCGGTCTGTAAGGGCAAGCTCCTTTACTCTCTGCTGCGTCAAAGTTTTGCCCTGCGGCGACATATATATAAGGTGCGGTTTTTCTTCGCCGGCACCGTAAAGGCTCTTATAGCAGTCATATATGGGCTGCGGACCCATCAGCATACCCATTCCGCCGCCGTACGGCGCATCATCAACACGGTTGTGCTTATCAAGTGTAAAGTCTCTTATATTTACACAGTTTATCTCGACGTAGCCGTTTTTTCGCGCTCTGCCTATAATACTTTCGGACAGCACCGACTCGCACATTTCCGGAAAAAGCGTCATTATGTCTATTCTCATTCTCCGTCCTCCCTTATTGCACACTCATCGGAGAAAAGGCCTTTGAGCGGACGAAGATATACTTTTTTGTTTTCAACATCAAGTTTCACTACCACTGAGGGAATTACGGGAACCAACGTCTCTTTTCCGTTTTTATCTTTGACAGTCCAAGCGTCATTTGCAACGCCTTTCATAACATCGGTAACTGTTCCGTACAATACATCGGCATTATCCGCGTCATACACAGCGCAGCCTATTACATCCTCAACGAACGCTTTGCCGCTGTCAAGATGAACATCCTTTCGGTCAAAATACAACACTCTGCCGCGGTATTTCTCTGCTTCTTCGATTGTAAGAATGCCGTCGAGCTTTAACAGGGCTGCATTTTTATGAGGGCGCACCGAGACAACGCCGACTGCCATCTTACCGTCGGCATCAAGATACAATGTTTTGATTTTTTTCAAAAAGTCCGCGCCGTCGCACCATACGTCAAAGCGCATTTCGCCTCTGACGCCGTGCATACCGACTACCTTACCGGCCTCAAGAAATTGTTTTACATATAAATTCACCGATTGCCGCTTTAAAACGGCACTAAATAAAATGAGTACAAGAGGAAGCCCCCCCTGTACTCGTTTACTGTCAGTCGATCTCAACCTGAACTCTTGTGCCGTCCTTTGTGGCTCGAGCCTTAACAACGGTTCTGATAGCCTTGGCTATTCTGCCCTGCTTGCCTATAACTCTGCCCATATCGTTTTCGGCAACGTGAAGGTGATACACCGTAACGCCTCTGTCATCAGTCTCATCTACCGTAACGGAAACCGAGTCCGGCTCATCAACGAGTCCTTTAGCGATCTGTTCGAGAAGCTCTTTCAACTAAAAGACCTCCTATTATTTAATGATTCCGCTCTGCTTTAATACAGATTTAGCGGTCTCTGTGGGCTGAGCGCCGTTTTTGAGCCACTGCTCTGCCTTTTCAGCGTCAATCTTAATTTCAGCCGGAGACTTCATAGGATCAAAAGTACCTATTTCTTCGATAAATCTGCCGTCACGCGGAGCTCTTGAATCTGCAACAACTACACGATAGAAAGGAGCTTTTTTAGCGCCTACACGACGAAGTCTGATTTTTACTGCCATTGTTTTTTCCTCCAAATATATAATTATTAAATTTATAAACTACACTTATAAAGTGCGATTAACAAAAGTTACATTCCGTAATTGCCGAAATTTCCCATTTTACTGAAGCGACGACGTGCGGATTTTGAATTAAACTGTTTAAACAGCTTCTGCATATCGCGATACTGCTTCAAAAGCTTGTTGACATCCTCAACCTGCATACCGCAGCCTGCGGCAATTCTGCGCTTACGTGACGGATTTATAATATCGGGATTGGAGCGCTCCTTATATGTCATCGAAAAGATGATTGCCTGAACGCGGTCAAACTGACTCTCGTCTACGTCCATATCCTTTATCTTACTGCCGACGCCGGGGAGCATACCGAGCAAATCCTTCATAGAGCCCATTTTTCTTATCTGCTGAAGCTGAGACAAAAGGTCGTTTAAATCAAACTTGTTTTTTCTGAGTTTCTTTTCAAGCTCGGCGGCCTTCTTTTCGTCAAGAGCCATTTCCGCCTTTTCGATAAGGGAGAGCATATCGCCCATACCGAGAATTCGCGAAGCCATACGGTCGGGGTGAAAATAGTCAAGCTCCGTGAGCTTCTCACCCATACCGACAAACTTTATAGGCTTACCGGTAACAGCTCTCGCGGAGAGCGCCGCGCCGCCTCTTGTATCACCGTCAAGTTTTGTAAGTACCATACCGTCGATGCCGAGCGCATCGTCAAATGCACTTGCTACCGTGACGGCGTCCTGACCGGTCATAGCGTCAACAACAAGAAGAATCTCGTGGGGATGAACCTCGGCCTTAATGTTTTTAAGCTCGTTCATCAGCGTTTCATCTATATGAAGACGACCTGCCGTATCTATGAAAACGTAGTCATATCCCTTATCCTTGGCAAGGGAAACTGCATCTTTCGCTATTTTAACAGGGTCGCCCTGACCCTCTTCGAACACGGTGACTCCGGCCTGCTCGCCGACTACCTGCAGCTGCTTTATGGCAGCCGGGCGGTACACGTCGCACGCAACAAGCAGCGGTCTGTGACCCTCGTTTTTAAGCTTCAATGCTATTTTAGCACAATGAGTTGTTTTACCGGAGCCCTGAAGGCCGCACATCATAATGATTGTGGGTCCGTGTGAAGCATATGCGAGCTTTGAGCCGGTTCCGCCCATAAGCTCGGTCAATTCCTCATTGACTATTTTTATAACCATTTGAGCCGGTGTAAGACTCTCTAAAACGTGTGAGCCTATTGCGCGCTCGGTAACTTTATTTGTAAAATCCTTTGCGACCTTATAGTTAACGTCCGCTTCAAGAAGAGCGAGGCGAACCTCACGCATAGCTTCTTTAACGTCGCTCTCGGTAAGGTTGCCTTTGCTGCGAAGCCTTTTAAAAGCGGCTTCAAGTCTGTCCGATAATCCTTCAAATGCCATAAACTTACCTCTGTAATTACTCTATGATAGACAAAGCAAGAGATTTTATCTTTACCGTAGTGTCGTTTATCTCTCGAGAAAGCCCGTGATTTAAATTATAATCGCTGATTTCCTCGGCACAGTTTATAATATCGCCAAGAGTGGTTTTTATGCCATTCCATTTTTTTACGAATCCGAGTCTCGACTCCATCTCGTAGAGCTGCCCCTCGGCACGTTTTATCGCATCGCGCACACCCTGACGGGTTATGCCCTCGTTCTCGGCAATTTCGGCAAGAGAAAGGTCGTCGTTATAATAAAGATTGATAAAATCACGCTGTTTCGCAGTAAGCATATCACCGTAGAAATCAAGCAAAATCGTTATTTCAACATTATTTGCCAAAACTACCACTCCTTAAAGAAAAAGTCCCTGTAAAGCCAGCGACTTTACAAGGACATATTATACTAAATTATATTGTAATTGTCAAGAAAAAGTTTAGTTCTTCTTGGTTGTTCCGCCGCCCCAATCAATAACGGCGTTCTTTGAGGGGTCCCAGTTGGAGTCGGCGGTTGTGGGCGTTGTGGCGGGTTCGGTGGGCTTGGTTACGGGCTCAGAGGGTTTTGTAGCCGGCCGGGTGAGCTCGGTTACAGGCTCCGTGGGCTTCGTAGTATTTTCCGTTGTCGGCTTCGTTGTTTCTTCGGTTGTCGGCTCGGAAACGGACGAAGTCTCTTTTGCCGTAGTCTCGGCATCGGGAACCTTGAGCCCTGCCGCTATACGCAAAATGTATACGGCGTCGCACGAATCAATTTTACCGTCACCGTTTAAATCGGCTCTTTTGATTTCGTCATTCGAGAGGCTCAAAAGTCCGGCATCACATTTCATAACAAGCATGGCATCTGCCGAATCAACTTTACCGTCGCCGTTAACGTCTCCGCGGGTTTTACCGTCGCCGACAGCAAAAGCCATTACCGCCGCAACCGACAGCACAATTACGGCCGCTGACAGAATACTGAATAGTTTTTTCATTTTAATTCCTTTTATTATCGAGCACTCCAATCAATAACAGCCGCATGGCTCTCATCCGCAGGATCACCTGTTCCTATTTTTACGGTACCGCTTTCGCCTTTAGTGGGAGCATCATTCGGCTTTTGGGGCTCATCCTTGCCGTTCGGCTCGGTCTCGGCAGCCTGCTCGGAGGTCTTGGTTATAAGGTCTTCGTAGAACTCAACCGAACCGTCCTTGCCGGTGGTTACGGGAATAAGCTCTCCGTTTATGTTTGTTACGAATTTTTCGCCCAATTCATCGGTTGTGTATTCAATGGACGTTGTTTCGGAGGGGGCGGCTGTAGTATCGTCCTTTTCCCAGCTTCTCTTTTTTCCGCAGGAAATAAACACCACCGAAATCATAAGTATCAAAAGTGCGACAGCAATAATTTTTTTATTCATATTTTTCTCCTTTGCGGCTTTTGCTGAAATTATTTTAGCACAATCGTCATTTCAATGCAACACACCGTAATAATCTTATAAATATATATAACGAAATCACTTTAATTCGGCTATCGTAACGCCCTCTTCACCCTCGCCGTATACACCCGTTCTGTACGATTTTATGTTCGGATGGTCTTTTAAGTGCTGCTGTATGGCTCTTCTGAGCGTACCTGTTCCCTTACCGTGAATTATTGTAAGCTCATTAAGGCCGGAGCGAAGCACTCCGTCAATAAACATATCAAGGTCGGCTATTGCTCCTCAACCGATTCACCGCGCAAATCCACGCTTGACTTACCGCTCGGCAAGGACTTTTCCTTTACGGAACGGTAAAGGCTCTGCTTCTTCGGCTTTTTCTTCGGAGCCAAAAGGCGAAGCTCCGATGCCTTGACCTCATCTTCATAACGCCTGCTTTTACCTCGGCGTTACCGTTTTTATCAAGCGATACGACCTCGGCCTCGGTGCCGAGCGTTTTAACAAATACATTATCACCCGTCTTTAACGGTCTCGGCAAAACGTAATCGTCGTCATCGCCGTCAAAGTCGTTTTTCTCGTATGTCATATCATCTATGGTGTTGAGATGCTGCTTTAACGCCGCCTTTGCCTTGCGTGCCATCTCTGAAGCGTTTTTCTCATTCGACTGCTCGCGCTTCAGGCGGTCAAGCTCCATCATAAGAGACGCTGCGGCACGCTTTGCGTTTTCAAGTATGCGTTTCGCCTCGTTTTGAGCCATAAGTATTTGCGTTTCGCCCTTTTGCTTTGCAAGTGACAGCTCGTTTTCCGCCTTTTTCTTTATCTCGTCTATCTCGTTTTGCATTTCGGCGGTCTTTTCTTTTTCCTTTTCCATTTCGAGGCGTGTTTTTTGGAGCGTATCAACAACATCCTCAAATCTGGTATTTTCCTCCGAGATAAGCTTTGCCGCCTCATCTATGACCTCTTTTGACAAGCCGAGCTTTTGAGATATCGCAAATGCGTTGGAACGACCGGGTATACCCGTTATCAGCTTATATGTAGGCTTCAAGGTATCGACAGAAAACTCGCAGGATGCGTTTTCGACTCTGTTCGTGCGAAGCGCATATTCCTTAAGTTCGGAATAATGGGTTGTCGCCGCTATTTTGGCACCCTTACGGCGAAGATCCTCAAGCACCGCAACAGCCAAAGCTGCGCCCTCTACGGGATCGGTTCCCGCTCCGAGCTCATCGATTAAAACGAGAGAGCTTTCATCAACGTTATTGCTTATATTTACGATCGTTGTCATATGTGCCGAAAAAGTGGAGAGCGACTGCTCAATACTCTGCTCTTCGCCGATGTCGGCAAACACGTTTTTAAATACGGCTATACTGCTGTTTTCGTTTGCCGGTATAAAAAGACCGCACTCCGCCATAAGAGTTAAAAGGCCTATTGTTTTTATAGAGACGGTTTTACCGCCGGTATTGGGGCCTGTTATGACAAGAGAATCATATTTGTCACCGAGCGACACGTCTATGGGCACGGCTTTTTTCGGGTCAAGTAACGGATGGCGAGCTTTTTTAAGCTCGATAACACCGCGCGAATTTATAATCGGCATTGTAGCCTTCATCTTATAGGCAAGCTGAGCCTTTGAGAAAATCAGGTTAAGCTCCGCCGCCGATTCGCAGCTTATTTTTATTGTATCGGCAAAGCTCCCTGCCTCCTCTGACAGTTCCGAAAGAATTCTTTCTATTTCATCGCGTTCACGGCTTTCAAGCACCTTTATACGGTTATTTGCCTCTATTACAGCCGCCGGTTCAATAAATACCGTGGCACCGCTTCCGGATGTATCATGAACCATACCCGAGACCTCGCTTCGGTGCTCGGCCTTTACAGGAACGACAAATCGGCCGTTTCGCTGTGTGATTATAGCGTCCTGCAAGCTTGATTTGTATTTCGGAGAGCGTATCATACCGTCAAGCTTGTCACGTATTTTGGACTCCTCAAGTCTTTTGTGCCTGCGTATATCTTTAAGCGCAGGTGAAGCATTGTCCGACATTTCGGTATCGGACAAAACAGCATTGTTTATTTTATCCTCAAGATATTTATTTGTGTAGAGCGAATTAAAAAGGTCGTCTATCGCGGTATCCATACCGGCGCTTTTTGAGCGCCACTCGGTTATACCGCGTATCACGCGCAAATCGCAGGAAATATCCAAAAGCTCACGCATGGACAGCGTGCCGCCGGACGATGCACGGCTCAGCTGATTGTTAACATTTATAAGGCCTCCGAACGAGGGCGCGCCGAATTTTGCTATGAGTATATGAGCAGCCTCCGTTTCGGAAAGGCGTTTTTGCACCTCAAAAAAATCGCCGCTCGGCTGCAATTCAAGCGCAGCGAGCTTTGCCTCCTCACAAGATGTCATTTCCGAAAGAGTTAAAAGTATTTTCGGAAGTTCGAGTGAAATGTGGTATTTATTCATAATTAGTCCTTTACAGAATAATAAAAATCAAGTGTTTTAAACGGTCTGTCCGTCTTTGAGGCAAGGTATTTCTCGGTGATGTAGCTGAGGTCCTCGCTTGCTTCCGGCGACAGCTTAAAATTGTATAATATATCTATTTTGGCAAAAACTATATGGCGCATTGCGCTGACAACGCCTATCTCAAGAGGGAAAAGAGCGTTCTCGTCGGCACAGTTATCGCAGTAAAGCAAGCCTCTTTCCATATCAAAATACATTATCGGCGTCTCAAATGCTCCGCACCTTTCGCAGGCGATAAGGTTCGGCATATAGCCGGCAAGAGAAACAAGTCTTAATTCGGTTATTGCCTTTAACAAAAGCGGAGGTCTTTTTCCGTTTGCCAAAAAATACAGCGAATTGAGCACCACGCGCAAAAAGTCCGTCGCATCGTCCTCCTTAGGCGACAGCTCAAAGGCTATATCGCAAAAATACTGTGCAAGCGACAGCTTTTCTATATCGTTTCGCAAGCCGAAAAAGCTCTCTATGCTCTCGGCCTCTTCTATTATGTAGCTGTCCTTAGTTTTGTAAAGCGACAGTTTGGAATAGCACAAAAGCCCCGTTGCCGACTGCTTTTTGCTGCTTAACTTTTTGGCGCCCCTGACAAATGCGCGTAACACTCCGAGGCTGTCGGTCAGCACCGTTACAAGCTTATCGTTCTCGCCTATATTCTGTTCTTTTAAGATAAGCCCCTTTACATTCACACCCATCGCTTTTGCCCTTTTCGGCTGAACAACCGACGCTGTTTTGCTCTCGGCGGTATATAAGATAGTCCTCGATTTTACCGCTTTTCGCAAACAAATTCCAATAAATCTCGTTATAGATAAAAAACACCGCCCTCGGAAAACTTATATATTTAAATTCTCCGTGTGCGGCGGTATTATGTCTGTCAATCAAGACCAAAATTGTGTATAAGTCCCTCTCTGTTACGCCAGTCCTCTTTAACCTTGACCCAGCATCTGAGATTGACCTTTATGCCGAAGAATTTTTCCATATCTTCACGGGCAAAGGTCGATATTTTTTTCAACATACTTCCGCCCTTGCCTATAATTATTCCCTTGTGGGACTCGCGCTCACAGTAAATATTGGCTTCTACGTCCATAATATCGCTCGTATCACGCTCGCGCATAAGCTCGATGGAAACCGCAACACCGTGAGGTATCTCCTTATCAAGCAGACGGAGCATTTTTTCGCGTATCATCTCAGCTGCAAGCACTCTTTCGGGCTGATCGGTCAACGTGTCATCCGGGAAAAAGTGCGGGCTGTTTTCGGCGTGCTTTTTAAGCTCCGAGAGCAAAGCCTCTATACCCTCGCCCGTTTTTGCGCTGACGGGAACAATCGCTTCAAAATCATACTGCTCCGAAAGAGCAGCAATTTTAGATATAAGCTCTTCCTTACGGCTTATCATATCTATTTTGTTAAGAGCTGTTATAACAGGCATTTTTGCCGAGCGAAATTTATTTATAAGCTCCTTTTCCGCGGCGTTAAGCTCTTTATCCGTCGCATCGACGACAAACAGGCACTCTTCAACGCCGGATATGCTGTCGTTTACCGCCTCAACCATATATTCGCCGAGCTTGTCCTTAGGTTTAAAAAATCCCGGAGTGTCGGTAAAAACAAGCTGCACATTATCATCGGTAGTCAAAACGCCCATAATTTTTGTACGGGTGGTCTGAGGTTTACCGGATACTATGGCTATTTTACTGCCTATAAGTCGGTTGAGTATCGAAGATTTGCCGACGTTTGCCTTGCCGACTATGGCTGCAAAAGCTGATTTTGATTCGTTCATTTTTTCTCCTTATCTGCTCCGGCGGAAGATTTTTTCTTAATTTGCGGAAAACCTTTAAATATAAAAATAAAAGCGACAACAAGACTTAAAAGAAACAGCACAAAATATAATATGTGCTCCTTAAAATAAACATAAAGTGCCGAAAAGGCCTTTGGCTGCCACATTATCATAATTCCCGTGAGAACGGCAAATATTGCCGATACCAAAACGGCTCCTGCCGCAGTATCCTTTGCCGCCCTGCCGTTATCCGTCCATTCGGTGCTTGCCAAATCGACGGTTCTTTCAACTGCGGTGTTGACAAGCTCAAGAGACACAACAAGTGCGTTTGCAAGAAATATTATCGCAAACTGAGTTCTTGTAATCTCAAAAAAGTCCGCCATCAGCAAAAAAGAATACATATATATCATACAGACAAAATGTATTCTCATATTGCGCTCGTGTTTAAGTGTGTAAAATATTCCGCGGAAAGCATAGCCGAAGCTCCTTATGAGCCCGCGCATCAGATTTTATCCTCACTCTGGTCTATATAATAGCTGCCGTTGCGTTTGAGACCGAGCTGTGTTAACACAGTCTCCTCTTTTTCGCGCATATGTACCGCTTCAAGACCGCCGTTCACATGGTCATAACCAAGAAGATGCAAAAGAGAATGGACGGTCAAAAACGCGATTTCCCTCTGAAGAGAGTGTCCGTATTCCTCTGCTTGAGCTACTGCATGCTCGATTGATATAACTATGTCGCCGAGCATTTTTGCACCGGTGTCATGATTTATATCGTAAACGCCGTTTTCACCGAGCGGAAAAGACAAAACATCTGTTGACGCGTCAATATTACGGTGTTTTTTGTTAAGTTCTCTTATCTCGGCGTCATCCACGAAGGACACGCTGATTTCGGCGGAGCTTCAAATTGCTCCATTGCGAGTACCGCATTGCAGCAGCGACGGACGAGCATACGCACCCCCGTAGGTATTTTTACCGTTTTCTGTTTGTTTGAGATGATTACCTTAATTTTGTCTGTCATTTTCTTTTCTCCTCATTTTTCTCATATGCTTTGATTATATCCTGTACTAATTTATGCCTTACTACGTCCTTTTCGGTGAACGTATTTATTGAAATATCCGGAACATTTCTGAGTATTCTCATAGCGTCGGTAAGCCCAGACCTTTTACCGTCCGGTAAATCTATTTGGGTAACATCGCCGGTTACTACCATTTTAGAGTTGAAGCCGAGACGGGTCAAAAACATTTTCATCTGCTCGCGAGTGGTGTTTTGCGCCTCGTCAAGTATTATAAAGCTGTCGTCAAGAGTTCTGCCGCGCATATACGCGAGCGGTGCCACCTCAATAGAGCCGCGCTCCTGATAACGGGCGAACGCCTCTGCCCCGAGCATATCGAAAAGCGCGTCATACAGCGGTCTTAAATAAGGGTCAACCTTTTGCTGCAAATCGCCCGGCAAAAATCCGAGCTTTTCGCCTGCCTCAACCGCCGGACGTGTCAAGATAATGCGATTGACCTCCTTTGCGCGAAAGGCAGTGACAGCCATGGCGACGGCAAGATATGTTTTACCCGTGCCGGCAGGACCCGCACCCAAAACTATTGTATTTTTTCGTATTGCCTCGACATACTTTTTCTGACCGAGCGTTTTCGGCTTTACGGGTTTGCCCTTAGATGTTATGCAGACGCAATCGCCCGATAAGGACATAATCTTGTCCTCTTCGCCGTCCTTAACAAGAGATATGACATATCGCACGTTTTGATCGGAAAGAGCTTCGCCCTTATTTATGAGGGCTAAAAGGCGCTCTATGGCGGTTGTGGCCTTAGCCACATTTTCCGCCTCGCCGCTTATTTTAAGGTCGGAGCCGCGATTTAAAACCGTAACCGAAAATTCACTTTCTATAAGTCTTATATTCTCGTCAAAGCTGCCGAATAAGCTTACGGCATTTTCCATACGGTCAATACTGAGGACCTGCTCAAACACTGAAAAACCACCTTAGATAATTTTCTGTCGATATTTAATATATAGTATCACAATTTTTGTGATTAGTCACTAATTTTTTTCAACAAAAATCTCGCTCTCAACGCCTATTTGTTTTTCACATTTGTATGCTCCGCTGAGTCTTGAACCGTTTTTTTGTATATCAGATGAAATAATCTTACAATTTTTCAATTCGCTCCTGCAAAGGTCTGTGTATTTTTTTGCCGACAAAAGCTCCCGACAGCTTTCATCCTCCAACAAAAAATCTCTGTTGTATTCGGTAGAACGTACCCTTATTATACCCATGGGCAAGACGGTTTTATCCGTTGACGCAAGAAAGCTCACCGCATATTGTTCTCCGTAATCGGGAACACCTCCGAGCGGAATTTTAACATTGAAAAAATACAGCGCATACCTTATTTTTTCACGCGAAGCCGCGCAAAATTCCGAATTTTCAAAATCGGAAGAAATGTTTTTTTCGACTTCCGCATACACGTTGCCTGCCGCATGTACGAGCGATTCGGTCTTGTCTTGATTTGTCTTTACCCCGGATATGAGAAGATTTCCCTTCAGCACGGCAGAGCCTGCCTTTATTTCCTCTTGCCCGGAATACAACTGCACCTTGGTCACCACGCCGTCCTCCGACGCAACTATATTACATGGGGTTTCGTTGTCCTCTATCTTCGGTGCCGGCACGCTTTCACGCACCTCCACGGACGCATTAGAGCCGTTCAGATTGACAACCGCAAACGACAAATCACCGTCAAATATTTTTAAAGCCTCGTCTGAAATCTCTTTTGCGTTTATATCTCGGCGCTTTGCTCCGGGTTTTACTCCCAATGAAGAAAATACATTGAGAATTTGCTCGTCTGATATGTTTTTGTTTCCGCTGACGGATACAGTCCATATCATAGTCGATAAATACGAAACGGTGATTATCGCCGCGGCAACGCCTATTACAAGTCCCACTCTCTTTCGCTGCTTAAATGTAAAAAAAGGCAAACCCGTTTTTTTGATTATTCTTGTTTTTACCCCGGAACGCCTTACCGCCTCCCTAATATTTTTATAGTCTCGAAGCATAGTTTTTGCATACAGCTTGTCTTTTACTCGTTTTACATCCCACAATCTTACGTGATAAACGGAGCACAGATTTATAAAGCGTTCGGGAAAACCACCCTCCGCGCAAAATTCAACATATCCGAAAATAAATCTCAAAAAACGTATTATCGACATAAAATCCACCTCAACCCGTAAATTCAATCGAAATTATACTGCCCTTTATCACCGTCTGTTCGTCGGAATAAGAACACAGCGTAAGGTCGCTGCCGCAAAAGGTAATGGTCAGAGAGCCTGCATTAAGCGAAATCCTGTCATTGTCATATTCCGTTATTCCGAAGCAGCCGTCAATGACCGCCTCCTTATTGCCCTCCGTCTCAATATGCGGCACGGATGGGCTCAAAATTTTAGGCATATCAAGCGCGCCGACAATTTTTTGCTCGGACGCTTTTTTTCGCTGCTTTCTTCTTGCGGTCAAAACCGATCCCTCCGAAAAGTCATTTTAAGCTCATATATAAATATGCCGCCTCATATATTTAAATTACGGAAAAGGGTGAAAAGAATGGATAAAAAGCAATGCCGAAAATATATAGTTCCGGTTATATTGACCGCTTTGGTGTGCCTGTTTTTGTTTACAAGGCCGGAGATATGCTCCGAGGGCGTCAGAAGCGGAATACTTTTGGCGGCGGAAACGGTCGTGCCGTCCCTGTTTCCGTTTATGACGGTGGCCTCCTTTCTTCTGCGCTCGGGTCTCGGAGAAGCCGCGGGAAAACCGTTTGATAAGGTGTGCGAAAAGCTGTTCAGGCTTCCGGGCGTTTTGGCTCCGGTTATTATTATGTCGCAGATAGGCGGATTTCCCATAGGCGCAAAAATGACATATGAATTGCTCAAAAAAAATGCGATAACCGAAAACGAGGCGCAAAGAGCTTGTCTTTTTTGCATAAACGCGGGCCCCGCCTTTGTGATAGGGACGGTTGGCTCGGAGATGCTCGGAAGCGTCAAAGCCGGCGTGCTGTTATACATATCCACTGTTTCGGCATCATTTTTTACCGGTATCTTTTCAATGGCTCTGTATGATAAAGCGGCGGAGGAAAAGGGTAAAAGCGAAATTCCGTTTACACTTTGCGACCCTGTCGGAGCTTTTGTACGTTCCGTGGGCGACGCCACAAACGACGTAATAAAAATATGCGCTTGGGTAGTTATTTTTAAAACCGTATGCGACGGTTTATCTACCTTGCCTATACCGCCCGGAGCTGCTCTTTTCTTTGAATTCATCCTCGAGGTCACAAACGGCTGCCGCGCCGCCGCCGGAAAAGCTCCGATACCCGCCTTAGCCGCAATAATATCCTTCGGCGGTCTGTCGGTACACTGCCAGATAATGTCGTATCTCAGATACACAAAGCTCAAAATGCGGTATTTTTACACGGCAAGAGCGGTATGCGCGTCTTTTTCGGCAATAATATGTATGGAGCTTTTAAAGGTCTTCCCATGCGAGGTATCTGTCTTTGCAACCGACAGCTCCGTAACTCCGGCAGCCTATTCGGTTTCCGTACCGGCTCTTGCGGCACTGCTTATAATGAGCGTGCTGCTCATCTTAGAGGTTGATTCGGATAAAAAAATGTGTTAGCATAGTAATACACAATGTAATCGGGGTGAAACGGATGAAGGATAAGATGCTTGGCGGAAACATTTCTCCGAAATGTGAATACTGTGAATTTTCAACGCCGACAAATGACGACGATACGGTGCTCTGCCCCAAAAAGGGCGTTGTGTCAAAAGATTGGTGCTGTAAAAAATACAAGTATGATATTTTTAAACGTGAACCGAAACTACACCCGACAGCGCCCAAATTTTCAAAAAGCGATTTTGAGATTTAACATAACAGCCGTCCGAGAGACAAAAGCAGTTCTCGGGCGGCTGTTTTTTCGATAAAAAAGCGAATATATACTTAAGAGATTGAAAAAGAGAATAAAAGTGTTATACTATTATAATCAAAATTCCATTCAAAAGGAGCAACTATGAAAAAGTATTACGCTCTTTATAAAAAGCAGTTTATCTTAGGGCCGGCGTTTAAGCTCGCCGAGGCCATACTTGAACTTTTGGTCCCGCTCGTTATGGCTAAAATCATTGACGTGGGAATCAAAAACGGCGATGTGCCATACATTATAAAAATGGGGCTTTTGATGGCAAGCCTCGGTATACTGGGCCTTTTGTGTGCCATAGTATGTCAATACAGCGCTACCGTTGCCCAACAGGGAGTTGGCACGGAAATCAGAAACGATATGTTTAAAAAGATAAATTCCTTTGCACAAAGCGATATTGACGCCTTTTCTTCGTCATCGCTTATAACGAGAATTACGAACGACGTAAACCAGATACAGTCGGGCGTTGCAATGTTTATACGTCTTATGTTTCGCTCGCCGTTTTTAATAGCCGGTTCGCTTATTATGGCAATGAAGCTTGATCTTAAAATGTCAATAATCTTCTTTGCCGCAGGTCTTTTGGTCAGTCTTATTATGTACTATGTTCTGACTAAGAGCCTGCCGCTTTACAAGGTGATACAAAAGGTACTTGATAAGGTCTCGCTTGTTGTCAAGGAAAATCTTTCCGGCGTCAGAGTTATACGCGCATTTTCAAAAAGCAATCACGAAAAAGAGCGCTTTGGCGATAAGAATGACGAGCTGACTAAGATAAACTTCCGTGTGGGCAGCCTTTCGGCACTTCTGAACCCAATGACATTTGCCGTGATGAACCTCGCAATAGTAATTTTGCTGTATTTCGGTGGAAAAAACGTATATTCGGGCGAGCTGTCGCAGGGAAAAATAATAGCACTTATAAGCTATATGACTCAAATACTTCTTTCAATAATCGTATTTGCAAATGTCATAGTCGTATTTACAAAGGCACTCGCAAGCGTTCAGCGCGTTAAAGAGGTATTGGACGCCGAACCGAGCATAAAGGATGACGACGCGGCATATCAAAACGGCGATGAAGCCGCTGCGGCGGTCGAATTCACCGATGTCAGCTACGCGTTCCCAAAATCCGACGAAAACGCCCTGTCAAACATCAGCTTTACAGCCGAGAAGGGCGAAACGATAGGAATTATAGGCGGTACGGGCGCAGGCAAAAGCACACTCGTAAATCTGATACCGCGCTTCAGCGACGTTAAAAACGGCAGCGTCAAGGTATTCGGCCGCGATGTGCGAGACTGTAAATTCGGGTATTTAAGGCACGTCATACATGTTGTACCGCAAAAGAGCAATCTTTTTTCGGGTACAATAAAGGACAACCTGCTGATGGGTGACCGCTCCGCCGATGACAGAGACATTGATTTTGCGCTCAAGGTTTCGCAAAGCGCGGAATTTGTATCAAAGCTAAAGGACGGCACAAACACCTTAATTGAGGAAAAGAGCAAAAATCTGTCGGGAGGCCAAAAGCAGCGTCTTTGCATAGCAAGGGCAATAATGGGGCACCCTCGGATATTGATTTTTGACGATTCATCAAGCGCGCTTGACTTCGCCACAGACGCAGCTCTGAGGAAAGCTTTGAAAGAAAACTTAAATGACACAACCGTATTTTTGGTATCGCAGCGCGTCAACACGGTAAAGAATGCCGATAAAATACTCGTTCTCGACGACGGTGAGCTTGTGGCAACCGGTACGCACAAGGAGCTATACAAAACAAATGAAGTATACCGCGACATTTGTCTGTCACAGCTTTCGGAAAAGGAGGTTGCCTCCGTATGAAAAACACAAAACGTCTCATAAAATATATAAGTCCGTTTAAATCCAATCTCTTCGGGGCGATTTTTTCCGCATTTGTCGGCATTGCGCTGTCGCTTATGGTACCCATTCTCATCGGTAAAGGCGTGGACTGCATAACGGCTAAGGGCGACGTCGATTTCGCAAGGCTTTTTAAGGTCGGCGCGGTTCTCGCGATATGCATTGTTGTTTCGGCGCTTTTCCAATGGATAATGACGTATAATTCAAATAAACTCTCATTTAAAACCGTTCAAAAAATGAGAACCGAGGTCTTTGAAAAGCTTACAAAGGTGCCGCTTTCATATATTGACTCCACGGCACACGGCGACATAATAAACACTGTTGTCACCGACATAGATATTGTCTCCACCGGTCTTTTACAGGGCTTTACCCAGATATTCTCCGGCATTGTGACAATACTCGGTACGCTGATATTTATGTTCACGATAAACTGGTATATCACGCTCGCAGTTGTGGTGCTGACTCCCCTTTCGTTTTTTGTCGCTTCGTTTATAGCAAAGCATGCGCACAAAAATTACGTAAAGCAGGCAAAATACCGCGGTGAAATAACCGGATTTGCCGCCGAGATGATAGAGGGAGCCGATATAGTAACAGCATTCAACGGCGAAGAGGACGCTTACCGTCATTTTCATGAAATAAACGAAAAGCTCAAAAAGGTCGGTACAACCGCGCATTTCTATGCGGCACTTACTAATCCCTGCACGAGATTTGTTAACGCTATGATATATGCCGTTGTTGCTGTTCTCGGCTCGATACTCACGGTAAAGGGCGGTATTTCCGTAGGTAAGCTATCTTCTTTTCTCACATACTGCACACAGTATACAAAGCCGTTCAACGAAATATCAAGCGTTGTTGCCGAATTTCAGAATGCACTTGCAAGCGCCGAACGTGTATTCAAGCTTCTTGACTGCAATGATGAACCGTCGGACGAGGGAGCAAAGGAGCTTAAAGCCAAAAACGGCACGGTTGAATTTAACAATGTTTCGTTTTCATACAGCAAAACCAAGCCTTTTATCGAGGGACTTAATATAAGGGCTGACAGCGGCAAAACAATAGCCATAGTAGGCCCCACAGGCTGCGGCAAGACAACGCTCATAAACCTTTTAATGAGATTCTACGATGTCACCGGCGGTGAAATTGACATAGACAACGTAAATATAGCCTCTGTCACGCGCGACTCGCTGCGTTCCGGATTCGGAATGGTTCTTCAAGACACCTGGCTGTTTTCCGGCACAATATTTGACAATATAGCTTACGGAAAACCCGACGCCACACGCGAGGAGGTAATCGAGGCGGCAAAGGCGGCTCACGCTCACAGCTTTATAAAAAGGCTCGAAAACGGCTATGACACTTTTATCTCGGAGAGCGGAGATAACCTCTCGGAAGGTCAAAAGCAGCTTTTGTGCATAGCACGAGTAATGCTTACAAAGCCGCCTATGCTCATTTTAGACGAAGCCACAAGCTCCATTGATACAAGAACCGAGGTCAGAATACAGAAGGCGTTTGCCCTTTTGATGGAGGGCAGAACAACGTTTATCGTTGCACACCGCCTCTCCACCATAAAAAATGCCGATGCAATTCTTGTAATGCGCGACGGGAAAATAATCGAACGCGGACGTCACGATGAGCTTATAGAGCAAAACGGATTTTACAAAAAGCTCTATAACAGCCAGTTTGCCGTATATTAAATCCCGACAGAATAATAAAAAAGCTCCGCAGTTAAGGTCACAAGCCAAAACTGCGGAGCTTATTTTTTTGTTTACTTGCCGAGTTTAATTTTTACAAATTCCTCTATGTACTTTGCGGTCTTATCAAATCCCGCAGACGAGCTGTTTATACACAGGTCGTAGTTTTTGAAGCTGTCCCACTCGCGGCAGGTATAGTAGCGGTAATAATCGCTGCGGTGAGCGTCAATCTTTTTGATTTTACGCTCTGCTTCCTTATCGCTGAGCGACGGCTCAAGCACCTTGACGTTCTTAATGCAATCGCTCATGGGTGCCCAAACAAACACCTTCACGACATTCGGCATATCGCGAAGTATATAGTCGGCACATCTGCCTACTATTATGCACGAGCCCTTTACGGCAAGGTCTTTAATTATTTTCGCCTGATAATTAAAGATGTTTTTATGTGAAACAAAAGCACTGCTCTCCGGCGGAATCAAATCGCCCGTATATCTGTCACTTGCCGGAGAAAAAATACTTTTTTTCACTGACTCATCGTTTTGGCCGAACAGCTTTACGTTTATTCCGCTCTCCTCCGACGCCATATAGACAAGGTCGCGGTCATAAAAGGGAATCGAAAGGTTTTTTGACAGCATTTTGCCTATTGTTCTGCCGCCGCTTCCGTATCCTCTTGCGATGGTAATTACAAATTTTTCGTTCATAAGCTCACCGAACCTCTCAAAACGATATGATATTATTCGCCGAGATAAGCCTTTTTAACCGACTCGTCGTTTATAAGGTCTTTTGCGTCTCCCGAAAGAGTTATTTTACCTGTTTCGAGTACATATGCCCTATCGGCAATCGAAAGAGCCTTCTTGGCGTTTTGCTCAACCAAAAGAACGGTTGTTCCGCTCTCATTGATCACCTTTATTATATCAAAGATTTCCGAAACAAGCAACGGGGAAAGTCCCATGGACGGTTCATCCATCAAAATAATTCTCGGCTTGGACATAAGTGCTCTGCCCATTGCAAGCATCTGCTGCTCACCGCCCGACAACGTACCTGCAACCTGATTTTTACGTTCCTCAAGTCGCGGAAAACGCTCGTAAACCATTTTAAGAGTTGAGGCAATTTCGGATTTATCCTTGCGGGTATATGCGCCGAGCTTTAGGTTTTCGAGTACCGAAAGCTGCTGGAAAATACGTCTGCCCTCCGGAACATGTGCCATACCCATGGAAACTATTTTGTGCGGCGGAGTTTTAGTAAGCTCTTTGCCGTCAAACACAATAGAGCCTTTTTTAGCCTGAATAAGGCCGGTGATCGTGTGAAGAATGGTTGTTTTACCCGCGCCGTTGGCTCCGATAAGGGCAATAATTTCGCCCTCGTTTACATCAAAGGAAACGCCCTTAATAGCCTTTATAACGCCGTAATTAACTTCAAGATCCTTAATTTCAAGTAATGCCATAGCTGCTCCTCCTTATTCGCCGAGATATGCTGTGATAACTTCGGGATTATTGAGCACATCGGACGTTTTGCCCTGACACAGGACATGACCGAAGTTAAGAACCGTAAGCTCCTCGCATATGCCGGAAACAAGCTTCATATCGTGCTCTATAAGAAGTATTGTCATATCGAACTCATCGCGGACAAAGCGTATTGTCTCCATAAGCTCCTCTGTCTCATTGGGATTCATTCCCGCCGCCGGCTCGTCAAGGAGCAAAAGCTTCGGCTCAGTCGCAAGTGCTCTCGCTATTTCAAGCTTGCGCTGCTTTCCGTACGGAAGATTTGAAGAAAGATAAGACGCTTCTTTATCAAGGTCGAAAACCTTTAAAAGCTCCATGGCCTTTTCGTCCATTGCACGCTCTTTTTTGAAATATGACGGAAGCTTGAATATACCTGCTGCCGTATTGTACTTATAATGATTGTGAAGTCCTACCTTAACATTATCAAGAACCGACATCTGACCGAAAAGTCGGATGTTTTGGAAGGTTCTTGCAACGCCTGCCTTGCATATATCTATGGTCTTTTTGCCCGTTATAACGGTGCCGTCGAGAGTAGCCTGACCCTCGGTAGCTTATATACGCCCGTAAGAAGGTTGAATATGGTCGTTTTACCTGCGCCGTTCGGTCCTATAAGACCATAGAGCTCGCCTTTTTCTATTTCTACGTTAAAATCATCAACGGCTTTAAGACCGCCGAAGGTTATGCTTAAATTTTTAGCTTCGAGCAATGCCATAATTACCGTGCCTCCTTTTTGGTCTTACCGTTTCCCTTTTTGAAGAACTTTTTTATTGAATGAGTCTCCCAGAAAGCGATTGCCTTGGGGCTTGAGGTCATTATCATCATAACAATAAGCACTACTGCATATATGAGCATTCTGTAATCGCGAAGTCCGCGGAGAACCTCCGGCAAAGCCGTAAGCACACACGCTGCGATTATAGAGCCGCGTATATTGCCTATGCCGCCGAGAACTACAAATACGAGTATCATTATTGACATATTGTAGCCGAAATTCTTTGATGTTGCGGCAAGCACGCTGAGGTTATGCGAATACAAAAACGCCGGCTATGCCTGCAAAAAATGCGGAAAGCGAAAAGGCGATAAGCTTATATTTAGTCACGCTTATACCCACCGATTCGGCGGCTATACGATTGTCACGCAGAGACATTACCGCTCTGCCGGCGCGCGAATGAATAAAGTTCAGAATTACAAACAGCGTGATAAGAAGAAGAACTATACCAATTACAAATGTTGAATCGTTGGGTGTTCCGGTTATACCGAGCGGCCCGTTTATAAGAACAGTACCGTCAGCCTCAAGATTTAACGACGACTGACTCGTAAAGGAAGCGTGAATACCGTGACTGTCATAACCGACGTATATTGTTCCGAGTATGTTCTTAATTATCTCGCCGAACGCAAGCGTTACTATTGCAAGATAGTCGCCCTTTAATCTTAAAACCGGTATACCTATAAGCACGCCGAATATTGCCGCGCAAAGTCCGCCGACAAGTATGGCGAGCGGAAAACGAATCCATGCATTTGTAAGAGTGTTTTGCGTAACTACCGAGAAAATCGAGCTTGCATACGCACCGACGCACATAAATCCCGCATGGCCGAGCGAAAGCTCACCGAGATAACCGACTACAAGGTTAAGAGAAACGGCAAGTATGGAGTACATACACAGAGGAACCAAAAGGCCCCTCAAAAGGCTCGATATATTTCCCGTGGACTTGAGTATTTCAACTACGGCAAATACAACTAAAACCATAGCGTAGGTTATGAGGTCGCTTCGGGTACTTTTTTTGATTAGTTTTGACTTTGTTGATGCCATCTTTGTACCCTCCTTAAACCTTTTCAATATACTTCTTGCCGAGAATGCCCGTCGGCTTAACAAGAAGCACTATTATAAGTACGGCAAACACAATAGCGTCAGCCATCTGCGAAGAAATATAAGAGCGGCTGAGTATTTCTATAACGCCTATAAGCACACCGCCGATTACGGCGCCCGGAATAGAACCGATACCGCCGAGAACGGCAGCTACGAATGCCTTAATGCCGGGCATTGCGCCTGTCTGCGACGAAAGTGTGGGATAAGCCGAGCAAAGGAGCACGCCTGCAACGGCCGCCAGCCCTGAGCCTATGGCAAATGTGAGAGAAATGGTCGCATTTACATTTACGCCCATAAGCTGAGCCGCTCCCTTATCCTCGGATACTGCGAGCATTGCACGGCCCGGCTTTGTCTTATTTACAAAGAGAGTAAGCGAAACCATTATTATGAGCGAAACTATTATGGTAACTATAGTTTCGGCGCTTATTGTTATTTTACCGCCGGCAAGCGTAAGTGCCGGTAGATTTACAATAGAGGTAAAGCTCTTTGCCTGCGAGCCGAAAATCAAAAGTGCCATATTCTGAAGAAAGTAGCTGACACCTATTGCGGTTATAAGAACGGCAAGAGGAGAAGCGCCTCTTAACGGCTTATAGGCAAATCTTTCTATTGCCATACCGAGCAAGGTACACGCCGCCATAGATATAACGAGTGCGAGATAAGGATTTACCCCGGCGTATGAGGTCAACGCAAATACTATGTATGCACCGACCATTATTACATCGCCGTGCGCAAAGTTAAGCATTTTGGCGATACCGTAAACCATGGTGTAGCCGAGCGCTATTACGGCATATATACTGCCGAGACTGACGCCGTTTATAAGGTTTGTTATAAAAGTCAATTTACTGCACCCCAAACTAAAAATGTTTCTTGTTTAAAATACAAATAGTATAACATATCCTCTTTGCCATTACAACGAGAAAAATATGCAAAAATGAATAATCGGGCGGCGCGCTTTTCATTATATTTCACCCAATTAAAGCGATAATGTAGAAAACAAAAAGGGCCGGCAGCCGTAAGCTGCCGACCCGTATTCAGCCTTTAACCGAAGAAATCAGTCCATCGGCTGATATTCGCCGTTTTCAATCTTAACCGCTTTCGGCTCTTTGTTTACTTCGCCTGTTGCTTTCCAGGTCATACCTGAACCTGTTACGCCGTCAATTGAGATTTCTGTCATGGCGCCCTTGAGAGCATTACAAATATCGGAAACACTCATATCGCCTGTAACGCCTGTTTTTTCCGCAGCAGCCTTTACAATGTAAACAGCGTCATAAGCGTCTGCCGCAAACTGATTAAGAGTAGACGGGTCAAACTTCGCATTGTAAGCAGCAACAAACTTCTTGGTTGTCTCGTCGGTAGCATTAGCTGCAAACGGGGTAAGAAGCATTACGTTTTCTGCAAGAGACTTATCAAAGTTCTCGATGTTAAGAAGTCCGTCAAGACCGTCGCAGCCGAAGAACTTAGCAGTAATACCCGCAGTTTTTGCCTGAGAAAGAATAAGAGAAGCTTCCTGATAATAAATCGGAAGGAATATAAGCTCTGCGCCGGAAGCCTTAATCTTTGAAAGCTGAGAGGAGAAGTCCTGCTTGCTGTCGCCTGTGAAGGCTTCGGAAGCTACAAGGTCAAGACCCTTTGCAGCCGCTTCAGCCTTGAAGTTGTCATAAACGCCCGAAGAATAAGCATCGGAGCTGTTATAGATAACACCTACCTTTTTAGCAAGACCCTTGCTTGCGATATAGTCTGCGGAAGCAGTACCCTGGTTGGGGTCTGTAAAGCAAACCTGGAAGCAGTTGTCATTTGCTATTACCTTAGCTGCCGAAGCAGAAGGTGTTATCTGGAACATATTATCAGCCTTAGTCTGGCTGATAACAGAAAGGCAAGCACCTGTGGTAACGGTGCCTATGAATACCTTCATACCGTTATCCTTAAGAGTATTGTATGCGTTTACTGCTTTTTCGGCATCGGCTTCATCGTCCTCCATCTGGAACTCAAGCTTCATACCGTTTACGCCGCCTGCAGCGTTAATTTCGTCAACAGCAAGCTGTATACCGTTTTTAACGGCAATACCGTAAGCCGCCGCGTCACCTGTAAGCGGTCCGCTGGAACCTATTTTAAGAGTTTTACCGTCTGAAGAGCTGCTGCCGGTTCCCTTACTGCCGCAAGCCGTAAAGCAAGCTGCAAGGAAAGTCAAAGCAAGAACTGCTGCCAGAACCTTTTTCAATGACATTTTCATAAAATGACCTCCTGTAGCTAATTTTGCAAGATTTAAAAGCGAATCCTGCAATAAATCATTTATGATGAAAATTATCTTACACGCAAAAATAGGATTTGTCAATAAATTGCCGAAATTTAGTCGCGAAAATATGACGAAGTTGCACAAACACAGTATTCTGTTTTTGTGCACTTTTGAAAAGCCGTTGATTTTGTCGTTTTATGTGCCAAAGTCTATACGGCGTTTCCGCAGTTTAAAGGCTACGAAAAAAAGCAAGGAGCCGCGGATAATACCCACGGCTCCTTGCTTTAAGACTTTATATAGAAATGGAAGATTAAGCTACGTGAAAGCTGCCTCTTTCGGTGCCTTTTCTACCGCCGTCAACAAGCTTGAATTCACGGTTTTTACGCATTTGCTCAATACGCTTTTTTCTCTTGTATCTGCGGTAATTGACAACTATAATCATCTTGACCTTTTGCTCAAAGGCGATGAACTTATCCTCCTTATAAAATCCGTATATAAGAAAGATAATAACTGCGAGCTCTATCATAGAAGAAATGGCTGTGAATGCTGACATATTCAGGACCTCCGGTTCTTTAGAACATTTGTTTGTGTTTCATTACACCCTTATTATACCAACAATTTATATTTTGTCAATACAAATGTTCGGATTTTTTCGGTGTATAAGTCCTAAAATTAGGACATTTGCGTTGCAGAGCTAATACTTTTTTAATTCCAAACGCATAATACCACAACATATTGTGTTAGTCAATACTTTAGGCACAACTTATGCTATTTATACATAAAACGACCAAATAATTGCTTGTTCGGTATTTATTATGGATAATATTTATGGTACAATAATACGGTCAAATATATGTAATTTCAGTAAGGAACGGTAAAAAGAAATGTTCGTAGATATAGCTAAAATAAATATTAAAGCAGGCAACGGCGGCAACGGTGCGGTTGCTTTTCACAGGGAGAAATATGTGGCTGCGGGCGGTCCCGACGGCGGCGACGGCGGAAGAGGCGGCAACATAGTATTTCAGGCAGATGACAGTCTTGCCACGTTATCCGATTTCAGATACAAAAGAAAATATAAGGCTCCGAGCGGTGAGGATGGCAGAGGCGCAAGGCAAAACGGCAAAAAAGGTCAGGACCTTATAATACGTGTTCCGCGCGGCACGGTAATACGCGAAGTAACAAGCGGAACGATTATGGCGGATATGTCAACCGACGAGCCGTTTATAGCGGCGAAGGGCGGTAAGGGCGGATGGGGCAATTCTCATTTTGCCACCTCGACACGCCAAACTCCGCGCTTTGCGAAAAGCGGCGCTCCGGGCGAGGAGTGGGATATTTCGCTTGAACTGAAGCTCATTGCCGACGTTGGTCTTATCGGCTTTCCGAATGTAGGTAAATCCTCGCTTTTGTCTGTGGTGAGTGAGGCGAAACCCATTATAGGCGATTATCATTTCACAACTATAATACCCGTTCTCGGCGTTGTCACCATGGGTCCGGAGCAGAGCTTTGTAATGGCGGATATTCCCGGTCTTATAGAGGGCGCTGCGGACGGTGTGGGTCTCGGTCACGAATTTTTAAAGCATATAGAACGCTGTCGTATGCTGGTGCACGTAGTTGACGTCGCCGGCAGCGAGGGAAGAGACCCAAAGGAGGATTTTGAAAAGATAAACGAGGAACTTGTAAAGTTCAATCCCGAGCTTGCAAAATGTCCGCAGATAGTGGCCGGCAACAAAATAGACCTTGCAACCGACGAGCAGCTTGAGGATTTCAAGAGCTTCATTGAGAAAAAGGGACTTCCCTACTTCCCGATAGTCGCACCGATAAAATACGGCACAAAGGAGCTTATAAATGCTGTTGCGGAAAAACTCTCTACCCTGCCGCCCGTAAAAAAATACGAGGCGGAGGAAATACCGCTTTCGGTACTTGAAAGCAAAAAGAACAACGGCTTTAAAGTTACCGTGAACGACGGCGTATATTCTGTTGAGGCGGACTGGCTTTACAGAATACTTTCAAAGACCGACCTTGACGACTACGCGTCGCTTCAGTATTTTCAAACGGTTCTAAAGTCGAGCGGAATAATCGACGAGCTTGTAAAGCAGGGAATTCAAGAGGGTGACACCGTTTCGATTTACGATCTCGAATTCGACTATATACCGTAATTACCGCGGTATCAAAAAGGGGTATATAAATGTTTGCTAAAATCATAAGCGTCGGGCTTTTCGGCATGGAAACCTATATGACCGGCGTCGAAGCGGATATTTCGGGCGGTATGCCGCGCTTTGACGTTGTAGGACTTCCCGATACGGCAGTCAGCGAGAGCCGCGAAAGAGTCCGCTCCGCCATTAAAAATAACGGATTTGACTTTCCGCCGTCACGCATTACAATAAATCTCGCACCGGCGGACATAAAAAAAGAGGGGCCGATTTACGACCTGCCCATTCTGATAGCAATACTTAAATCCACGGGGCAGCTGTCCTGCGATACCGACAGCTCGGCTTTTTTGGGAGAGCTGTCGTTAAACGGCGAGGTGCGCAGAATTAACGGCGTTTTGCCGATGGTTATTAAAGCACAGCGTTGCGGTGTTAAGGAAATATATATTCCCGCTCCGAACGCTGCCGAGGGTGCTGTTGTACGCGGCATAACCGTATATCCCGTAAGGAACGTCGGTCAGTTGCTGTCACATCTCACGGGCGGAGAAAAAATAACACCCGTTTCCGAATCCGATTTCAAATCTTACAGCCTGCCCGATAATCTGCCGGATTTCTCCGACGTCAAGGGTCAGCACGAAGCTAAAAGAGCTTTAGAAGTTGCCGCCGCAGGCGGACACAATGTTATGATGATAGGGCCTCCGGGCTCAGGTAAGAGTATGCTCGCAAAACGCATACCGTCAATCTTGCCCGATATGACATTTGAAGAATCGCTTGAAACAACCAACATATACTCGGTAGCGGGAGTTTTGCCCAAGGGAATATCTCTTATAAAAGCGCGTCCTTTCCGCTCGCCGCACCACACCGTCTCCCCTGCCGGACTTTCCGGAGGCGGCACGGTACCGCGCCCGGGTGAAATATCCTTAGCGCATAACGGCGTACTGTTTCTTGACGAGTTGCCCGAATTTTCGAGAACTTCAATGGAAGTTTTACGTCAGCCGATAGAGGACGGTAAAATAACAATAGCGCGCGTTGCCGCAACATTTTCATATCCTTGCAGCGTTATGCTTGTATGCGCCATGAACCCGTGTCCGTGCGGTTACTTCGGACATCCGACAAGAAAATGCACCTGTCCGAAGGGCGCGCCGCAAAAATATCTGTCAAGGGTATCGGGTCCTCTGCTTGACAGACTTGACATACATATTGAGGTTCCGCCGGTTGATTTTGACGCCCTCTCACAAAAGGAAGGCTCCGAAGAATGCTCTTCCGAAATTAAGGCAAGAGTCAACAAGGCAAGAGAAATTCAGCGCCGCCGTTTTAAGGGGACAAGCGTCACCTGCAACGCTAAAATGGATTCTGCACTCACAAGAAAATGCTGTATTATGACCACGGCCGCGGCCAACATACTGCGGCTCTCCTTTGATAAATTGGGCCTTTCGGCAAGAGCCTATGACAAGGTGCTGAGAGTGGCAAGAACAATAGCCGACCTTGACGGCAGCGACGTGATAGACACCAAGCATATAGCCGAGGCGGTACAATACAGAAGTCTCGACCGAAAATTCTGGAAGGAATAAATAAACGCAATACAAAACGGCTGTAAGAGCAAATCTTACAGCCGTTAATTTTATTGTTCTTTTTTATATTCCGTCGTAATAGCCTTTGTCGATAAGCTCGCCTATCGAAGCTACAACAGCCGGCTTATCCTCCTTATACGTTACGCCGTACCACTTATCCTCGGCGACGAGAACATTTACCTTTTTTGTTCCGCTCTCGATAAGAGAAGATACAACGGACGGGAGATAATACTCGGATTTCGGCACATTCAGCTTTTCCTTAAGAAAAGAAACAAACCCATCCTCTATGTATTTGAATACGTCGGGACGAAATCCCCAAAGGTTCATGGAAACGACCGTATCCGGCGACAACGCATTCCAAGTCTTGCCGTCATCCTCGGTAAATGAGCAATCGCTGCGAATTTTTGTATATTCGGTGACGCTCTCCAAAGCATTATTATCTGTAACGCAAACGCCTCTTGAAACGGTACCGTTTTCGGTAAGCGTGTTCTTGAGTCTGAAGCCGACCATACAATAATCCTCTAAGTCCGATGACAGCTCGTCGTAAATCTTCTTAAATGCGCTTCTGCCGTAATAATCATCGGCATTTACAACCGCAAACGGCTCTTTTACAACATTCTTACAGCAGAGAATTGCATGAGCGGTTCCCCACGGCTTTTGACGGTCTGCAGGGCAGGTAAAGCCCTCCGGAAGAGCATCTGTCTCCTGAAAAACGTACTCAACCTTAACCTTTTTTTCTATACGCGAGCCGACGATACGTTTAAAATCATCCTCGATTGCGTGTTTTATAACAAAAACAACCTTATTAAAGCCTGCCTTTACCGCATCGTAAACCGAAAAATCAAGAATTACCTCTCCGTTTTTTCCTATCGGCTCAAGCTGCTTTAATCCGCCGAAACGACTGCCCATACCGGCAGCCATAACAACCAAAGTTATGTCCTTACCCATTGTTTTTCTCCTTTAGCCCCAATTGGCTCGTTTTATTTATTATTTGCCTCTTTTTCGGTTTGCTCGGCTATTGCCTCGTCCTTTTCAGCCTCTTTTTCGGCTTCCTTCGCCTCTTTTTCGGCTTTCTGTGCCGCCTTTTCGGCTTTATCAGTCTTAATTTCTTCCGCTGCCTTACGAGCCTTTTCGGCTTTTGCCTTTGCCTCTGCCGCTTTGGCTTTTGCTTTTTCGGCTTCTTTACGGGCTTTTTCGGATTCCTTGCGTGCCTTTTCCTCGGCATCGCGTTTTGCTTTTTCCGCCTTGGCAACGGCTTCTATTTTTGCTTTTTCTGCCTCTCGACGTGCCTTTTCGGCTTTTTCTGCGGCATCTCGCTCGGCCTTTTCTGCATCCTTGCGTGCCTTTTCAGCCTCTTTTTTCACCTTTTCATCGGCTTTTTTAGCTTTTTCCGCCGCTTCGCGCTCGGCTTTTTCTGCGTCCTTGCGAGCTTTCTCGGCTTTTTCCGCCGCGTCACGTTCTGCCTTTTCCGCATCCTTACGTGCCTTCTCGGCGTCTCTGCGGGCTTTTTCGGCGGCCTTTTCTGCATCCTTGCGCGCTTTTTCACGTTCCTTGCTCTGCTCGTACTTTGCTTCGCGCTGTTCACGCTCAACCTTTATTTCAGCCATATGCTCCTCGCTGATACCGGTGCTGCGCCAAGTATGGATTATTTCGGGAGCCGCAAATATCTCATCAAGACGTTTGATAAACGGAACAATCTCGCCGAAATCAAGCGCTCTGTGGTCAAAAGCAATACAAAGCGGCATAACCTGACGAATGGCTATTTCCTTTTCGCCCGCTTCATTTACAACAACTACGGGCTTATCCTGAACGGCACCGACCGCTATGGCACAAACCTGCGGCGGAACAATTTCAAGCAAGCAGGTTTCACCGCGTTGCGCACGGTAAACCGAGCCGATATTTGAAACGGTTATCGTACCCTGCTCAATATCGTGCTTTGTAAGCCTGTCCTTTTCGGGAATTTTATAATAATTGCTCTTTTCCTTTCCGCTGAGGGTCTTAACCTTGTGCTTACCGGTCTTTGAGCCGATAAGACGATAAAGGGTTTGCTTGATTTTGCCCTGCTTTAAAGCTGTAAGCGTGTTATCAAGAGAGACATCAAACATAACCTCGTCAAGATTTGTGTTTGCGACACGGCGGTTTACGTCCGCGATATACGCAACCATCTCATCAAGGTTTTTATTTTCAAAGTTGTGAAGATTTATTGTCATCATCTCGCCGTTCGGCAAGACCATCGGCATAGAAATATCAATATTTTCAAAGGTATGTATTTCGCCTCTGACAAGCTTGCGGTCAAATTCGATATGAGAATTCATAATCGGATCCGCTTTGAGCCCCTCAACTATTATTTTGAGCATAAGGGTATTTAAAGTGACCTTTTTCTCGGGCGGACAATCTTCGTTAAGCCTTTTATATTCTATCATAAATTCGGTGACGTCCGGCTCGTAGTTGTATGTAACGTGAGGAACATTTGCCCATGATTCGGTCGTCATATTGGCTACAATCTTGCGCTGAATACCGAAATGTATGGTGTTGGTTTTTTTCATTTTGTTTTTTGCCATAAGTATTCCTCCATACAAAACTTTACTTAAATAGTATAATACAAATCATTTTAGAAATAAACTTTTTTTTGCGAAAAAATCACATTTTACATATTATGTCAAGCAGCTTAACAGTTGTCTATAATCTCACAAGCAGTATTTGTGTATTTCAGACAAAAAAACGCAGATTGAATTTGTATTTATATTGGAGTATAATAATATAAAATTTATAAAGCGAGGAGATTTTGGATAAAATGAACAAACAGACCGAAATAAAAGAAAGCACCGTCCTTCTTATGCCGGACGGGAACCTTGCAAGACCCGGCTATTGTAAGCACAACCTTTTCAGATATAATCCCGAAATGATAAAACGTGAAAATACCATGCGCCTTAAGGAATGGGATTATTACCAGATAAGCGACGGAAATATAATGATACAGCTCAATTTCTTTAATATATCGCTTGCCACCTGTGCCACTTTCGGACTTGTTAACCTAAAGACCGGCAGAAAAATAAGCGGTATGGCAACTGAGCTTTTCACGCCGCACAAAAACCGACTCAGCAAAAACGGCGACGTTCCGAACTATACCGAATATAAGCGCGGAGGAACAAAGCTTATATTTGACGTTCGCGAAACGGAGAGACGCCTCTATTTTGAAGGCACGGCTTCAGGCAAAAAGGTTAAATTCGACGTTACTTGCTATAAGCTTCCCGAGCACGAAAGCATAACAATAGCGACCCCGTTTAATGAGCAGGGATGCTTCTTCCTTACTCAAAAGCTCAACTGCCTTGCGACAGAAGGCACCGTTGTTGCCGGGAACGAGAAATACACATTTACAAAGGACAAAACCTTTACGGTTCTTGACTGGGGGCGCGGTGTGTGGCCGCACACGAATACATGGTACTGGGGAAACGGCAGCACTTATCTTGACGGCAAGCTCTTCGGCTTCGAGCTTACATGGGGCTTCGGCGACGAGTCAAATGCAACCGAAACAGCTATATTCTACGACGGCAAATGCCATAAAATAGGCGCGGTGCATCTTGAGAAAGACCCTGAAGATGGCGCCGGATGGATGAATGAATGGCATTTTATTTCGGAGGACGGCAGACTTGATTTGACTATGAAGCCGTACTACGACCACTATACAAACCTGCTTCCGCTCAACCTGTTCGGTATGAAAACGCATCAGGTTCACGGACTTTGGAGCGGCAAGGTCGTTCTCGACGACGGCACGGAGCTTAATATTAAAGATATGTATGCATTCTGCGAAAAGGTTCACAACAAATTCTGATAAAAACTCCGGCTGCTTACTAAACAAAAAACGCTTATTCCGAAAAATCGGAATAAGCGTTTTATTTTGGGCTTGCTTTACTTTATTCGCCTGCTTTATATTTGCCTGCCATAACGAGGTCAAGCACGGAAGCATCGGAGAGATCAACAACACCGTCTCCGTTAAGGTCCGCCGCAGCAAGCTGATCATCGGTAAGAGTTTCAATGCCGAGCGAATGATATACGATAAGGTTGTAATCCGTACTGTCAACCTTGCCGTCGTCGTTCACATCGCCGAACAAACGTATTTTAACCTGTACGTTAAATTCACTCTTATCACTGACAAGACCCGAGCCGCTGACAGCGCGGAATTTGTAATTATATGCTCCGCTGCCGTTTGTGGTGAGGGTGTTGCCCTCAATATTTGTCCACTCGCCTCCGTTAAGCGAATACTGATATTTAACGCCCGACGAAGCCGAAGAGCTGAGAGTAAATGTCACATCCTGCCTTACAAGTGAACCGGAAGCCACATTTTCTTCACCGCAAGCCGCCGTCACCGTAACGTCCGTCGGAACGCTCTTATCAATCATAACGACAACACCGTCCGACACATCGCTCTCAACGCCCGCTTTATTAACAGCCTTAAATGTATAAGTCTTATTGCAGTTTTCGGCAATATTGAGAACGCTGCCGTTCATCTCCTTAAAGCCCGATCCGTCGTCATAGTAATATGTAACGCCGGTATTGCTTGTAGCCGAGAGAACTATTGTAACGTCGCCGCTTGTCCACTCGCCTGTTTTACCGTAAGAAGATACGGTAAGCACGGGTTTATCGCCGTCGATATTTGTAACCGTAAATATCTTTGTTGCAACTCTGCCGTTTTTGCCTACTACGGTAAATACGTATGTACCGTTCTGTGACACGGTGTAAGAGTCTTCATTGGTTATATCCTGACCGTTGCAGGTAACCTCGCGAAGTCCCGACTCGCCTACCTCGGTGCTTATGTTTATCTTATAAGGATTCGGAGTAACATCGGTAACCTCGGGAGTAAGAGTTATTTCGGGAACCTTTGCATCTATCATTACTTGATAGCTGTCAGAGGGATAACTCTCGGTGCCGGCATTGTTAACGGCTTTAAATCTGTAAACGGCGTTGGTTGTATCGGTTATCTCAATGCTCGCGCCGCTGTCGATAAGAGTCCAGCCGTTTCCGTTGTCATAATAATAGTTAATACCGGAAAGAGAAGCTTCCTCGGTAGAGAAGTTGAATGTAACGCCTTCACCCGTCCATCTGCCGAAGGTACCCTCGAATGAAACACGGATAACAGGTACCTGACGGTCTATCTTAACCGTAAACGCAGTAACGTTGCTCTCAAGAGCCGCATAGCTCTCGGCCTTAAATTCGTATTTATGCTCACCTGTTTCGGTTGCGGTAAAGGTATTGCCCGAAAGCTCCTGCCATTCGCCGCCGTCAACACGGTAATAATATTTATAAATTCCCGAATAAGCCTCGGAGGAAAGAGTTATATTTACATCTGTTGCGCTCCAAGCACCCTCTTGATATTCCTTATCACCGCCGTATACAGCGGAAACGGTAACATCGGTGGGAGCCGTACCGTCTATAACCACGCCGTCCGAACGAAGTATCGCGGAAACATTGCCTGCCTTATCGGTAGCTCTTGCCTCTATAAAGCCCTTGAAATCGGGGTCTTTAGCCGGTTTGTTTTCGCTGTTGTAGACGCTCCAGTCGGAGCCGGTCGGCTGACCGTTTTCATCTACAAAGCGATATTCAATTTTGTCTATTCCCGATACGCCCTCATCCGACGCATCAACGGTAATTTCAACAGTCTTGTTAAAGAATCTGCATAAAGTGTCCGCCTTGCTGAAGAAGCTTCCGGAAACCTCTCTTGCGACACCGCCTATACCTTTATGTAAAACGGTTATGCTGTTTACGGTAGGAGCAATTTTATCGATATTGTTTATAACGATGCTTTCTTCTGCCGTAAGACCGTTCCCCGCAGTTACAACTACGTTGTAGGTTCCGTTCTCAGCAACGGTAAACGAATCATGAGAAGCGGTTATATCCTCACCGTTTAATGTAACGGAGGCTATTCCCGAAGCGCCTACGTTAAGACTTCCTATTGTAACATCATAGCTCTTATTTGTAAGCTCGGTTACGGCGGGAGTAAGAGTGAACGAAGGCTCTATATCATCACGCATAACGGTGTAGCCCTCGGTGTAATCGCTCTCAATACCCTTGGAATTTACAGCCTTAAAATAATATGTATCGCTGCTGTTCACATTTACGGTAAGCGTGTTGCCTTCCAATGGTGCTTCCACGCCTGCGGAATCGGTTTTAAAGTAATACTTAACTCCGTCAAGCTCATGAGTCGATGAAAGAGTAAAGGTTACGTCCTTGCTTGTCCATCCGCCGTTATAATCGCCTTTATCAACGCTGACAACGGGTTTACCGTATACAATTACGGGGAATGTAGCCGAAGCGCTGCGCCCCGCATGTGTGTATGTAACGGTTATATTCTGCTCTACGTCGTAAAGCTCCGGGTCAAATGACGATGTATCGACCGTGTAATCGGTAACGTATTCGGACTCGGCGTTGCTGTAATTTGCCTTAACCTTAAGGCCCGAAAGATCAAGGGTCTTATCGCCCTCGAGATAATCCTTTTTAGGATTTTCGAGCTCAATTGATGTTACCGCCTTAGAGTGAACGGTTATCGGGAATATTGCGTGATATGTTTTGCCGGCTCTTACTACGTTAACTATAATATACTGCACCGAATCAAGTATCGAAGTGTTGACGGAGCTTACCGTATAATCCGTTACCGGAACGGAAAGCTGATCGTCGGTATAGGCGTTTGCCGCCTCTTCGCCGTAATATTCGGCAATATCCGCACGATTATATGTAAGCTTAACCTCCATACCGGTGAGATCGAGCTCTGTACTACCCTCTACATAATCGGTCTTAGTGGGCGCGGTAAACGCAATACTTATCGGCTCAACCTCAACTACCGTTATATTCTTTTGAGTTTCTACGTATGCGCCGTCAACCTTTGTAACGCCGTTCCTGCCGAATGCATGTAGTGTTGTATCGCCTGCCGAAATACCCGTGACAACACCGTTTGAATCGACCGAAGCATATGCATTCTTCTGATTTACGTCGCCGATATTCCAGTCGGAGGTCCAGGGAGCCGAGCCGTCGTCCTTAGTGAGACCCCAGCGCTGCTTATCGACCGAAATTCTCTCGGGAGAGAATTTAGCGGTGTAGGTAACCGGAAAATCCTTGATTACATAATCATTTCCCGTTATGGTAACTCCCGTGAGGTGTCTTATTGAGTTCCCGCGTACCGTTACCTCTACGGATTTAGACACGCTTCCGATGGTTGCGGTTATTGTGACCTTTTTAGTGTTCCAAATGGCCGTTCCGCCGGAATCAAGACCTTTTACAAGGCCGTTTGCATCAACAGTGGCTATTGACGGGTCGGAAGAAGTCCATACGACAGTTCCGAGAAGTGCTTGGTCGTAATCGGACGGTGCTATATTCGCGATTGCAAGCTGCGTGGTCTTGCTCTCATTAACCGCTGTGCTGCCGCTGATACTGAAGTCTGTTATCGCCTTACCCGCCGTTACGGTAAGAGAGTCCTCAACGGTTTTATCATTAAGAGTTGCTCTTACGTGTATTTCGCTAATACCGCTCGATTTCGGGGTGAATACACCGTCGGACGAAAGCGTAGCAAGCTTTGTCTCGGCGGGTGCCTCGGCGGTTGCCCATATTATTTCTTTTGTATCGGGATTCGTAAGACCCCACTCTCGTTTTACCGACGAGTTTGTGTTAAGTCTTGACGGTAACACATTTGCCTTAAAGGTAGTCGGCGTATCATTGGGAACGGCACTGTTACCCTCAATTTCAACAGAGGAGATACTGCCGACAACACCGGCTCTTGACACCTTTATTGTAACATTTTTGGAAACGCCGCCCGCCGTTGCGGTAAGGGTTGTGGATTTACTGTATTCAACGAGTCCGTCGCCGCCGTCAAGGCCGGTGACCGTACCGGAGGCATCAACCACGGCAATCGATTTATCGGCGATTTCCCAAGTAAGGTCGCCGGTATATGCTCCTGCGGGAACAACATTTGTAATTGCAAGTTGCGTTGTGGAGCCTTCACTTACGGATACGGATGAATCTGTTACGGTTTTTGTGCCGCTTATAATATCAAAGGATTCAACCGGGAGATCCTTCTGCTCAACTACATTAAAGGTTATGGTATCGACAAAAGCTACATTGCTCGCGTCGTATGCCCTAACCGTTACCGAGCCTGCTGCAGTAAATGTGACAAGTCCCGTATCGGAAATCGTTGCACGCTTGCCGGAGCTTGTATCAAATACGCTGCCGCCCATCTCCCATTTTACAGAGTGCTTAAGTCTTACCGGTGTTACCGCCGCGTAAAGCTGAACCGTTTTGCCCACGGCAACGGTAAGAGGAACGCTCTTTTTATTGGTTATATGAGTTCCGGTAGGAAAGATGTTCGCAATAACGCTCTTTTGAACCTTTATTTTAATTTTGTCACTTGCAAGCTTTGCTCCGCTTGCGTCATATATGGTTGCCGTTATTTCGACATTCATATTGGCAAGAGCAGACGCAAGGCTGTCCGCAAGAGTATCACCTGCAATGCCTCTGACAATAGAAACTATCAGGTCATCGTTCATACTGTCAAGATTAATACCCGACTTTTCAAGCTGTTTCATAATCTCGTCAGCCATTTTATCGCCTACGAGAGGAAGCACGCGCACGTTTTCATCAAGCCAAAGCTGAATTATAGCTGTCTTTGACGAATCATATGCCGTAACCTTGCCGTTATCGTCTACATCGGCAAGAAGCGGTAGGGTACTCTCCCACTTTACCGTAGTACCCTCCGGCAATTCGCCTGTCGTGGTATACTTTAGTTGAAGCGTTTTATACTCGGTCAACTGCTGTATTTCGGTAATGTCATTACCGTTTTCGTCCGTAATGTTAAGCGAGACTCCTGCCGCGTAGCTCACAAGAGCAGACGGAACCAAAGTCAACAGCATAAGGACAGACAGCAAAACGCTCAAAATCCTGGTTGATGTTTTTTGCATACAGATCTTCCTTTCTCTGAAAAACCACCTTTACAAGAAAATAATAACAAATTCTACATATTTTTTCAATGCACACATTTTTACAAATAGTATTATAAGCCGGTCTGTGTTTTAGTGATTATACAATACGAACAAACAAAAAAGCGCGGAATTCCACACTCCGCGCTTTAATAACATATTGATATACCGCATTACCGCCCCGATAAAGCGTTTATTCCTCAAGCTTTTTCTGAGACTGCCAAGCATTCGACG
>ENA-OQDM01000017-OQDM01000017.1-human-gut-metagenome-genome-assembly--contig:-NODE-17-length-100771-cov-2.788423_pt1 | contig 100771 bp, 98 predicted proteins | sample MGYA00242772_ERZ504605 | MGnify/ENA primary metagenome ERZ504605 (study PRJEB26092, sample SAMD00036348) | human gut metagenome | host: Homo sapiens | study: EMG produced TPA metagenomics assembly of... | reverse complement strand
CATATCAAGGCTCATTCAATTGTGGTAAATTCGTGGTAAATTAAATAATTTTCTATACTTCAAAGTGCTTGAAAGTATAGTGTTTATGCGGATAATCGCAAATTAGATATAAAATTTAGTTTGAAATTATTTATTGTTATTTACAGTTTTTTGCTTTTATTTTGCTAACGCGGTCAAACTTCTAATTCATTTAATTTCTTCATGTACTCTACCTTCTCTTTATACCCTCTGATTTCATTTGCACCAAGTTGTAATGCTCTGCGAATATACTCTTCATCATTTTCATCAGACGCATGTTTACACCTTCTAGTATGAACATGAAAAATATAATTACTATACATATTACCGTCCTCTTCTATATCTTTGAGATTGCAGTACTTCCATTTTTGTATCAATAAAAGCATCCGCTGTTTCCTCAAACTTAGAATTCCATTTTTCAATACCTATATGTTCTTTTAAAACTTCTGCTGCAGTTTTTGAAGAACATGGATACAATTCTTTTACTATTACGATCAACTACAGTATACCATCAAAACAAGACGGTTTCTATTATATCTACATTTTCCACCAAATGAATTTATTTTCGTATATTTCCATTTGCATGTCCTTTCCGATTTTTCGGATACTATATCAACAATCATGAAAAAGAGCAATGAAAAAAATGCAGCCAACCGAAGTCAGCTACATATCATCCATACCAATATGAGCACCTGCACAACAAGGATTGCCGGCATGCCGACAACGAAATACCAGTGCTTTCGTCTTGTGGCGAAACAGATACATGCCCGCCCAGGTGCCAATACTTCCGCCAAGAAGGCTCACCAGAAAAAGCGTTTTCTCCGGAATGCGCCACGCGTTGTGTTTCGCTTTCCACTTATCTGCACCCATCACGATAAGTCCAAGTACATTTATGACGCCAAAGTAGATCAGCGCCTTGGTCCAACTGTCAAATATCATACTACTTTACCTTCTCATTTTCCATACGCCAGTCGATACATCTCTGCAGGTATTCCACATAGGCCTCATTTTTGCACATGCCTTTGCCTTTTACATCAGAGATCTTCGCGACATCCATTCCGTTACAGAACGTTGTCTTCATTACAATATTAAGTGGCGGCACATCGGTATCATTTGAGATGTAAGTTCCGATACCGAAGGCAACTTTGGCTTTGTCCTTGAAATGCTTTTGGATCATAGTCGCGCGTTCAAAATCAAGGGAATCGCTGAACAGAAGCGTCTTTGTCATCGGATCGATGCCAAACGCCTTATAGTGCGCGATCATCTTCTCTCCCCACGCGATCGGATCACCGCTATCATGTCTTACACCACTGAAAAGTGTTGCATTGAAAATTTGTATGCATCCGTATCTAACAGACTGGTAATGATCTGATGTAATTTCATAGTTTCTCTCTTTCTTTGATTTGCTGCCTGCAATCTGATATAGGTTCTATTTATGCCCTTTTTCTTCTGCTTTATCTCAAATAATCCGCAAGTTTATAAACTCTGTCTCTGGTCAGATCAGCACCTTCCTGATTCTCTGCAAGCGGCTGTCCTGATCCGCCCTCCCACTCTTTTCCGGCTTCTTTGATCTTCTTTTCCTTTTCTTTGATCCAATCACGCTCTTCCTGAAGCAGTTCTGATTTTGTGTCTTCATCCAATCTGCCCCAAATATCGTTCAATTCATCATCCCACAATTTGTATAACTTTGCAGATAACTGATTCATTTCCCCCTGTGTCAGATCTCCACTCTGAAGTTTATCCTGTAACCTCTTGGCCTTTTTCTCAATTCCTGCCAATTCCGCAGAAATGCCATCCTGTTCTTCCTTCTCAGCAGATGCATTGGATTCACTTGATCCGTTCTTTGTCCATCCATAGAAACCGGCCTCTTCTGCCTCATTATATATTCCACAGCATGACAATTCCGTCTGACCATCCTCCAGACTCAGTGAAATCCAATTCACATATTCTTTCGGGAGCTGATCAATCGATGCTCCTTTCATATAAAAATAGATCGTCTTTGCTCCGTCCAGTCCATATGCTCCGGAGTAAATATATTTCACACCGTCTACGATATCTTCTCCGTCGGTTTTGTTTAAATAATTCATACTTTTGATCGTTGTCTTATAAGTGTACTCATCCACTTTCTCCGGTGTCGAGAATTTACCGGAAAAGTCACACAGATACACAATTCCGTTCGGATAATCCGTTCCCGTATCGCCCATGTCTGCGTCACTGTAACTTCCCTCAAAGCTTCCGTCTTCATTCACAGTGAGTTCGGTCGACCATCCTCCCGCTCCGCTTGCAAATGTGTAACTGTACTTTGCCATCTCGGAAAAAACAGAATTGCTCTCTGTATCTTCCGTTGAGTCTTCAGATACAACTTCCGTTCCGCTTTCCGTGGCCGGTTCCGGCTCTTCGGAATCTTTACCTACTACAACCCAATCGTCATCGTTATCCGCCACTGCATCTTTTTTTCCGCATCCCATCAGTAACGATGCACCAAGAGACAGGATCATACCTGCAGCTATTACATTTTTCCACTTTATCATTTTCGTTCTCCTTTATACTTCTATATCATCACACTGTTTTTTTCTTCCCGTTTCCCTATTTTATCCATTTTTTTGCTTTTTATCAAGAAGAAGTCCGCACCACAGGCATTCACGCATACATTACTTTTGATACTGTAAATCAAACATTTAATTGTAAAATAAAACCTGGTATACTAAAATACAGTATAGGAACAATTGTGTTGCAGGGTGGCTGACCTCTATTTTATTTTACATAGAATGGGGGTGGTGCTGATGAACAAGAGATTTGATTTTAAAGACCTCATGACCTTTGGTCTGTTCATTCTTGCATTACTGACATTCGTATTTACGTTTATCAGATAGTGTTTTAGAGCATAGAAAAACCACCCCAACTTTGACCGAGTACTAGGGTGGATTTTTCTAACCAATTTGTGAGGTCAACCACTTGTGGGCAATTGTTCCTCTTTTATTTACCTTAACTATAACACGACACGTTCTAAAAAACAAGTAGCATTATTTATATCATATGATAGCCCTAAAATCACAGAAGGCAAGCTCATAATCAAACAAAATTATCCTAACCGTTACAATAAAACGCTTAAGGGTGTCTGTATTCCAGACACCTCCTTCTTTTATATCTAAATCCGGCGGGAAATTTGCGTCCTACCGTTTGTGTCCTACGTGGCAAAATTTAAGGCTACCGTGGAACATTGTAAACCACGATAGCCCTTGATTTTACTGTGTTTCTTAGAACTTACCAGCCTTTGCAGCTTCCTCAACAGATACTGCAACAGCAACAGTAGCACCAACCATTGGGTTATTACCCATTCCGATCAGACCCATCATCTCAACGTGAGCCGGTACAGAAGAAGATCCAGCGAACTGTGCATCAGAGTGCATACGTCCCATAGTATCTGTCATACCATAAGAAGCAGGACCTGCTGCCATGTTATCTGGGTGAAGTGTACGTCCTGTACCACCGCCGGATGCTACGGAGAAGTACTTCTTACCCTGCTCGATACATTCCTTCTTGTATGTACCTGCAACCGGATGCTGGAAACGTGTTGGGTTTGTAGAGTTACCAGTGATGGAAACACCTACGTTCTCATGATGCATGATTGCAACACCTTCCTGAACATCATCAGCACCGTAACATTTTACAGTTGCGCGAAGTCCGTCAGAGTATGCTTTTTCGTACTCAATGTTAAGCTTTGCAGCCTTGTAATCATACTTTGTCTCTACGAATGTAAATCCGTTGATACGGGAAATGATCTGTGCTGCGTCTTTTCCAAGACCGTTTAAGATAACACGAAGAGGTTTCTGACGAACCTTGTTTGCCTTCTCAGCGATACCGATTGCACCCTCAGCAGCTGCAAATGACTCATGTCCAGCTAAGAAACAGAAGCACTCTGTCTCCTCCTCAAGGAGCATCTTACCAAGGTTACCATGTCCTAAACCTACTTTACGATGATCTGCAACAGATCCAGGAATACAGAATGCCTGAAGTCCTTCACCGATTGCTGCGGCAGCATCAGCAGCTCTCTTGCATCCCTTCTTGATTGCGATTGCAGCACCTACAGTGTAAGCCCAGCAAGCGTTCTCGAAACAAATTGGCTGAATCTTCTTAACCTGATCGTAAACGTTCAGTCCAGCGTCCTTTGTAATCTTTTCAGCTTCTTCGATAGAGCTGATACCATAGCTGTTTAAAACAGCGTTAATCTGGTCAATTCTTCTTTCATATCCTTCAAATAATGATGCCATTATATCGTTCTCCTTTCCAATTATTCCTGACGTGGATCGATAATCTTAACTGCATCGTCCACACGGCCATACTGACCCTTAGCTTTCTCCCAAGCTGTGTTAGGATCATCACCCTTCTTAATGAAGTCAGTCATCTTTCCAAGAGAAACGAACTGGTAACCGATTACCTCGTTATTCTCGTCAAGAGCGATACCTGTAACATATCCTTCAGCCATCTCAAGGTAACGAACACCCTTCTCCTTTGTTGCATACATAGTACCAACCTGAGAACGAAGTCCCTTTCCTAAATCTTCCAGACCAGCACCTACAGCAAGTCCGTCATCAGAGAATGCAGACTGTGTACGTCCATATACGATCTGTAAGAAAAGCTCTCTCATAGCTGTGTTGATAGCATCACAAACTAAGTCTGTATTTAAAGCTTCCAGAATTGTCTTACCCTGTAAAACTTCTGCAGCCATAGCAGCTGAATGAGTCATACCAGAGCAACCGATTGTCTCAACTAATGCTTCCTCAATGATACCGTTCTTTACGTTAAGAGAAAGCTTGCAGGCACCCTGCTGTGGTGCACACCAGCCGACACCGTGTGTAAATCCTGAAATGTCCTCAATTTTCTTGGAATGAACCCACTTTCCCTCTTCCGGGATAGGAGCTGGCTCATGCTTTGCGCCCTTTGCTACAGGACACATGTTTTCAACTTCCTTTGTGTAAATCATCTTAAGACTCCTTTCGCATGTTAATTGTAGATAACTCGTTATCATTCGACATACCGCTAATATTTTTGCATATTTTTTTCCTAAAGTCTAGTGCAAATTCGCACTTTTTTAGATACAACTACTATTTTTCTTTTTTTGCCACAATATGGTCTGCATCCTTGTAGATATGGTTTGCCGGAATCACTCCGCGGACAGAAGAAAGCGGATAGACATTACAATTCGGGCAGATAACCGTACCCGGATTTAAAACGGAGTTGCATCCTACCTCTACGTGATCTCCGAGCATAGCTCCAAATTTCTTAAGTCCTGTTTCAATTTCTTCTCCAGAATCTCTGTTGTCCTTTACAACCACAAGTGTTTTATCCGATTTTACATTGGAGGTAATTGAACCGGCTCCCATATGGGACTTGTAACCGAGAATAGAATCCCCGACGTAATTGTAATGTGGTACCTGTACCGTGTTAAAAATGATATCATTTTTGATCTCCGTGGAATTTCCGACAACCGATCCTTTTCCAATGATCGCACTCCCGCGAATAAATGCACAGTGACGGATCTCGGCATCTTCATCAATAATCAGCGGTCCGTTCAGGCATGCAGTAGGCGCAACGGTTGCACTCTTTGCCACCCAGATATTTTCTCCACGTTTCTCATAAATTTCCGGATCGAGTGTCGGACCGAGCTTTTTGATAAAATCGCTGATTCCTTTTAATGCTTCCCACGGATATGTAAACTGTGAAAGATACTCTCCCGCGATAGACTGTGATAAATCATACATGTTTTTGATTTTTGCGTTTTCCATTTTTTAATCTCCTTACATTTTAATTTTCATGATTACTGATCGTTTTTCTTTCGGACTCTTCCGTTTTCTCCAAAGCCGTTGTTTCCTCTGCGGCTGCTGCTTCCTCCGGCGGTGCCTCCCCCGGATTATCAAAATCAAACGAAATCTGATCATTTTCATATTTCAGGCAGGTGTCAAATGTATTGCCTGCCTTTGAGGTAAATCCGGCAATCTTCTGCTTCGTCTTTCCGGTCGTCAGCAGTTCTTTCATCACTTCTTCGGAAAGTTCCACCTTAGCAACGGTATGCCAGATCTTAAATCCGCACGCACATTCATATCTCCACTGCGTCTTCATCAGCATTTTGCCGCATTTCGGGCACGGCACGGTTGTCTCTTCCGGTTTCGGTTTCTCCGGAAAATCAAATGCGATCTCCCCTTCTTCCGTCAGTTTCAGCGGCGCATCAAATTTCATACCGGTCTTTGCAACAAATCCCGAAATTACCTCTGTCCTCTTTTTCGTCAAAAGCTCTTTCACCTGCGCTTCTTTCAGCCGGACACTTGCGATACTTCCAATCATAAAGCTGCAGCTTTCCTTATCATCTTTTTTATGATTGGCACACATAAATCCAAACGGTGCCACTACAATATCCCCACCACACTTCGGGCACTTCACATCTTTGACTTTCTTTGGCTCTACATTGTCAAAATCAAATTTCAGCCCGGTTACTTTCCCGTTTTCATCTTTTGCGAGAGCTACGCGCGCATCAAATTTCTTCCCTGTTTTTGACTTAAACCCACGCATGGTTTCCGTAATGCCATCGTTTAAAAGCTGCCGGACCTGTGCTTCCGTAAAAGATTTCTCTGCCATCTTCCCAATAGAAAACCGGCAGCTGTTTTCATCGCCCGGCTTATAGTTGGCACATCCATAACCAAAAGAGGTCGCAATGATCTCACCCCCACAGAGCGGACACTTTACATCGCGGATCACTTTCTGTTCCACGCTGTCAAAATCAAATACGATATTCGTCTTTCCCTCTTCGGTTTTCTCCAGTTTCAGGCAGGCATCAAATTTTTTACCGGTTTTTGATTTAAAACCGCGCATGGTATCCGTGTGTCCCTCCGTCAGGAGCTGCTTTACCGCAGTAACCGGCAGGGTCTTTCCGGCGATCGTTCCAATGGAAAACCGGCAGCTGTTCTCATCGTCCGGTGAAAAGTTTACACATCCATAGCCGAAAGATGTCTTTTTCATCTGTCCGCCACATACCGGGCACTTTACCTCCGGAATAATTTCCGGCTCTACGTCCGAAAAATCAAATGCAATATTAACTTTTCCGTTTTCATCTTTATCTACCTTAAGTTTTGCATCAAACCGTTTGCCTGCCTTGGATTTAAACCCGCGAATGGTCTGGGTATGCCCCTGTTCGATAAGTTCTTTTACCTGTTCCTCACTCAGCTGAACACCTGCAATTTCGCCAATATTAAAATTACATCCTGATTTATCATTCTTATAATTCGCACATCCATAGCCAAATGGCGTGGTTACAAGTTCTCCACCGCATGCCGGGCATCTGACACCGATTTTTCTTCTCGCACCGGCACCCCTTGCATGTTTCCCGGCAAAATTACTGATACGTTCCGCAAGCGGTTCCCGCAGATCCTGTCCGATCATCTTTTCCGTTTCGGTACGGATGAAATCTTCCAGTTTCGTCCGGTAATCCCAGAAATCCACGGTTCCCTGTGTAATTCCATCAAGTCCCTTTTCCCAGGAAGCTGTCATCTTTGGATTCAAAAGTGCCGGGACGGTCATGCTCACCACTTCAAATACCATCTCCCCGAGATTTTCCGGTGTGAGCACCTGCGTCCGTTTATTCAGATTGAGGTAATGGATACGGACCAGTTTCTTAATGATCTCCGCACGGGTGGCAGAAGTACCAATTCCCGAACCTTTGATCTGTTCCCGAAGCTCTTCATCCTCAATCAGCTGTCCTGCATTTTCCATGGCAAGCACCATGGAACCGGAGGTGTACCGCTTCGGCGGTGAAGTTTTTCCCTCTTTCACCTCATATCCATCCACGGAAATCTCATCGCCCTTTTTCAGCTGATCTGCCAGATGTAGCAGTTCCTTTGGATCCGTATCTTCTTCCTCTTTCTTTGGAACCCCCGCAATTTCCAAATAACCGGGTGTCTTTAACACACGTGCGGACGCATAAAAACGTTCCTTCTTTTCCCCCACATCCACAACAGCCGTCATTTTTACATTCTGATATTCTGCCGCCGGATAAAACACACTGAGAAATCTCCGCACGATCAGATCAAATACCGATTTCTGCAGAGCATTCAGTTTCCCAAGCTCCGTGAGCTGACCGGTCGGAATGATCGCATAGTGGTCTGTCACTTTAGAATCATCGGTATACTGCGTTCCTGCAATATTTCCATACAGCTTTCTGTCGAGAATCTGCTCCACAAAATCCGAAGTCGGCTCATATCCCCGCAGACGGCTGATATTTTTATGGATTTCCTTTGCCACCGGAGTGGAAAGCACACGCGCATCGGTACGCGGATACGTTGTCAGTTTCCGTTCATACAGATCCTGCGCCACCTGTAAGGTTTCATCCGGGCTGATCTTGAATCGTTTTGCACATTCTGCCTGCAGCTCTGCCAGATTAAATAGTAACGGTGCCCGTTTTCTGGAAATATTTTTTTCGATGGATTCCACAATCGCAGGATGTCCCTGCACGCGGTCAATCAATGCCAGTGCATCCTTCTTTTCCCGAAATCCGTTTTCCTTATACAAAAGCGGCGATGCAAAGTACCCTGATCCCTCGACGGCTTTCCACTCGCCCTGGACATGTGCATCTGTAAAATTTCCGACAACACGATAAAACGGTGTCTCCTTAAAATTGCGGATCTCGCGCTCACGGATCACGACCATCCCAAGCACACAGGTCATCACGCGCCCGACCGCAATAGCGGTATAAGAACGTGTTCCCGCCGCATTGTTTAACAACCCTCCATATTTTACCGACATTACACGGGAAAAATTAATGCCCATGGCATAATCTTCAATGGTACGCATAATACCGGATTTTCCGAGATTTTCATAGGCAGACATCGGTTTTGCTTCCCGGATTCCCCGTTGGATCTCTTCCTCTGTCTGCGAATCGATCCAGACCCGGAGTTCCTCCATGCCGTCTCTCACACCGCCGAAATTGCGGATATTTTCCTCGATCGTCTGTCCTTCTTTTCCGGCATCTCCTGCCCAGTAGACACGGTCGATATCCTCACGCATCAACATTCCGTGAACCACATCATACTGCCGGCTGACATCTTTGATCACATCATATTTATATTCTTTTGGAAGAAATGGCAGATCTTCCAGTTTCCACTTTTTGTATTTTATATCATAACTTTCCGGATATACCATGGCTACCAGATGTCCCACGCACCAGGTGATTACATACTTCTGGTTTTCCAGATAGCCATCCCTGCGGCCTCCGCTCACCCCGAGAACTTTTGCAAATTCCTGGGCAACCGACGGTTTCTCCGTTATGATCAGTGACTTTCCCATCTTCTATCCCCTATTGGCAAACTTTTTCTATAATTCGTTCATATCAATCAGCTCAAACCGGTCATCCGTTTTGGCATGTTCTGCCAGCATCGGTTCAAACCGCGTTGCAGAGAATAAAAAGATATGCTCCGAACGGATTTTTGCCTTTTCCATGTTCTGATACAGTTCCTCGCACATCTGCGATGTCAGCTGTGGCTGATCCCAATTACATAGTCCCACAATATTTCTGCGGTCTGTGCTCTGGGCAATAATATCAATGTTTCCTGTCTTTCCAACCCAGGTTCCGATCTTATGAACTGGAAACGGCATGCGTCCCATTTGATTTAAAAGCATCATATACTCCATGCAGACATTCCGGAAATAACGTTTCAGATACGTGCCAAGTTCCGGTGCAATGTAGCGGTCGTAAAATTCATGCGGTTTCAGCAGATAAAGATCCGACATGTGGGGAAATACAAATTTAAACCAGAAATTAATAAATGTATCTTTGATCTGGTATACCCCTTTTTTGGCATTCTCCCAGCCACCGGTCTGAAACGACTGCACTTTCTCTACAATATCAAAATGGCTGAGATTTTTCATATAAACACTGATCTTTGCACGGGAATATCCGGTTTTTGCATACAGGTCATCAGTTTATTGTATCCCTGTGCAATTGCAGATAAAATTGTGTTATAGACGGAAAGTTCACGCAGTTCTGCAGAAATTTTCTGTTCTGCCATATGAAACAGATATCCCCCCTCCGTCAGCACAAGCCGGTAAATATTCTCCCTGTATGAAATTTCCGGATTCCATGCTTCCATAAATCCCGGCACCCCACCGATGGTTCCATAAATACGGATACAGTCGCTGACCGAAAGTGCCGGAAATGTCCGGACAACTTCCAGGAAATTCAGATCTTCCACTTTATGCAGTACATCAATACGACGGAATCCGTCCCCGAACGCATCTTTTGCATCCTGCGTGGCCCATACAATGGAAGAAGACGCCAGAATGATCATTACCGGTCCCGGATAAAGCCGTTTCATCTTCAGTTTTAAAATACTTTTGACAAATTCCGGATCTCTTTTAATTGCATACTGTGCCTCATCAATCACAATCACCAGTTTTGATGCATCTCCGCTTTTTACCCGGTTAAAAAATTCATCATAGGAATATCTGCTCAGCTTCATCTGAAAAGCATTTTGAATTTCTTCTCCCATTTTCTGCATCTGTTCCTGTGCGGAAAGCTGTCTGCATCGATAATAAAAATACTTTTTCCCCACACAGAATTCTTTGATCAGCTGTTCTTTTCGGCAGTCCATTCCGCCATACAAAAGCATCAGCTGGTTTCCTGATTTTTCATACCAGCCTTCCAGTTCTTTGAGATCTGTTTTTTTTGCGTTCATCCCGATTCCTCCGTACAAAATTCCTTCTGCTAAAAGAAATTATATCACTGATTAATATCTCTCACAAGGTTTTCGGCAAAAAGAAAGAAGTGCAGTTTTTGCACTTCTCTCCAAAAATCCGTATTTCAATTTGATACTTATTTCTTTGTGATATATCCCTGTGCCTTTAACAGCTCTGCACATAAAACTGCACCACCGGCTGCACCACGAACGGTATTGTGGGATAATCCAACGAATTTCCAGTCATATACGGTATCCTCTCTCAGACGTCCGACAGAGATTCCCATGCCATGCTCAAAGTTTACATCCAGACTGACCTGTGGACGGTTATCCTCTTCTAAGTACTGGATGAAATGTTCCGGTGCACTCGGAAGCTTCAGCTCCTGTGGCACACCACTGTAATTCTTCAGTGCTTCGATCAGCTGCTCTTTGGTTGGCTTCTTCTTGAATTTCACAAATACAGCTGCTGTATGTCCGTTTAATACCGGTACACGGATACACTGGCAGGTAATGACCGGTGAAGTTGCAGGAACAATCTGCTTCTTTGCATCATCTACATGTCCCCAGATACGCAGAGGCTCTTTCTCAGACTTTTCTTCCTCACCACCGATGTATGGAATAATGTTTCCAAGCATCTCCGGCCAGTCCTTGAACGTCTTTCCTGCTCCGGAAATAGCCTGATAGGTAGTGGCAACTACTTCATATGGCTCAAACTCTTTCCATGCAGTCAGAACCGGCGCATAACTCTGGATGGAGCAGTTTGGCTTTACTGCTACGAAACCGCGCTTTGTACCAAGACGCTCTTTCTGATACTTAATAACTTCCATGTGCTGTGGATTGATTTCCGGAACTACCATCGGCACATCCGGTGTCCAGCGGTGGGCACTGTTGTTGGAAACAACCGGTGTCTCTGTCTTTGCGTAATCTTCCTCAATCTTTTTGATCTCGTCCTTTGTCATGTCTACAGCAGAAAATACAAAGTCGACCTGAGAAGCTACCTGCTCTACTTCATTTACATTCATTACAATAATATTCTTTACAGCTTCCGGCATCGGAGTATCCATCTTCCAACGGTCTCCCACTGCCTGCTCATAAGTCTTTCCTGCACTTCTTGGGCTTGCTGCAATCGTGGTAACCTCAAACCATGGATGATTCTCCAGCAAAGAGATAAATCTCTGTCCTACCATACCTGTTCCGCCAAGGATACCAACTTTTAACTTCTCACTCATTTTTCCAATCTCCTCTGTTCTTTTCTTTATACGCGGACACCTGTCTTTTACAGAAAAACATTTTTGTTTTTTGTCCGTGTTACACGAACATGTGTCTTTATAGGAAATATATTACTTGAAACCAGGTAAAATTACAAGGAACAAATTGTCCTAAATAAATAAAATATTCCTCCAATATATGTAGGACTTGCACAATCTGAAATACCGACTAAGCGGTATTTCAGGCAATGCATCAGAGATGTACCGCAATTACGTGCATCGCATCGACAAGCGATTCTGCATACGATGTGCTGCTCCTTTTGTCTCATTTTTTCTCCAGATATGCCTCTTCGATTGCGATCACTTTCTTCATCGCCTCATCCCCTGGTGCACCGATCGTCAGACGCTTGTTGACACAGGTTTCCATGGAGATTGCATCATAGACATCCTCCTCAAATACCGGAGAAAACTGTTTTAATTCTTCCAGACTCATATCGTCAATCGGCATCTGTTTGTCCAGACAGTACAAAACAATACGTCCGATAATTCCATGCGCATCGCGGAACGGAACCCCGTGATTTACAAGATAATCGGCAGCATCCGTCGCGTTGGTAAATCCGTGTGCGGCACTCTTTCTCATAACATCCTTATTGAATTTCATGGTATCAAGCATGCCCGTGAATAACACAATACAGCCTTTCGTTGTGTCGATGGCATCAAAGGAAAGTTCCTTGTCTTCCTGCATGTCTTTATTGTAAGCAAGCGGAATCCCCTTCATCGTGGTCAGAAGCGACATGAGCGCGCCATACACACGCCCGGTCTTGCCTCGGACAAGTTCTGCAATATCCGGATTTTTCTTCTGTGGCATGATACTGCTTCCGGTACTGTATGCATCATCAATCTCTACAAATTTGTATTCGTTGGAATTCCAGATGATGATTTCCTCGGAGAAGCGGCTTAAATGCATCATAATGGTTGCCATGGCAGACAGATATTCGATCAGGTAATCGCGGTCGGAAACACCGTCCATACTGTTTAAGGTCGGTCCGTAAAAGCCAAGAAGCTCTGCAGTATATTCGCGGTCAAGCGGATAGGTTGTTCCTGCCAGTGCGCCGGAACCGAGCGGGCAGTAATTCATGCGCTCGTAAATATCGTGCATACGGGAACGGTCACGCTTAAACATTTCAAAGTACGCCCCCATATGATGTGCGAGTGTGATCGGCTGCGCTTTCTGCAAATGGGTAAATCCTGGCATAATCGTCTGCGTATTTTCTTTCATAATGCGAAGCAGTACCTGCAGCAGCTGTTCCAGCAGTTCATCCGTCTCAAGAACCTGCTGCCGGGTATACAGACGCATGTCCAGTGCCACCTGATCATTTCTGCTTCGTCCGGTATGCAGTTTCTTTCCGGTATCTCCCAGACGGTCAATAAGGTTTGCTTCCACAAAACTGTGAATATCCTCATATTCCGAAGTGATGGCAAGCTTTCCGCTCTCCACATCCGCAAGAATTTCCTGTAAACAGGAAACAATCGCCTGCATCTCTTCCTGTGTCAGAATGCCCTGCTTTCCAAGCATACGCACATGTGCAATGGAACCCTCAATATCCTGCTTGTAAAATTTCTGATCAAACGAAATGGATGCATTAAAATTGTAAACCAGCTGGTCTGTCTCCTTCGTAAATCTTCCGCCCCATAACTGTGCCATATCTAAATTCCTCTCTTTCTTAAATTCTTTGTTTTTTTTATAAAATCTGTTCTTCCTGCTGTCTGCGCAGTACGATTTCACGGTCGCGGTCACGCTTGGAATACACACACCCACAGTAGTACTGCCGGTACATGTGATACTCCTTAGAAATTTCGGTCGACTTTTTATAGCCTTCCTTCTTTTTAAAATCCGAAAACAGATAACGGACACCAAAGCTATCTGCCAGTTCTGCTCCGATCTGATTTAACTTTTCCGCATTTTTCAGCGGACTGATGGATAGTGTTGTCGTAAAGAAATCAAATCCGTGCGCTTTTGCATAGGACGCAGCCTCGGAAAGCCGCAGCCGGTAACAGGCAAAACAGCGCTCTCCCCCTTCCGGGATCTCTTCCATGCCCTTTGCCATATCGTAAAACCGCTGTGTATCGTATGCACCTTCCACAAAAGAAACCGGATATTTTGTAGGAAACTCAGCAATAAAACGTTCCTGCTCCTTTGCCCGCATATGATATTCTTCCGGCGGATAAATATTGGGATTGTAATAAAATACCGTTACATGGAAATGTTCTGCAAGACATGCAATACAATAAGAACTGCACGGTGCACAACAGCTGTGCAAAAGGAGGCTTGGAGCCTCCCCTGCCGTACAGTTTTCACGGATCAGATCTTCCATTATTTTCTGATAATTTTTTTATTCATCTTTCATCTGTATACATCTGATTAAAAATTTTTTTCCGGTCTGCGTCCGGAAAATTTGCTGATATGCCTGTTCAATTCCGTGACGATTGACGTCATCTTCATATAAATTGACCAGAAAATCTGCCTCCACCAGAATCTGATAATCCAATCCTTCGATATTATCATATGTATGATGATGTCCGATCAGATAGCAGATACGGTCGATCAGATAATTTTCAATTCCCACATCGGAAAGCATTCTCTGTGCCACAATCGGTCCTTCCTGCTCCTGCAGCTTTCCGTCACACCGTCCATACTTTTCTTCTGCCGGACGGATTCCAATGTCATGGGTATAAGCGGCTGCTTCCAATATAAAAAGGGATGTCTCGTCAAGCCCTTCTTTTGTTCCGATGATTCTTGCGAAACTATGCACTTTCATGAAATGCTGAATCCGTTTCGGATCTCCGGAAAAAAAGGCGATCATCTGTAAAAACAGCTCATCCAGCTGTTGCCTGCTGTAATAACTACTGTCACTACTGTCCATTCTGTGTTTCTCCTTTATCTAACATCTGCAGTGCAAACGTCGCTGCAATGTAAACAACTGCACATAAAATAATCAATACTGTTTTTTCCCCGGCAACACCGGCACAAAGTTCTGCCAGAATAAGAAGTCCATGCACCCAGAGTTCCGCATGATGCAGCATCACTGCAATAACTGCCTCAATGATAACAAGCAGACACATAGGAACTACCGGAACGTTAAGGACTCTCACCCCTACAATCACCATAATTGCAACAATTGCTGCAAAGGCCAGTAATGTCGGTACCTGAAACGTCTTTTTGTTCTTGTCCATTTTTTACCTCAACCTTTATTCTTATTTTCTTTGTCTGCGCCCATTATACCAATTTCATGCCTAAGAAACAAGCACTTTTTAAAGTAAAAAAAGACACGTCTTCCATCGGATACCCGATACAAAACGTGTCTGAAACGAAGCCAATAAGGGGACTCGAACCCCTGACCCACGCATTACGAATGCGTTGCTCTACCAACTGAGCCATATTGGCAAAACGTACTTGTATATAATACCAAAATCGATTCAGAAAATCAACTGTTTTTTCATAAAATTTATATTAAAAAAAGATTGACTTTTCACATGGATTCTGTAGAATAGAAACTGTTGAGTTTATAATCAGTAAACAAAAAATCAACTAACAATCATGTTTCATAAATTTACGGGAGGCATGCCATGGACATTGGACACCGCATGAAAGAACTGCGCATCCAGTACGGACTGACGCAACAGGAGCTGGCGGACCGTGCCGAGCTGACCAAGGGCTTTATCTCACAGTTGGAACGAAACCAGAACTCTCCGTCCATCGGAACTCTTCTGGATATCATCCAGTGCCTTGGTACGACACCAGCAGAATTTTTTACAGATGAAGAGCCGGAACAGATTGTTTTCAAACAGGAAGATTATTTTGAAAAAACCGACGAAGAAAAACACTGCTGTATTGAATGGGTCGTTCCCAATGCACAGAAAAACCAGATGGAACCGGTTCGTCTGACTTTACACGCCGGTGGACGGTCAGAAGTTTATCAGCCCCATGAGGGGGAGGATTTCGGTTATGTAATCAAAGGAAACGTCCGTATCCACTATGCCGGACAAAACCAGACGGTACATGCTGGGGAATCTTTCTATTTTAAAGCAGGAAAAAAGCATTATCTGGAAAACACCGGTTCGAAAGATGCCGTCATCATCTGGGTTACTACCCCACCAAATTTTTAAGAGGACAAACGTATGAGTAAACATTTAATTGATTTATTGGAATTTCCAAATTCCTACGATTCCAATCTTGTGTTGGATGATTTAAATCTGTATATCCGGGAGAATGAATTTCTGACCCTTTTAGGTCCGTCCGGATGCGGAAAAACTACAACCCTGCGTCTGCTTGGAGGCTTTGAAAGCCCTGACAAGGGACAGATTCTGTTTGACGGACAGGATATCACAGCTCTTGCAGCCAATGAACGGAAACTGAATACCGTTTTTCAGAAGTATTCTCTTTTCCCGCATATGTCCATTGCCGAAAACATTGCATTCGGCCTTAAAATAAGTAAGAAAAGCAAAGCATATATCAGGATAAAATCAAATATGCCTAAAACTGGTCAATCTGGAAGGCTTTGAAAACCGTTCGGTCGATTCTCTCTCCGGTGGTCAGCAGCAGCGTATCGCCATCGCCCGTGCGATTGTAAACGAGCCAAAAGTCCTTCTTTTAGATGAACCTCTCGGTGCACTTGATTTAAAACTGCGTCAGAACATGCAGTATGAGCTCATCCGTCTGAAGGAAGAACTGGGAATTACTTTTGTATACGTCACCCATGACCAGGAAGAGGCTCTGACCATGTCCGATACCATCGTTGTCATGAATCAGGGATATATCCAACAGATCGGTACTCCGGAAAACATTTACAACGAACCGGAAAACGCATTTGTTGCCGATTTTATCGGACACAGCAATATCATTGACGGAACCATGATAAAAGACGAACTTGTAGAGATTCTCGGTGCCCGTTGGGCATGTGTCGACAAAGGATTCGGCAATAACAAGCCGGTCGACGTTGTCATCCGTCCGGAAGATGTAGAACTTGTCGATCCTTCGGAGGGAACGCTGCAGGGCGAAGTAACCTCCCTGATTTTTAAAGGCGTTCACTATGAACTTGATGTCATGGCCGGCGGCTATGAATGGCTGGTTCACACCACCAGATTTGTTCCGGTCGGCACCAAAGTCGGCATCAAAGTAATCCCGTTCAATATCCAGATTATGCATAAGCCGGAATCTTCCGATGAAAAGGCGGTGGAGATCGATGCGTAAATTTAAACAGCAATTTCTTGCCGGTCCATACCTCATATGGATCATCGGTTTTATCCTCCTGCCGCTTATCATGATTCTTTACTATGCATTTACAAACGGCGATGGCAGTTTTACGTTATCCTATATCACAGCGATAGCAGATGAAACCAACCGCAAAGCCATGGGACTTTCCCTGAGACTTGGAATTATATGCACCATCGTGTGCCTGGTTCTCTCCTATCCGCTGGCAATGATTTTAAATAATATGAAAATCAAAAATCAGGGACTGGTTGTTTTTATCTTTATGCTTCCGATGTGGATGAACTTTATGCTCCGTATCCTGGCATGGAAACTTCTGCTTTCCAAAAATGGTGTAATCAACTCCATTCTCACAGGTTTCGGACTTTCCCGCATCAATATCATAAATACACCAACGGCAGTTGTCCTTGGCATGGTATACGACTTCCTGCCATTTATGCTGCTGCCAATCTACAACTCCATGACACGAATCCGTAAAGACTGGATTGAGGCGGCCCGTGATCTGGGTGCCGGAAATGTAACCATCTTTTTAAAGATTATCCTTCCGCTTACCGTATCCGGAATCATCAGCGGAATCGTCATGGTATTTGTCCCGTCACTTACCTCGTTTGCAATCTCGCAGGTATTAGGCGGTGGTCATGTTCTTTTAATCGGAAATGTGATCGAACAGGATTTTATGCAGGGTATGCAATGGAATGCCGGAAGCGGTCTTTCCTTTGTTCTTATGATTTTTGTGATTGCAAGTATGACTATTGTAAATATATTTGATAAAGAAGGGGAGGGAACATCCATATGTTAAAAAAATGTGCATCCCGGATCTATATGGTCCTGATTTTTGCCTTCCTTTACCTTCCGATTATTGTGTTGATTGCTTTGTCTTTCAACGATTCCCGTTCCAAGGTAAAATGGGGTGGCTTCACGCTCCGGTGGTATACCGGCTGTTTTCAGGACGAAAAGATTATGACTGCATTTGTCACAACTTTGCAGGTCACTTTCCTGTCCGCAATTATTTCCACACTGATCGGAACACTTGCCGCGCTCGGCATAGCCGCCATGAAAAAACGGCACCAGACCATTTATCTCGGCGCGACCAATATTCCGCTTCTGAATGCGGATATCGTAACCGGTATCTCCATGATGCTTTTGTTTGTGAAATTTATCGACCTCGGATTTGTGACGGTTCTTCTGGCGCACATTACTTTTAGTATTCCTTATGTTATTTTAAATGTGCTTCCGAAAATGAAACAGACAAACCGCAGCACCTATGAGGCGGCACTTGATCTCGGAGCAACGCCGCTGTATGCATTTTACAAAGTCACCTGGCCGGAAATCCGTCCCGGTGTGTTCTCCGGATTTATGATGGCAGTCACCATGTCACTGGATGATTTTTCCATCACCTATTTTACCAAAGGAGCCGGGGTCAATACCCTCTCCACCATGCTCTACACAGAACTTCGCAAAGGAATCAAACCGGAATTGTATGCACTTTCCACGATTCTGTTCTTTGCCGTTCTGCTCATTCTTCTTGCCGGAAATGTTTATCCGGGGAAGAAGCGTGCTGCAGCCAAATAAATTATCCATTGGAATTTTATTCCAGCCGAAAGGAGTCCTATTATGAAAAAAAGAATTTTCTCTGCCCTCTTAATTTCTGCTCTGGCAGTCAGCGCACTCACTGCCTGTGGGGGATCTTCCTCTGCGAAAAAAAGCGGACAGACCTTAACCGTTTTAAATTACGGAAAATATATCGATGAGTCCGTAGTCAAACAGTTTGAAAAAGAAACCGGTATCACCGTCAAATACGAAGAATATGAAAGTCCGGAAGAAATGTATACCAAATACAAAGCCGGTTCCATCAACTATGATGTAATCTGCTCTTCCGAATATATGGTTGAGCGTCTGATCAACGAGGGCGAAGTTCTCGAAGAAGATTACGATGCCATGGACAACTACAAAAATCTGGATCCAACGATCCTTGATATGTCTGCTTCCTATGACAAGAATCACACCTATTCCGTTCCATATTTTTACGGGACTCTTGGCCTTCTCTACAACAAAACAACCATTGATGCCAAAACCGTATCAAGCTGGAACTGCCTGTGGGATCCTACCTATGAGGATGAAATCATCATGGAAAATTCCGTCCGTGATACGTTTGCCCCTGCACTGATCTCCAAAGGGTATTCCTTAAACGATACCGATGAAAATCATCTGCGGGAAGCCCTCGACATATTAAAAAAGCAAAAAGATGATAAAATCGTATATGCCTACTATGTAGACGAGACAGCCGATGCCATGATCGGAGAAGAAGCCTCCATCGCACTGTGCTACTCCGGCGAGGCTGCACTGGCCATGGCAGAGAACGACAATCTGGATTATTCAGTTCCAACAGAGGGATCAAACCTCTGGATCGATTCCTGGTTCATTCCAAAGTCCTGCACTAACCAGACCAACGCTTTAAAATTCTTAAATTTCCTGTGCAAGGATGATATCGCAGAAAAGAATTTCGAATATGTGCAGTATGCCTCTCCGATTACATCTGTGGTAGAAAATCAGGACGCTGACGTAAAAAATAACGAAGCTATCAATCCTTCCAGTGACACGATAAAAAGATGTGAAATCTATAAAGCATTAAGTGATGATGATTCCGCCAAGTACACAAAGCTGTGGCAGGAACTTCTCTCTTATTAAAAAACCGAGAAAAATGATTGCAATTTCAGTCAAAACATGCTAAAGTAAATCCACGGTGTCTGGTTAACACCGTGGATTTTTCATCTTCGGAAACGGTCATTCCGAAATTTCCCATATATACATTTGTTTTCAATTACATATGAACTATCAGGAATTTTTAACAACGATCCGTACACAGCTTTCTCTGCGTATCGAGACAGGTGTCACTTTAGACATTCGTTCCTTTACCAAAAATAACGGAACACATTACGATGGTCTGGTACTTCTCCATCCGAAGAAAAACGTGTCACCTGCGATCTATCTGATGCCATACTATCATCGCTATCTGGAAGGGGTATGCCTTGAAGAAATCTGTGAAGATATTCTTCATACCTATCAGGCGCATGCCCCGGAAGAAAATTTTGACACGTCCTACTTTACCGATTTTTCCCGTGCCAGCGAGCACATCGTCATGCGTCTTGTAAGCTTTGAAAAAAATCAGGAACTGTTAAAAGAGGTTCCGTTTTTCCGCTACCAGGATCTGGCCGTAATCTTTTACTGTCTGCTCCATGCAAGTGCCGAAAACCAGGCAAATATTCTGATCCACAATCATCACTTAAACCTTTGGAAAACCGACAAAGAAACGCTTTACCGGCTTGCGAAGAAAAACACGCCACAGCTTCTTCCCCCACAGCTTACCCCGATGAGCAGTCTTCTCAAAGAAATGCAGCTCGTCGCGGAAACTCCACTCCCGGAAGCAGCCCCGCCACTGTATGTTCTGACCAATACGTACCGGACCAACGGTGCAACCGTTCTCCTCTACGATGACATCTTAAAAGAACTGTCCGATTTGTTTGAAAAGGATCTGATCATTCTGCCAAGCAGTATTCACGAAGTACTGATTCTTGCCACCGATGAAAACGACAGGCAGAATCTCGACCATTACACCGCAATGGTAAAAGAAGTGAATGCCTCACAGCTTCAGGATGAAGAAATTCTGTCCGACCATGCCTACTATTACTGCCGGCACAGCCATCTGCTGACCATGCCGCAGCCGGTCTGCACTTCATAGATTATATTTCCAGACACAAAATCCCCGCAGAAAAAATTCTGCGGGGAACATCTATTACATTTCTACCAGTTTATCATATAGCTTCTCATATGCATGTGCCGAAACATTCCAGGAAAAATTGCGATCCATCGCACGATAGATCAGTTCTTTCCATGCGGCCTTTTGTTCATGCTCCACACGATACGCATACCGGACAATATCTGCCATTTCCTGTGCATTAAAATTCGCAAATGAAAAACCACATCCTGTATTTTCATATTCATTGTATGGTTCTACCGTATCCCGGAGTCCTCCGGTTTCACGTACGATCGGAAGTGTTCCGTAACGCATGGCAATCATCTGTGCCAGCCCGCATGGTTCAAACATGGAAGGCATCAGCAGCACATCACTTGCCGCATATATATGGTGCGAACGCTCCTCGGTAAATCCGATATGTACGCTTACCTTGTCCGGATACTTACTCTGATAATGGTGGAACATATTTTCATACTGGCTCTCTCCGGAACCAAGAACCACCAGCTGTATATCCATTTCGGTTAAAAGTTCATCCAATACGCAGCCAATCAGGTCAAATCCTTTCTGGCTGGTCATACGCGATACGATTCCGATCAGGAAAGCATCCTCCCTGACTGGAAGCCCAAGTTCTTTCTGTAATGCAGCTTTGTTTTCTTTTTTCCCACTCACTGCATCTTTTTTCGAATAATTTACCGAAATATAAGGATCTGTCTGTGGATTATATTCTTCATAATCAATTCCGTTTAAAATACCATAAAGGCGATCCTTTCGGGCAGTCATCAGGCCACTTAAGCCCTCTCCCCCTTCTACGGTCGTAATCTCATTTGCATACGTCGGGCTGACGGTAGTAATATAATCCGCATATACCACGCCACCCTTTAAGTAGTTTGCTTCGCCATAAGATTCCAGTTCATATGCATTGAAAATGTGTGCCGGGAGTCCTGTAATATCCATAATCTCCTGAATTCGCCAGCGTCCCTGAAACTGCAGGTTATGAATCGTAAACACGGTTTTGATTCCCGCATAAAAATTATCATCTCCAAATACCGTATGCAGAAACACCGGAATAAGTCCTGTCTGCCAGTCATTGCAATGGATAATATCCGGGGCAAAATCAATATACGGCAGACTAGCAAGTACTGCCTTGGAAAAATATGCAAACTTTTCCACATCTTCATAGATATTGTTGTATGGAGATTCTCCTGCAAAATAAAATTCATTGTCCACAAAATAAAAGTGAACACCATGATATTCCGACTCGAAAATTCCAACATACTGCCTGCGCCAGTTCAGATTTACATAAAAATGGCACAAAAATTTTAAATTTGGAAGAAATGAGCGATCCATGCAGGCGTATTTCGGAATAACTACCCGCACATCATACTCTTTTTTGTCAAAATATTTCGGAAGTGATCCGACAACATCGGCAAGACCTCCGGTTTTCACATATGGCACTGCCTCTGATGAAACAAACAGAATCTTCTTCATACATAACACTCCTTTACTTACTCTTCATCTGTAATCGTATTTTGTCCGTAATAAGAGCGATAAATTCCGAGTTGGTCGGTTTTCCTTTTCCATTGCTGATCGTATATCCGAACAGATCATCCAACGTATCCATCTTGCCACGGCTCCATGCTACTTCAATTGCATGACGGATGGCACGCTCGACACGGCTTGGTGTCGTATCAAATTTCTTTGCAATCCCCGGATATAAAATTTTCGTAATAGAATTTAACATGTCCATATTCGTCACAGACATGATGATTGCCTCCCGCAAATACTGGTATCCCTTGATATGTGCCGGAACACCAACCTCATGAATTATCTCTGTGACATCCTCTTCCAGTGTCTGTAACGAGTACTTTTCCGGTTTCTTTTCCATCTCAACCGGTCTGCCAATTTCTTTTCGTACTTTGTTTTTTCGACGGTTGAGTGTCTTGATCCGGTCCAAAACAATATTCCGGTCAAACGGCTTCATAATGTAATAATCCGCTCCCCGCTCAAACGCGTCTTCGGTAATCTTTTCATTGCTGATCCCACTGATCATCAGAAATGTTGGCCGGTTCTTTAGTGTATGATCTGCCCTGATCCTGTCAAGGACTGCCAAACCGTCCAGTTTCGGCATAATAATATCCAATAATACAACATCCGGTTCTTTTTCCTTGATCAGATGGCAGGCTTCTTCTCCATCCTTCGCCATCCCGATCAGGTGCAGTTCATCATCACTGGTTACCATTTCTTCCAATAAGTCACGCATAACCTCGTTATCATCTGCAATTGCGACATTTAGTTTTCCCATGTAGGCCTCCTAGAATGTCAAATTCAGTCAAAAATAAGCATACCAGAAAGCACTGTCCGATTTTGTCAAAATTTGTCGATAAATACAGTTAAACTATATCACAACTGCCAATTTATTTCAATGTCTTATGCATTCTCTTCGAACTGGGAATTATACAGATCTGCATAAAATCCCTTTTGTGCCAGAAGCTGTTCGTGTGTCCCCTGCTCTATGATATCGCCATCTTTCATCACCAGAATCAGATCCGCATTTCTTATCGTAGAGAGTCGATGCGCAATGATAAAGCTGGTCCGTCCACGCATCAGATTATCCAATGCCTTCTGAATCCGCACTTCGGTACGGGTATCTACCGAAGAGGTTGCCTCATCCAGAATCAGAATCGGGTTATCCGCAAGGATAGCACGTGCAATTGTAAGAAGCTGTTTCTGTCCCTGGGAAACATTACTTGCATCCTCGTTTAACTCCATCTGGTAGCCACCCGGAAGTGTCTGGATAAAATGGTGGGCATGTGCGGCTTTTGCCGCCTCAATCACTTCCTCATCCGTGGCATCTAAACGGCCATACCGGATGTTTTCCATGATAGATCCCTTAAACAGCCAGGTATCCTGCAATACCATACCAAATGCATCCCGAAGCTCCTGACGGTTAAAGTCGCGGATATCATGCCCATCCACCTGAATGGCTCCGCCTGTCACATCATAGAAACGCATAAGCAGTTTGACCATTGTGGTTTTTCCTGCTCCCGTTGGTCCGACAATTGCAATTTTCTGTCCAGGTGTTACATGAGCGGAAAAATCCCTGATAATGATCTGGTCCGGATTGTATCCGAAACTTACATGGGAAAAATCCACGTAACCATCCACATGGTCGAGATGCACAGCATGTTCAACCGTCAGTTCTTCTTCCTCTTCGTCCAGAAATTCAAATACGCGCTCGGAGGCTGCAGCCATCGACTGCAGCATATTTGCCACCTGCGCAATCTGCTGGATCGGCTGAGTAAAATTCCGGACATACTGAATAAATGCCTGAATTTCACCAACCCCGATGGTTCCGCGGATTGCCAGAAGTCCTCCGGAAATTGCCACTCCGACATAACCGAGGTTTCCGACAAACTGCATGATCGGCTGCATCAGTCCGGATAAAAACTGGGACTTCCATGCCGATTGAAACAGAATCTGATTGGTATCTTCAAATTTTTTGATGGTGCTCTCCTGCTTATTATATGCCTGCACCACCAGATGTCCGCCATAGACCTCTTCCACCTGTCCGTTGATATGTCCCAGATATTCCTGCTGTTGGCGGAAATATTTCTGCGAATGTTTGATAATAAACGAAATCAGGATGGCAGATACCGGAAGAATCACAAGTGAAATCAATGTCATAATTCCGGAAATTGAAATCATCATCACAAGTGTTCCGACCAGTGTTGCCACACTCGTAATGATCTGCGTCACACTCTGATTTAAACTCTGTCCAAGTGTATCCACATCATTTGTGATGCGGGATAGCACCTCTCCGTACGTGCGGCTCTCGAAATATTTCATTGGCATGCGGTTGATTTTCTCTGAAATTTCCTTACGCATGCGGTAACAGGTTTTCTGCGTGATTCCTGTCATGATCATTCCCTGTATAAAACTGAATACTGCAGAACAGATATACAGGCCAAGTGTAAACAATAACACTTTGGCAATATAGGTAAAATCAATAGATCCGGTTCCCGCGATCTTTTTTCCGAGACCTTCCACCAATGCATTCGTTGCACGTGCCATAACCTTTGGTCCGGCAACGGAAAAGACGGTAGACACCGCTGCAAAAATCATAACGGCAACAATCGCATACCAGTATCTTCCGAGATAACGAACCAGTTTTCCGATAGAGTTTTTGAAATCTTTCGGCTTTTCTCCCGGCATCATTCCTCTGCCCGGACCTCCCATCGGACCACGAGGTCTTTTTGTACGTTGTTCTGCCATCTTATTTCACCTCCTCAGAAAGTCCCAGTTCTTTGGCAGACAGCTGACTTCTGGCAATCTGCTCGTAAACTTCGCAATTGTGCAGTAATTCCTCATGCGTGCCTTTTCCGACAATCTTTCCATCGTCGAGTACCAGTATCTGGTCCGCATGCAGAATTGTACTGATTCGCTGTGCGACAATGATCACGGTCGTATGTTCCGTCTTTGTCTCAAGTGCTCTGCGGAGTGCCGCATCGGTCTTCATATCCAGAGCGGAAAAACTGTCATCAAACACATAAATCTTTGGATTTTTTGCAATTGCTCTGGCAATGGCAAGCCGCTGCTTCTGTCCGCCGGAAACATTGCTTCCGCCCTGTGCAATCGCACTCTCATACCCATCCTGTTTGCTGTCAATAAACTCTGTTGCCTGCGCAATCTCCGCTGCTTCCCGGATCTGCTCATCTGACGCATCCTCTGCCCCGAAGCGCAGATTGCTTGCAATTGTACCAGAGAAAAGAACTCCCTTCTGTGGTACAAATCCGATATGTTCCCGCAGATCCTGCAATGTATACTTGCGGATATCCGTTCCGTCAAGCGTGATCTCTCCACCTGTCACATCATAAAAACGCGGAAGCAGGTTGACCAGCGTAGATTTACCACATCCGGTACTTCCGATAATTGCAGTGGTCTTTCCCGGCTCTGCAACAAAATCAATATCCGAAAGCACATCTTCCGTGGCTCCCGGATACCGGAAATTTACATGATGAAAGGCAATCACACCCTCACACTGTTCCATGGCAACCGGCTCTTTCGGATCTGTAATCGTACTTTTTGTGCCTACAACCTCATCTATACGCTCTGCAGCTACACCGGCTCTCGGCATCATGATAGACATCATGGTCAGCATCAGAAATGCCATAACGATCATCATTGTATAAGTAATAAATGCCGTCATGGAACCTACCTGCATATATCCGCCATCGATCCGTTTTGCGGCAACCCACACGATCAGAAGCGTGATGCAGTACATGATCATCATCATTCCCGGCATCATAAATGTCATAACACGGTTGGTAAACAACTGCGTCTTTGTCAGATTGCGGTTGGCCTCATCAAACCGCTCTTCTTCCCGTTTTTCCCGTCCAAATGCACGAATGACATTTAATCCTGTCAGAATCTCTCTCGAAACCAGATTCAGCCGGTCCACGAGATTCTGCATAATCTTAAACTTCGGCATGGCAAGGGAGGTAAGAAGCATTACAAATCCAAGAATAACAAGCACCGCAAGCGCGATCACCCATTCCATTCCTGCATGGGTCTGTGCAACCTTAATCACACCACCGATTCCAATGATCGGAGCATAAAGAATCATTCGCAGAAATACTGCAGTCACCATCTGAATCTGCTGTACATCATTGGTACTTCTCGTAATCAGGGATGCCGTTGAAAAACGATCCATCTCTGCATTGGAGTACTGTACGACATTGCGGAATGTCTTATCACGCAGATCCCGTCCGATGGATGCTCCCACACGGGAAGCACAATATCCGACAACCACTGCCGCCATAACCATCAGCAGCGCAAAACCAAACATCTTGGCTCCAGTGGTCCATAAGTAATGTTTCTGAATGGCATCTACATCCACACCTGCATTTTTATCACAGGAGATCGCATAGGACACACCCATGGATTTCAATGTAGAAGATCCAATCGCATCAATCTGTCCGGACACCTGCTTTCGCATCTCAAGAATCTGCTGATCCGGTACCTGGCCGGCTGCCAGTGCCTGCATCAGCTGCTTCATATCTACCTGCGTCCCATCCGTTCCCATTTTCCCCGTGAGAGCCTTCTCGTCAATATCGGACTCCTTCATCTGGGACATCTGATATACCATGACGATCGGCTCCAACAGAGACTCATCCATATCGTCAAGCGTATCCTCTTCACAATTTCTCACATAGTTTCCATCTTTTTTCGACTCCTTATAACAGGCGGCAAATGTTTTCTTTTCCCTGCTGGTCATAAAAAGCTGTGCTGACACAAAATCTTCCTGTGTCATTTCTTCCGGAAGAATATGCTCCACTCCGCTGCTCATGATTCCGACATCGATAATATCCGATGTATACTGTGGCAGGGACAGATCACAAAATGCCTGCATCACAAGAAAAGCCACAATAACCAGAATCCATTTCCAGTATGGGAGCATGTTTTTAAATATTTTTCCCATGATTTAACTCCTTTTCATATGCATAGCTTTTATACTATCACGAACTGATTTCCAGAACAATTCCTATTATATAAAACTTTTCTTAAATTAAAATGAAATGTGTGGTGCAACCACGGGCACCACACATTTTATGTTCTGATTTTATACTGCAGGAATTATATAACCGGCCTTCTTCATTTCTTTTGTAAAATCATCGACAGACATTCCTGCTTTCTCTGCACCTGTTTCCACGGGGATGATCCCATCCTGCACCAGGGATGCATATGCACGAATCTGTCCTTCGCGCTGACCTTCTCGCTGACCTCGATTCTGCCCTCTCTCTGGCCTTCCATACGCTCCTCATTCAATTCATCTGCCATCAAAACACGTAATGCCTCACACATGATCCTTTCACTTCCTTTCCATTCCCGTACTTTCTCCATGTTACTGTTTACAATAACCTGCAACACAACATCCGCAAGATCCTTTTCCCTCTCTGCAAATGCACCGACCTCTAACAAATATTGCCTCATCAGAAAAACAGTTCAGAGCAAATAAAATAAAATTTCCTGTTTGCATACTCTCCAAAAAGAGGTATTATATAGAAAAACACAGGAGGTATTCAAATGAAAGCACATAAATATTGGTCCCTTGGTGCATTGGCAACCATGATCGGAACTATCTATACCGGCTATAAAAATATGAAATCAGCTCACAAATATTTTGCCTGCAGTTCTCTTCTCTGCATGATTATGGCTATCTACTCTGGTCATAAAATGCTTTCTGCAAAATCCAGGAAAAAGAAAGACTCTGTTTCTCAAGAATCCGTAGAATAATTGAAATTATAGATGTTTTTACCCATACATACTACATGGCTTTACAAAATGATTTTATACCGCAGGGATTACATAACCAGCCTGTTTCATTTCTTTTGTAAAGTCATCGACAGACATTCCTGCTTTTTCTGCACCAACTTCCACTGTAATGATTCCATCCTTTACCAAAGTTGCATATGCACGAATCTGGCCTTCACGCTGACCTTCCACGCGTTCTTCATTCAATTCATCTGCCATTAAAACACGTAATGCCTCACACATTGTCTGTTCACTTCCTTTCCATTTTTGCACTTTCTCCATGTTACTGTTTACAATAACCTGAAGCACAACATCCGCAAGATTCTTTTCCCTCTCTGTAAAAACGCTAACTTCCTGCAGATACTTCCACATCAGCGGTTCATCCAAATTGTCAGTCAGTGCCTTGAGCTGTACATGCAAATCCATATCCAGTTCCGATGATGCAATGATCTGCACCGGGAACATCACACCACTGACATAATAGATTCCGGCTGTTTCTTTCCTGCATTCATACCCATCACTACTTAATTTCTGAAGAAGCTTCACTGGCTTGCGGTCTCGAATCAGTGTAATGGTAATCTCCTCTGCCGGAATCTCATCCACATGATTTGGTAATACTTTATACAGGCATGCATACGCAACCGCCTTGTAAAAAGTATCAATGTTCAACTCATCCATCGGGGATTTATATTCAAAAATATTGTGTTTCCGGAAGATCTTCCCGATTTCATTTTTTATTTTGCAGTCCTTCTTTACTTTTACAACCGTACAGTCAATCTGCAAAGGTTTCTCCGTAAGCTGGAACTCATCGGTAAATTCCAGATTTTCTGCATCCTCCAGCAGTTCCAGACGCAAGGCCGAACAGAATGCCGGATGCCACTGCAGCTTTTGGGACTTTTTCTGATTCTCCTGTTGATTTTTCGTTTGTTCTTTTTCCAAATGTTCTCCTTATATTATATGTGGTTTTTGCTTTTATTTCAACGCATAAAAATTGCAGACTGTTAAACCCTGACCGTCAAACTCAGACCGTCAAAACCTGACTGTCAAAACCCGACCGTCAAAGGCACATTAAAGTTCACATCTTTCACTTATACAACAAAACAAATGGGATTTCTGGCAGAAACTGCCACTGAAAAAAGATATGTTTACCATAGCATATCCCCACCTTCCTAGCAAGGAAAACTTTACGTATACTGCATATATGTAATTGCAAAACGTATTCTACCTGTGACCATCATAAAAAAGACACACAATGCGATACTCTCTCACATTGTGTGTCTTTTCTTAAATCCCCATACTAATCAAGCAGGAACAAATTCTGGGATTCCATTTTCACAGTAGTTTTTCCCACTCTTGGTGTTCCATCCGGATTTTTGGACTTATTGTTATAAATTTCAAAAACAATATCCCCTTCCTTCTTTTTGTTTTCCCCTGTCGTATCATAAATAAAGTAATACTCACTCATATTTTTCAGGTTTTCAAACACATATTTTTTAGGATTCTCCTTTGTTGCTTTTCCCTCAATCACCGTTCCGTCTTTTTTATAAATTTTATCTACATAAGTTCCATCCTTGTATTGGATCGAACAGGTCAGCTTCGTTCTGACGGTATTCAGTTCGACCGGGCTGAAGCGGATTTTTTCCTTAGTACCGTCAAGGTTATTTCCATATTCTTTCATCCAGTTCATCTTATACACAAGATTTGGATCACTTCCATTTCCGGACTCCTCTTTTAAAAGCTCCGCCTCTTCATTCAGGATCTCGACCATTGGCGGCTCATATGTGGTACGGTATGCGGCAATCATCGTATTAATGAAAAGCTTTGCCTCCATATCTCCATTTACCGTAGAATGACCTACTCCGGAATAAAAAACATTTCCCTTACTGTAAATATAATAATTATTGGCGGCATCATTCGGGGAAGCCCCATAGGTGGCACCGGTTCCATCTCCGTTTGAAGCCGTACCCGCCCATGCACACGGATCTCCGTTCTCATTATCCGAAAGACAGTACCAGACCGTAACTTCCGGATCTTCCATGTCCAGCTGATACCACTGCCCATGCGTTGATGCAATTTTAAGTGTTTCGTCAATTTTAAACGGATATTCCGTAATCTGTCCCGTATTTGTCTTCGTTGCACGCGTTGTCAGGTCATTATTATTGTTAAATCCTGTCAATTTCACGTTATTGTTATCCACGCCACAGATATATTCATCTTTTTTATAACTTCTGATCATATACCGGTATGGGATTATCTGATCCGTATTTTTTCTTTTCCCATCCCAGACGTTTCATGGCATAGTAAGTAAATCCCTGGGTATTACCAAGTGCCGTTGTAGAAAGTGTACCGTCACTGCCAACGGTTGTCTGGGTCATTGTATCATACTTATGTTTCGCCTGATAAGCCAGCAGTTCCTTTCGTTCGCTCTCGGTCAGTTTCCCACTCACAGCTTTATACCGGTTCATTCCCATGACATCACGCAGATATGTATTGGCAGAATATCCGAAATCCCCACTGTTCACATTATGCATAGAAGTAAAATCATGCGTAAACAAAACACTTTTTCCAGAGGCGATAAAATATTTCAGGAAATCAATCGCACCGTTTTTATTCGACATATTCACCTTATGGAACGTATCGCCAAATCCCAGAATAAACATATTGTATGTATGATACAGTTCCTTTTGTTTTTTCGACATTTTAACTGGATTTTCGTTTCCTTTTTGGGCTGAAATATCCCTGGAATAATCATACACAAATTTCTCCCCGAAATAATTCTCCTGAAACTTAGAAACCGTAGTCGTTACCACGGTAATATTATAATCATTCAATGCATTATAATATTTCGTAAACAGCGTATTTTCGTGCAAATTCAGATACCCCTTATTATTAGTATCCGTATCCGGCATAATCTGAAGCACCTTAATCTCCCGTTTCTGTCCGGTCTGGTTTTTTGCAACCGAGCAGCCGGTACGTGTAAAATGAATGTCCGGATTATCCTTGCGGTATACAACAATCTTCCACTGGATCAGCCCGAAGTACAGTTTGGAAAGTTTTACCGGTGTAATGTTCTGTTCCCCGTCTCCTGCCGTAAAAACATCTCCCTCATAATAAACTTCCCCTGTATCATCCGAATCATCCGCATCCCCGGAGCCATCCACATCTGCCAGCCCCTCTTCAAATTTACCATCCTGATTCTGGTCAATATAAACTTTACACTGATACTGTGCGGATGGCACATCCGTCACCTGAAAACCAAAATCAAGTTTTGATCTGCCAAAACCGTCCACATCCAGATAATTTGCCTGACTGTCATCTACGGAAACAGACGTATCATTTTTCCCCCCAGACGAAGTCGTTCCCTGATATTCATTTGGCAGTTTTGTAAACGTAATTTTCGGACAGACCTCTTTTACCTTTGCAATCAGCCCATTGCTATCTGACGTCTGGTAAATGGTTTTCTTTTCCCTCTTACTCTCCCTTACCAGATCTGCAAGGTTTGAACCGGCATCTATTTTATCGGACAGGCGATAGAGGTCAACAACCGCAACAACCGGATAACCGGCATGTAAAAAGTTCTCCAGTTCCGCTTTCTTAATCTTTGTAATGTCATTTCCCGGGAAACGGAGTGTCGTATCCTCTATAACATTATTTCCGCTTCCAGCCCACAGAAACTTGACCGAACGGCTTATGCCGTCTGACCTGCTATACTCTGCACTGGTCATTTTATCTCCGGTATGGAAATATATTTTTCCATTCATGGAAGTATCATTCCACACCGTCTGATTCTCTTTGATCCATTTCACGTTGCCATCTGCATCTTTATAGGTTACATCCTTTTCTACCAGATTGTAAGCGCCCTGATCCAGCCCAAGATAAATCATGTTGTACTTGCTGTTTAGATCCTCCGTGGAACCAATAAACTCTGCCGTAGTCATATGGGTAATCTTAATATCCCCGATAAAATTCGGAATCATAAGCTGGATATAACTCTTTTTCAGAGAGTATCCGTTCTTTCGGTCATAGCATGGCTCAATATCCAATATCCGCAGTTCTCCATCCACATGATCCTTTGATGTTTTATATCCGAGAATATAACGGACTGCATCTGCCGGTGTCGCTTTGGGATCATTTCCCGTAAATTCCTTAAAATCCGTAAACTTAGAATTCGGATCCGATGCCGGAACCGTCCCCGTGCCAAATGCCTGTGTGGAAGTTGTATCCCCTTTAAACACAAACAGTCTGCCATTTAAATATCCCTGATTTTCATCGGTAGAAATATTTCCGGCAGTCATATACTTCTCCCATTTATCCTGCTTCGTCCAGTAATGGTACCAGTTCTCGCCGATCACACGTCCATCCACATCGGACGGAAGAAATGTAAACATAGACCAGTATGTCTGCGCATCGCCCGTCTGTGCAGTAAACACACCAGTCTCAACTCCATTAATTTCTTTCTTTTGAATCAAGGCATCTTCTCCATCCAGATACAACCGCTGAAACAGTTCAGAATCCATGGAAAACAGCATGACTGCCAGTTTATACATATTATTGTTATAGCCCGTATCGGTATAAGTATAAATGGTTGGATTCATATTCCAGTCCAGAATATGAAACGTAACCGATTTTCCCCCACTTAAAGATCCCTCTGTATTTATATACACCCCGGAATCCATAAAAATCGGGGCATAGTTTTCCTCCTGATTGATCTTCTTATACATTTTCGTAACAACATCCCAGCTGATATCTTTCGATCCATTAAATCCATTCGTATACGAAGAAACAGACGAATGCTTTCCGTACCTGTTGTGTTTTTTCCAGATCTCTCTGATATTATCACCCCCGGAATGTACCTTTGGGGAAATCACATACAGATCCGCATAATCTGCCCATTCCGGCCGTGCATTCAGCTCTTCCGGTGTAATCGTTTTAATAATCACCGAATAATTGTCTGCTTCCTCCTGTGTTTTACAGCCGATACTGTCCTTTAAAAAATAATCATTGTTTTTATATAGATAGTAATTCTCTGTTACATTGATATTATCCTTTGATTTATCACCGGTACTTTTTCTTTTTGTATAAATCCGGTCGCCCTCATTGGTAAGTTCACGATCCGTCTTTTCATCAAATGTCTGATCTTTATAATCCGATTTTTCGAAATCATTTACTGTATGCCAGATAATATTTCCATGATCCTGTCTGACAAACGATAAGCTTTCATTTCCGTCTTCCCCTTTTACAATTTTTTGGACAAACGTTCCTTCCCCATCTTTGACGCGCTCATAGTATCCGGTATATTCTGCATCTTTCATGCCATCCTCACAGACACGCATATTTCCAGAATATTTTGAAATGTCCCCTTCTGGCTCATCCGGGAAAAAATAAGCCGTTTTCATTTCACATTTTGCACCGGTTATTGTTTTAACCGTATTAATATCAGCATTTCCATAACGCATATCTTCGACATTTACCGGTTCACATCCACTGATCTGGTATCCAAACTCTGCGTATTCTTCATAAGGCACAATTTCAAGAATCAGAAACGGGTTTTCCTTTGTTCCAAGCTTTGCCGCTGCGGCATTCGCATCGTAAATGTTGCGCTTCGACTCCGGAATCTGCTCTATCTGGTCAACGACCCCTCTTGTCATCACCGGAAGTTTCTCATCCGCCTTTAATTTATTCCGGTACCCGACAACCCCAAGACAGACAACAAGCACCCCCAGCATACAGACTGCGGATGCAATTCTCTTTTTCCTGTTTCCGTTATTTTTTTTCTGCCGATGCCATCTTACCATCTTCAATACGAACGCCCCTTCCTTACCTGAGTACATTTCTCAGCTTGAATTCATTTTGTATCGTATACTTCTGTTCCAGATATTGCATATCAAAAGAAACCGAAACGGATGCCTTTTCCGCGGAAGCATTTACTGTGCCGGTAAATGCCGTAACATATTCGCCGATCAGATTTTCCTGCACCTCATCCGTAGCTGCAGAAATCACCGTTGTATCGGTTTTTGGATCTGCCACAGCCATTTTCTTTGTATATAATTTCTTTCCACCTGCAGAGATCCAGATCACCCGCTTGCTTGCAGCCTCCGGGGCTGCGGCACCTGCCGGATTTGTTATCGAGGTGTCCCCGGAATCTTATATATGACGATTCCTTCTACACCGGATACCGAAGGATCAAGCTTTTCCACCCGGTTTCCCTCCATCACCCACATACCAATCTGTTCCATCAGAATCTGTGACTCCGACTGTAAATCAATCTGTGCGGATGCATGGTTATAATTTTTGTGCGCCATCCCCAGAAAAAGAATTGCAGCGCCAAAAATAATCGTTGAAATTGCAATCGCAATAATCAGCTCCACAAACGTAATTCCACTATGATCTTTTCGCACACTGCCACTCCTTTCCAAAGTTATTTCTCAATAAAATGTTTTCCGGTATCACTTACCAGCTTTACCGTATATGCCGGTACTCCATCAATATAGATGGCACTTACATTCGTATTTGCCGTATCAAAGCACGCCGTTTTCGTGTAGGCAATCTTGATATAATTTCCACCGGCACCTTTTTCCGTCACCTCATTGCCCGTGCTGCTGTCCATCCGGATTTTGATGGTATTGTTACACAACCGCGTACCGTCATCCGTCAGCTTCGTATCATCAAAACTGCTTAAATTATCCGGAAGAATCCGCATATAATAGCCATTGTCCAGTTTATAAACATACATATAGTAATCACCGGTTTTGCTCATCGTTTTCACCTGAAGCGCACTGAGCGAAGAATCAAGGGTCTTTACCACCTTCTGCGTGTTGGCATAATGCAGATGCCCGATCATCATCACCGATGTACTCGCCAGAATTCCCATAATTGCAATGACAATAATGATTTCTACCAATGTAATTCCGTTTTGTCCCAGATGTTTTCGTTTTTTCATTGGCACACCTCTTAATTCTTTTTCCAGTTATCGTAATTCAGATACGAATCCAGATCCAGATTTCCGGAAATATTCGATACCGCCGTTGAAGAACAGTCACGGAAAAACTGCGAAAACAAAGGCGTATCCCGTTTCTGGTCTTCCGCGAACAATTGCGATACCAGAAGTTTATTTCCCTTTATATGACCGGTTCCCGCAGCGCCTGCATTCGAATCAAACGAAATCACCCCGCCAGAAATAATCAGTCCCTCAAAATCACCGGACACTTTGACATCCCCGGTTGCAACCACAAGTCCCCGCGTAACCGTATTTGGAAGCGCATAGGTCCCGGTATTTTTCACCAGATACACATCTGTGGTTGGTGAATAAACGGTCACACTTTCGGTAGTCGATGTTTTATGTTTTTCCAGTTCCTGTTCGAATGCTTTCCGGTCAATCAGTTTGTCAAACAGCGGATTGACCGTTTTATCAATCACTTCATGACCACTGGCATCTGTACTTGTCAGACGCACCTGATCCGGCGTCACACCCTGCCCGGAATCGGTAAGTCCCAGTTCTAAAGACTTATAGCGGACCGCCAGCTTAGAACAATAATCCCAAAACAGACCGTTAGCGTCTTTCCAGTTATCCGGCTGAATCGTCACCTTCTTGACATTCAGGGCATCCGAAGCAGAAGCACGCGAAAGAATATCTCCCTTCAACGTCATAATGGTTTTCTTGTCAATAATCAAAGCATTTTCATCCAGATAGAGATTGGCATACTGTGCTACCTTTCCCTGATTGTTATTGTAATAATTTGCAAAGAAATCATTTGCATCCTGTTCCGTCTTAAAATTCAGGTAATAATACATTCCCTCCGGGAAATAGTATGCCACAAGCGGCTGACTGCTGTTTAGATACCCTTGTAACGTATCGTCAGAAATACCAATATGCGCAGCATACCCACTTCTGTCAAACGTTCCATTTTTGACATACTCTGCCGGCACATAATAAGCCAGCTGATTGGTTCTCGCAGAGATGGATTCTCCCATCAGAACATCCTGATTTTTTGCAGCATCTGTCTTGCGGGAAATAAATGTACGTCCCGCCAGCATCAGATAATTTAAATCTTTGAGATTCAAATTACACGTTCTGCCGTTTACCATCATAGCACTGCTGAAATCCGCATCCGAAGATACCGTATCGGAAGTTCCGTAATTTTTCTGGAAATTATAACCATAATAATTTCCTTTCAAAGTCACCTTACTTCCAACTCCACGTAACTCAAGATCATCTGCCACATACGTATTTCCGTTGATCTCCATCGTGGAAGATCCGCTTCCCGAGGTCTTTATATTTTCCGCCCAGATCGAAGAATTTCCGTTTCCGACCGTAAGCGTAGAGCCACTGTCCGTCACGATATCGCCGCGTGTGAGAATCGACTTTCCCTTTAAAGTTCCGCTTCCGCTGCTGTCGGCCAAAATACCATCCGCTCCGGCGTACACACTTCCATCCACCTGCACATTCGATGCATTTACATGAATCTGCCGGTCCGCAATCAGAGCATATTTCATAAACTCCTGGATCTGTCCCTGCCCGGAAAAATTCATCTGCGGAGTAGAAAAAATAAGATCCGTTGTGATCTTTGTCTCATAATCCTGCGCATCCTTATATTTCACCTGCACCCCTTTTAATGTAAAGGTACCCGCACCGTAATCCAGTTCATACTTCGGATCCGCTGCAACAACATAACATCCCTGTTCGGCAGTTTCTTTGATACATCCTTTGACTGTATCGGTGTTATAATCCGAAACCGTATACACGACATTGCCGGATGCATCTGTCGTATTTGTCTTTCCCGCAGATGCCTTTGCAAACTGTCCCTCCAGATCTTCCATATATTTTCGGGAAAAAACATCCTGTGCATTTGCTCCCGATGCGGTATACGTCAGATAATTTTCAAGGACATCCGTATATGCTTTCTCGAGCGATTTTTCTGCAAGTTCTCTTGCACCGGTACGCAGATCATCCATAACTGCATCTGCACTGTAGAAATTTTTCTTCGTACCGCGCTCCACTTCTTTCATCTGGATATTGACAATCGTGATTTTTGTAATCACAACCGCGATCGCACTCACAACCACCATCAGAATCAAAACGGCAAGCAGAGAGGCTCCGCGATTATCCCGTTTCAAAGAAATCTTTTTCATCGCTACTCTCCTTTCGCCGAATTCACCGTAATATACCGATACGTTTCCTTATCGGAGCTGTTGCCTTTTCCCTTTTTGTATACACTAACCTGCAGATTCACCTTCCGGACACCTTCTTTGCTCTCCACCAAAGGTGCGACACTCAGCAAATAGCTATCCTGATAGATGTTTCCCGCATTGGTTGTTGCCGCCGGGTCATCCGGGTACGATTTGTTGCCAAGATTGGACGCAACCGCCGGCATCTTACAGCCGTCTTTCGGTGACACCACCAGCTGATAAGAGAGATGCTTTGCGTTGACCTCACTGATATTCTGACAGACAACGATCAGTTTCGGAACCGCCACTCCAGCCGCACAACGGATTTCAAGTGCATCCCTGTCCTGCTTGACATTGTACATCAGATAAATGTGTTCGATATTCTGCATGTCCTCCTCTGCAAAATCATTACAGGTATAGACTTCTGCCGGGTCCACTCCATCGATATTTTCACAGGCGTAACTGCATGCGACAAGCACATGCGTAGGTTCCACCGTAATGGAAATCGTCCGCTTTAAATTTTTTTCTATTTCACTTTCACTCTGTGCCGGGACATTGTTTGCACCTGCATACTGTGCATTTTCTGCGGAAAAATAAGTAAGTGCTTCCTGTAACTGTCCACCTTCTGCCGCCACAACATCTTTTGTGTCATCAATTCCATCCATTTGAGGCATCAGCGCTGTATTTTCCGGCACATCCGTGCTGACTATTACTTCAACATCATATTTTTGACCAATCGCATCTGCCGCACCGTAATAAGATACTTCTCCGGCGGTCGTACTTCCTCCCGCAGCTGCAGGGGTATATCCCGTCTGCACATAACCGGTCAGATACGGCACGGTAAATCCCCCGGCTGACACAGGCTCCACCAGTTGCGGCTGTTTTTTTAAGTCCTCCATCACTTCCTGCGCCAGATTGGTCGCATGCTGTTTATCTGCCGTCATTGCATTGTATTTCATCGACTGCGTAAAATACGACAACAGCGGAATGGAAAGAATCGCCAGAATCGCCATGGCAAGAATCACTTCCAGCAAAGAAAATCCTCCATTATTCTGTTGTTTTTTCATCCGGAAGCCTCCTTCCCCATGTCAGCTTTTTCTATTGCTCTGCGGTTCCAGAAGAAGAACCGCCAAAAATATTGTTTACCCCTTTTGGCATATTCTCAAATACCGGAGGAACATAATCTTTTCCGGTGTTTTCAAGATAATACATATTGAGTGTCATATCGCCCGTTAATTTTCCCGTAGAATTGTCGAAGCTGGCGGAAAACTGGGCAATCGTTGTACGATCCTTAAACTTGTTGACATAGGCAATCATATCCTTTAATCCTTCATAACTTGCCTCATAGCGGATGCCAATCGATGCATAATACCCTTCCACATTTCCGGTCGGACCTGTCGTGTTTTCCGGTGTGCTTTCAGTACTCTCTGTGCTCTGTGTATCCGCAGACTCCGTGGTCTGTGTTTCCTGTGTTGTCGTTGTATCTTCCGTAGTATCCGTAGATGCAGCAGCACTTCCGTCTGCAGCGGCTGTACTGTTATCTGCCCCAATCGGCATATTCATGGCAAATGTCACATCTGTAATATGAAAATTGCTGCTCTTATCCTCGAACTCCTGCAAAGTTTCAATTACTTTTTCGGTTTTCATATCTGCCGGATAAGCCGCAATAATATCCTTTTGCTTTTTCTGCATCGTCTGGATATTTTCTTTTACTTTTGGAAGTCCGGCCTCCATCTGTTCCATCTGCTGCACTTTCGCCCGGTCGGTCATATTCTGCTCTTCGATCTTCGCCGCCTTGCTCATTCCCTTATTAAAAATAAAGAAATAGGAACATGCTACAATCACAATTGCAAAGAAAATGAGCAACAGCCGCTTATCTGAATCTGAAATTTTTAATTTATTCATTTGTCTGCTCCTCTCCCTCTGCGTTATTGGTATCCGTGTCCGTATCTGTGCCGATATCCGTGTCTGTGTCCTCCGATGTCGGAACCGCCTCCTCGATCAGATGTCCGTCCTCACCGATATCTGCCTGGGTGTAATAGCCATTTAACGTGTATGTCCATGTGCTCACACCGCTTTCGTCGTCTTTTTCCTCCGACATGGATGGAATGGAAAGATCCTGAAGCAGGGTCACATCCGCAAAATTCAAAAGCATCTGTCCAACGGCAATTTCTTTATCTGTTTTCAGATTGATACTGACTAAGTCTGCATCTGTCTGAATACTCTCTACCTTGACATCGTTTGGCAGCGCATTTTCCAGCTGCTCAATCAGCGGATACAACTGCTCATTTTTCGTAACGGTGGCAAGATCCAGCTTCTCATATACCTGTTCCTCTGCCTGTACCCGCGCATAATCATCATAGGTTTCCTGCACATACGAAAGATCATTGATCCGTTTCGTCAAATTGCGATGCTGCGTATATGCCACCAGCTGACGCACACTCGATCCAAGAATCAACAATACACTGACTAATACCGCTCCCACAAAAATGACATAAGCCGTGTGAAGGTCATTCTTTTTGGAATCTGCCACAAGCATGTCCTTCGGTTTGGCATCAATCGGATGCACCGCCGCACCGATGACGGACAAAAAGCCAACAGCCGTTGCAGCCTTCGGTCTGCGTCCGGAGGACGCTGTCGTTATCCCCTCTTCTTCAACCGCTTTATTTTTTTCACTCTTTAAATCAATCACCTTAGTGAAATCAATTTCCTGCAATGGAAGCGGAAGCTCCTGGGCAAACAGTTTATGCATACCCGCAAACCGGGAACCGTCCCCTACCAGGTAGACATTTCCCACGAATTCCTGTTTGATCTGATTCTGGTAATATTCAACCGCCGTATTGGCAATTCGCAGATGATACCGCAGCGATTCCGCCAGATCTTCATATGCCTCATTTGCCAGCTCCTGCTGACGCTTCATCTCCTCCTGATTTCCCATCTCCGGAACGGTCGGGCGGTTGTATATGACATTGTGGTCTAAAAGAAAATCAAGTGCTTTCTCCTCATCATCAATCCCAAGCACCGGATGGTCAATCACCGCCGTAATCGTAGCGCCATAGCCGTACGGTGTCACACGCTGAAAGACCAGTTTTTTATTTTCCAGAATACTGATTACCGTTGCCTGCTCTTCCAGCTGCACAACCACAGCATTTTCCAGAAAACTGTCACACAGAAGCTGTACCGTTCCGTTTCCGATATAATCAAACGTTTCTACCTTCAGTCCTGCCAGTTCTGAAAACGTCACATAGTTATTCAGAAGATTATCGGGAATTGCCACTAAAAGCAGCTTGAGCATTTTCTTCCCATCTTCTTCCTCCACATCCATCTTGCTGTAGCTGATGGTGTAATTGCTCACATCCATCGGGAAATAATCACGGATCTGGGATTCAATGATTCCCATGATCTTATTGTCTTTGACAAATGGGATCATGACTTCACGGGTCACGACTTTTGAGGAAGAAAGGGTAAATACGACTTCTTTCTCATGGATATCGCGCTTGCTGAGTTCGACTTTCAGTGCAGACGCAAAAGCTTCCTTGTCACGGATATAGCCATCTTCCACCGCATGTTCCGGAGTACGGAACGCAAAGGCTTTATGTACCGGCGGATTTTTCTTGCGGTAATCGGCCAGTGCGACTTTTGTCCACCATACACCGGCCTCAATACTTACTACTCTTTTGACCATTTTCATTTTCTCCTTTATATTTTCCGAAAGGTTTTCATTGGAAAATGTACAAAAATAATTATGCTTTGTTCATGTTCTCTGAAAAATCACAAATCCTAATTATTTTTCTACATTTTCCATCGTAACGTTGTGGCATAAAAAATTATGCGGTAAAAATGACAGATGTTTAAAATTCGCCACAGGAATAAGAAAAACTTTACTTTTTTAATTATGCCATACGTAGCAGTTCATGCCATGTTTTAATAAATGCCCATCATGCCGAGATACCAGGTCCAGAAACGGCTGCCCCAGAGTGCGGCAATGAATATGCCTGCCGAAAGGTACGGACCGAGTGCAAGCAGGTTGTTTCGCTTGCTTACTTTCATGCGGATGGTATGGATGACGGATCCAAGAATGCATGCAAGAATAAATGCAAAAATAATGTTTTTTGCGCCTAAAAGCAGGCCTGCATATGCCATGAGTTTGATGTCTCCCCCACCGATTGCTTTGCCGGAGGAGAAATAATACAGGCCATACAAAAACAGGCTGACAATGACTGCCCCGATGATATGGGACAGGATATGCCGAAAATCATACACGGTCATGATGATACCGAGCAGTCCCAGAAACAGGTTCTGGGAAACCGGTATCTGATAGGTTCTCTCATCGATGACCGCAATGACAATCAGGGCAGATGTCATGAGACAATACAGCACACTGCTGAACGTGAAACCGCCCGCCATGAAAACGACCACATACAGCACACCATTTAAAGCCTCGATTAATGGGTACTGTATGGAAATCCTAGCACCACATTGCCGGCATCTGCCCCGAAGAATTATGTAGGAAAATACAGGAACCATGTCCCGCCAGCCCAGCTTACGCCCGCAGTTCATACAGTGCGAGGACTGCACGATATTCTCTTTTTTCGGGATACGGAAGATCAGCACATTTAAGAAACTGCCGATGACGATTCCGTATAAAAATATAACAATATAAAGAAAAATCGTAAGTTGAGTTAGCATTGATTTCTCCCACTCTAATTATTAAAACTTTGATTACATATCAGATACAACAGGATCTAAAACATTATTTTTTCCATCTGTTGCCTGCGCAGTGATTGTCTTCGCACCGAAATCATATGTAATTGTAATATCTGTAATTGTTTTTCCCTTTGTTGATTTAAATTTAGTTGACGGGAATGTTGAATAAGTTAAATCCTGAATAGCTGTCTGTAAGGTAGCTGCATCTCCAGATAATCCAGTTGCATATACATTAAATGAAATAGTAGATGCTGTGCTGATCTTATCTGCATTAGATGAATATGCTGTCATTGCAGCGGTTCCGAAACTACTTACAATCTGAAAATCTTTTGATTCCTTAGATTTATTGATATAAGGAATTACCTGTGTACCAACAACACCTACCAAAATTGCCATAATTGCGATAACGATAATTAACTCTACGAGAGAGAAACCTTTGTTATCCTTCTTTTCATTCTTTGCTTTCATGTTCTGAAGCAGTTCCATAATTTTCTTCATACCCTTTGTTCTCCTTTTTTGAATATATTTTTATGTATCTATCATCACATGTCTCATGGCAGACATGTAACAACCCTTCTTCTGCCTGCGGTCAGGCTCCGATGCTGTCGTACAGACTGTACATCGGCATCATGATCGCAAGGACGATCGGCACCACAATAACTGCCATCACGATGATGATGAGCGGTTCCATTGCGGCAAGCAATGCCTGCGTCGTCATCTCCACTTCATCGTCATAATATGCCGCGATTTTATCGAGCATATCTTCCATATTACCGGTTTCCTCCCCGATCTCAATCAAGTGATAAACCATCGGTGGAAACACACTGGAATCTGCCAGTGGTTTCGAAAGCGGAATACCGCGGCTGACTTCTTCCGTGGCATCTTTTAATGCCTGTTTGACAACTGCATTGCTCATCATATCTGCTACCAGCCCGAGTGCATCCACGAGCTGGATGCCAGACCCCATCAACGTGGACAGCGTACGCGTCATACGCGCGGATGCTGTCTTGATGCTGAGTGATCCAACAAGTGGTATTTTTAAAATAATCTTTCCGAGAATATGTGCCCCATTCTCCGTCTTTTTCCAGGCATTGATAAAAATTGTGATGCCCACAATGATGGCAACAATGATATACCAGCTATGCACAAAGAAATCACTGACTGCCATAACAGCTAATGTAATACCCGGAAGCTCACCGCCGACTTCATCGAACTGTTCGGTAAAGGTCGGCACAATTTTAAGCATCATAATCGCTACAATCACGATAATAACAAGAATCAAAATGACCGGATAAATCGCCGATTTGACAATCAGCCCCTTCAGGTGAGCTTCCTTTTCAAACTGACCACCCACACGGCTGAATGCTTTATCCAGTCCACCGGAGGATTCCCCGGCGGCAACCATCTGCACCATGAGGTTCGGAAAAATCTTCGGGTGCTCCGCCATCGCAACGGCGAGGGTCTCCCCTCGCTGTACGGAATCCCGCACTTCTGCGATTGCGTTGGCAAACGGTTTGTTCTCGGTCTGCTCGGATAGCATGTCGAGTGCCTCGACGACGGTCACGCCGGCATTTAATACGCTCTCAAACTGGCGGCAGAATACGCTCATTTCGCGGACGCTGACGGCTTTTCCGATATGGATTTCGAGATCTTTGTTAAATGCGTTGGCTCTTGTGATGGAAACGATGGTGTTGCCGCCGGATTTGAGTTCTGCCGAAGCAACTTCCATGTTCATGGCCTCGATGGTGCCGGTTTTTGGTTTTCCATCGGCCCCGACCACTTCGTATTTATAACTTGCCATGTCTTAACTCCTTTTTAAAACAGCTTCTGCTGCATGTTTCCTGTATCCTGTGCATACTCTACGGCATTTGCCGCATCAATTTTGTGTTTCAGATACAGGCTGAATAAGGAATCATCCATCGTCTGCATGCCAATCTTCTTACTTGTCTGCATGATGGATGGAATCTGGTGTGCCTTATCCTCCCGGATCAGGTTTTTAATCGCCGGGGTACCGAGCATGACTTCAAATGCCGCCACACGGGACTTTCCATCAATCGTAGGCAGAAGCTGCTGCGAAATAACAGCTTCCAAAACCGATGCCAGCTGGGAACGGATCTGATTCTGCTGATGCGGTGGAAACACATCAACAATACGCTCGATCGTTGGTGCCGCACCAATGGTATGCAATGTGGAAAATACCAGATGTCCGGTCTCTGCCGCCGTAATCGCGGTGGAAATCGTATCAAAATCTCTCATCTCTCCCACAAGGATAATATCCGGGTCCTCACGGAGTGCTGCACGAAGCGCATTTCCATAGGAATCCGTATCAAGGCCAATTTCTCTTTGGTTTACAATTGACCGATTGTGTTTATGTAAATACTCAATTGGATCTTCCAATGTAATGATATGTTCATTCCGTTCTTTGTTTATGACATCAATCAAAGAGGCCAGCGTGGTTGATTTACCACTTCCTGTTGGTCCCGTCACAAGAACCAGCCCTCTCTTTTTCTTTGTCAATCCAAGCACAGCTTCCGGAATACCGAGTGCTTCCGGTGTTGGAATATCACTTGCCACAATACGAAGAACTGCAGCATACGACCCCCTCTGGTGAAATGCATTGACACGGAATCGCCCCACACGGGTATCGGTATAGGCAAAATCCACTTCACCAGTGGCCTCCATGGTTGCCTTCTGTTTCGGTCCAAACATGGATTCCACCAGTTCTTTGGTCATCGCCGGTGTCAGTCTCTCAAATCCGTCCATTTCATAAAGTGTTCCGCTGATCCTGCACTTCGGCCGTACCCCCACGGTAATATGTAAGTCGGACGCATGATGCGCTTTTGCTATCGAAAGAAGCGTATACATTGACAATTCCATCTGTTTTGCTGCCTTCCCTTCCCTGTTTTATTTAATCCTCTTCGTCATCGTATGCCACACGCTGCACTTCCTCGACGGTGGTGATTCCGCGCAGTGCGTAATCAATGGCACTCATGCGAAGCGTTTTCATGCCATGTGTGAGTGCGATCTCCTCAAGCACATCCGCATTCTCCCCGCGGTTGATCGCCTGCCGCAGGTCTGCCGTGACCGGCATGATCTCATAAATACCGATTCTTCCATAGTATCCGGTTCCGCCGCAGCGGACACATTCTTTGTGCCCAGGTGTGCGGACATTGATCCGTCTGGTAGGATCCTTTATGCCGAGTATTTTTTTCTCCCCTGCGGTTGCCTCCCGGACAATTCCGCATGCCGGACAGACCCGGCGCACCAGACGCTGGGCGATTACCCCGACCACGGAATCCGCAATCAGGTAGTTTTCCACTCCCATATCTGCCAGACGGGTGATGGTATTTGCCGAACTGTTTGTATGTAAGGTGCTGACCACCAAGTGTCCGGTGATGGATGCCTTTACCGCAATCTCTGCGGTCTCCTGGTCACGGATCTCCCCGATCATGATGATGTCCGGATCCTGACGCAGGATGGAACGCAGTGCCGAGGAAAAGGTAAGTCCCGCCTTTTCGTTTACCTGTACCTGGTTGACCCCGTTTAAGTTCGCCTCAACCGGATCTTCTACCGTGATGATATTGACACCTTCTACGTTTAATTCATTTAATGCGGTATATAATGTCGTGGACTTACCACTTCCGGTCGGTCCCGTGACGAGAATAAGCCCGTTCGGATGGCTTAGGATGTGGTCAAACTTTTTTAATTCGTCCTCCGGGAATCCCAGATCCCGCTTGTCCAATGTCAGTGCTTTTTTCTGTGCGAGACGCATAACGACCTTTTCCCCATAGACGGTCGGAAGCACGGACACACGGATGTCGTATTCCTGCCGGTCCACAATGCTGGTCGCACGACCGTCCTGCGGGCGGCGCTTTTCGGAAATGTCAAGTCCGCTGACAATTTTAATTCTTGCGATCAGTGCGGCATGCAGGCTGATGTCATGCCGCATGGCTTCGTGCAGCACGCCATCCACACGGAACCGGATCCGCACCTGGTTTTCCATCGGCTCGATATGGATATCGCTGGCTCTCCTGTGGACCGCCTGCTCGATGATCTGTCCTAACAGTTTGACAATCGGTGCCTGCTGGACATTGTTCTCATCGTTTCCACTCCCGGGATCTAGGGCTGCCCTGGCTTTTGCCTGTTCCTGCTTTTCCCTTGTATACTGTTCTGCCACACGCAGGGCTTCTGCATTTCCATAGTAGCGGTCGATGGCTGCCGCAATATCACTCGGGGTTGCAGCAAAACGCTCCACCTGACACCCGGTAATGATGGAAACATCGTCCATCGCCCGGATATCCAGCGGATCGCTCATTGCCACGCACAAAAGATTGGGATTTTTCTCATTGAACTTAAACGGAATCAGATTATACTTCCGCAGCACTGCCTCGTCCAAAAGCCGGATGATTTCCTCCGGGATGCGCAGGGTCGACAGATCGACACTCTGTATTTTCAGCTGTGCCTTCAGTGCCTCTACGATCTGTTTTTCGTCTGTAAACCCCAGATCTAGAAGTACCACTCCGAGACGTTCTCCCTGTTTTTCTGTTTCTGGATCTGTAACGCTTTTACCAGCTGATCCTGCGAAATGACTCCTGCATCCACAAGCAGATCGCCCAGTCGCTTCTTCCGGGCAAACCCTACCAACTTATCCATGTAATACTCCCACTACGTTAAACATTTATTATTTTCGAATAACTTCGAGCAATTAATGATTATTATAACCTTTTTTGTTCTCTATTGCAATCCTTTTTCATGTATAAAATATAACTTTATTGCATTTTACCGTTTCTTTTTTTGTGCAAATTTCACATCTAGGTCTTTTGTCCTATTTTATTTGCCGTCATTTCCTCCACAAAAATGCCATATCCTTTCGTTGGATCGTTAACAAGCACATGGGTCACGGCACCGATCAGTTTTCCATCCTGCAGGATCGGGCTTCCGGAGAGTCCCTGCACGATTCCGCCGGTCAACTTCAGCAGGTTCTCATCCTCCACATGAAAACGGATTCCCTTATTTTTATCTCCCGGTGTATAATCAAGATCATCAATTACGATGCGATACGACTGCAGTTCCCCGGACGCATCCGACAGAATTACCGCATCCTTTGTCTGAATCTCCTGTTTGTAACCGACCGGACACAACAGACTTTCGTTTTTCTTTTCTTCCCGGAAGTTTTTCGTCAACGTGCCATAGATACCGATTTGTGTATTGCTGGACACTTCTCCGATCTGGTTGTCTTTCCCATAATAGACAACTCCCTCCAGCTCTCCCGGTGTTCCCCGGACACCTTTTTTGATACCGAGCACCTGTGCTTTGTACAGCCGGCCGTCTGACAGACGGAGCAGGTCTTTGGTCTGTCCGTTTCCGATTCCGTGTCCCAGTGCCCCGAAGTTTCCGTCCTGATCAAAATAGGTCAGCGTGCCGATCCCTGCCATGTCATCCTTCACCCAGAGTCCCAGACGATAGCCTTTGTGTTCTGCTGCCTCAACCGGCTCCACCGATACCTGAATCTGCTCGGCTCCGCGCCAGATGGTCAGCACCACCGGTTGTTCCCCGTACTGATTGATCCGCTCCATCAGTTCTTCTTTTTTCGTGACCGCTTTTCCATTTACAGCAGTAATATAATCCCCCGGAAATACAATGTGTTCTGCCGGCTGCCGGCTGCTTCCGTCCACAGTTTCCACCGGGCCGGATCCCAGCACCAGTACTCCCTGGGCAGCCCCGTAAATGCCCACCACCTGTCCGCTCACGTATAAAGATTTTCCGTTCACCACGGAAACCTGCACCTCTTTCATAGGAAGGATGCCAAACAGATAGCAGGTCAGTGTATATTCCCCCTGCTTCAGCTGGCTGCACGTTTCCACTGCCCGTTCCTGCTTCATTGCCTGAAACGTCCGCTCCCCGATCTGTGCCATAACGGATTGCGGTTTTGTGGACATTGCCAGTGTGACCGGAATTTTTTTGTCCAGTTCCAGTTTCTGCCCCTCCTGCACGTATACATGATCGGGAATGGCATGTATCATGGTGGCATAGGCAAAGCAGCACAGCGCCAGAACATAAATACAGATAATATTTTTGAATATACGCATATAAAAAGACCGCATGCCAAAGGTTCTCCTATCTTCTCGGATACCTTTAGTATGCGGACTTTGGTTTTATCTATTCGTATTTTTCTGCCAGACGTTTCATCTCGCGTGCGTTTTGTAAAACCGTATCCGTGATCTCCACGCCGCCAAGCATCCGCGCCAGTTCCTCGATACTTTCCTCTTCCCGCAGCGGATGAATCCGGGAAACCGTGGACGCATGCTCCACCGATTTTTCAATCAGGAAATGGGCATCTGCCATGGCAGCAATCTGGGGCAGATGAGTGATGCAGATGATCTGGTGCGTCTTTGCCAGCAGTTTCATCTTCTGCGATACCATCTGTGCCGTACGCCCGCTGATTCCACTGTCAATCTCATCAAAGATCAACGTCGGAATCTCATCCGTATCCGCCATGACGGTCTTGACCGCGAGCGCAATACGGGAAAGTTCTCCGCCGGAAGCGACCTTTCCCAGAGGCTTTAACGGTTCTCCCGGATTGGTGGAGATCATAAATTCTGCCTCATCCCAGCCTCCGGCACTGTACTCCGTCTTCCGGAATTCCATCGTAAACTGCACATCTAAAAAATTCAGATCTTCAAGTGCCTGTGCAATCGCTTTCGTCAATCCCTTTGCCGCTTTCTTCCGGATTCCGGAAACCTCTGCACACAGCCCGTCCAATTCTTCTTTCTTTCGGTTCATGGAAGTTAAAAGATCATTTAAGTATTTATCATAATCCTGTAATACGGCAATACGCTTTGTTTTTTCTTCCGCTGACTGCAGAATCTCTTCCATCGTATTTCCATACTTGGATTTCAGGTGATTGATCTCATCAAGCCTCTTTTCGGTCTGATAAAAGACTTCGTCATCAAATTCCTCCCCCGACAGGTAGGAAGAAATCTCATGATTGAAATCGCTCAGCAGATTATCAATATCGGTAAGCATCTGTTCCATCTGCGCAATGCGCTCCTCATATGCCGAAACCGAACTGACTTCCCGCAGGCACGGCTGATAAGTTCCGATGCATTCTCTCCGGTACCGCCGTCTCCCCCGGTAGCTGCACCGGCAGCCGATACGGCATCCATGATCTTTTTTGCGTTTGCAAATCTGCGATACTGTTCTTCCAGCCGGGTATCCTCCCCGACGGAAAGCTGTGCCTCTTCGATTTCCTTTACTTCATACGCAAGAAACGACAACTCTCTGGCGCGCTCCTCGGTATCCAAAGACGAGGACTCCCACTCTTTTTTCAGTTTCCGGTATTCCTGATAACAGGCGGCAAGGCGCTCCTTTTTTTCTCCCAGCGCGTCTTTTGCATAGGCATCGAGGATTTCCAGATGTTTCTTTTTGGAAAGAAGGGACTGGTGCTCATGCTGTCCGTGAATATCGATGAGCAAAGACGCCACCTCTTTTAACCGGGAAACAGACACTGCTTCTCCATTGATCCGCGCAATTGCCCTTCCGGAAGTTATCTTACGACTTAATATTACTGTTTCATCCTCTGTTTCTATGCCCAGTTGCCGGATCGCATCCAGAACCTTTGGGTTTTCAACCGAAAAGACCAGCTCCACAAGTGCGGTCTCTTCGTTATCCCGGAGCAGTTCCTTTGGAACCTTCTCTCCGAGTGCCAGTGCAACCGAACCAATGATGATGGATTTACCGGCACCGGTCTCTCCTGTCAAAATATTAAGTCCTTCTTTAAATTCTACCTCTGTTTCTGTAATAAGAGCGAGGTTCTTCACATGTAGATTTTGTAACATACATTCTCCTTCTACTTTTCCGAAGCATTTTTATTACTGTTCTACAATTTTCCGAAGCTTTTTCATGATGTGCACCGCGTCATCGGACGTACGGATCACACACAGAATCGTGTCGTCTCCCGCAAGTGAGCCGACAATCTCCTGCATACGCATGGCATCTACTGCAGCCGCAACGGCTCCCGCCATACCGGACACGGTTTTGATCACAACAATATTTTCCGCAGCATCCACGGACAAAAATCCTTCCCTGAGAACCCTTGCATATTTTTCCATCATATTGGAATCCGCATCCGTAATCACCGCATATTTTTGTCTGCCGTTGTCGGTCGAAATCTTTGTCAGCTTCAGTTCACGGATATCACGGGATACGGTTGCCTGGGTAACCTGAAACCCTTCTTTTTCGAGATATGCGGACAGTTCTTCCTGTGTTTCCACATCTTTTTTCTGAATCAATTCGAGTATCTTTGCCTGTCGTGTTGTTTTCATATGTCCTCCTTTGCGTCCTACGGTCTCATCTTTTTCCTCAGTATTTCCAGGAAACTCTGGTTACTGATTTTGCAGATCCAGATGGTACTTTGTGCCTGTGCAATCCGCACACGGTCTCCCACGTGCAGATGCTCCGGTGTATCCCCGTCAAAACTGACACATGCCGTCTCGTCCTTTTGAAACCGTCTGCTTCCCATCTTAATCTCCACAACATCCTCCGCTCCAAACACAATGCTTTTGGAGTTTAAGTCATGTGCATTGATCGGTGTCAGAAGAAGTACCCTTGCTTTCGGGTCCACGATCGGACCTCCGGTGGAAAGATTATACCCTGTGGAACCGGTCGGTGTCGCAACAATCACGCCATCTGCGTGGTAAGTTGTCAGATATTCCCCATTGACATACACATTTAAAAGCAGCATGGACAGATCCCCGGACCAGTGGATCACGACATCATTCAATGCCATATGTGCGCCGTTTCCGCCAATTTTTTCGCCGGTCAGAACAATCCGCTCTTCCATGATGCAATCATCCTGCATCAGACAGTCGATGGCATGAAATACGGTAGCTTCCTCAAGCTCACACAGATACCCCAGTGTCCCAAGGTTGACACCGATCAGCGGAATCTGCAGCGCCTCCACCTTGGTTGCTGCGCGGATTAACGTGCCGTCTCCGCCGAGAACAAGGATACATTCCGTGTCTGCCGGAATCTCGGAAAGTGCAAAATCTTTCTGGTTATCATCCTCCACATTGCTGACACAGATTGCAGCACTGCCGCCCTTTTGTTGTATGTACGAGACAATTTCGTTTGAGAGTGTCAGATCACGATCTTTGTACCGGTTCGTGATCAGCATAAATTTACGCATCTACTTATCCAATTCTCCGTGTGCTGCTTCCACAACTGCGTGAATATCCACGGATTCCTCCTTTATTGCTTCGTCCGATTTTTCAATATGCACGAGATACTCGATGTTTCCCTCCGGTCCCTTGATCGGTGAGTATTCCAGATGGTGTACCGAAAATCCGTTTTCCAGTGCAAAGGTAATGATCCTCTCGATCACTTCCTCGTGAACGGCCTTATCACGTACCACGCCTTTCTTTCCCACTTTTTCCCGTCCGGCTTCAAACTGTGGTTTGATCAGACATATCATCTGTCCGCCGTCCTTTAACAGTGCATATGCCGCCGGGAGCACTTTGGTCAGGGAAATAAATGAGACATCCACCGAAGCAAAATCGAGCACATCATCGATATCTTCCGGTGTGACATAGCGGATGTTTGTTTTTTCCATACAGACAACCCTTGGGTCCTGGCGCAGTTTCCATGCAAACTGACCATATCCCACATCGACGGAATACACTTTCTTTGCCCCGTTTTGCAGCATGCAGTCGGTAAACCCGCCCGTCGAAGCACCGATGTCCATGCACACCATGCCATCTAAGGAAATGGAAAAATGTGTCATCGCTTTTTCCAGTTTCAGACCGCCGCGGCTGACATATTTCAATGTATTTCCGTGGATCTCAATCGGAGCATCCTCTGCAAAAGTGCTTCCCGCCTTATCCTCCCGGTTATTGTTGACAAATACATTGCCTTCCATAATCATGGTCTTTGCCTTTTCCCGCGATGGTGCCAGACCACGTTTTACAAGAAGTACATCCAATCGTTCTTTCATAATTCCTCCGGTAATTCTGCTAATATTTTTTCCGTCACGGAATCTGCATCCAGTCCCAGTGCTTTTTTTAATTCGCCAACACTTCCATGTTCCACAAAGCAGTCAGGAATTGCAATCCTGAGGACCTTTGTATGCAGTGCTTCTTCCTCCAGAAATGCAGCCACATGCTCTCCAAATCCCCCGCTTGCCACGTTCTCTTCCATCGTCACAAGAAGCGGATGGGATTCTGCCAGTTTCCGCAGGCAGTTTTTATCCAGTGGCATGGCAAATCTTGCATTTACCACCGTTGTCGGGATTCCTTTTTCTGCCAGTTTTTTTCTTACCTGCCAGGCGGTTTCCACCATCGAACCGATTGCAAAAAGTGCAACCTCTGTACCCTCGGCGAGTACTTCCGCACAGCCTTTTTGAATCGGTGCCCGCTGATCTTTCCAGAGATCGCAGGCTTCTCCGCGCGGATAACGGATCGCCACCGGTTCCTCTGCAGCAATCGCATACTTGAGCATATCGGAAAGCTCCCATTTGTTTTTCGGAGCCATAACCGTCAGGTTCGGAATACTTGACAGATACGACAGGTCAAAAATTCCTGATGCGTGGCGCCATCCTTTCCGACTAATCCTGCACGGTCTACAGCAAACACAACCGCAAGGTTCTGTGCACACACATCATGTAATACCTGGTCATAGGCACGCTGTAAAAAGGAAGAATACACCGCAAATACCGGTTTGAGTCCCGCCTTTGCCATACCGGCCGCAAACGTCACCGCATGCTCCTCTGCAATTCCCACATCAAAAAAACGCTCTGGAAAAAGATTTTTAAATCTCTTTAAACCGGTTCCGTCTGCCATCGCTGCGGTAATCGCAACCACCTTCGGCTCCCGCTCCCCCATTTTGCGCATGACGGTGGAAAACACATCCGTGTAATGCGCTTTTTCCTGATGATACAGCGGAACACCGGTGTCAATGTCAAACGGTCCCGTTCCATGGAAGCGCGCCGGATGACGCTCGGCAGGAAGATATCCCTCTCCCTTGATCGTGCGTACATGAACCAGCACCGGACCGCGCACACGCTTTGCTTCCGCAAGCACTTTTCGGATTTCTTTTATGTTGGTGCCATCCACCGGGCCTAAATAGGTGATCCCCATATTTTCAAAAAACATTCCCGGAACAAACAGCTGTTTGATGCCGCTTTTGGCGTTCCGGATCCGTTTGACCATCCGCTCTCCCACAACCGGAATCCGGTTCAGGGAATTTGTCACACCGTCTTTTAAATCCAGATAGGCATCCGAGGTGCGAAAGGAATTCAGATACTGGTTCATTCCTCCCACATTTTCGGAGATCGACATCTGGTTATCGTTTAACACAATAATAAAATTGGTTTTCATGCGGGAGGCATTGTTCATTGCTTCGTATGCCATACCGCCGGTCAGTGCCCCGTCTCCGATCACAGAGACCACATAATAATTGTCACCGGTCAGTTCCCTTGCCTGCGCCATGCCAAGTCCTGCGGAAATGGACGTGGAGCTGTGCCCAGTATTGAATGCATCCGCCGGGTCTTCCTGCGTCTTTGGGAATCCGCTCATCCCGCCATACTGCCGTAAAGTGGCAAACCCCAACTTACGCCCGGTTAAAATCTTGTGCGTGTAGGACTGATGTCCGACATCCCAGATAATCCGGTCTCTCGTCAGGTCAAATGACAGATGAAGCGCCATCGTCAGTTCAATCACACCCAGATTCGATGCCAGATGTCCTCCGGTTTTTGCAATATTTTCCACCAAAAAATCACGGATTTCTTCCTGTAGTTCCTCCAGTTCTTCCTCGTTTAGTTGTTTGATATCATTTACTTTTTTTATCCGATCTAAAACCATGTTGCCCTCGAAAAATTAATGATCCCTGTTGATCAAATAGAAAAACAGGTCATGCAGAAACGTATGCTCTCCTTCAAATTCATCCAGTATCTTTATTGCTTCCCCGGAAAGCCGCTCTACATCCTTTTTTGCCTGCTCCAGCCCCTCAAATGTCACATAGGTTGCCTTCTCATTTTCCGCATCACTGCCGATCGGTTTACCGAGTTTTTCAAAAGATCCCGTGACATCGAGAATATCATCCTGAATCTGAAAGGCAAGTCCCAGCTTTGCTCCGGCTTCCTGCATACGCGCAACCGACACTTCATCCGCGCCTGCCAAAATGGCTCCGATCATAAGCGATGCTTCGATCAGCGCTCCGGTTTTTAACCGGTAGATAAAGTCCAGCCGGTTGCGGTCGATGGTCTGTCCGGTTTTCTCACTCTCCACATCTACACCTGGCCGCCGATCATTCCGTATATACCCGCTTTTTGTGCCAGCACGGAAAAAGCCCTGACAATTCTCCAGTCTCCTTCGTTTCTGGTCAGCGCTGCTGCCACGGTCTCAAACGCATAATTTAAAAGCGCATCCCCCGCAAGAATTGCCATTGCTTCCCCGTATACCGCGTGGGTTGTCTTTTTCCCACGCCGGTATTCGTCGTTATCCATAGCCGGAAGATCATCATGGATCAGTGAATAGGTGTGGATCATCTCAATCGCCGCCATAAAATCATCAATTGCCGGATTCGTTCCGTCAAACATCTGGTAAGATGCTTCCATCAGCATCGGCCGCAGACGCTTTCCGCCTGCAAAAACACTGTATTCCATGGCATCGAGCACGGTCTGCTGAAACCCCTTTTCCTGTGGCAGAAACGGTGCGATCCGTGCTTCAATGTCTGCCGCCCTGCGTTTTATCTCCTGTCTGATCTCCATCAGAATTCCTCCAATTTTCCATCCTGGTTCAGTACAAGCATTGCCTTTTCTATCGTATCCAAAGACTGGCCGGCTGCTTTGATCTGTTCCAGTCCCTCTTTGTATAGGGCAAACGAACGGTCTAACGTTACGTTTTCGTCTTCCATCGCATCAAGTATGGAATCGATCTTTGCAAACCGTTCCTCCAGTCCCGGTTCTTTTTTTTCTAATTCATCACTCATTTTTTACTCCTTCGGCTGCCTGAATTTCTGTCACTGCTGCCGTCAGTGTGCCATCCAGCAAATGGATCTGCACGGTATCTTTTTTCCTGATCTGGTGGATGCTCCGCAGTGCCTGATGGTTCCCATCCTCCACGAATGCATACCCTCCACTGAGTTTCTTTACCGGGGAATAGCTCTCCAGCGTGCCTGCCAGAAGTGCCAGGCGGTGTCTGCGCTCACGCAGCAGTTCCTCCATGCGTCCGGTCAGTTTCTCTTCATACTCTGCCACTCTTCGCCGGTTTTCATTCATCCGCTGCTGAGGGCTGAGATAGTGCAGGCGCATCCTCTGGTGCTCCAGATGGTTTCTTGCCACGGTTACTTTCCTTTGGAGTTCTTTGTCCATCTGCTGCCGCATGCCAAGCAGTTCCTGCATTGCCTGCCGGTAATCAAACACCGCCAGCTCCGCTGCTGCAGACGGAGTCGGTGCCCGAAGGTCTGCGACATAATCTGCAATCGTAAAGTCCGTCTGATGACCGACAGCGGAGATCACCGGAATCCGGCAGTCAAAAATGGCCCGTGCCACCATTTCTTCGTTAAATGCCCACAGATCCTCTATAGATCCACCGCCCCGTCCGACAATGATTACATCCACGCCGATCTGTTCAAGTGCATGAATTCCATGGACAATTGATGCTGCCGCACCCTCTCCCTGCACCAGGGCCGGGCAGAGAATCAGCTGCACATACGGGTTCCTGCGCCCTGCAATATTGCGGATATCCTGAATCGCTGCCCCGGTCTCTGCCGTAACAATCCCCACGGTTTTTGCATAGGTGGGAATGGGCTGTTTGTATTCCTCCGCAAACATTCCCATCTCTTCAAGCTCCCGCTTTAACGCTTCAAATTTCAGATACAGATTTCCCTCTCCGTCCCGTTCAATCGTCCGTGCATAGATCTGGTATCTGCCATCTCTTTCATACACTTCCACGGATCCGGTCACAACCACGCGGTCGCCCTCTTTCATCGGGAATTTTAATCCTTCCCTGCGGCTTCCTGCAAACATGACTGCGTTTATCGTTCCGTCTGCATCTTTCATTGTAAAATAAATATGCCCGCTGGAGTGATACTTACAGTTAGATACCTCTCCCTTGATGCTGATATGGTGCAGCATAAAGTCCTGAGCGAACATATTTTTAATGTATTTATTTACCTGCCCTACCGAATATACATGTTTCATCATTCTGCAAACTTTGCAAGAATTCCATTGACAAATGCCGGTGAATCATTGGTTCCGTATTGTTTTGCCAGTTCCACAGCCTCATTGACCGCAACCTTAAACGGAATCTCATCATCGTAACGGATCTCATATACCGCCAGACGGATCAGTGCCAGATCTACTTTGCCCATACGGGTTGTCTTCCAGCCTTTTGCGACTTCGTTGATTGCCCCGTCGATTTCCGGCAGATGATTGTAAATGTCGCGATAACGCTCAGCGATATACTTAAAGTCCTGATCGGTTACATGATCCACTTCTTCACCAAACAATTCCAGCTGTTCTGGCAGTTCTCCCGCATCAAAAAATTCTACGCGGAAAAGCATCTTGAATACATTTTCTCTTAACTCTCTTCTTGTCATCTTCTCTCCTCGCTCAAAAATAAAGGATGTCTTTCGTTCAGACATCCTTTATTATACCATATTCTGTTTCGAATACAAAGATTTAATTGTCAGTTCCCATATCAACACTTGCAATACGGACATTGACAACAGCGACTGTCAGGCCTGTCATATTCTCAATGGCAGCCTTTACTTTATCCTGTACCTTGGCAGAGACTTCCGGAATGCTGTAACCATATGCAATATTGATGGCAACATCAACCTTTACTTCGTTGTCCATAATTTCAATCATGATTCCCTTAGAAAGGTTCTTCATGCCGAGCTTGCTGACAATTTCGTTTGTGATGTTTCCCGCCATGGAACTGACACCATCTACTTCTGTTGCTGCAAGTCCTGCAATGATCGCAACGACTTCATCTGCGATACGGACATCCCCGACAGGATCTGATTTTATCTGAACTGTTTTTCTGCTATCAGCCATAATACAATTGCCTCCTCAGTATTTTATCTTTGCTTATTATAACAGACTCTGTATTATTTGGAAAGCATAAAATTATACAACCTGCCCCTTGGATACATATACCTGATACGACTCATTTCCGGTCAGTGACTTGCCCTCTGTGACACGTACATTCTTGTCGGTAATCACGTATTCCACGCTTGCATTATCTTCCACTACGGTATCCTGCATCAGCACACAGTTTTTCACTTTTGCGCCTTTTCCGACGTGAACGCCTCGAAACAGGACGCTGTTTTCGACTTCTCCCTCGATCACACAGCCATCGGCAACCATAACATTCTTTGCTTTGGAACCGTTGATATAACGGGTCGGGTTATCGTCACGGATCTTGGTGTAAATCTGATTTGGAGAAAACAGTGCATTTAAGTTTTCTTCCTGTAACAGACGCATATTTTCTTCAAAATAACTCTGGGTATCATGGATATTGACCACATAGCCATCGTAGCAGAACCCGCGGATATCCAGCCGGTCAATCTGCTTGTCCAAAAGGTCACGTACAAAGTAAGTATGCCCATGTACATACGCATCATCTATCATATTGATCAAAAACTCGCGTTCTACCACATAAATATTCATGCTGAAATTCATCTCCCCCTCTTCGGTCGGGTTGATGTAAATCTTGCTGACGCGGTCTCCGTTCATGCCAAGTGCATAGTACAGATCCATGCGGTCCCTGCTCTGACGGATAAATGCCTTCGGAATTTCCTGCTTGCGGTACATCATGGTCACATCCGCACCACTCTTGATATGCGCATCTAAAAGTTCATTAAAATCAAAATTGATGGCAATATTTGCATCAGTCATAATGACATATTTCTGTGGCTGCTTTAACAGATATCCGCGCAGACTCTCAAGTGCCTCGATGCGTCCCTCGAATACCTTTACCTGTTTCTGTGCGAACGGAGGAACAATATTCAGGCCTCCGTTTTTGCGGACCAGATCCCACTCACGGCCGGCGCCGAGATGATCCAGCAGGGAATGGTAATTTTTTCTTACGATAATGGAAATATTATCAATTCCGCTATGTACCATGCTGGAAAGAATAAAATCGCACATGCGGTATCTGCTGGCAAATGGAATGGATGCCATGAGGCGCTCCGAAACCAGATCCGGCACCATTGCATCATAGCTGTTCGGGAAAATAATTCCCAATGCCTCTGTCTTTGAATTTAACATTGCTCCTCACCCTCCTTCACATCTTCATAAATCATAGCGCTCGGACCAATTTTTGCTCCTTTTCCGATCGTTACATCCGCTGCAATTGTGGCAACTTCTCCAATTCCTTCCCCTTTTGGTTTTGCTCCCACAACCGCATCTTCTTCGATGGTCGCATTTTCTGCAATGATACAGTGTCTGACAACCGCACCTGCCTTGATCATGGAGTGTCCCATGACAACGGCATCTTCTACAATGGCGCCTTCTTCCACCGTGACACCGGAAAACAGGATGGAATGTCTGACGGTACCCTTGATGTTACATCCATCGGTAATCAGACAGTTATCCAGCACGGCATTCTCTCCGATCCGGTGACCGGTCATACCACTGTTTCTGCTGTAAATTTTCCAGTTTTCATCAAACAGGTTGATGCCGCTATGTTCCGGATCAAGCACTTCCATGTTTGCTTCCCACAGAGACGGAATCGTTCCTACATCCTTCCAGTATCCGTTGAAATGATAGGCATACATCTTTCTTCCGTCACGCAGAAGATTTGGAATGATATTGTTTCCAAAATCATTCTCGGAAGTCGGGTCAGCCTCATCCTCGATCAGATATTTTTTTAAAATATCCCAGTTAAATATGTAAATTCCCATGGATGCAAGATTGGACTTCGGTTCCTTTGGCTTCTCCTGGAACTCGGTAATCTTGTCATCCTCGTCTGCTACCATCAGGCCGAAACGGGAAGCATCCTCCCACGGCACTTCCATGACTGCGACAGAAAATTCTGCCCCTTTCTGCTTGTGGAACTCAAGGAAATCACTGTAATCCTGTTTGCAGATCTGGTCTCCGGAAAGAATAATCACATACTGCGGATCATAGCGCTCAATAAAAGCAATATTCTGATAAATGGCATTTGCCGTACCCTTGTACCAGTCAGACCCCGATGCTTTCTGGTACGGTGGAAGTACATGCACGCCTCCGTAAAGACGATCCAGATCCCACGGCTGGCCATTTCCAATATACTCGTTTAATACAAACGGCTGATACTGGGTCAGAATCCCCACCGTATCAATTCCTGAATTTACGCAGTTCGACAGTGGAAAATCAATGATACGGTACTTTCCCCCAAACGGAACTGCAGGCTTTGCAAGCTTCTGTGTCAGTGCATATAATCTGGACCCCTGGCCTCCGGCAAGCAACATCGCAACTAGTTCTTTTGCCATATAAGTATCCCCCTTCTGTTCATAATAATTACACTTATTATGGTAACATAAAAGGGGGATAATTCCTAGTACTTTTGGCTCTTTTCGTTTATTTTAGTGCAAAGATTTCTGTGCCGTATACAGTTTGTAATATCTGCCTTTCTTTTTCATCAGTTCTTCATGCGTTCCCGCCTCTGCGATTCCTCCGTCATCAATATACATGATCTTGTCACAGCCACGGATCGTGGAGAGCCGGTGCGCAATAATGAAGGATGTCCTGCCCTTAAGCATACGGTTTAATCCGGTCTGCAATGCTTTTTCCGTCTGCACATCAATGCTGGAAGTTGCCTCATCCAAAATCAGAATTGCCGGGTCACAAAGCAGTGTTCTCGCAAAAGAAATCAGCTGTTTCTGTCCCTGGGAAAGCATGGACCCACGCTCCCGCACCTGTGTTTCATATCCTTTCGGCATTTCCCGGATAAACGGATCGGCACAGACAATTTTTCCCGCTTTTTCAATTTCCTCCTGTGTGGCATCCAATTTTCCGTACCGGATATTATCTGCAATTGTTCCCGAAAAAATAAAACTGTCCTGCATCATAATCCCCATCTGCGCACGGAGAGAATGAATGGTCACATCTGCGATATCCTGATCATCGATCAGTACCTTTCCGTCATTGACATTGTAGAACCGTGAAATCAGATTGACGATGGTACTTTTTCCGGCCCCGGTCGGTCCTACAAGTGCAACACTCTCCCCGGGATTTACCGTAAAGGATACGTCTTTTAATATCGTTTTTGTCTCATCATATGCAAAGGTCACATGGTCAAACGTAACTTTCCCCCGGATCTTTGGCATCTTGATCGCATGCTCTGCATCTTTTACGGTAACCGGCTCATCGATGGTTTCAAAGATCCGTTCCAGATAAGCGATATTATTGATAAAATTGTTGAATATATTTCCAAGGTTCATGATCGGCTGCCAGAAATACGAAGCATAACTGGAAATCGCCACGATCGTTCCCAGCGACTTATTTTCCTGCCCGAAAATGACAAGGCCAAACAAAAAGATGGCAGCACGAACAAACACCGAAATGGTATCAATGCCCGGCCATACAAGGTTTGAGTAGCGCACAGCGGTATTCCAGGTCCGTCTGCATTCTTTGGAAAGTCCGTTAAAGATTTTTGCATTTTCATCCTCACGTGCAAAAATCTGTGTAATCCGGGCACCTACAATATTTTCCTGCAGATACGCATTTAAGTTTGAGTTCTTGTTGGATACGGCCTGCCACGCCTTTCTCTGCTTATTTTTGATCCAGAACATAAAGACGGCAAGCACGGGAACTCCACACAACACAACCAGTGCCATCTGCACATCTACCATAAACATAAAAATAATAATAAACAGCAGATTAAATGCTTCCAGCACGATATTGATCAGTCCGTTTGACAACATATCCGATACCGAATTGACATAATTGACCACCCGGATCAGTATCTTTCCATGCGGTCTGTCGTCGTAATACTGAAACGGAAGTTCCTGCAGATGTTCAAACAGGTCCTTGCGGATATCATAAATAATATTCTGACTGACATCCACCATGATGCGGCTGCGGATCGTGGTAAAAATCACGCTGACCACATAGATGGCAATCAGCGCCGCCACCAGAGAAAATAACAGTCTCATATTTTTATCAGGCACCGCAATATCAAGTGCCCGCTGAATAATCATCGGTGCCACGTACCCGAACGCTCCTCCGATTCCGCTGAGGACGATCGCAAGAATCATACCCCTGCGATATTTTTTGATATAGGACGACGCCCGGAGCAGATGCCGGATATCAAACGGTTCTTCCAGGATTTCATCCTGCTTATATGTATTCTTTGCCATTGTCTCACCCCCTATACCAGGTCTTCGCCGGTCTGCAGCTGTACCAGTTCGTAATAATATCCTTTTTTTGCCATAAGTTCCTCATGATTTCCCATCTCCGTGATCCGTCCATGCTGCATCACCAGAATCTTATCCGCCATCATCGTAGTGGAAATCCGCTGTGCGATAATTACCTTCGTACACGAAAAATCCAGATGCCGCAGTGCTTCCTGAATCTGTTTTTCCGTTTCCATATCCACCGCAGAGGTCGTATCGTCCAGAATCAGAATCGAAGGCCGCACCGCCAGTGCTCTTGCCAGGGAAATTCGCTGTTTCTGTCCACCGGAAAGACCTACGCCACGCTCTCCGACCACCGTATCATATCCTTCCGGCATCTTTGAGATAAAATCAGATGCCGCAGAATATTTTGCAAATTTTTCCACTTCTTCGAGATCAATGCTGCTGTCTCCGTAGGCAATGTTTCCCTCGATCGTATCGGAATACAACAGCACATCCTGTGTGGCAAGTCCGATCTGTTTGCGCAGGTCGGACAGTCTGAAATTCTGCACCGGTATATCATCGATCCGCACTTCCCCTTTCGTCGGCTCATAAAACCGCGGGATCAGGTTGATCAGGGAAGTCTTTCCGCAGCCGGTTTCTCCCATGATTGCAATGGTCTCCCCCGGTTTTACAGTAAAAGAGATATCATGCAGCACCGGAAGATCCCCATCTTCATACTGAAAGGATACCTCCCGGAATTCGATTTTTCCTTTAAAGTGATCCGTGTGCGCAGCTGCATCCAAAGCATCTTTGATCTGTGGTTCGGAATAATAGATCTCCATCACCTTTTTGGATGCGGCCGAGAACCGCTGAAATTCATTCATGATATTTCCCATCTGACGCATTGGGTTGGCAATTGCCAGATCAGTCCGGAAAATGCCACATAATCTCCCATCGTCAGTTCGCCCCGGATCAAAAAGACACCGCCCACGGCCAGCATCACTACCGGCATAAGGTTTGCAATGCTTTCCACATATGGGAAAAATTTCAGCCATACCATGCTGGTTTCTTTGTTCGTCTCTGCATAATCTTTGTTTGCCCGGTCAAATTTTTCAATTTCATATGCTTCCCTGGCAAACGCTTTTACCACACGGTTTCCGGAAATATTTTCCTGCGCATAGGTGTTCATCTGTGCCAGTTTTTCACGCAGTTTCGCATGCATCGGTGCCACCTTGTTTTTGAACAGATAAATGATAAAAAACACAAACGGCGAAATAATTAACAGGCTCAGAGCCATTTTCCAGTTCATATAAAAGAAGTATATTGCCACCACACCAAACAGGGAAAATGATTCGATCACCATGCGGATCACCCATGCAACCATGTGGCGCACCGCATCCAGATCGCCCGTAACACGCGTCATCAGATCGCCGGTACGATATGTGCTGTAAAAGGTCATATCCTGCCTCTGGATTTTGTCATACAAAAAATTGCGCACACGGTACAGTACCGTCTGTGACACATGCTCGTAAATCATGCAGTCTCCATAGACAATCACACCGCGAAGTACGGTAAATACAATCATCAGGATGAGCAGATGATAGAACAAACCACTATTCGTTCTCATATTTTTCCACGCATCTGCCCCACTTAAAAACAGATCCACAATTCTTCCAGAATAATACGGAACCGTCAGCTGCAATATATTATAGACAACGGTTCCCAGCATGCCGATCACATATAATACACGTCTGCCTTTCATATTTTCCCACAGCCACTGTATTTTTGTCTTTGGAAACAATGTTTCTTTTTTCACTTTCATCACAAGCCTCCACTGTCTTTCTTGTCAAATTTCCGTTATTGTATCAATTATTTTTGAATTATGATATAATACAATCACATAAAAATAGAACAAATCTATTCTATTTTTATGATTTTTGTTTTAATACCAGGAGGTCATATGAACGAAAATTTATTTGAATACAGTGATATGCTGCGCTCTCCTATTGAAGCTTTTTGCTGTGGCACCGGATACTGGGAAGGTCCCGTTTCCTCCCACTGGCACTATTTTCTGGAACTTGTCTATGTGCAGGAAGGATCTGTAACAGTCAGCTGTAATGACAATACCTGTCTCCTGAAAAAAGGAGCCTTTATTGTATTTCCTCCGCAGGCAATGCACTCCATCTATCATACCGATGATAAGCCCTATGTTTACATCTGCTGTAAATTCAATCTCAACCGCATAAAACTTTCCGAGAATTATCTTCCAAATTTAAACTTTGCCTTTCACCAGATTTTAAACAGCACAAACCCTCCGCTGGTTTTTGATTCGGACAACCTGCCCGATTTTCCTGCTGAACTGTTTTTCACGGATATCTTAAAAGAGGTTCAGGAAAAACGCTACGGATATGATGCCTGTGTTTATGCCCAGTTCGCCCGGCTGATCGTACAGCTGCTACGTTTCTGGCTGGAACAGGGAATTTCTTTTGATACGGATCAGATCCCGGAAGTGGAGGAAGAAGCGATGCAGAATGTTTTGATGTATATCGATGATCATTCCCAGGAAAATATCAACATTGAATCTCTGGCACGCACGTATCATATGAGTTATTCTTACTTTGCCCGGCAGTTCCGTAAATACTATGGACAAAGCTGCAAGCAGTATATCGAATTTGTGCGGCTGAGCAAAGTGGAAAATCTCCTTTTATTTACCGGGCATGATTTAAGTTATATTGCGGGAGAAACAGGCTTTGCCGATTGCAGCCATCTGATCCGTACCTTTAAAAAACGCTATCAGATGACACCAAAACAGTTCCGCTTACAACATCAGAATATACGAAACTGACGTTTCCAATCTATGGGATTTTTTTCTTTTTTCCAAAATTTTTACTTTATGTTATACTATAGAAAACAAATCATAACGGAATAAGGAGGAAATCCCATGAAACGATTACACTTCACCAGATGCAGGACTTCTTTGCTTGCTGTTTTACTTGCCTTTTCCGTAGCTTTCGTACCTGTACCATTCATTTCTGATACAAGTTCTGATTCTGCAGCGCTTATCACGACTGCACAGGCTGCCCAAAAGAACACAAAAGACCGTTTTTCCATCAAAGAAGTTCCAAAATACAATGGAAAATCTTCTGTGGCTGTACATGGAAATAAACCATATTTCACCAGCCGGGAAAAGCAAAACACCAACACTTTTGAATCCTACCATAAACTCGACAAGCTCGGACGATGCGGTGTGGCCTATGCCAATGTGAGCAAAGACACCATGCCGACCGAAGCGCGCGGGGAAATCGGTCAGATCCGGCCATCCGGCTGGCACACAGTCAAATACACCGGTGTCGTGGACGGCAACTATCTGTATAACCGCTGCCACCTCATCGCCTACTGCCTTACTGCGGAAAATGCCAATAAAAAGAACCTGATCACCGGCACCCGCTACATGAACAATGAAGGTATGCTTCCTTTTGAGGAAAAAACCGCACGATATATAGACAAAACCAATAACCATGTCTTATACCGCGTGACACCGGTTTTTGAGGGCAGTAACCTGGTCGCTTCCGGTGTCCTGATGGAAGCTTATTCTGTGGAGGATCAGGGAAAGGGCATTTGTTTTTGTACCTACTGCTACAATGTACAGCCGGGTGTTGCCATAGATTATGCCACCGGTGACAGTCATCTGAATGGAAAAAATAACCAGAATTCCCATAATAGTTCTGCAAAGGAACACGCATCCGCGGTCTATATTTTAAATACTAACACCAAAAAATTCCACAAACCGGACTGTCATTCGGTAAAGCAGATGAGCAGTAAAAACCGAAAAAAATACAAGGGGCTCCGCAAGAAATTGATCAAAGACGGATATTCCCCTTGTAAAAACTGCAACCCATAACGGCTGCCCTATTTCCCAATGATTTCATCGGTATTGATAAACTCATACGGTGTCTGCTGGTAAACGTAATAATTCAGCCAGTTTGCATAAAGGATATTTCCATGTGACCGCCACTGCAGCATCGGCCGCTGCGTTGGATCATCATCCGGATAATAATTACACGGAAGCGTGATCGCAAGTCCCTTCTCCCTGTCACGCTTATATTCACTGTCTAATGTCATCCGGTCATATTCCGGGTGTCCCATCACAAAAATCTGGCTGCCATCCTGATTGATTACCAGAAAAACCCCGCCTCTTTTGATTTTGCCAGAATGGTCAGTTCTTCATGCTTTAAAATATCTTCCTCCCGGATCTCGGTATGCCGGGAATGTGGAGCATAAAAATAATCATCAAATCCGCGTACCATCGGAATCTTGCGATTCATTACATGGTGCCGGAATACCCCGAACATTTTCTGCTTTAGATCATATTTTTGGATTCCGTAATGATAATAAAGTGCAGCCTGCGCCCCCCAGCACAAATGCAGGGTGGATGTCACATGCTTTTTGGACCACTCCATAATCTCACACACTTCATCCCAGTAATCGACTTCTTCATATTTCATCTGTTCCACCGGTGCACCGGTAATGATCAGCCCGTCAAAATACTGGTTCTTAATTTCCTGAAACGTCTGATAAAACTTGTTCAGGTGGCTCTTTGAAGTATGGGTGGATGCATGGGATGCCGGTGCAAGCAGCGATACGTCTACCTGCAACGGGGTGTTTGACAATGACCGAAAAATCTGCAATTCCGTCTCTTCTTTCAGTGGCATCAGGTTCAGAATCACGATATTGATCGGACGAATATCCTGATGCATCGCACGGGACTCATCCATCACGAAAATATTTTCCTGTTCGAGGATCTCCTTTGCAGGCAGATCACTTTGTGTTCTGATTGGCATAACTTTTTCTACCTCCCACCAAATTGTTCTATAAATGTATCTTCGGAAATAATCGGAATTCCCAGTTCTTTTGCCTTACGATTCTTAGATGATGCGGATTCCACGTCATTGTTGACAAGATATGCCGTCTTTTTTGAGACGCTTCCTGTCACTTTTCCGCCCTGGCTTTCTACATAGGCCTTAAATTCATCCCTGTTTTTATAGTGATGCACATCTCCGGTGATCACAAAGCTCAGTCCCGCACAGCTTCCGGAAGAAGTATCCTGCACTTCTACATGTTCTATCGAAAGTTCATGAAGCAGATCCTCAAACCCACTGTGGTTTTTTTCATTCTGATACCAGGTTACAATTGATCGGGAACGTTCCGCTCCGATCCCCTCAATATCCTCAAACCCGTCCCCCTGATGCAGACGTTGCAAAAAGCCTTCAAAACCAATGGCGGCAACAATTTTTTTCCCGGCATCCACACCGATCAGCGGTATGCACAGGGCAAATATAAAGTTCACCGGATGTACCTGCCGGCTTTTTTCAATGGACTGTTCCATATTTGCCACAGATTTTTCACCAAAGCCCTCCATCTGGCTGATCTCCCCGAAATGCTCTTTCAAACGGAAAATATCCGCAAATTCATGGATAAATCCCGCATTCATAAAACGGAGCATCGTCTGAATGGAAAGTCCGTCGATATCCATCCCCCACTTGCTGACAAAACGGGTAAATTTCTTGACATTTTTGGCTGTACAGTCCGGATTGGTACAATGCAGGGTCTTTGTGCCACTGTTTTCACTCACATGAACTTTTGTCGGTGCATGGCACACCGGACACCGGGATGGAATCTCCGGAGCACCTACAGCATCTTTTACCGCAATACATTTCGGAATGATCTTATTGGCTTTGATCACGGAAAGTGTACACTCTTTTCCGATTCCCAGACGCTCGATCTCGCTGATATTGCATAGAGATGCTCTCGATACCGTTGTTCCCTCAATCTGCACCGGTTCAAACACGGCAACCGGAGAAATCGTAGACACCGCACACGACCATTCGATATATTTTAGTTTTGTATCCACGGCCTCATCCTGCCATTTGAACGCAAAACCGGCGCGTGTCGCATGATGCCCGGTCACGCTTCCCGATGCCGCATAATCCGTATCATCATAACAGATCACCAGACCATCTACCGGAATATCCATTTTCCGCTCTCTACAAGTTTCGTCCATCGGTCAATGGCTTCCGGAAGTTTTTGGGCGGTTGTCGCTTCCCTGTCTACCACATCAAATCCCAGTTCTTCCAGAAAGTGCATCCGCTCTCCCCACGATACCATCGGCTCATCCAGATGCACCAGTGTAAATGCATGAAACCTGACATGCCGGGCTTTTACTTCTGCCGGATCTTCCAGATTCAGCGTTCCGGATGCCAGATTTCGCGGATTTGCATATTTTTCATCGTCATCCTCAATCATGTCGTTGATCTGTGCAAAATCTGTATAGGATATGGCAGCTTCTCCTCGCACAACCAGATGCCCTGATACGAAATCTTCTGCGGGAATCCTCCGATCGCACCCTTTAAAAATGTAATGTTGGTACCCAGGTTTCCATTTCCTCTGGTAAGAATTTTTACAAGATTTCCGTTATCATACGTCAGAACCAGCGTAAGTCCGTCCAGTTTCCATGACAGCCAGATCGGATAAGCTCCCGCCCATTGCTGCAGTTCTTCCACCTGTTTGGTCTTCGCCAGAGAAAGTGCCGGATACTCATGCGGTTCTTTTTGTCCGCTTCCGGATTCTTCATATCCGGCATTCTGCGTCGGGCTGTCCTTTATAATATATCCGGTTTTTTCTTCCAGCGTGGTAAGCTCATCAAACAAAGCATCCCACTCATAATTTGGCATGATTTCATCCTGTCCGTTATAATACGCAGCTGATGCTGCATTCAACTGTTTTACCAGTTCTTCAATCCGTTGCTTTTCTGTTTCCATTTTTGTTCTCTCTATCTATATGATGATTTACCACCGTATACGTGCCATGTATGGCAGAATTGCGTGGTTTTCGTTTTGATTTTTGTGGTTTTTCCATTGGTCGCACGGGCTGATTGCTCGAATGTGCGATCAACTGTTTTAACTTTTTAAATTCCTCCGGTGTAACATCCCGGTACTTTCCTGATTCGAGATCCCCCAGTTCAATATTCATGATCCGTACACGTACCAGTTTCTGTACACGGTACCCAAAATATTCACACATGCGTCGGATCTGTCGGTTTAATCCCTGTGTCAGAATGATCCGGAACTGTTTTTTTCCTGTCCGTTCTACCCTGCATTTGCGCGTTGTCGTGCCAAGTTCCACAAGCGGAACACCGTTTGCCATACCATGCAGAAATGCATCTGTCACCGGACGGTTCACGGTAACAAGATATTCTTTTTCATGCATATTTCCCGACCGCATAATTTTGTTGACAATCTCACCGTTATTCGTCAACAGCAACAGTCCTTCCGACTCTTTATCCAGACGCCCGACCGGATAGATCCGTTTCGGATAATGCAGGAAATCAATCACATTATTTTTTCCCTTTTTCTGCCGTGCAGACAATACCCGCCGGCTTGTTAAGCGCGATCAGTATCATTCCTTTTTCTTTTTGTACCGGTCTTCCACAGAAACAGACCTCCTGTCCATCCGATACCTGATCCCCCATCCGCGCGGTTTTTCCGCCGATGGTTACATTTCCTGCTTCAATCTGGCGATCTGCTTCTCTTCTGGAGCATACCCCTGCTTCACTTAAAAATTTATTAATTCTGACTTCCACGTTTCTTCCCTGTCTGACAAAAATCGCGGAGACCCCACAGCCTCCGCTTCTTTATGATGTCTTTATTATTTTACCGTTTTTAATAAATCGCTCTTGATGTATCCGGTTTTTCCCTGGAACTTCACCTTCGTCCATTCTCCCTTGGTGCCAAGTTTCTTTAATTTTACGCCCGCATCCACTTTTCCAAGAAGTTCTCCATCTGTACTGGCGGTTTTACGCACATTGCAGATATCCTTCGTTTTTACGGTTCCCTTGCCGGAACCTGACTTGGAAGACACTTCCTTTACAAATTCGCTCTTTACATATCCGGTTTCTCCCTGGAATTTTACCTTGGTCCAGTCACCTTCCGTTCCAAGTTTCTTCAGTTCCACACCAATATCCACTTTTCCGAGGAGCTCACCATCCGTACTCGGGCTCTTTCTGACATTACAGATATCTTTTGTCTTGACCGTACCGGTAGATTTCTTGGAATCGCTCTTTTGGGTATCTTCCTTCTTTTCCGTAGACTCCGTTGTCTGGGTTTCCTCGGTCTTTTGAGTTTCTTCCTGTTTCTTTGTCTCTGTGGTCTGGGTTTCCTGCGTCTGGCTTTCCGTCTCTGTCGTCTGGGTTTCGGTATTGCTTACAATCGTTTCTCTCCATTTTGCCATGGCATTTCGAAGTGTTCCACCCACCATATTGGCAAGTTTTTCATCACTCTTTACAGCTTCATTATAGCTTGTCTGCACCTCTTTCTGCAGAGCAACCACTTCATCACTCTTCTCATATGCCAGAATCAGGGAATACAGATTTGCATCCAGATCCTGATCCAGGAAATTGAAATTGTATGCAGAGTATATGTTATTGATGATCAGATTTCCCTTTCCATCTCTCTCCACATAGAAGAAATCCATTCCCGGTGCCGGAGTATCCACACCTTTGAATTTCAGATCATAGCATACAGATACCAGATAAGAATCATCGGTTGCCCCCTTTGTGGAATAACAGGTGATGTTCTGATAATCCTCATAATACTCAGCAAACGTCGTGATATAACTCTTTTCATTGTCACTGAGCGGCTGTGCAATCATCTCCAGCGAATCCGTATCTCCACCGGCATATGCCGCATAATAATTTTCCATCAGTGTCACAAGTTCCGCATCTGCATCTTTCTGCAGCTTACCGATTTCCTGATATTCTGTAGTCTGTGTCACTCCCTGTGTACCGTTTTGTGTCTCTTTCTGATCTTTCTGCGGACCGGTACACTTTACCAGAATCACAACAAGAATCACAAATAAAACAGCTGCGCAAAAATATCGTCTATATTTCACAAAAAAGTCTGTAAACTTTTTTAATTTTTCATTCTGCATATGAACCCTCCATAAAAATGCATCTTTCCATTTATGATACCACACCTCATACTATTCGTCCAGTAAAAAAGCGGTGCATGACGCACCGCTTTTCCTGTCGTTCCATGGGTAAGTTGTTTCCTTGCCACATAGCATAAACTGCACCCGGCGGGAATCGAACCCGCATCTCAGGAGTCGGAGTCCTGCGTTCTATCCATTATACTACGGCTGCATAGCACTCTTATTTCACAAGCGCCTTTTTACTATATCACACTTCAAATTTAGAGTCAATCCACACTTTGATGTAAAATATGAAGTATTTCTTCCAGCTGCTTTACCGGAAGCTGCCCCGGTGCGCTCGCCTGCCCGCCTGCGCCAAATGTCACACACGATCCGAAAAACTCTCCGGCCACGCGGGAAATCCCCCCTTTTGCACCCATGGACATGGTAATCAGCGGATGATCCGGATGGTTTTCATGAAAGCGGTTGGTCTCCTCCAGCAAATGCAATACATCCCACATATTCTGTGGCATAACTGCCAGTTTCACGACATCTGCGCCACTCTCACGGATCTGTTCCAACAGCATGCGGATCACCTCCGGGTCCGGCGTCTGTTCAAAATCATGATGGGAAGCAATCACATATGCTCCCATCTCCCGCAACATTGCTATTTCTTTCTGCGGATTTTTTGCTTCAAAATATTCCACATCAATAAAATCCACGACATCTGATTCTGCCGCCACCTGATGAATATCATAAATATCCGCCGCGGAAAGTGCTTTGCACCCTCCCTGATTTTTAGAACGGAAGGTATACACCAGAATACTTTCCTTTATGATATGTTTCATTTCGTTTAATATTTCGCGGATCGCATTCGGACTTTCCACGTTTTCAAACGCATCCACACGCCACTCAATCATTTCCGTGTGTGCTTCTTCCAGCCTTCTGGTTTCTCTTAAAATTTCTTCTTTCGAAGACTCCATGACCGGCACACACACGAGAGGTTTCCCTTTTCCTATAATCTTTCCTTTTATACAAAGCAGATTTTCCATCTCTGCACCTCCTGCTGTGTTGTAATTCTCTGTTATTATATTCTAAAAGCCCGAAAGAAACAACCGATTCCTGTTATTTGACAATTTTCCCGTTTTCCATTAAGATAGTCACGGTATGTGATATCCGAACTTAAGAGATAGGAGAAAAAAATGAGTTTTGAATTTTTAAACCAATTACCGACTCCGGCAGACATTAAGCGCGATTATCCGCTTTCCCCGGAGCTTCGTGAATTAAAAAAACACAGAGACCTCATGATCTCTGATGTAATTACAGGTAAAGATTCACGTGTCCTCGTAATCATTGGACCGTGTTCTGCAGATAACGAAGATTCTGTATGTGATTATGTGAGCCGTCTGACCAAAATCCAGGAAGATGTCAAGGATCAGGTCATCTTAGTTCCGCGTATTTACACCAACAAACCACGTACAACCGGCGAAGGCTACAAAGGTATTGCTTCCCAGCCAGATCCGGAAAAAGCTCCGGATATGATCGAGGGTCTGATCGCCATGCGTAAAATGCACATCCGTGCAATCGAAGAAAGCGGTCTTACCTGTGCCGATGAAATGCTTTACCCGGAAAACTGGGGATATGTCGAGGATCTTCTCTCCTACGTTGCCATCGGAGCACGTTCGGTAGAAGATCAGCAGCATCGTCTGACGGTCAGTGGTTTTGATGTCGCTTCCGGAATGAAAAATCCTACCAGTGGTGATTTTTCTGTTATGCTCAATTCTGTATACGCGGCACAGCATCCGCATCATTTCGTTTATCGCGGATACGAGGTGGAGACAACCGGAAATCCTCTGACTCACGTGGTTCTTCGCGGTGCAGTCAGCAAGCACGGCAATACCACCCAGAATTATCACTATGAAGATCTGATCCGTCTTCATGAGATGTACGAAAAATGGATGTCATCCATCCGGCAGCCATCATTGATACCAACCATTCCAACTCCGGAAAGAAGTTTAAGGAACAGATCCGTATCGCAAAAGAAGTGATGCATAACCGCCAGCTTTCTTCCGATATCCGTTCTCTGGTAAAAGGTCTGATGATTGAAAGTTACATTGAAGAGGGAAATCAGTCTATCGGAGATCATATTTACGGAAAATCCATTACCGATCCTTGTCTCGGATGGGAAGATTCCAAACAGCTGATCTATGACATTGCGGAGATGAACGCAAAGTAAACAGTTTTTGTCTGAAAACAAAAATGGAGTGTAAAAAGTGTTCCTTTTGCACTCCATTTTTTTATAATTTTTCTACAACAAAACGTAACAGCCGGATTCCAACAGATGCCTCCAATACACATCCAAGAAGTACCAGTACCGCAACTCCCATCCCCCATGCCAGCCGCAGCAGCCATGGATTTTTCCGGTTATAAAACCTGTGCGGTTCTACCAGCAGTAAAAGCGCAAGCGCTGCAAGATACAAAATTCCATGCGGCAGCCACGATACCAGAAAAAAAACAATTCCAAGAATCCCCATATTCATCACACAGGCAGCAAAAAATACCCCGCCGGTAAAATAAATCAGGCAGCGCAATAATAATGGCAGAATTGCTTTTAAAGCAGTAAGGGAAAGGATTGTAATAATCACAAACACTTTTCCCCTTTCCCATAAAATATTTGCCAGAAGCGGCAAATACCCGGTATCCGATGCCGCAAATGCTTTCATATGATACGCATTTAAAAATCCATAAGTCGTAAAATATTCATATCCAAACAGACAGGTACATAAAATTCCCGCCAGGCCAAAACAGATTCCAATCGCCAGTTCCTTTTTCATAAAAATTCCTAAAACTCTTTTCTTTTCAGCCTATGCCCTGTCCGTTTTCTTTATTCCATTTTTATAAATCCAGATGTTTTCCCATTCCGCCTTTTTTTGCTGCCGCATATGCCATAATTGCAGCAATGGTTTTTCCATCCTGAATTTTCCCTTCATAGATCATATCGCACAACTCTTCCAGTGTGTAAATTTCCACATCAATGGATTCCGCTTCATCCAGATGCCGGGTTCCCACTTCCAGATCGGTAGCTACAAAAATATCAACCGCCTCATCACAAAATGCCACCGTCGTACGCAGGGATAATAAATGTTTCACATTCGTGCTGCGGTATCCCGTTTCCTCTTCCATCTCCCGTGCCGCACAATACGCCGTATCTTCCGTCTTACTGTCCCGACAGCCGGCCGGAATTTCAAGTGTTTCTCTCTCCAGCGCATTGCGGTACTGACGCACCATCACAATTCTTCCATCCTTCATAACCGGAAGAATGGCGCTGCGCCCATACGATGGGATACAAAATCCCACTCTGCTTTGTTTCCATCCGGAAGTTCCATCGTATCTTTGTAGATATCCAGAATTGCTCCCTTGTATACCAGTTCTCTCTTCAATCGTTTTACATGCTCTACCATATTTCAAATCTCTCTTTCCTGTCCGGACATCATCCCCGGATATTTTTCATCGTTCACAGTTTCTTCAAATTTGTAACATATCCATTTCACACTTTTCCGGTATAGTGAAATCATCAAAAGGAACCAAAACCTTTCGATCATTTTTTTCATAATCTGGCCAGTGCAGCCGTGCTGTACTGGTCCCTCCTTTTTTATTCTATACGTCCCGTGAAATCCCAATGTATTTATTTTACAACACATTATGATATAAAAAAGGCTTAATCCCGCTTCCCGCGGTCTTAAGCCTTTTTAAGTTCATTTTCACAATTACTTAGCGTAGTCAACAACACGCGATTCCCTGATCACATTTACCTTGATCTGACCCGGATATTCCAACTCAGTCTCAATCTGTTTTGAAATATCTCTGGCTAAAAGAACCATATCCGCATCGCTGATCTGCTCAGGAACAACTAAGATACGAACCTCTCTACCTGCCTGAACTGCAAAAGATTTTTCTACACCCTTATAGCTATTTGTAATATCCTCAAGCTGCTGTAAGCGGTTTGAGTATGTTTCCAAAGTTTCTTTTCTCGCACCCGGACGTGCAGCACTGATGGTATCGGCTGCCTGTACCAGACATGCAATCAGACTCTCCGGCTCCACATCACCGTGATGTGCTTCCACTGCATTGATGACAAGAGGTGATTCCTTGTACTTTCTACACAGTTCCACACCCAGCTGGATATGGGAACCTTCCATATCATGATCTACAGCCTTACCAATATCATGTAATAATCCCGCACGTTTTGCCATACGGACATCCTCACCGATTTCTGCGGCAAGCAAACCTGTCAGCTGTGCGACCTCAATCGAATGTTTCAATGCATTCTGTCCATAACTGGTACGATACTTCATTTTGCCTAAAAGCCGGACAAGCTCCGGATGAATGCCGTGGATGCCGACTTCTAGTACAGCAGCCTCGCCTTCTTCACGAATCATTGTCTCTACTTCTTTTTGCGCTTTTTCAACCATTTCCTCGATACGAGCCGGATGAATCCGTCCATCCACGATCAACTTTTCAAGTGCAATTCTTGCAACTTCTCTTCGAATCGGATCAAAGCTGGAAAGGATAACTGCTTCCGGCGTATCATCAATGATCAGATCTACTCCTGTCATCGTTTCAAGTGTACGAATATTTCGTCCTTCCCTACCGATGATACGACCTTTCATCTCATCATTCGGAAGCTGTACAACAGAGATTGTGGTTTCAGCAACGTGATCCGCAGCACATTTCTGAATTGCAGTAACTACATAGTCCTTTGCCTTCTTGTTGACTTCTTCCTTCGCCTGCGCTTCCATTTCCTTGATCATCTTCGCAGTGTCAATCTTCACATCTTCTTCCACGGTCTTTAAGAGGTATTCTTTTGCCTGTTCAGAGGTTAATCCTGAAATTCTTTCCAGTTCCTGTACGCGCTGTTCGTTGAGCTTTGCTATCTCAACTTTCTGCTTCTTTAAATCTTCTTCTTTGGCACGGAAACTTGCCTCACGCTTTTCAATCGCTTCGAGTTTCTTGTCCAGATTTTCTTCCTTCTGCACAATACGACGCTCGTTACGCTGAATTTCATTTCTACGCTCTTTGATCTCCTTGTCGATCTCATTCTTGGAACGAATGGTTTCTTCTTTGATCTCAAGCATAGCTTCGCGCTTCTTGTCTTCGGCATTTTTCACGGCCTCGTCGATGATGCCTCTGGCCTGCTCTTCTGCATTTCCAATCTTGGTATTTGCTACCTTCTTGTGATATTCAGTCGAGATAAACCATACAGCAACCGCAGTAATTATAAGTGTGATAACAACAGCAATAATTACTTGTGGCACAGGAGCACCTCCTTTATTAAGTTTTCATTGTACATATAACAAAAAGAAATATTAGTCTTCCATGTCATACTTCTACAACATTATAATTTTATCCTTTTTGCTTAAATATGTCAAGCAATACGTGCTTTCATTGTTTACTTTTCATAGCACGCAGCACATCATTGCTCCGAAAGCCCCTGCGCATCAGATACTGGTAAACACGTGTAAATTCTTTTGGGTCGGAATTTTGTGCGTCAAAGTTTTTCTTTTCCAGCAGCCGGATAATCTGCTCCTGTTCGTCCCCCTCATAACATTCCTCAAGGGCACGATCAATCACTTCTCCAGGAACTCCCTTTCCATACAGTTTTACTTTCAGCTGATAGCGGCTCATACGATCCTGACGATAATTGATATAGGTACATGCATAGCGGTAATCATCGACATAATGAAAAGATTTCACATATTCAAGTGCAAGATCAATACACGCCTGCGGATATCCGCCCTGTTTCAGTTTCTCCCGCAGCTGCTGCTCTGTACGGTCCATCTGTTCCAGCAGATGCATGGTTCTTCTTTTTGCACGCTTTCCCACCACTTCATAAATCAGCTGATGCTCCTCTTCATCCGAAAGTGTGCTTCCTTCCCGCATTCGAAACTGTTTTGCCTCTCCCCGGTAAAGAACAAGCTCCGTTCCATTATCCAGATGGAAACGAAGCCTGCCCTTTCCCAGAGTCGTACACTCTGTCACTGTAACCATATCTTATTCATTCTTGCTTTCCGCATCTGCAGATACCGGAGTCTCTTCTTCGCCTTCCGGGGTCTCATCCTCCTGTGCAAAATAATGTTCACGCACCATTTCCTCGATCATCTTACAGAATTCCGGATTTTCACGCAGATACGTTTTTGCATTTTCACGTCCCTGTCCGATCTTGTCTCCTTCATAAGCATACCATGCACCGGATTTGCTGATAATTCCGACATTTGCTGCCAGATCCAGAATATCTCCCTCTTTGGAAATGCCCTTTCCAAACATGATATCAAACTCTGCTTCACGGAATGGCGGTGCTACTTTATTTTTTACGACTTTGACACGGGTATGGTTACCAATGACTTCTCCTGCCTGCTTCAGCTGTTCTACACGGCGCACGTCCAGACGGACAGAAGAATAAAACTTAAGTGCACGGCCACCGGTCGTCGTCTCCGGATTTCCAAACATAACACCAACTTTTTCACGGAGCTGGTTGATAAAGATTACAATACAGTTTGACTTGCTGATCACACCGGTCAGCTTACGAAGCGCCTGACTCATCAGACGTGCCTGCAGGCCCACATGGGAATCTCCCATATCTCCGTCAATTTCCGCCTTTGGCACAAGAGCTGCTACCGAATCGACAATTACAATATCGACTGCTCCGGAACGCACCATGGTCTCGGTGATCTCAAGTGCCTGCTCTCCGCAGTCCGGCTGGGAAATATAGAGATTGTCAATATCAACACCGATATTCTTTGCATAGACAGGATCAAGCGCATGCTCTGCGTCAATGAATCCGGCAATTCCGCCCTGCTTCTGCACCTCTGCCACACAGTGCAGTGCAACGGTAGTCTTACCACTGGACTCCGGTCCGTAAATCTCAATGATACGTCCTTTCGGAAGTCCTCCGAGTCCCAATGCAATATCCAGACTGAGGGATCCTGTAGGAACCGTTTCCACGTTCATATTTGCGGAATTGTCCCCCAGCTTCATCACAGATCCTTTGCCATACTGTCTCTCGATCTGTGCGATTGCCGCATCCAGTGCTTTTAATTTATCGTCCTTTGCCATAATATTCTCCTTCTTATCGAACTTATGTTCGTATCTATGTTCTAATAGTAGTATATTTTGTTTGTATTGTCAATGCAAAATTTTAAATGGGGAAATAAAAAAAGACAGTCGCCCTGCAACTGCCTTTTATTATACGTTGTATCCTGCTACGCGTCAAGAAGTGTTTTCAGGTAATCCTCAATCGCATCCTGCGTCTGTAACCCTACCATCTTCTTTTGAAACATTCCATCTTTCATGAATACCAGCGTAGGAATACTCACAATCTGGTAATTTAATGCAAGCTGTGGCTGCTCGTCCACATTTACTTTGCATACTTTCACCTGATCTCCCATCGATTCTGCAACTGCATCCACAACCGGTGACTGCATCTGACAAGGGCCACACCAGGATGCCCAGAAATCAATCACGACCGGCACCTTTGCACCGACTACTTCTGCTTCAAAGTTTTCTTTTGTAATTGTTACAACTCCCATGATCTTTCCTCCTTTGATTAATTCTTACTGAACTCGGATAATACGAGTCCTCGTTTCGGTCAAGTGTCATGCCGACACTCCATGCATTGACAAATAAAAGAAGCGGATTTCCCTTCATATCAATAACTTTCTTCATATCTGAAGTACCAGTCAGCGCGTCCACATCCACTTCATCCTTGTTCTCGATCCAGCGGATATGTTCATATGGAAGATTCTCCAGACGGATCTCCACATTATACTCGTTTTCCAGACGGAACCGGAGTACATCAAACTGCAGCACACCAACTACTCCTACTATGATTTCCTCCATACCGCCTTTGTATTCCTGGAAAATCTGGATGGCACCTTCCTGTGCAATCTGTGTTACTCCTTTTACAAACTGCTTGCGCTTCATGGAGTCGATCAGACGTACACGTGCAAAATGTTCCGGCGCAAATGTCGGGATTCCCTCAAACTGAAACTTGTCCTTTGCCGTCGTGAGGGTGTCCCCGATAGAGAAAATGCCGGGATCAAAAATACCAATAATATCTCCCGCATATGCTTCTTCTACCATTTTACGCTCGTCTGCCATCATCTGCTGCGGCTGGGAAAGCTTGATCTGTTTGTTTCCCTGCACATGGAATACTTCCATGCCCGCCGTAAACTTACCGGAACAGATACGCATAAACGCAATACGGTCCCGGTGATTTTTATTCATATTTGCCTGAATCTTAAAGACAAACGCAGAAAAATCTTCCTGAAACGGATCAATCATTCCGATGTCTGATTTCCGGGCCATTGGCGCATAAGTCATCTTCAGGAAATGCTGCAGAAAAGTTTCCACACCAAAATTGGTCAGGGCAGAACCGAAAAATACCGGGGAAAGTTCTCCCTTTGTCACAAGTTCCATATCAAATTCCGCACTGGCACCGTCAAGAAGTTCGATTTCGTCATCCAAAATTGATTTTTTCTCCTCACCAATCTCGTCGATCAGTGCCGGATCATCGATATCAATAATCTTTTCGGAACCTTCTTTTGTTCCCTTTAATGTATCGGCAAATGTCATAACTTTTCTGGTATGACGGTCATATACACCTTTGAATTCTTTTCCGGAACCGATCGGCCAGTTGACCGGATACGTTGCGATTCCCAGTTCATTTTCAATATCATCAAGAAGCTCAAACGTATCATTTGCATCACGGTCCATCTTATTGATAAATGTAAAAATCGGAATATGGCGCATTACGCATACCTTAAACAGCTTACGTGTCTGCGCCTCTACTCCTTTGCTTGCATCAATCACCATGACTGCGGAATCCGCCGCCATAAGTGTACGGTAAGTATCCTCCGAGAAATCCTGATGTCCCGGGGTATCCAGAATATTGATACAGTATCCGTCATAGTTAAACTGCAGCACCGACGAGGTGACCGAAATACCCCTCTGCTTCTCGATCTCCATCCAGTCAGACACCGCATGTCTTGCTGTTGCCTTTCCTTTTACGGAACCGGCAAGATTGATGGCTCCTCCGTAAAGCAGGAACTTCTCCGTCAGAGTCGTCTTACCTGCATCCGGATGGGAAATGATAGCGAATGTACGCCGTTTTTCTATTTCTTTTCTTAAGTCACTCACAGTATATCCTCCAAACCAATTGCACACTGTACCTCATTTTATACTAAAAACTATGTATTTGCAAGTGCTACTGGATGGGAGTGATCACGATCTTATCTGCGGATACTCCGGTCTTACGCTTTACAATATCTTCGACCTGCGCCCGCTTGGCATCGGTTGCCTCCCCCATATTAAGAACCACATCACAGCCGTCATCATTCATACTGACAACCACATCCGTAAACCCTTTTGCCTCCAGCATCATTTCTGCATTGGACTCTTTCTCCGCAATATCCGTCAGTGTAATCATTTCATTGACCGCATCTTTCTTTTTGGACTCATCCAAAGAATCATTGTCAATGATTGCCTGCAGGGTTTCTTTATTTTTGGAACGCACCTGTTCCCGGTTAAGTTTCACTTTTGCCGCATAGTCGGAATCCCCGCTTGTCACAGAGGTAAGTACCGTCTCTCCCGGATTTTCCACATCTTCCGTCGATGCATCCGCCAGATCTTCCTTGCTGCTTGTGATATCCAGATCCTCCCCGGTTTCATAATCTTTATCCGCCTGGTCACTTACGGCACCCTGATTCATATTAGCTACCGTCTCGGCATCTTTGATATCAGCGCCCTTTTTGTCATAAGTAACATAACCGGCCACCGCAATCAGCACCGCCAGCGTTGTAATAACAATCTGATTTTTATGCACTCTTTTTTTCACGTCTATTCCTCCTGTACCGACATTTTAACTACTACTACCTTATGCGCTTCCACCGGAAATAATGACATTACCGCGTTGGAAATTTCTGTAACGGTCTTTGCATTTCCTCCACCCTGTGCCACAACCACAACCCCTTCAATTTTCGGCATCTGCCTGCAGATCACATAGGGCTGTCTGGTATCACCGGTATCGTACACCACCGTTGTCTCTTCCTTTTTGTTTCCATCTTTTGTCACATTTTTATCCAGCTGGTCGGTTCCCTCATCGGAAAATGTCAGCATTACACGGGTTTTTCCCACCCCGTCCATGTGTTCAAGCAGCTCCTTCAGCTGCTGCTGCAGCTGCTCTTTATAGGAATCTTCCGTCTGCAGCTGCTGCCCCTTTTGTTCCTGCGTCTGTGTTTCTTTCTGGCTTTGTTTTGCCCCCGTCGGCATCGCAACGATCATTACCATCACCCCAAGCAGAATCAGTACAACGAAATCCGATTTATTCCTCTTTTTGATCCACTTTCCCAAGATACTGTTCAAAAATATTCTCTCCCTTCTCCTGATATTCTATGCTTTCCATCTGCTCGACAATCTCATGCAGCTGCTGCCTTGCCTCTTCTTTTTTCATTCCTCCCACATAGACCAAAAGCGGCTGTGCCAGCACGGTGATCACGAGCACGCTGACAAAAAAATGAAAATATTTCTGATAGGTTTCCTTTGGTGTCAGATATGACAACAGATAAAAAATCAGCATCAGCACGAAATAATTTTTCACAAATGTAAGTACAACTTCCATGTTCTCCTCCCTCCTCAATAGATGAAACTGGTGGAAACACTGATTATGGATGTGGTAATAAAAAATAAAAGCAGCGCATCCAGCTGTATGGTACAAAAAAGCGCGCATCCCCTGGCAGCGGCCTGCACACACTGCGCAATCCGGCTGTCTGCGACCGGTGCCAAAAATGCAGCGGTCAGGCGGTACATCACAGAAAAACAGAAAGATTTCAGCAGCGGTGTCATCCCGATTACAAGAAGAAGGATAAGGGCAGCCGCGCCAATGCTGTTTTTTATGAGGATTCCGCTTCCGAGCAGGATCTCTGCTGCGGAACCGAAGGTATTTCCTACTCCGGGAACCGCGGATATACTGTTAAAAATACTGTTTGTGGAAAGCCTGTCTCTTGCAGGTACAATCAGAGACTGTACAACACCGATTCCCATAACGGCAGTCAGCCCGCCTTTTAAGACCAGTCGTATTCCGTCTTCGAACAGCTGCGCCATCTTCCCAAGTTTTGTTTCCTCAAACAGGTTATCCATCAGAAGAAGCAGCACAAACACATGAACCCCCGGCAGAAAAATAAATTTCATTCCCAGTTCCAGCAGATACATCAGTCCGAATGCCAGCTGATAAAAGGAACCCGCAGATGCCGCATTGCCGGAGCAAAACAGCGTTGCCGCATACAAAGGCACAAATGCGGTCATAAATGCCACCAGACGGTCAATCCCCTGATCTACCACCTCTGAGATCAGGGCAAATGATTGCAGCAACAACAGAACCACCCCAAGATAAACAATAAAAAAGCTCATCTGCGAAACATACCCCTGTCGCGTCATCATCACTTTTCCGTACAGCGCAAATAAAAGTCCTATGGCAAACATCTGCAAAAACATTGGCTTTGCAGCCGTGATTTCATAAAAAAATAAATCTGCAATATATTCACAGATCATTCCCGCATCCAGTCCGCCTGTTCCTTCCGTCACCAGTTTATTCACCATTTTTTCAAAATCCATCTTTTCCGGCAGATCCTGCGTCTGTGCATTGATATCCGTAAAATCAAGTTCTTTTATGATCTCATCCGCCTCGGCCGCCATCACATTTTGCGGCTGTAAAAAAATCATCCATACGAACAAAACAGACCAGAACAAAATTTTAGCTATTTTTTTCATTTCTACCCCCCGGTCATCTGTTCGATCAGCCGCAACAAAACCCACAATTCCGGAATGGACAAAGCAACGATCGATAATTTTGCAAACAGTTCAATCTGTCCTGCGACAGATCCATATCCCGCTTCCCGGCAGACCGATGCGGAAAAATCGGCAACATATGTAATTCCAAGCATCTTTAACAGTGCTTTCAAAAGTGCCGGATCTACCGGAAGCGTGTCCATCAGTTCCCGTAAAAAATCCAGGATAAACGAAATTCTTGACAGTGTGTATCCGAAAATCAAAACCGATGCTGCAATTCCCACAAGCAACGCCAGCTCTCCCTTTTCTTTTTTCAGCAAAAGAGCCAGAAAAACCGCAGCAATTCCGATCATTCCTATCTTTATCATAGACATCACATACGAAACAGGGTTTCCATCGTTGTAAACAGTTCACTGATACAAGGCACGATCCAGAACAACACTATTATCAGACCTGCCAGGCTCAGCAGAAATGCCTGTTCCTCCCTTCCACTATGCTTGAGAATCTGGCTGAGTACTGCCACAACAATTCCAAGCGCTGCAATTTTAAAAATAATTGTTACACTCATACACTCAAGGTTCCCTTCCTACGCCTTTACACCAGAAGAATGATCATAACCACGCCGGTCAGCATTCCAACAGGCAGATACACCCGCTGTTTTTTAAAAAATTCCAATCGTGACTCTGCCAGAAATTTTTCCATCCGTTTTCTGCAGATTTCATTGCATCGCAGATTCTCTGCACTGCTTTCGCCATAAAATGCTCCTGCGGCAGACGTAAGGATTTCCCAGCCCTCCTGCCCGATCTGCAGTTCTCTTTTGTGCTTCTGCAGACAATCCTGCCAGATTTTGTGTCCGCTTGGATTCTGATGGTTGCGCATACATACACAGACCTCATCCAGAAATGCCTGCATGGATGCATCTGCCGTTTCATAAAAAGACAAAAAATCGCACAACCGCACATGTTCCTGTTCCAGTGCATATCCCCAGCGCACAAACAGGCGTATCCATTCCCCCGCCATCCGCTGTCTGGCTTTTTCCCCCTCTGCCCATTTGTACAGAAATCCAGCACACCCTGCCAGTATCAGGACGGTTCCGAAAATCCTTGCCACAATGGATTTCCTCCTCCCTCATATACGGTGAGAATCCGGCGCCCGTCCGGTTCTCTCTGCAGACCGATGAGCCGCATCTGTGAGCGGATCAGATCCAGTCCGCCCATCTGCAGGCGGTGCAAAACCTCTAAGACACTGCCGGCATGTATAGTTCCAAGGATCGATACCCCGCACCGGGCACAGTCTGCCACCGCAGCAAAGTCCTCCGGAAGTCCCAGTTCGTCCACTGCAATGATCTGCGGGGACATGGAACGAAGCAGCATATGGATTCCATGTTCCTTCGGACAATTGTCCAGCACATCCGTGCGGGGACCCAGATCGTTTTGCGGAATTCCCCGGTAACACGCGGCAATTTCCGACCGTTCATCGACTACCCCGACCTTTTTCCCGGCACGCAGGTGATTTCCTTTCGAAAGCAGCCGGATACAATCCCTTAAATAGGTTGTTTTTCCGACCCCCGGCGGTGCAAAGAAAAACGTATGATATACATTCTCTCCGCAATACAGCCATGGAATCAGTACCGATGCACACCCCTTTTTTTCGTGAGCCAGACGGATATTTAAACCGCTGATACAGCTTAACAGCTTCATACAGCTTGAGGTTCCGTGTTTCTCATAGCTTGCCCGCCCGGAAACCCCGATCCTGTGCCCGCCTTCCAGCGTAAAATACCCCTGTCGCAGTTCTTCTTCCAGTGCATACACGGAATATCCACTCAGATAATTCAGTACCTCCCGCATATGTGCTTCCGTGAGCAGCCCAATCTCTTTTTCTTTCTCATCCGCATATAAAATTTCCAGCGGTTGTCCGACCCGAAGCCGGATTTCTTCTGCCCCGCACAACGTTTCTGCTTCCATCTGCGTTCGAAAATCTACCGGAAGATATTCTGTAATCTCCATTCTGTCACTTCCTCCATGTTTCTTTCCATAAAAAATGAGCCATAAGGACAAATCCCTATGACTCATTTATATGTTTTATATGTGATTTTAGAACATCCGATTTACATACGGTCCGGTGCGGAAAAACCAAGCACATCGATACAGGTCTCAAGAATATTTTTGGTCAGTACCAAAAGACCGATATAAGAAGCCTGTACCTTAAGATCTTCCTCGGAAAGAATCTTTGTCTCATGATAAAATCCGTTGAATGCATTGGCCAGTTCATAAATATATGCACAGATCTTGTGCGGTGCTTTCTCCTCATATGCATTTTCCATCATGGCATTGAAACGTGACAATACAAGCATCAGGTTCTTCTCACTTGCAGAATGTGCCCCAAGAATCGGTGCATCCGGCAGCGAATTTTTTGCAGTGTATTTCTTTAAAATGGATTTAATACGCACAATCGTATATAAAATATACGGTCCTGTATTCCCTTCAAAAGAAGTAAAACGCTCAATATCAAAACAGTAGTCCTTGCTTGCCTGATTGGACAGATCTCCGTATTTGACTGCTGCCAGAGCAACCGTTTTTGCAGTCTGCTTTGCCTCTTCCTCGGAAATATCGAGGTTTTCCTTTTCTTTCTGGTTCTCTGTAATCTTTTTGAGCATCTCCTCATTGATCTCATCAAGCAGATATTCCAGACGCATAACGCCGCCATCTCTTGTCTTAAACGGTTTGCCGTCTTTTCCGTTCATGGTACCGAATCCGATATGGGTCAGTTCCACATCCGGTCCGACGAGTCCGGTCTTTCTTGCACAGCGGAATACCTGTACGAAATGCATGCTCTGACGCTGATCCGTCAGGTAAATAATGGCATCCGGGTTGTAATCCTGCATACGCATCACAATCGTAGCAAGATCTGTCGTACTGTATAAGGAAGCTCCGTCTGACTTTAAGATGATACATGGCGGAATCTCTTTTGTATCCGTATCCTCTTTGACATCCACAACCAGAGCCCCTTCGCTCATGTAGGCAAAGCCCTTGTCCTTCATCATCTGTACCATATCCGGAATATACGGCTGTGCATCCGACTCTCCCTTCCAGAGCTCAAAGGAGACATTCAGATTATCATAGTTCTTCTTTAAATCTGTCACGGAAACATCCAGAATGTGTGCAAGAAGTGCACGGTATCCCCGTCTGCCGGCCTGCAGCTGGCTGGTTGCCTCCATGGCAGCCTCACGGAACGCTTCGTCTTCCTTACTCTTTTTGCTGGCAGTCGGATAGATATCCTCCAGTTCGGAAATGGTAAACGGCGCCTCTTTCGGATATTCTCCGGTATAGCTTTCATCATAGTATACCAGATCCGGCTTACGCTCTTTTAATTCTACAATGATCAGTCCCATCTGCAGACCCCAGTCTCCCAGATGCACATCACCGATCATGTGATGTCCCATAAATTTGCCGATCCGCTTGATACTCTCTCCAATGACAGCAGAGCGCAGATGTCCGACATGCAATGGCTTGGCAACATTGGCCCCGCCGTAATCTACAATAATGGTCTTCGGATGTGCCGCTTTGTCACAGCCAAATCTTCCCTCATCTGCTTTCATATCGCTGACATATTTCGCCAGATAGGCAGGACTTACTTTCATATTGATAAATCCCGGTTTTACAGACTCTACGCTCTCAAACAGTTCTTTTTCTGCCAGCGCCTGCGCAATCTTATCCGAAATTATGAATGGTGCACACTTGTACTCCTTTGCTGCAGCCATTGCTCCGTTACACTGGTATTCACACAGGTCCGGACGATTGGAAAGTGTAACTTTCCCGTATTTTGCATCATATCCCTGACCGGTAAATGCATTTGTCACCTGCTCGGTGATCAGATCTATTAATGTCTTCATCCTAGGGTTCTCCTCTTTTTTTACTACAGATTATTGTATACATCATAGAAGAAAAAGTCAAACGCTTCTTCGTATCTGACATTTTTCTTCATACAAAAACGGCTGCCACATTACGCGGCAGCCGTCTCCACTTTTATCAGTTCTATCCGTTATTGTCTAATTGTTCTTTCCGGAAAGGTACTCATCAATACCCTTTGCAGCTGCCTTACCTGCTCCCATTGCAAGGATAACGGTAGCGGCACCTGTTACGGCATCTCCACCTGCATAAACACCGTCTTTGCTTGTTGCACCGGTATCTTCGGTTGCAACGATACACTTGCGGCGGTTTGTCTCAAGCCCCTTGGTTGTGGAAGAAATGAGTGGGTTTGGAGAGGTACCGAGTGACATGATCACGGTATCACAATCCATCTCATACTCAGAACCAGGAATCTCCACCGGACTTCTTCTTCCGGACGCATCCGGCTCACCGAGTTCCATCTTGATGATGCGCACACCCTTTACCCAGCCATTCTCATCGACAAGAATTTCCGTCGGATTCTGCAGCAGATCAAAGATGATTCCCTCTTCTTTTGCGTGATGTACTTCTTCCTTACGTGCCGGAAGTTCTTCCTCACCACGACGGTATACAATATGTACCTCTGCGCCGAGACGGAGTGCGGTTCTTGCAGCATCCATGGCTACATTACCACCACCGACAACGACAACTTTCTTTCCATGGGAAATCGGGGTTTCATATCCTTCCTCAAATGCTTTCATGAGGTTGTTTCTTGTCAGGAATTCGTTTGCAGAGAATACTCCGTTTGCCTGCTCGCCAGGGATTCCCATGAAACGTGGAAGTCCTGCTCCGGAACCGATAAATACAGCCTCAAAGCCTTCCTTTTCCATCAGCTCATCGATCTTTACGGATTTACCGATGACAACGTTGGTCTCGATATCCACACCGAGTGCTTTTACGTTTTCTACCTCGGCTGCTACAACCTTGTCCTTTGGAAGACGGAACTCCGGAATACCGTAGCTTAACACACCACCGGCACGATGCAGTGCTTCAAAAATGGTCACATCGTAGCCAAGCTTTGCCAGATCTCCGGCACAGGTCAGACCTGCAGGGCCGGAACCGATCACTGCTACTTTGTGTCCGTTTAACTTCTCTGCTTTCTTTGGCTTGATACCGTGCTCGCGTGCCCAGTCTGCAACGAAACGCTCTAATTTACCGATGGCAACCGGATCACCCTTGAAACCGCGGATACATTTACCTTCACACTGGCTCTCCTGTGGGCAGACACGTCCACAGACAGCCGGAAGTGCGGAAGACTCGGAGATAATATGATAAGCCTCCTCAAAATTGCGCTCCTTGACCTGTGCGATAAATGCCGGAATATTGATAGAAACCGGACATCCCTTCATACACTGTGCGTTTTTACAATTTAAGCAACGGGAAGCCTCTGCAACTGCCTCTTCCTCGTTGTATCCATAACATACTTCCTCAAAATTCGTAGCACGAACCTTTGGTTCCTGCTCACGAACCGGTACTCTGACTAATCCTTCCATTACTTGTCACCTCCGCAATGGCCGCATCCACCGTGATGGGTAGCGCCCTCTTCATATGCGAGCTTTGCTCTGCCTTCTTCTGTCTTATACTGCTGCTGACGCTTCATTGCCTGATCAAAGTCAACGAGATGTCCGTCGAACTCCGGTCCGTCAACACATGCGAATTTTACTTCTCCGCCAACCATCAGACGACATGCTCCACACATACCGGTTCCGTCTACCATGATCGGGTTCATGGATACAACGGTAGGAATCTCAAGCTTCTTGGTAAGGATGGTAACGAATTTCATCATGATCATCGGTCCGATTGCGACACATACATCATAATGTTTTCCCTCATCGATCAATGCCTGTAACTGCTGACAGCCATTTCCGTGAAATCCATAAGTACCGTCATCCGTACATACATATACATTTCCGGCTACTGCCTTCATCTCATCCATATAAAAAAGCAGATCCTTGGTACGGGAACCCATGATCACGTCTGCATCAATTCCGTGCTCATGCAACCATTTTACCTGTGGGTATACCGGTGCGGTTCCCAGACCTCCTGCGATAAATACAATTTTCTTTTTCCTGGTCTCCTCAAGGTTCTCCTCCTCACAGAGTTCGGACGGACATCCCAAAGGTCCAACGAAATCTTCGAGAGCATCGCCCTCATTTAAGGCCATCATACGCTCGGTTCCTGCGCCAATCGTCTGTACCACGATGGTGACAGTCTCCTTCTCTCTGTCATAGTCACAGATCGTAAGCGGAATACGCTCTCCTACTTCATCTGTCTTTGCAATGATAAACTGTCCCGGCAGACACTCATTGGCCACACGCGGTGCCTTGATGTCCATCAGGATAATGTTATCTGCCAATGTTTCTTTTCGAACAATCGGGTACATAAACTGCCTCCTGTATGTAATAAATTTAATCTAATCCCTGTTCTCTTTTTCTGCTGAATACAAAAAGAGGTGCATAGCACACCTCTTTATTGTATATGACTTCTTCACTTTTCGCAACGACTTTTTTACGAAAAATATACAAGCTCATCTTCCGGTTTCTGGGCTTTTTCGATGGAAATCGGGTAAAGAACCGGTCCTTTTCCCTTATATTCCCGTGCAAATTCGACACGAATCTCTGCCGTAATTGTAATCCATGACTTGTGCGGAAGTTCCTCTTCCCGGTCATATTTACATTTGAAACCGATAAATGTCACATCCTCAATGCAGCAGGTCATCGCAAACCGTCCCGGAACAAACACGCCTTTCTTAAGTTTATCCGGATTATATACCAGAGCCAGGAATTTTACTTTCTTGCGATCGTATTTCTTGTAATTTTCCATGGCATCCATGTACCAGATAGCATAATCCGCATCGGTCAGCTCAATCACATCCTGATTGATATCAAACGGTAATTCCTCCGGACGCTCATCAATCGTTCCGTCCTTGCGCTCATAGACAATCTGTGCTTTCCGGTTGATGTTCTTAATGGTACGGCGCAGATGTCCGCGATCGGTATCATCATCTGTACGGTTAAAAATAACCACATCACTGGAAAAAACCTGTTCCTGCATCATTGCACGCATATTATTCATATACAGATCATACGTCGTAGAATCTACGGTTGCCAGTGACTGTACAATCACCCAGCCCTCCGGCATTTTTGCCTCAAGCAGCTTGTCCATCCCCCAGGTGCCGTTGTACTCGATAAAAATTTGTTCCGGCTGATAGGTGTCCTGGATTTCCTGCAGTTTTGCAGGCGTAAAATCCTCTTCCTCTTCGACCGTTACCAGCTTGAAGTTGATGGTTGCCAGTTTTGCTTCGTCATATTCTTTCTCACCGTCTTCGCACATGATGATAATTCCTTTCGAACCATCACCGAAGTTATTCTCAAACAGCGTTTCTTCTACGAGAGTTGTTTTTCCGCTGTCCATAAATCCTGTAAATAAATATACCGGAATATCCTGTGCCATAATTGCTCTCCTTACATTTTTATTGGGGTTTACAGCATTTTAAAGACCAAATGTCTTCAGTAATTCATCCTCATGAATCTCCGTTCCGATTACCACGATACGTCCGGTGTAATCCGGCTCACCCTCACGGATCTCATACTCGCCCGGAACCATATCAAAGTACAGCCAGGTACCATCGGTACTCTCCACCATACCTTTGGAGCGGAGGATATTGTCAGAATCGACAAACTTCTTAAGTACTTCCTCAAGTTTTGCACGCTCGAATTTGTGCGGTGTCTCCTTGCCCCAGCTGGTAAATACATCATCTGCATGATGATGGTGATGGTGCTCATGGTCATGGCAGCCACAGGTACAGTTTTCATCATGCTCATGGTGATGCTCATGCTCCTCATGATCATGGCAGCCACAGGTACAGTTTTCATCATGCTCATGGTCATGGTCATGGTCTTCGTGGTCATGATGATGATGCTCATGGTCTTCATGGTCATGATGATGGTGCTCATGCTCATGTTCTGCCTCTTCCTTTGCATGATGTGCCTCAGCAAGAGCCTTCATCTCCAGGTTATCCTGTCCTTCCATTACCTTAAGGATCTGTTCTCCGGATAATTTTGCCCAGTCTGTTGTAATAATGGCAGCCTTTGGATTCAATTCCTGAATTTTATTGACACAAAACTCCAGCTGTTCCGGTGTTGCATTCTGGCTGCGGCTTAAAATGACAGTTGTCGCATACTCGATCTGGTTGTTGAAAAACTCACCGAACGCCTTCATCTGCTTGCTCGCCTTAAGCGCGTTTACAACCGTTACCAGTGCGTTTAATTTTACATCCTGCTCTTTTTCAATATCAATCACGGACTTCATAACATCGGAAAGCTTACCGACTCCGGATGGCTCAATCAAAATACGATCCGGATGATACTTGGTGATGACTTCATTTAAGTTCTTTCCGAAATCACCAACTAAAGAACAGCAGATGCATCCGGAATTCATCTCTGTAATCTGGATTCCAGCATCCTTTAAAAAACCACCGTCAATGCCGACCTCGCCAAATTCATTCTCGATAAGGACAATCTTTTCCCCGGTAAATGCCTCATCAATCATCTTTTTGATAAAAGTTGTTTTTCCGGCTCCTAAGAATCCGGAGATAATATCTATTTTGGTCATGATAATCCACTCCTTTTTGTTTTTTCAAAATCTATTCTATTTTACTCGTTTTTTTATAATAATGCAAGTTGTGACACAGCCAGTCTAATAATGCATATGATAAAGTTTTTCATACACACCGCCCCGTGCCAGCAGTTCTTCATGGGAACCGGATTCCGCAATCCCATCTTCTGTCAGAACCAGAATTTTTTGTGCATTCTGGATCGTTGTCAGACGGTGGGCGATCACAAATGTCGTACGGTTCTTTGCCAGTTTCTCCAATGATTCCTGTACGACCCTCTCGCTCTCGTTATCCAGTGCGGAAGTTGCCTCATCAAAAATCAGAACCGGTGGATTTTTCAAAAAAACACGGGCTATGGAAAGCCGCTGCTTCTGCCTCCGGAGAGCTTGATTCCACGCTGTCCGATATCTGTATCATATCCATCGGGAAATGCCATGATAAATTCGTGGGCATTGGCATTTTTTGCAGCAGCAATCACTTCTTCCCTTGTCGCATCCGGCTTTCCATACCGTATATTTTCAAAAATCGTTCCCGCAAACAGGTATACATCCTGCTGCACCATTCCGATATGGTCACGCAGGCTCTTTAACGTCACCTTACGGACATCTTTCCCATCCACGCGGATACATCCTCCGGTCACATCATAGAATCTCGGAATCAGGGAACAAAGCGTTGTCTTTCCGGCACCGGAGGATCCCACCAGTGCCATATATGCCCCTGCAGGCACATGCAGATTGATCCGGTTAAGCACCTTCTCCTGATTGTCTTTATACTGAAAAGAAACATTTTCAAAATCAATGGTTCCTTTCACATCGGTCAGTGCTACAGCATCGTTTGCATCCTGGATTTCCGGTTCAATATTCATAATTTCCTGAAACCGTTCAAATCCCGTATAGCCATTCTGAAACTGCTCGGTAAAGTCCACCAGTGTCCGGATTGGATCCGTAAATACCCCAATATACAGCAAAAACGTAACCAGATCATTGACCGTGACCATTCCCTTTGCAATGAGAACCCCTCCGGCAAGGATGACATTTACCTGAATCAGTGTTGTAAAAACGCCAACCCCGGCCTGAAAACTGCCCATGTAATGATAACTGTTCTTCTTTGCCGCAAGAAATCCGTCATTTCCATGACGAAATTTTTCGTTTTCAATCGCCTCATTGGCAAACGATTTCACCACACGGATGCCTGACAGATTATCCTCGATCTGTTCATTAATCTCGGCAATTTTAATACGGTTCTGCTGAAAAGCCCGGCGCATCCGCTTATTTAACACAAATGCAAATACAAACATAACCGGAAGCACTGCAAACGCGGCAAGCGCAAGCCATCCATTAATGTTGAGCAGGATCACAAACGCTCCCACTATCTTTAATACCGACAGGATAATATTCTCCGGGCCATGGTGCAGCAGTTCTGTAATATCAAATAAATCTGCCGTCACACGGCTCATCAGCTGTCCGACTTTTGCATCATCATAAAAGGAAAAAGACAGCTTCTGCAGATGCCCAAACAATTCGGCCCGCATGTCATATTCCATTTTTGCCCCCATCACATGTCCATAATTTCCGATAAAAAACCGGCTGTAACAGTCCAATGCCAGAAGCACAAACAATCCGATGCCAATCAAAAAAAGTTTCCGCAACATCATCTGAGGCTGCTGATAAATCAGAGTCGATGTCACATACCGCACAACCAGTGGAATAGTCAGTGCCACTGCCGCAGAAAGTGTCGCAAATAACATGTCTGCCGCAAAAACTGCCCGGTAGGGTTTGTAATAGCTTATCATTTTTTCAGATTTTGATTCATGGTTCACCTCATCCTGATCATTTCTGCAAAAAGCACCCCGCGAGTTGTCCCGCGGGGTTAAATACATTAGTTGTATTTTCTTTTTCTAGCAGCTTCAGATTTCTTCTTACGCTTTACGCTTGGCTTCTCGTAATGCTCTCTCTTACGAATCTCCTGCTGGATACCAGCCTTCGCACAGTTTCTCTTGAAACGGCGTAATGCGCTATCTAAAGTCTCATTCTCTTTTACGATTACACTAGACATTCTTTCCTAACCTCCCTCCAGTTGCGATATTGTGCATCAACTGTAAGGTAATCTTAATTGCACTATCGATTATTTTAACAAAATATCCTGATTTGTCAATAGTTTTTCCGAAATTTGCATAGTTTTTTTCTTCCACATGCTTAAAGCTTTGTAAACACGGAAGTTTCTTTCTTCAATCCCTCTGCAATCGCAAAGTTCTCATCCATCTTCTTGGAAATTTTATCCATATCGGATACAAGAACCTGTGTGCTGTCCGCTGCTGAAACGACTCCACTGACACCTTCCTCGATCGCATGGGAAATCGTATTTACGGAATTTGCAATCTCATCCATGGAATTCTGTAAAGAATCCGTCTTTGCCTCGAAATCTGCCATGACACCTTCGATAAATGTTGCCTTGTCATGATATGCGCCACCGGATTCCACAAATTTCTGGAATTCCGGCAGGATTTTTTCATTCATGTACTCTACCAGTCCATTTGCATTGTCTGCAAGATTATGTACTGCAGTTATGACAATGGCATTGATGCTCTGGATATTGTTAGCCGCTTCCTGACTGGCGGCTGCCAGCTGGCTGATTTCGGAGGCAACCACTGCAAATCCTTTTCCTGCATCCCCGGCACGGGCAGCCTCAATGGATGCGTTTAATGCCAGCAGGTTTGTCTGGCTTGCAATATTTAAGATGTCGTTTGTCAGATTGTCTACCTGATTGACACTGTTGCTGTCCTCAATTGCCTGACTCAGCACGGAAACAATGTCATTTACTTTCGCACCCGTTGTATCCATATTTTCACGCGCAGCATGTTCCATTGCCTCTGCATGCTCTTTCATTTCTTTGGTATACTGATTGATTTCAATCGTTTTCTCTGCAATTGACTTGACTTCACCGGCAACCGATTCGGTATTTTCATTAATCCGTGAAGCATTGTCGGAAATATCCTGCATCGTTGCAGAAAGTTCTTCCGTCAGTGCGGACAGATCGGATACACTTCCGTTGGAAGTCTGCACACTCTCACGCACTTCATTTACAACACCCTCAAGATCCCTGGAATTGCTGCTGATCATCCGGAAAATTTCCTGCAGCTTTGCCATAAAAGCATTGATGCCTCCACCGACAGATGCCACTTCTTTGTTGTTGGTAATGGTAACCCTGCGGGTCAGGTCACCCTGCCGGTTATCAATTTCGGAAATAATCTCATTCATTTCCCTGTTCGTATTTGCAAGCGGATAAATTACCCACCGAAGCACTGCCACCATTGCTGAAAAAAGTGCCGCAATACTAATCAGAATCGTCACTATGCTTGTTCCTATTGAACTATGGTATGCAGATGTCAGTTTCTGTCTCTGTGCATTTGCATCCTGATTTACAATTTTCTTGATACTTTCGATATCCGACTCAATGGCATCTGCACACTTGCTGATCTTTCCATTGGCAAGTTCATAGGCATCTTCACTTTTCCCTGCTGCGGAAAATGCCATAACATTGGCACATTCATACTTTAATTCTTCGTAATTTTTTTTGATATCATTGTATTCTTTTTTGGTATCCGGTGTCACGTATATCTTGTAACTTTCCAGATCTTTCTCCAATGCATCTTCCTGACTGCGGATTTTTTCCACCAGCTGGATCATGGAATCCAGATCCACCGCTATGATATGGGACAGACCCAGATTATGGATGTCCTGCGTCTGTTTCTGGATTTCTGCCAGACCCGAAACATTCTTTAAAGATACTTCCGAAATCTGTACGGCACTCCGGTTAACGTTCCTGATATTGGAAACAGACATCACGTTCGAGATGATACTGAATATTCCAAGTATAAATACCGGAATTAAAATGATAAGTTTGGTACTTAATTTCTTTTTCTGATTCATATGCTCCCACCTCTTAGCCTGCTACTGATTTTGTAATACCATTGACCAGATTATCCATCAGTTCCTGTAACTTTACGTGGTTTGGATTTCCTGCTGCCATCGTATTCCCGAATTCCTTGCTTGCATCCCAGTAACTGTTTCCGACACGCTGCAGTTTTCCGAATTCCGACTGTGCAATCACTGCCTGAATGGATGGAGAAGCCTTAACCGCATCCGAATCCGCTGCCTTTGTATTGGAAGGTCCCTGTCCGTTCATCTCAAACCGGACAGTCTGGTTCTGCTCATTGGTCAACCAGTCTGCCAGTTTTGCTGCCCACTGTGGATTTGCCGAATAAGCACTGACTCCCATCAGCTTATAGCCGGTAAAGGAAGCCATCTGTACCTGTTTTCCTGCCACGGTATAGGTCGGAAGCTTGGCTGCGCCAATATCATTTCCCCAGATCTTTTTCAGTTCGGTCTCACTCCATACACCGCTTACCCCTGCAATTACACTGCCTTTTTTTGCACCTTTAATAAAATCTTCATTCACCGCATTTTCAAATCCACTACTGGAACTGATATCAAGCATCGCCTGCGCAATATCCACGCCTTTGATATCCCCTTCGGTGGAATTCCATTCACAGTGGTTTGTCACATTGTCATCATTGATACCGAAATCCAGTCCTGTATTTCCGAAAAACGAATACAGATACCAGCCGGAAGACCAGTCCATCATAAACTTCTTATGATTTTTTTCTGCTACTTTTAAAATGCCGTCAAGGGTTTTGACATCCGAATCACTCAGGTACTTTTTGTTATAATACAAAAAATACCCATTGTCTGCAGTCATGGGATATGCATAAAGCGTATCATCGACTGTGGCAGCGTCTATTGCGCCCTCCACATTTGCTTTTTTCACTTCGTCTGCATTCGGAACCGGATACAATGCACCACCGGCCACCATAGAAGCCACCTGGTCATCTGCAAGAATAAACACATCAGCTGCATTATGCACATCTCCAAGCACATTGTCACGCGTATCGGAATCCGCATTCTGTTCCAGGGTGATATCAAAAGTTGCCTGACCCTTATACTCTTCCTTGAAACTGTCGATCATCTTATTCAACGCATCAAACGTTGATTCCTCCGCCCACACTCTCAGCTTTACCGTTCCGCTCGTCCTGTCCGTCTCCTGTGCACTGCCCTGCGTGGTCTCCGTTGCACCCTGAGGTACCGCCGAAGCGCAGCCGCCCAGCATGGACACGGCAAAGATTCCTGCCAGCACGGCTGACAATAACCTCTTTCTCTTCATAAAGTCTCTCCCTTTCTTCATGTCGTTTCCACCTTTTGTTGTATATACACAAATTTCACAGTGGATTTACTGTTATTATACTATAAATATTTGCAAAAAACAGGTAAAATCGCATTTTTATTGCGCATTTTCACCTGTTTTTTGCGTTTTTATTATATTCTTTTATACGTTATCAGTGATAGATTATTTCAACATGTTTTCCAGTGCCGTCTTCGCCTGTGCAATTGCATCCGGAATACCAGCCGGATTCTTTCCACCGGCCTGTGCCATATTCGGACGTCCGCCACCGCCACCGCCGACGTTTCCGGCGATCGCCTTGATCAGATTACCGGCATGTGCCCCCTGCTTCATCGCTGCATCGGTTGCCATGGCAATCAGGTTTACCTTTCCGTCACAATCGGATGCGATCACTACGACGCCCTCACCGATCTTGTCCTTCAGCTGGTCACCGAGATCACGCAGACCATTCATATCCACACCGGATACGCTGGTTGCCAGAAGCTTCACACCTTTGACATCCTCGATCTGATTCATCACATCCCCAAGTGCATCCTTGGCTGCCCTGCTCTTTAACGCCTCGTTCTCGCTCTGCAGATCTTTCATCTCTGCGGTCAGATGCTCCAGACGTTCCTTAAGGTTTGCAGGTGTGGATTTTACAACCTTCGCTGCTTCCCGGAACTCTTCTTCCATCTTTTTGTAATATGCAATCACATTGTCACCGGTCAGTGCTTCGATACGGCGCACACCAGCTGCAACACCGCTCTCAGAAAGAATCTTAAATGTCTTGATCTCTGCAGTATTCTTTACATGTGTACCGCCACAGAACTCCCTGGAGAACTCTCCCATGGAAACGACACGGACTTTTTCCCCATACTTTTCGCCAAACAGAGCCATTGCCCCGGTCTTCTTTGCCTCATCAACGGTCATGATATCGGTACGGACTTCCATGCCCTCGTTGATCTTTTCATTGACCATGTCTTCCACTTTCTGCAACTCTTCCGGAGTCATGGCTGCAAAGTGGGTGAAATCGAATCTGGTACGTTCACTGTCCTGATAAGACCCCGCCTGCTCGACATGTGTACCCAGCACTTCACGGAGTGCTTTCTGCAGTAAATGGGTTGCCGAATGGTTTGCACAGGTCTTTGCGCGAAGTTTTGCGTCTACAACCAGTTCCACTTCCTCGCCGGTATGGATCATGCCGGACACCATATGCCCGATATGTCCGTATTTACCGCCCAGAAGCTTAACCGTATCCTCTACCTGAAATACGCCGTCTGCGGTACGGATCTGTCCCTTATCGCCCTGCTGGCCGCCCATCGTGGCATAAAACGGAGTCTTCTCTACGATAATGGTTCCTGCATCCCCATCGGAAAGTGCTTCCACGATCTCGGTCTCGGTCGTCATAACCGTAACTTTAGAAGCATATGTCAGATTCTCGTATCCGACAAATTCTGTTGTGATGGAAGGATCAATCTGCTCGTAAACCGTTGCATCCGCACCCATGTAGTTTGTCACTTTACGGGCACTTCTGGCTTTCTGCCTCTGTTCTTCCATACAGGCCTTAAACTCGTCCTCATTATAGGAAAAGCCCTTTTCTTCAAGGATTTCTTCGGTCAGATCTACCGGGAATCCGTAAGTATCGTAAAGTTTGAATGTATCGGCACCGGAAAGTTCCTTTTTGCCGTTTTTCTTCATCTCCTCCATCAGGTCAGACAAAATGGCAAGTCCCTGATCGATGGTCTTATTGAATTTCTCTTCTTCCTGTGTCAGAACCTTAAAGATAAATTCTTTCTTCTCTTCCAGTTCCGGATATCCATCCTTGCTCTCATTGATGACAGTTTCTGATAATTTTGCAAGAAACAGTCCGTCAATTCCAAGCATCTTTCCGTGACGTGCCGCACGACGGATCAGACGGCGCAGAACGTAGCCTCTTCCTTCATTGCTTGGCATAACACCATCGGATACAAGAAATGTGGAAGAACGGATATGATCCGTAATCAGACGGATGGATACGTCATCCATGGCATCTACTTCATACTTCTTTCCGGACATCTCACAAATCTTGTCGCGGATCGCTTTCATGGTATCGATATCAAATACGGAATCCACATCCTGCATAACAACTGCCAGACGCTCAAGTCCCATACCGGTATCAATATTTTTCTGGGAAAGCTCGGTATAACCGCCCTTGCCGTCCCCTTCAAACTGTGTAAACACGTTGTTCCATACTTCCATGAAACGGTCACAATCACAGCCTACTTTACAATCCGGACTTCCGCATCCGTATTTTTCGCCTCTATCATAGTAAATTTCAGAACACGGACCACATGGACCGGCACCATGCTCCCAGAAGTTGTCACATTCTCCGGTCTCAGGATCACGGTAAAAACGTGTGATTTTTTCTCCCGGAACACCTACCTCTTTGGTCCAGATCTCATACGCTTCCTCATCTTCTCCATAAATGGACGGATACAGACGATCCTCCTCAAGCCCAAGCACCTTTGTCAGGAATTCCCATGACCAGGCAATCGCTTCATGCTTAAAATAATCCCCAAAAGAGAAGTTTCCAAGCATCTCAAAAATGTAAGGTGACGCGCAGTCTTTCCTACATTTTCAATATCTCCGGTACGCACACACTTCTGACATGTAGTCACACGTCTGCGTGGCGGAATCTCCTGTCCTGTAAAATACGGCTTGAGCGGTGCCATTCCCGCATTGATGAGTAATAAGCTGTTGTCATTGTGTGGTACTAATGAAAAGCTCTTCATGACAAGATGTCCCTTGCTCTCGAAGAAGTCAAGATACATCCGGCGCAGCTCATTTACGCCATAACTCTTTTTCATTACCAGTTCCTCCAAAATCATTCTTTCGTCGTGTCAGCCTTCGCATCCTTGTGTCTGCGGAGTCTGATACCAATAAATGCCCCTAATCCGCCGATCAAAGCCAAAGCAGCCATCTCGACCACATATCTGCCAATACATAAAAGAAAATCTGTCATATAGTTTTCTCCTCTCTGTTGTTACCCCATTAACTTAATTATTATATATGAATTTTTCTGTAAATTCAAGAGTTAGAGTTCCCCGAACGGAAATACCTGATTCTCCCTTTCAATTTCAATTACGCGGTCTGCCATTCCAAGATTTGTAATGTGTTTTTTGTATTCCCTGATTGCAGAATAATCCTGCCACATATGCATCGGGAAAACAAATTCTGCATCGGTGTTTTTCAGCACAAAATCAATCCCGAGTGTCTGATACGGTCCCAGCCGCGGATCCATCGGGACAAACGCAAAATTGACCGGCTTGTCCGCAAGCTTACGGATCTCGTGCCGGAAAGTGCGTTCCTGTTTGCCGTTTATAAGTTCTCCCACATGTTCCATCTTCCAGTCGTTTAAATCTCCTGCATGGAAGATACTCACCCCACGCACATTCACATAAAATGCCACTCCTGCATCGGTAGACAAAAGGGTCTGGATCTTTAGATCATCCACTTCATAATGGTTGTTTGCGGAGACAAACGTCACTTTTTTCCGCACCCCAGGGTCAATTCCATGCTTTTGCAGAAAATGCGGACTGATGCGGATATCCTTGGATAAAATATAATGTACATTGGTATATTTTTCACTCCAGCGCAGAATATCCATGTCAAAATGATCCTGATGTTTGTGGCTGGCAAACATATAGATTTTTGTATCCGGTGCGTAATCCGGAATCTTTCCCGTAAAGTGGAAACCATTCACCCGGTCCCCGCCAAAATAATCAAAAATCAATACCAGATCATCCACTTCCACCAGAAAACAGCTGTGATGTATAAAAATTACCTGCATGTTGTTCCAATCTCCTTTATCATCTGTGTTACAAGCTTTTGAAATACCGGAGCCACCGCATCGGCTGCTTCCTGCACCTCCTTATGTGACAATGGCTGTGGCGAAATGCCGCATGCCAGATTCGAGATACAGGAAATTCCCACAATCCGCATCCCCATATGATTCGCCGCCACAGCCTCACATGCCGTACTCATTCCTACGGCATCTGCTCCGAGTGTACGCGCCATTGCCACCTCCTGTGGAGATTCATAGGCCGGCCCGGTAAACTGCAGATACGTTCCCTCTTTTAAATCCGCCCCGGTCTCTGCCGCACATTTTTTTGCGATTTTCTGTAAATCATAATCATAAATCCGGCTCATATCCGGAAACCGCGGTCCCAGTTCCTCTATATTTTCTCCAATGAGCGGCGACGGAACAAAACTTGCAATCTGCCCGGTAAGAAGCATCAGATCCCCCGCCTTCATGCCCAGCTGGATTCCGCCCGCTGCATTTGTCAAAAACAGAACTTCTGCCCCCAGAAGTTTCATCAGCCGGATCGGCCGTACCACCTCCGTCATGGAATATCCTTCATAATAATGCACTCGTCCCTGCATGCACACAACCGGCACATCCCCGACATAACCAAACACAAAGCGCCCGGTATGGCCCGGCACCGTAGATACCGGAAATCCCTCGATCTCATGATAATCCACCGCGGCCTCCACGCGAAGCTGCGATGCATAATCACCCAGACCCGACCCCAGTACCAGTGCTACTTTCGGCACAAAATCTGTTTTCGTCCTCACGCTGCGCACACAGCGCATGAGAGTTTCATATTCGTTGCTCATTTGTTCTCCTTTATTTTTCGCAATTACATACACAATTTCATTAACTAATAGTATA